>Ga0193715_1000332_pt1 | contig 12273 bp, 18 predicted proteins | sample U2m2metaG_FD_143040 | JGI IMG/M metagenome (GOLD analysis project Ga0193715, IMG submission 143040) | Soil microbial communities from a riparian zone of the East river system, Colorado, United States - U2m2 | ecosystem: Environmental > Terrestrial > Soil > Riparian zone | place: USA: East River... | reverse complement strand
CCTGGTCCTCCCGGCCGCGACCACCATCTGGTTTTTTTACGACGGCTATGAATTCGACAACGAACTTCTGCTGGTGCGCGTCTGGATCGGATTTTATGGGCTGGCCTTAATCGCGACTCAGCATTTTGCACCTCGGTCGCTCGTATTCCTGGGCTGGACTTTTTTGATGACAGCCGCGGCCATGATGGTGGCTTCGCGGCAGCTGGAGTATTACGCCACGCCGTTGGTTCCCAATCTCGCAATGGGTGTCACCTTCGGCCTCTACCATTTGATTTATGCGGCATGCGTCTGGAAGTCGCCGGCACGGGCTGAGAGCGAATGAAAAATGCCCGACTTCGACAAACTGGACAAAGCGATTCACGAGAAAGGTCGGCTTTCCATCATGACCTTGCTGGCAACGCGGATGGCCTGGTCGTTTCAAGATCTCAAAGCGGAGCTTAACATGAGCGATGGCAATCTCATCACGCATCTGCGGACTTTGCACAAACTGGGATTGGTAGCGGTGACGAAGGAAATTCGGGATCGTCCGCAAACAAGCTACGCCCTGACGGCGAAGGGGCGCTCAGCCTTTCAGGAGTATCTGCGGGTATTGGAGCAAATCGTGAAAGCGGGAAGGAAGTAAAAAATTTGGCTATTAGCTTTGTGACACAAAGTAAATGAAAATCATCGTTGCGGAACATTTTGGGATCTGTTTCGGGGTCCGCGATGCCATCGCCCAGGCGCAGGCCCTCGCTCGGGAAGCCCCTCTCACCATTCTGGGCGAGCTGGTGCACAACCCCATTGTGCGCGAGCAGCTCCGCGCTCAGGGCGTTCGTGAAGAGGGGTCCGACCACGCCTCTCAAACTTCCCGCGTCATGATCACCGCGCACGGCACGTCGGACAAACGTCGTGAAGCTCTACAAAAAAGCGCCCTGGTCGTGGCGGATGGCACGTGCCCGCTTGTTCGATACGCTCACGAACAACTCAAGCGACTGGTGCAAACCGGTTACTTTCCGGTCGTCATTGGCCTGGCGAATCACGTCGAAGTGCGCGGTTTGGTCGGAGATTTTGCCGATGCCTTCGTCATCAATGAATCCGTCGACATCCGGAATCTTCCGCCGCGATCACGTTACGGGATTATTTCGCAAACGACTCAACCAATCGATCGCGTTCGCGCGCTGGTCGCGGAAATCGCGCGCGCGCATCCAAGGGCTGAGATTCGATTCGCGGACACGGTTTGCAAACCGACAAAAGATCGACAGCTCGCGCTGAAAAAATTGATCAAGGTGGCGGAGGTAGTCGTCGTCGTTGGCGGTCGGCAGAGCAATAACACACGTCAATTAGTTGAAACATGTCGCGCCGCCGGCAGAAGAGCATTGCACATCGAACGCCCTGAAGAATTGCGGCCCGAATGGTTTCGCGGCGTCAACGTGGTCGGACTCACTGGCGGAACTTCCACCCTTCCGGAAACCGTTGAGGCCGTACGCCAGTGCCTCGAAGAATTCCATGATTGAACATTTCAAGACGTTGTTGCGCGGTGAGCTCGGCGCGGGTTCACTGGAAAAGTCGGGATGGCGTTGGTTTGCCATCTATTGTCTGGCGATTGTCGTCGGCTCGTCTGTTTACGGCGCGGCCATCGGGCTTTGGCGGGCACCGCTGCAATCGGTTTTCACTGCGATTAAGTTTCCTCTGTTAATTTTTCTGACTTGTATTGGCAACGGCGCGGTCAACGGAATGCTTGCGCAACTCTTTGGTTCCGGCCTTTCTTTCAGACAAACCGCGCTCGCAGTTTTGATGAGTTTCGCGGTTGCAGCCGTGATTCTCGGCGCGCTCAGCCCGGTCACACTCTTCGTTCTCTACAATGCGCCGCCGCTTGGATCGGCAAACGCGATCGTCGGCCACAGTATGATGTTGCTCACGCATGTCTTCGCCATTGCCTTTGCCGGGATCATGGCAAATCTGCGGTTGCTCGACTTGCTGCGAAGAATGACCGGGTGCGACACCGCAGCCCGTGCCGTTCTATTTAGTTGGCTTGGTGGCAATCTTTTTCTCGGGGCGCAGCTTGCGTGGACTTTGCGGCCCTTCATCGGCTCGCCCGGTCTGACCGTTCAATTCCTCCGCGACGATCCCCTTCGCGGAAATTTCTACGAAGCGGTCTGGCGGGCCTTTCGACATCTCTTTCTCTGACGAAAAACCCAAAACCGCAAACCAAATGAACCCACCACCAATTCCATCAAAACAGCCACCACTATTCGCCAACAATTTCGTCTTCGAGCCAATGCCGAACGCGGAAAACCCAATCAGTCTCCTGGAAAACTTGTTGAAGCATCCGGGACGCGTCGTTCACGAGCTGCAACAAAAGCAGGCGTCAGTTCTGGCGGGCTGGCTGCTCCTTTTCGGCATCGTCGGCATTGCGATTTATGCGCAATCCGGCGGCGCGCAAATGTGGATCGCACCCGTCAAGCTCGGACTGGGCACTTTGCTGGCGGTGCTGATTTGCTTGCCGAGCCTTTATATTTTCACCTGCCTCGGCGGGATTGACGCACAACTGCGCAGTGTTTGCGGCGCGCTGTTCGCGGCCGTTTGTTTAAGTTCGATTTTGTTGATCGGCTTTGCACCGGTGGCGTGGATTTTTTCGCAGTCAACAGACTCAATCGCTTTCATGGGCGCGCTGCACTTGCTCTTTTGGTTGATCGGCATCCGTTTCGGCCTCCGTCTGATTGACGCGACTGGCCGTTTCCTTGGCGCGCGCAGCAAAGGTCATCTTAGAATTTGGAGCGTCATCTTTATCCTGGTCTGTTTGCAAATGACGACAACTTTGCGCCCGATCATTGCTCCTTCGAAAACGTTTTTGCCGACGGAGAAAAAGTTCTTTCTCGCGCATTGGCTTGATTCAATTAATGGAAAATAGAGACGGCAGATGCCACGAATAAAGATTGTTGCTTTCAGGAGAGGACCTTGGATCCGGAAATTTGTAGCGCAGGTAGCACGGCCTGCCAAAGGAATTGGACGGCAACCGGGAGCGGTTGCCCTACAGGAACGGCCATAGCTATTTCCACAGTTCAGTTCCCATTTTCAGGGATTACCGCGTTGTGCTAAAATGTGGATGATGGCAGACGATCGCTGGTGAGTGCAGACTCGCTAGAGGAAAGTCCGAACACCATACGGCAGCATGCCGCGTAGAAAACGCGGGCGCCGCGGTTGAAAACTGCGGCGACGGAAAGTGTCACAGAAAAGATACCGCCGGTTCTTTGAGAAAAGTGCAGGCAAGGGTGAAAAGGCGAGGTAAGAGCTCACCGCGCGCGGAGTAATTCGCGCGGCAGGAAAAACCCCATGCGGTGCAAGACAAAACAGGAGGAGGACAGCCGGTCCGTCGATCTCCGGGTATCGTCGCACGTGGCTGACACAAAAGTAGAGGCCCGTCCAGTTCCAGTTTAGAAACTGGGGTTGGAAGATAAATGATCGTCGCTCGAAGAAATTCGGGAGACAGAATTCGGCTTACCGCCATCAAATTATGAAGGGCGCTTCGGAAACGGAGCGCCCTTCGCTATATTTAATCAAGCTTCAGTCGATTCCTTCACCCTATCGACGTTCTCATCGATTTTCTGCACCGTCGGATGCAGCTCTTTAAGAATTTCGCGCTCTTCTTTGGAGAGCTCTTCGATGCTGTGCGCCTGCTCTTGCAGTTCTTCCAACATAATGTTTTGCCGTTGTGAAATGCGATGCATCCACCAAAAACAAACCCCCCAACAGCCGATGTCGAGCAGAGTAACGAAATTTGTCAACGTAGGGCTCATCGCATTCGAATCGTGTCTCGCAGTGCGATTGGCGGGGCATAATATCAGCGGTGCTTTACGAGCCAGCTGAGCGCCGCGAATGTCGCCCAATGTTTGCCGGAGATTCGGAAACGACAAAGCAGATCGACTGGCGCATTCCAGCAGCCTGGCTGACGCTCTGCATTGTCTGGAGTTCGACCTGGCTTGCGATCAAAGTCGGCCTGCGCGATTTGCCGCCGATTTCATATGTCGCGATCCGTTTTCTGATCGCGATCATTGCTTTGATCGCGGTTTCGGTTGGCCATGTCCGGCTGCTGCCCAAGCGCGGCTCGGATTATGTCGTACTAGCGTTCACCGGCGTGCTCATGTTCGCGATCAACTATGCGCTCTTGTTTTGGGGCGAACTGCACGTCTCTTCGGGACTGGCGGCGATTTTGCAGGCGTCAATTCCAATTTTCGGAATGGTGTTCGCCCACTGGTTTTTGCCTGAGGAGCCGTTGCGCTGGCAGCGCCTGCTCGGCGCATTCGTGTCGATTGGTGGCGTCGCGTTAATTTGTGCCCGTCTGCTCAGTTTCAACGGCTGGCTCGCCTTTCTGGGTGGGCTCGGGATCACTATCGGCGCGGCCAGTGCAGCGTTTTCGAATGTGTTGTTGAAATCGCGACGAATGGATCTCGCCCCTGCGATGATGGCGGCCTGGCAAATGATTTTCGGCACCGCGCCGTTGCTGGTGATCGGATTTATCGTAGATGGCAACCCGGCGCGTTTTCATTGGACGGGGATGGCAACTTTCTGCCTTCTCTATCTGGCGATCATCGGATCATCACTCACCTTTTTGCTTCTTTATTGGCTGATGCCGCTGATGTCGGTGACGAAATTGCAAACCATCTCGCTAATCACGCCGCCCGGCGCGATCGCACTCGGCTGGGCGCTCGGTGGCGAACGTTTGTCGGCCTGGTCGTTCGTCGGCGCCTGTTTCGTCCTTGCCGGAGTCTGGATGATTTTCCGACCGCTCCCGGATGAGAAGAAAGCTGCGGAGCGCGCTTTGGGATCCCAGGTTGCTGCTCCGCGTGCCTGAAGATTTTTGGATAACGGCGCGTTCGACGCTTTAGCGGCAGGCTATGCGACTACCGAGCCGCAATTAATCGCTGGATTATTCCAGGCAGGCGTCGAGGCAGGCGAGGAGATGGGAGACGGTTTCCTCGGTTTCATCGCCCATGTTGGAGAGGCGGAAGGTTTGGCCTTTGATCCTGCCGTAGCCGCCGTCGATGACGAGATGATGTTTTTCGCGCAAATCGCGTACGAGTTTCGCCACGTCGATGGCGCGATTATTTTTGACGCAGGTGAGAGTGGGAGAACGAAAATTTTCTTCGGCGAAAAATTCGAAGCCTCGCTCACGGATCCACTCCTGGACGAGCGCATTGGTGCGAGCGTGACGAGCAAACCGCGCCGGCAACGTTTCGTTGAAAATATCGTCAAGCTTTGATTGCAGCGCGAAAATATGCCCGATGCTGGGCGTGCTCGGGGTCATGAATTCGTTTTGCTGCTTTTTGAACTCGAGAAAATCGAAGTAATAACCGCGATCTTTCTGTTTTTCGGCGCGAGCAAATGCTTTTTCGGAAACGCTGAAAAGAGAAAAACCCGGCGGAAGGGCGAGCGCCTTTTGCGCGCCAGTGAGCATGACGTCGATGCCCAGCGCATCCATCGCGATTGGGACGGCGGAGAAGGACGAGACGGTATCGAGGACGAGCGCGACGTCGCGATATTTGGCGAGGGTGCAGCAAATCTCCGGCAGCGGATTCATCACGCCAGTCGAGGTCTCGTTATGAATCAGCGTGACGGCGTCGAATCTCCCGCTCGCTAATTCGTGATCGATAGCTTTTTGATCGATGTGCTTGCCCCACTGGACCTGCAACGCCTCCGCTTCCTTTCCGCAACGTCGCGCCACGTCGAGCCATTTATCGGAGAACGCGCCGCACATGCAGCAGAGCACGCGCTCGCGCACGACATTGCGGACGGCCGCTTCCATCACGCCCCAGGCCGATGAGGTGGAAAGAAAAACGGGCTGCTTTGTTCCGAACAGTTCCTGCAAACGCGGATGAATTCCGCGGTAAAGATTTTTGAAGGCTTCGCCGCGATGCCCAATCATCGGCCGGGAAAAGGCGGCCAGCGTTTTTTCCGAAACTTCGACCGGCCCGGGAATGAAAAGCTTATCGTGCAGGATCATCACCGCCGTTCCGCGTCTAAACACGCAAAGTGAAATCTAATTCTTGTTTAGCAATCCGCTAATCTGCCAACGACACCTCATAACAGCAAAGCATTATAGTCGTGCAATAAGAAAGGTGCGTCCTGGAAGTTGTGCACGGGCGATAATTCATGCGGAGGATTCGCTATGGCCCGAACGAAAAATTCTTTTTTTGCAACTTCAATCGAGTTGTTGAAGCAAACCGGGCAGGAATGGATCACGGACAAAGCGCCCCAACTCGGGGCCGCTCTTGCCTATTACACGGTCTTCTCTCTTGCGCCGTTGATCCTGGTTCTGCTCGCCGTCGTCGGGTTGCTCTTTCGTAACGACCCTGGGGGAGCGTGGAACAAGATTTCTGAGCAAATGAGCTATTTTCTCGATAAGAGCGCGGTTGAAGTGGTGCAAAACATCGCGCAAAAAGCCGCGCAACCGAACAAAAGTGTTCTCGCAACCATAATCGGCGTGCTGCTCGCGCTCTTCGGCGCCAGCGGCGTTTTCGGTCAGCTCCAGGACGCGCTCAACACCGTGTGGGGAGTAAAAGCAAAACCAGGCGGCGGCATTTGGGGATTCCTGCGCTCGCGTTTTCTCTCCTTTGCCATGGTCGGAGGGGTTTGTTTTTTGCTGCTGGTTTCCCTCGCGCTCGAGAGTGTCCTCAAAGGCTTCAGCCATTACGTCCAGTCGGTTTTACCAGGCGGAATCGTAATTGCGCTTGCCACCTATTGGGTATTCGATCTCGCGGTCGTTATCCTGTTGTTCGCCATCATTTTCAAATTCTTGCCGGACGCAGAAATCCGCTGGCGCGACGTCTGGATTGGGGCCGGCATGACCGCGGTATTCTTCGCCGTTGGTAAATGGGCCCTTGGTCTTTATCTGGGCAGCGGAAGCGCAGCCTCGGCTTACGGCGCAGCCAGTTCTCTCATTACCCTTTTGCTCTGGGTTTACTACTCATCGCAGATCCTACTTTTCGGGGCCGAGTTCACACAGGTTTACGCCTGTCGGGTTGGCCGCGGCGTTCAGCCTGATAAACATGCGATCCGCGTCGAAAGTAAAGAAGCGAAACAATAGGAGGTAAACCCGATGAGTCGGGACGGTCTTGGTGAAATTTTTTTTGAAGGCCTAGCGGCAACGTCCGCTGACGGCAGCATGTCCCATCCGCAACAACCGGGCGAGTATCGGCTTATTTCAGTAGCTCGGGCGGAACTTTCCCGCCATTCTCGGCGAGTTTCCGAATGACCTCTTTGTGCAACCAGATGTTCATGGAAGCGCTGTCGTTTTGATCGCCGCTATAGTGCAGTTCAGTGGCGAGTTGCTTGCGCGCGTTGAGGCTACTGTCCATTCCCACTAATTTCATCAGGTCCACGATGGAATGGCGCCAATCGAGCTTTTCGCGATTCTTAGCGGCCAGGCCATCGAGAATGGCGGTGACATCGACTTGTTGGGTAGCAGTTGCTGCAGCGCCTGCCAGCCCCGCAGATGGCGCGGTCGATGGTTGCGGTGATTGCGGGGCGGAAGTGGCCGGCGGTGCAGATGAAGCGGATGCTCCGGCAGTCCCGCCCGAACGGCTGAATATTTTGGACATTAGATTATCGAACAGACCCATAATTTTCCTTTCTTGGTTTAGATTTCGTTGAAACTACGTGCCGCGTCTTTGCCCGCTGAGTAATTTCGATGCTGCCATGGCCAGCGCTCCCATCACAACTGGGTTACCCATCGCTTTAACGAACCATGGTTTCTCTGCGACAGCTTGTTGCAGTGCCTGAGGCTGCTCTTTACGGGCATAATTCATCACCTTGGCCGCGTCATCAGCACTCATCTGGTTAGGATTTGTGGAACCTAATCCGAGCATATTGGCAAGCCCGCCCAGGCCACCACCGCTTCCACCTCCTCCGAGCGCGCCCATGAGAGTACCGAGCAATCCGGCCCGGTCCTGCTGTGGCATTTGGCTGATGGCATTCTGCGCGGCCTGATGAAACTGATCATCGGGCAGCTTCCCCAAATATTGCGTCGCGGCCTGATGATACGTGTTGTTATCGAAATCGCGATCGTTTGGGTGATTTGAAACGAAGCGATCGTGATACTGCGCCGCCTCGCTCTCATCCATTGTTCCGCTACCGCCAAAACGTTGCATGAAGTCATCTACGGTTCCTGGCATTGTTTGCTCCTCGTTAATTGTTAAAGGTTGTGGGTCGTGAAGCTGACTGGCTCATTGCGTCGGCGTGTAGGTCATATCACGCGTTTGGGAATTGAAATTGGCCGTGCCGATTTTATGCGGCGGATTGGATGGCGTGTAGGCGAGCACGCGCAGGTTCTCCCCCGGGAATTCGCGCGCCATTTGTGTTAGAATACTACGCATCAAATCTGGCACCCGGTCCATTTCAATAGTGCGACCGAGAATCAAGCCCAGTTCGTTCTGTTCGTTCAACATTGCGCGATCGATCGTTTGATGCTGTGGATCAGCGGTGCGAATGCGATTCAGGAAATCGGCCTGCCGTTGTTTTAAATCCCCCGTCGCAACGGTCGGAGTGGAACGCTGGGGGCTGTCTCGCGACAAAGGGGGCGCTGAGTTCGGCTGATCGCAGCCGCTGAGCATCGCTACGAGGATCACGCACGGAAGTGCGAAGCAGCGATTCATCACGAGGGAAATTTTATTTGCGCTTCCTCGATCTCGTCGGGCTGGTCGCCTTGCGGGCGCCGGATTTCAACCGGCGTGTCGCCGTCGTGCTCTTTCGCGGGCCACTCTTTTTTGCACCGCCCATGTCGCGCAACAGTTCCCCGAAATCGAAACCAAAAAACTCGCGAATTTTTGTCCCGACCGCCGGCACGACCAGGCTTTGGCCAACCTTCGACAGCTCGTCTACCATGCGGTCGGTGAACTGTGCTATCTGTGAATTTTTGGCCTTTTTTGTAGAGAATTTGTGAGCGTAGCCCACGGCATAGCCGAGGGCGAACCCGGCGGAAAGCGCACCGAGGCTCCAAACAAGGGGATCTTTTTGGAATTCCTCACGATAATCGAGCACTCCTGAGACAGTTTCTTTAACCGAGGCGTACCCTTGTTCGGCCGTTTCTTTAATTTCCTCTACTGTTTCCGAGAGCGACTCACGGGTTCGGCCGATTTGCTTTTCCAGCTCCCGTTTGCTTGGTCCCTTTTGTTCGGTCACCTTCGCTATCGAGTTGGGTTGTTTTGCCATGTTCTTGGTTCCTCAGATCTGATTGTTAATGTTAGGTTTGTTTCTGTAGCCATTCCTTGTCACGTTCCAACTCCTTTGCCGTCCGTGGCGGTACAATCCCTTGTTTGGCTATCCTGTTCTTGGCCTTCACGACGACAACGCATCCGGCGACCAGGTAAAGCGCAGCTGTTATGATAAACCCAAGAGCATAGCGCGCCGGTTGACTGACATGCGTGCTCTCGAAGACCATGGAAATTAGAAAAGCGATCGCAACGTTGAGCAATGCGAATCCAATCACCGCCACCACGGCGCCCGCAATGATCATGATCACCCCGCGAAGGTAGGTGTTGATCTCCTCTTTGAGCTCCACCCGGAGCAGCGTGAGTTTTGCATCAAACAACTGGGTGATTTGGTCGCCCAAGCGGGCAAAGAGCGACGGCAATGTTTCAGCCGCCCGTTCTGCCGTTGCCATCGGCCTGTTATCCTCATGCATCAATGCCATGTTGTCCTCCTCCTTCGAACCCCGCGCTCCAGTATTGATTATTCGCCTGCCGATGGCGAAGTGGGTGCAAAACCCCGGCTCTATTGCTCTTGTTTTTTAATAAAACTGATGTCGCCGCTGCGTTCGACCCGAGCGACCTTTACTTTCGAGACATCTTCCAATTCGGCATCGAGCCGCAAATCTTCTTCGAGGTCGTGCTCGGAAATATGGTTCTGTCGCATCGTTGCTATGATCAGATTGCCGTTCTCAACGATCACCTCGGGCCGGCCTTTGAGAAGGCAACCGAACCAGTGCGAATGATAAGCGATAAACGCGAACAAGCGATGCACCAGGACGATGACGACGCCGCCGCCAATGGTTGCAAAAAAAGCCGAGCTGCCATTAATGGCGCGCGACAGGACTGACGCGAGGATAACAATGAGCACTGCATCAAAGGCTGTCTTGCGCGCCAGAGAACGCTTATGCCCGATTCGAATCATGGCCAGCGTCGCGAGAAAAACGATGATGCCGCGCAGCGAGATTTGAAGAAAGGTCAAATCTTTCGGTTCCACGCCTAAACCGAGAAGTGGTCCGACAAAATTGATGAAGGCTTCCATTCCGAGAAAACTTCGCGTTGATCGCGTTTGCTGCGTGTATCGGGAACGCGCTCGATAAATCCACAAAGGCAGTGTGCGCCGAAATGCAAAGCAAAGGGAGGATTATGGCAAGAGGAAGCAAATCGAAATATACCAGCAAACAAAAGCGAAAAGCCGAGCACATTGAAGAAGGTTACGAAAAGCGAGGGACCTCTAAGAAAGAAGCTGAGCGCCGCGCATGGGCGACTGTGAACAAGAGCGATCGCGGTGGAAAAAAGAGCGGATCGGGTCGTGGCAAAAAATCGAGCAAAGCGAGCTCGCGCAAAGGCGGGAGGAAGGGCGGCCGGAAAAAGAAACGTTAAGCGGGTGTAGCTGCTCCGAATTCTGCCGGTGAGACACCGGGAGACACCGTTTAGGGCCGTTTCTCCGAGCAGTTGATAATCTAACGAGAATTATACGTCAGGCTGAAGCCGACGATACATTACATATACGTCGACAAACCCGCGCCGGGCATGGCGGAAAGCGCCCGCCAGCGTGCCAACGATTTGAAATCCGAGATCTTTCCAAAGGCGCAGCGCGGCTTTGTTGGTAGCAACGACGAAGTTGAATTGCATCGCCCGAAACCGGAGACGGGCAGCTTCGCGCAGACAATGCTCAGCCATCGCTCGCCCGATTCCGCGACCTCGGGCAGATGGCGAAACCATGAAGCCGGCGTTAGCGACATGCGATCCGAGCCCCGGCTGGTTGGGTTTGAGAATGTAACTACCAACTATTCTTTGATCGGATAGAGCGACGTAACAGCGCGTTTTCGGACCGAGCCAGTAAGCCAGCGCTTTGCGGCGTGAAATGTTCGGCTCAAAGACGTAAGTGTCGCCTGTGGCGACGACGGTGCGAAAAATTTGCCAGATTGCCTCGCGATCTTCCTTCCTCGCTCGGCGAATTTGGAGCGGTCGCAGCCGTCGGTGTCTGATTTGGGGATCAGACCGCGTCATTCGATTGCCATCCGTTTCAATATGTGACGATCGCTCCCTTTTCCTGGAAAAAAAACACGTTAAGTCCCGGGTTGTACAGCGAACCGCGGCAGACACTGGATGCGAATCAAAGACGGGAAGCGGATACATGAACACTAGTGCGGAACACGTCACTTTGACGCTGCCGGAGATTGGGTTGATCGCGATGACGCGCGGCGCGCTTGGCGTTGGTATCGGTCTCCTGCTAAGCAATGCTTTAGAAAAGGACGAGCGGCGCAGCGCCGGACTAGCCCTTGTCGCCGTAGGTGTCCTCACGACGGTTCCCATCTTGATGCGATTGCGTAACGAGTTGAAGTAGCGATCTTGCACGCCGCGCGGGTGCATGGCATAAACTCGCCCCGCTATAATCGAATGCCAGTCGCCAAAGAACTCAGAAACGACCCAGCGCTGGAAGCGCAGGTTTTCTGGTATAAATACCGCAAAGAAATCGCGATCCTGCTGGTCCTTGCGATTGTGGCCATCATCGTTATCGCAGGTTATCGCCTCTATCGGGATCGGCGCGAAGCCACTGCGGCGACGTTGTTTAGCGGGGCCAAAACGCCGGCGGCATACGAGGAAGTGATTAATCGCTATGGCGACACCGCTGCTGCTGCCTCCGCCTATCTGTTGCTGGCGGATGCGGAGCGAAAACAGGCGAAATATTCGGAGGCGAATGCAACGGTGGTAAAATTTCTCGAGAAATTTCCGCAGCACGAACTGGCAAGCACAGCGCGAATGGCAATGGCGGCGAACCTGGAGGCGATGGGCAAACAAGACGAAGCTCTCGCAACTTACCAACAAATTGCATCGGCTAATGCCGGAAGTTTCAATGCCCCGGTGGCGTTGATCGAGCAGGTGCACATTTTGCGGGAAAAGAACCGGATTGATGACGCCAGGCGCATCTGCGAGACGATCATGACACAGTATCGGGATAGCTACGCAGCAATCGAAGCCAGCCAATTGCTGCGAACGTTCTTGAAATCGGCGAAGGCACAGACGCCATCAGTCGTTGCGCCATCTA
>Ga0193715_1000331_pt1 | contig 12274 bp, 10 predicted proteins | sample U2m2metaG_FD_143040 | JGI IMG/M metagenome (GOLD analysis project Ga0193715, IMG submission 143040) | Soil microbial communities from a riparian zone of the East river system, Colorado, United States - U2m2 | ecosystem: Environmental > Terrestrial > Soil > Riparian zone | place: USA: East River... | reverse complement strand
ATTGGACAAGTCCGCGCACCAATTGGCGAAGCGTCGCACCAAGTTTCGTCAGCGCATACTCGACGCGAGGTGGCACCTCCGGATAGACCGTGCGCGTCACCAGGCCATCGCGCTCCATGCCGCGGACCGTCACCGTCAACATCCGTTGGCTGATGCCCGCCACCCTGCTCCGCAGCTCGTTGAACCGCAGAGTGCCGGCATCGCCGAGCACGTGGATGACGTACACTGACCACTTGTCTCCCACGCGGGCGAGCATCTCTCTCGCGTGGCAGTTAGCAGGTGTGTGCTCCAGCTCAGGCGGGCGCTTGAAAGGCTCTTTCGGCATTGGTTACTCCAAGGTTCCTGGGGCACGTTCGCGTGCCTTCTTTTTCACCGCGGACGAGCGTTTTAGGTTGCTTATAGTTACTGATGGTAATCTAATATAGATAAGGAGGAAAGGCACCATGGGTACCTACCCGATAGATCTACAGGCGCTGAGCATTGGGCTGCTGGTCGTGCGCGTAGTGATCGGCCTCATTATGGCCGCGCACGGAGCGCAGAAGTTGTTGGGATGGTTCGGGGGCTACGGCCTGCGCGGGACCGGAGAATTCTTCGTGCAGCTCGGCTTTCAGCCCGGGCCCGCTTTCGCAGCGGCCGCCTCGATCAGCGAGATCATCAGTGGTTTGCTCGTCGCATTGGGCTTTCTCGGCCCCATTGGACCCGCACTCATGATCTCCGTAATGGTCGTCGCGGCGATGACAGTGCACTGGGAGCACGGATTGTTCGCTGCCAACAACGGCATCGAGCTGCCGCTCCTGTACGGGGCCGCCGCGTTCGGGCTCGCGTTGACCGGCTTCGGTGAGTACTCTGTCGACGCACTCCTCGGAGTAGCGGGGCGTTGGTCCGCGCCGTTCACGTGGATCGTTTTGGTATTGGGCATCGCCGGCGGGTTCGTCAATCTCGCGCTCCGGCGTCGTCCCGCCATCGAGGCAAGGACGTAACATGTCTGACCGCGGCATTGGGAGGGTCGTGACGACGGCGGCTCCATCGCCAGGCTTCATCGGCGAGGGACACACGGCCGTCGCTGTCGTCGACCCGAAGGAATTCTCGGACAACGATCCGTTCATCGTGCTCATGGACGACCGCATCGATCTCGAGCCGGGGCGCGAGGCGGGCGGCGCGCATCCGCACGGCGGTTTCGAGACGGTCACGTTCGTCGTGGAGGGCGAGCTTCGTGACCGCGACGAAGGAACGCTCAGCACAGGCGACGTCCTGTGGATGACGGCGGGGAGTGGCGTGATTCACAACGAGAACGTCGTGCCGCTGGGGAAGAGCCGCATCCTGCAGTTGTGGCTCACACTCCCGCATGATGCACGTTGGGCGGCGCCGCGATTCGAAAACATCGCCCGCGATGCTGCGCCGCTGCGCGGAGGGTCTGGTGCGGAGGCGCGTGTCTACAGCGGAGGCTCTGGATCCGTGCGCGCGACGACCCACAACTACGTCCCGGTTACGTTGATCGACCTTCGCTTGCAGCCCGGCGCCAGGTTCGATCAGGATTTGCCCGATTCCTACAACGGGTTCCTGTATGTGCTGGAAGGGGACGTTTCAATCGGAGAGCAAAGGACCCGACTCACCGTAGGTCAAGTTGGATGGCTCGCCGAAGCACCTCCCAACGCATCCGGTGTAAGCTTGCTGCGCATCGTCGCGGGGAAGAGCAGCGCGCGACTCATTCTCTACGCGGGCGAGCGCCAGCATGTACCCATCGTCATGCACGGTCCGTTCGTCGGTGAAAATCGCGCGGACATCATGCGCCTTTCGAGGGCGTACCTGGAAGGGACGTTGCCTCGTATCAGTGAGTTCGCACAAAACGTCAACCAGCGGCCGCTGATGGCTGCCGCGGCGCGGTCGAGCATGCCGGAGGCGACAAGTGCAGATCGGCATTGATAGCTTCGCGGCGGCGCACACTGACACCAGCCGTACGCTCGGTGCATCCGAGCGACTGCGCAACCTGATTGAAGAGATCGAACACGCGGATCAGGTTGGATTGGATGTGTTTGGAATCGGCGAACACCATCGCAAGGATTTCCTCGACTCCGCACCCGCCGTCATTCTCGCAGCTGCGGCCGCACGAACTAGCCGCATTCGTCTCACCAGCGCGGTAACGGTGCTCAGTTCGGCCGATCCGGTGCGGGTGTTTCAGAACTTCGCTACGCTCGATCTCATTTCAAACGGCCGCGCGGAGATGGTCGTCGGCCGCGGATCGTTCATAGACTCGTTCCCGCTATTCGGGCTCCGACTGGAGGACTACGATTCGCTGTTCGCCGAGAACCTGGATCTGCTGCTCAAGATTCGTGAGAACGAGCACGTCCACTGGTCCGGAAAACATCGCGCTGCTCTCACGGGCCAGGGCGTCTACCCGAGACCCGTGCAGAATCCGTTGCCCATATGGCTTGGTGTCGGCGGCACGCCAGGATCATTCGCTCGTGCCGGGACGCTCGGGCTTCCCTTGATGGTCGCGATCATTGGCGGCGAAACGCACCGGTTTCGGCCGCTCGTCGATCTCTACCGCGAAGCGGGCGAACGCGCGGGTCACCCGCCCGATCAACTAAAGGTCGGCGTGCACTCGCTCGGCTACGTTGCGGCGACGACGCAAGAGGCGGCCGATGACTTCTATCCCGGCTACGCTCGTGCGTTCACGGACATCGGGAAGGAGCGAGGATGGCCTCCCGCAACTCGTGCTGGTTTCGACGCTCAGCGAGGTCCACGCGGCGCGCTGTTGATTGGCAGCCCCGACGAAGTGGTGGAGAAGATCTCACGACACAGCGAAGCACTCGGCGGAATCTCGCGCATCACTTTCCAAATGAACGCCGCGTCGCTGCCTCACGCGAAGCTGATGCGAGCCATCGAAATGCTTGGCACCCGTGTCGCGCCGGCGTTGCGCGAGATCGCACCTGATCCCGCACTGAGCCGCTAGCCGACGATTACATAGGCTGTCACGCGGTGTTGACTACGATCGTGTTGGCAGCTTTGTCGCCCAGACGCTGGCGCTTCTTTCCAAAGATGAAAACCCAGTCGATGATGCCAAGGAGTCCCAGCAGAAGATTGCGCAGGAATGATTGGCTGAACGTGCAAGGCTTGCCGGTGGTCGCGTCGATCACAGCCGTATGGGCTACGCGCTTTCCATAACTCTGGCCGCCCTCAAACCCGTCCGCGAACAGGATGTAGAAAATCGCATAGACGATTGCGGCAATCAGTGCGGCCCCTCCAATCGTAGGCGACACGGCATAGAGGATCCCTGCAAGGATGAACGCGCCGATCGCAACGAACGAATCGAGGATCTGGCCCAAGAGGCGATTGCTCAAGGAGCCTAAGTTTTGGTAGTCCATATTCTCCGGGGGTTAAGAGCCGGTCGGAACCGTTCGGCTCAAGTCACTACCGAGGTCAGACTCTCAACAGGCGCGCTTTGCAACCGCGCGCTGTCAGACTCGACGACGATTAGCGGAGATCAACAGGCCAAGTCCTGCGACCACCAGAAGGCAACCATAGATGGCCCATTTCGTTTGGCCAGTCATGAAGCTACCCGGGAGGATGTTGATTCCCTGAAGAATCCAGACGCATCCGACGAGTAGACACAAGCCGCCTGCGACGTTCAATGTGATGCGCATTACGAGAAGATAGTATTTGCCCGGAACCGCAGACAGACTGGGCTCGGTACCGCGATTCGCTGCCGCGTCGGCGTCAACCGGCCGCTCTTTTGATCGCGCCGAAAAACGACGATAGAGTCGGACCGCTGATTGGCGACGAGTAGCCAGCTGCCGGTAGGATCCAGGCTGAAGTTGCGCGGCCAGTCGCCGTCCGTCGATACGACCTGCTCGAGCGCGAGCGCGCCAGTCGACTCCGCCACCGAGAATACGGCGATACTGTTGTGGCCACGGTTCGACACGTACAACGCGCGCCCGGATGGTGCGACGTGGATGTCGGCCGGGTAATTCGTGCCGGTCCAGCCAGCCGGGAGAGTCGAGCGGGTGTCGAGTGGAGACAGCGTGCCGCGCTCGGCGTCGAAGCGAAGTGTGGCTACCGTGGAATCGAGCTCGTTGGCGACAAACACCAGCGGCAGCGTTGCGTGGAATGCGATGTGACGCGGGCCCGCGCCGGAGCGCATGACCGCGTCGCCACCTTCAACGTGGCGCAAAGACTTGCCTTCGAGGTCGAGACGGTAGACGAACACGCGGTCGGCGCCCAGGTCTGCGGCGAGCACGAATCGGTTGGAGTGGTCGGGAACGATGCAGTGTGCATGCGGCTCACCCTGACGCTCACGATTCGGTCCCGTGCCCGCGTGCTGCACCACGGACGTGGCTGGCGCGAGTGCTCCATCGCCCTGGATCGGGAGCAGTGCGACATTGCCGCCGACATAGTTGGCGACGAGCACGACTCGGCCGCTCCGATCCACGCTCACGAAGCAAGGTGCGCCGCCTTCCGAAGGCTGCTCGTTGCGTCGGGTGAGCGCGCCGGTGTCTTTCGCAATCGCGAAGGCGCTCACTGCACCGGTCGGCTTGCCGTTGTCTTTCTCGACTTCGTTCACGGCGTAGAGAACGCGGCCGTTCGGGTGGATGGCGAGGAACGATGGATTCGCACCGGCGTCTGTCGAGCCGACTCGCCGCAGTTTCCCGGAGCTCCGGTCCATTCGCACGAGATAGATGCCCTCAGACCGGGTACCCTCGGTATACGTGCCGACGTAGAGGAGATCACCCTCCAGCTTCGATCCTCGCGCAGCGCGAGACTCTCGGGGCCACGCGCGAGCTGGACGAAACCGATCGCCGACGCGACGAGGAAGTCGCGCCGTGTCGGCTCGCGAGGGTTGGTCATGGGCGCCTGAACTCTGGTGCAGGATTGGACAGAAGTAGGTCGGGTTTTGCCGCTGCCGCTTCTATGCAGACTCGGCGACGATTTGCCGAAATCAACACGCCGATGCCTGCGACCACCAGAAGGCCGCCGTAGGCTACCGTAGACTACTGTTGCCGGCTCCGCATCGGAGCGTCGTTAGAGACCCGTACATCAACAATCGAGGAAGAGACAATGGTGGACCAGCCGGACGCGACGCCTGACGCCGCGCTCTACATGTCGTGCTCAGAGTGTCGCGCACCGATGCGTGAGAAATACTTCTCCATGAACGAGCGGCCCATGTGCGCGAAGTGCTGTCCCAAGTATGCGCGGCGTATCAAGCGCACGGACGGTCCAGGAGCAATCTGGCGCGTAGGTCTGCAGGGCGCGCTCGTCGCCCTGGCGGGCGCGATCGCATTGATGGTGGTGGTCAAGTTTGTGCCGCCCGCTCGCATCTTTGTCCTTATCCCGATCGGCTATTACATCGGCAAGCGCATGATGGGCTCCCTCGACGGGTACAGCACTCGTCGCTACCAGTACCTCGCGGTAACCCTCACGTATCTGTGCTTTCTGATCGGCTTCACAATACCGGCCATTGGTGCGGAACGAGAAGCGCGCAACCGTCGGGCCGAGAATCGCGCCAAGATGCAAGGGACGCTGGCGACCGAGACGGACGCAATTCGCGAGGAATTGGTGGCACTGAACGCACAGCACGGAAACCCGGCCGCTCCCCTTTCTGGCGAACCATCACGATCGGAGCAGCAGGCGGTCGCGGCACCGAAGGCCGCCGGAAACGACATTGGTCCGGGGCTCGCCTTCATGCTGCTGCTCTTCTCCCCCGTCTTTGCGATGATGCAGTTCGGCATGATGGCTTCCGCCATGGGAGTGATGGCGCTGGGCTACGCCCTGTACCAGGCGTGGAAACAGACCGATGGAGAAGGAATGGTGCTCGATCTGAGCGGTCCCTATCGTGTCGGGCAGGGGCCGATTCCCGCGCGCTAGCGGAGTTCTCGCAGGCGCTCGTCATTCCGTCTGCCTGCCTTTGACGAATCTGTCGCGGCTGGTTTGGTAAAGCGTAAGGCGCCTTGTATCGGTAACCCGTCAAGTCACCCCACGCCGGATCGTCGACCACGCCGCTTCGGAATACATTAAAGACCGATGCGAGGGCTCCCACGATCGCCGGGAGCAATTCAGGCGATCGATTCCGTCTCACGCCCGTGATGCCCTATAGATCGCCACTATTCTCACGCGTGCCGGCAAGCTTCAGTGGGTGAGTGGAGTGATGAGCTGCGCAGGGGATCACAGGAGGCCGCGTGGGATGACTTCATCACCCGCTACCGGCCGCTCGTTTTTGCGACCATCCAGCATTATGCGCGCGACTACGATGACGTAATGGATGTATTCGCGCGCGTCTGTCAGGCGCTGCGCGAGGACGACATGCGCCGGCTACGTGCCTACCTCGACCAACCGAAGCATACAGCCCGATTCACCACCTGGCTGGTCGCGGTCGTTCGGAACATCACAATCGACTGGTTCCGCAGCCGCGACGGGCGGCGCCGGCTCTCTGCGGTTGCGGAGGGCATGCCTTCCCTGCGCAGGCAGATCTTCCAGGCGATCTTCGTCGAGCGACGCTCACACGTCGAGGCTTACGAGCTCATTTGCGCTCAGACCTCCCAGCCGCCTGCCTTCCGCGACTTCCTGAACGAGTTGCGCGAAACGTACAGCGCCGCGAGCGCAGGTCGTCGCGGCTCGATACTTCGCGATCTCTCACCACCCGATCTGACAGTGAAGCAACTGGACTCGATTGATCCAGCGGAAGCGGATGAGCGCAGCAGACGCATTGAGCAGGCGCTGCAGACCCTCCCGGCACAGGATCGTGCAGCCGTCGAGTTGTACGTGCTCGAAGATCTGTCGGCCGCCGATATCGCGCGGTTGCTCGGTCTTCGCAATGCGAAGGCGGCCTATAACCGCGTCTATCGAGCACTGGACGTCCTCCGCAAGCACATGGCCGACCTCGGCCTCACGCGCAGCGATCTATGAGCAATAATCTCGGCGGAGTCCGACCTATGCCGGCGGCAAAGCGATGAGCACGAACGATCAGAAACACGAGATGACCATGAATGCCCTGCGCGAGGCGGCCCTCACGAGGTCGACGACAGACTACCGGCAGTCAGCGTGCCTGACAGACGACGTGCTCGTTGCGTTCGCCGACGGCCGCCTGAGGAATGCCGAGGTCCTTGCCTCGACGCCACACCTCAGTAGCTGTCGCCGCTGTCAGCATGAGCTGGCGTCCCTGGTTCGCGCATTGAACGATCCCGACGTCGCGCGCGCTGTGAGAGCCGGCGAACGTGGGCGACTGCGGGTGGCAGGAATGCTGTTTCCGCTTGCTGCCGCTGCCGCAGCTATCATCGTGCTGGTCATCCGCCCTGAGCCGCAATTGCCGGCTCCTGAAAGGCAGCACCGTGCGCCAGTTCTCACGCCGGGAGGAGCACCCATGGCAGTGAGCCCTGTCGGTCCGGTTTCCAGAGTAGTTGATTTACGATGGTCGACCGTTCCCCACGCAGACGTGTATCTGGTGACCCTGTTCGATACCGACGGCAGGGTGCTTTTCGAAGCCGAGGCTGACGAACCGAGTATGACGCTTCCGGACTGGGTTAAGCTTGCGCCGGCACAGCGATACCTGTGGCAGGTGCAAGCGCGGATCGGATTCGACCGGTGGGTCTCTTCCGACCTGGTGGCGTTTCGTCTCATTTCCCCGCAGCCGTGATTCTGCCCGCCGTGGCCGTCTGGGCGGCGAGCCACATGATTCCGTGCGCGACGGGCGGCCCTGCCGCCGTTGTCTCGCCCAATACGCTCGCGGCTGTTCAGGAAGCCAGAACTCCCGCTGCAACGCGCGAAGCCATCGTGGAGGCCCTGGAACGCGCGGGGCGAAATGCCGATGTCGATCGCGCCGCACTGGAAGAAGCTCGCAAGCTGGCGGACCGATATGCTGAAGTCTGGCAGGACTCCTTCTGGGTGCGTCAGGTCGGTCGGTTCGCCGCGATGTCGCGTGGACAGCGCACGTTGAAGCGGCGCGGGGACAGCCTGAGAATCGTAGGGGTCGAGACTTTCTCTCAGCGGGGACCCGCTGCAGCAATCCGGCTCTGGCGGCAGGCGCTCTCCGCTTCGCGCGAGGCAGGCGACACGAGCGCGATGGCCGGGGCGCTGGACAACATATCCGCTGCGCTAATACGACTCGGGCGACTCGACAGCGCTGCCGTCTATCTGTCACGCGCGCGCGCCCTGACGCGCGCTGTTGGAGATCTCCGCGTCGAGGCCAACATCGCCGGTCATCAGGCCGATCTCAGTGCGGACCGCGGTGACGTGGCGCGGGCCAGACGGCAGTACTCCGAAGCGATTGCGCTCAGGCGCAGGATCGGCGATTCGCGCGGGATCGCGGCCGATCACAATAACCTCGGTCTGATCGCTCAGACCGTGGGCGATCTCTCGGAGGCCCAATCGCGGTTCGAAACAGCGCTTGCCCTGAACCGCGCGGAGGATCGTGGCGAGGCAGCAGCGACGAACATCGCAAACCTCGCGGAGTTGGCCAGCCTGCGAGGCGACTTCGCGGTTGCGGAATCGCATTACCATGATGCACTCGCCGCGTGGCGCGAAGCAGGCGATGTGGCGGAGGCTGCCTTCGCGCTTTTCGGGTTGGGTCAGATGGAGCTGAGACGCGGGAACTATCCAGCTGCGCGCAGGTTCCTGACCGAGGCACTACGTGCATACGAAGCTACGGGCGCGCCTGATGACGTCATAGCCGCGCGGCAGGCACTTGCAGATGCTCTCGGCGCTTCGGGTGATCTGCAAGGTGCGATTCATCAGATCGATGAGGCACTACGTTATGCCGACTCCGCTCATCTCGAGCCGGCGACGAGCGCGCGACTGGCTCTCGCAGAGGCCGACCTGCTGGTACGATTGAACGAGCTGTCAAAAGCTGAGCGCCGGTACGAGGACGCCCAGCGTTTGTACCGGGACGCCGGCGATGCGCGAGGCCAAGCAGAAGCTCTTCACGGACTCGGACTGCTGGCACTGGAGAAAGAGGATCCGGTTGCAGCGCAGTCTCATCTAACCACGGCCTTGCGGACTCAGGAAGCGTCGGGAGACCCGCGTGCCGCGGCAATCACGCGAATCGCACTCGGCGGTGCTGCAGCGAGCAGAGGAGACTTGGCGAGTGCGCGGCGGTACTATGCGCGCGCAGCGCGTCAGCTGGATTCATTGCAGGATTCCGTCGCGGCGGCAGTGGCCCTGGGTGAAAGAGCAGGACTTGAAGCGAGGTCGGGCAACAATGCATTGGCACAGGCGCTGTACCGCCAGGGACTACGGCGCCTGACCCAGAGGCCGGCGGTCGATGTGACATGGCGGCTTCATGCGGGACTCGGCGCGGCGCTAAGAACCAGCGGAGATCGTGACGCCGCTGCGAGAGAGTTCCGTCAAGCCATCGCGGCTGCGGAAACGGGCGGGGCCAGCTTCAGGTTGCCTGAGCGCCGCTCTGCATACCTCGCAGACAAGCGAGAGGTCTACGCAGAGCTCGCTCTACTGGAAGTAGATCGAGGAATGGTGGGTGCCGCGTTCGAAGCTGCAGAGCGGTTGCGCGCAAGAGAGACAATGGATCTGCTGGAGCACGGGCGAGTGGCAACGGTTGTGGCTGAACCGGTTTCGCTCGTGGCACGAGAGCAGGATCTGCGGCGGCAGATATCGGATCTTACGAAGCGCATCAACACGGCGATCGAGCCGCGTGAAAGGCGTCGCGGCCCCGATGTCGCTCGTACGCGCCCGGCGTTGCGCGAACAGCTGCTGCGTTCCCAGGAGGAATACTCCGACCTCCTGCTTCGCCTGCGCGAACGTGCGCCGGAATATACGATGGCCGTCTCGAGTCAAGTCGCCAGCTGGCGAGACGTCGCGAGGCGTCTAGCGCCAAACCAGGCATTCGTCACCTATCTTCTGACGGACTCCGGCTCGCTTGCGCTCGTGGTTGTTCGCGACACCATCGTCAGTGTGGACCTCCGCGTATCGCGCCGCGAGATTGCAAAACTCGTCGACTTCACGCGGGGCGTTCTGGATGAGCGATCGGGCGCCGGTTGGCGCGGCCCTCTGCGGCGGCTCCATGCGCATCTGATCGCGCCGCTCGAAGACGCAGGACTGCTCGCTGGAACGCAGCGAATCGTGATCGTTCCCCACGCCGAGTTGCACTATGCCCCCTTTGCAGCGTTCATCGCGGCGGGGCCTCGGGAGCAGTTTGTGTCGCAGCGATACGAACTGAGCTTCACTCCTTCGGCGTCTGTCTGGCTGACGATAGGTGAGCGGAAGCGCCCGGCGACCCGTGGCGTGTTGGCGTTCGCGCCGAGAACCGATGCCCTGCCCGGCACCGCGAGCGAAGTGGCTGCAATCAACTCGATGATGCCGGACGTGCTGGTAGCAACCGGGCGCGATGCGTCGGAGCAGGCGTTCCGCCGGGAAGCCCCGCATAAACGAATCGTGCACCTGGCGTCGTTTGGTGTCCTGAACAAGCAGAATCCGCTCTTCTCATTCGTTGAGCTCGCGCCCGGGGGCGAGCACGATGGCGTGCTCGAAGTCAACGAGGTTTTCGGTCTCGATATGCACGCTGATCTCGTGGTCCTCTCCGCTTGTCAAACCGCGCTCGGATCCGGCGCGCAGGCGGACGTGCCCCCAGGCGACGATTGGGTCGGACTGACCCGCGCGTTCCTTCTGGCAGGCGCACGACAGGTGCTGGGGACGCTCTGGCCGGTAGATGACTGGGCGACGGCGACGTTCATGAGGCATTTCTATGGAAACCTCGCTCGAGGAATGATCCCCGCTCAGGCATTGAGTGCCACACAACGGTCCCTGAGCGCATCTACACCAACGTCTGATCCCTTCTACTGGGCGGGCTTCGTTCTCGTCGGCGGCCCGGAGAGCCGCACACCATGAGAGACACGCCGAGAGCAATGACACCGAGTCCGTCCGTCTTATGTGCGCAGTCAGTGAACGGGGAGTGGTGATGTCGATGCAGCGCTTGTGCGTGTCTCGAGCGGTTCTGGGGTTTGCTCTGTTAACCGCGGTGGCTGCCTGCAATCCAGATGGAGCAGTAGCGCCGGGCGACGAGGAGAATCCACAGGGTACGCCCGTCACGATCGCACTCGTATCCGCTCCATCAGCTGTTAACGCTGCCGCACGGTTGCATGCAGCTGTTGGCGACTTGAGTGACGGAGGTACGTACGCGTTCGTGTCAGTCTCTCCGGGCAGCGTTCCAGGCGTGACCGCATCCATCACCAACCGGACGCGCGATCGGCAGTTGGGAACCACCAGTCGAATAAAAGTGCCGGTCACAAACGGCGGGCTGGATCCCGTTCCAATACCCGCCTCTGCGGGTGACACGCTGCAGATCGAATTCCTTGCTCCCGACCAAACAGTGCTGCTTGCCGGCGCAGCGGTCGTTCCGAAGGTTCGCCCACCGACGATTGTCCGCACAAATCCGCGTCCCGGAAAGAAGGATGTGCCACTCAACACACGTATTGAGATTGTCTTCAGCGAGCCTGTCGACCCCGGGACGATTACGGCGGATAACATTGAGGTCGCCGCTGGAGGGGTAGTGATCGGCGGGGCGCTAGTGCGAATGAATGCCTTCACCGTAGAGTTCGTCCCCGTAGAACTCCTGCGCCCGGAGACCTCGTATCAGATCGTCATTCGTACCGGCGTGCGTAACCTGAGTGGCGTCGCTCTCGAAAGTGAGTTCAGCGCGGATTTTGTAACCGAGCTGGCCCCGCCGGTGACCACCCCACCCGAGACCACCCCGCCGGGGACGGGCACCGGGTCATTATGCGCAACAGCGACGCGCTGCTTTGCTTTCGCTCGCGAGGGAGCAGTTTTCACCGCCGCGTTCGACGACTCACCTCCGGCGCGCCTTGTGGAGGATGCCACGCGGCCGGCGTGGTCGGCTGACGGATCGATGATCGCCTTTACGAGGCCGAACACCTACGCACTCGCAAAGTGGCAGGTGTGCATATCTGAGCGTGACGGCACACGTGTCCGCTGCGCGGTTTCGGCCGAGGATGGGATCGTGGTGGGCGGTCCTTCCTGGTCGCCCGACGGTACACTCGTCGCATTCTCAGTCTTCGTATACTCGTGTCCCGCTGGTCAGTGCGGTCAGCTCGGTGGCTCTTTCTCCCGGCTCAAGATGCTCGATACGCGCACCATGCAGGTTACAAGCGTGGGCACACTTCAGGTGCAGTCCCTCGCGTGGTCGCCGGATGGACGCAGGATCGCTTTGGCTGCTTGGGGAGCAGGCCCATTCGGGCGCGGTGGCTTGCACGTGATGAACGCCGACGGCTCGAATGTCCGGTTTCTCGGTGCGTCATTGGGGTCGTACTCGGCT
>Ga0193715_1000329_pt1 | contig 12337 bp, 11 predicted proteins | sample U2m2metaG_FD_143040 | JGI IMG/M metagenome (GOLD analysis project Ga0193715, IMG submission 143040) | Soil microbial communities from a riparian zone of the East river system, Colorado, United States - U2m2 | ecosystem: Environmental > Terrestrial > Soil > Riparian zone | place: USA: East River... | reverse complement strand
TCGTATCTGACAACCGGAGCACAGCTTGTTCGTCGTACATGATCGTGCCTTCCGAAAGGCGAAAGTCCGCTCGATCGGTATAAGCGCTGAAGGTGATCGTGCGGGCCCGAATCGCGGGAATTTTTTCAATCGCATTTACGACCGCGATATCGTCGGCAGTTTGATTTTCAAAAATTCGCAGCTTGGCCACGCGATAGTCGGCAACAGAACGATACCGGTCGAGATGGTCGGGAGCGAAATTAAGCCAGAGACTGATTGACGGCCGAAAGCTTTGGATCGTCTCGAGTTGGAACGAGCTCACCTCGACCGTGAGAACATCGAACGGTTGCCTCTCACGCGCCACTTCCGAAAGCGGTTTGCCGATATTGCCGCAAGCGATTGTCTTTTGCCCGCATGCATTCAACATCTGGGCGAGCAATTCCGTCGTCGTCGTTTTACCATTCGTGCCGGTAACGGCAATGAGTGGAATTTCGCAGGATCGCCACCCGAGTTCGAGTTCACCGATCGTCTCAATCTTGCGGGAGGAAAAATTGCACGCGAGTCGCGAAGCCGGATCGATTCCGGGACTTAAAACCGCAATCTGATAGCTGGATGAATCCTCATCCGCCGCCGTCCCGCAGATCACTTGCACGCCTTGGGTTCGCAGATTGTCGAGTGTCGATTTCAGCAGATTCTTTTCCTCAGCGGCATCGAGCACCGTGACGCGCGCACCCTCGGAGTGGAGCAACAGGGCCGCGGCAGTCCCGCTCAAACCTGCTCCAAGAACGGCGATATTTTGATCCTTGTAGCGCAACTTGTTACCTCAATTTCAGTGTCGCCAAACCAAGAAGGGCAAAGATGATCGAAAGAATCCAAAATCGGACGATAACGATATTTTCCTTCCAACCAGTCAGCTCGAAATGGTGATGGAGCGGGGACATGACGAAAATCCGGCGGCCCGTCATTTTGAAACTGATCACTTGCAAAATCACCGACACGGCTTCGATCACAAAAACGCCGCCCACGACGACCAGAAGAAGTTCCTGCTTGCAACAGATTGCGACGACGCCAAGCATGCCGCCGATGGCGAGCGATCCGGTGTCCCCCATGAAAACCTTGGCGGGGTGACAGTTGAACCAGAGAAAGCCAAGACCGGCGCCAACTAATGCGGAGCAGACAACGGTCAGCTCCCCCGCAAACGGATAAAACGGAACCTGTAAGTACTCGGCTATACGGAAATTTCCCGCTGCATATGAAAGCAATGCATAGTCAAACGCGACCGTGATGGTGCAGCCAATCGCGAGACCATCCAGCCCGTCAGTGAGGTTGACCGCATTCGAGGAGCCGACAATGACAAGCGCAAGAAATACGAAGGTAAACCAGCCCATGTTGGCAACGACCGGCGCCTTAAAAAACGGGACATAGAGCGAGCGGGCCTGCACTTCGAGCAACGGGCTGCTGAGAAAAACGGACGTGACAATAGCCGCCAGAGCGAGCTGGAAAACGAGTTTGAGTCGGCCGCTAATGCCGTCGGACTTTTTCTTTGTGACCTTGAGGTAATCGTCGACGAATCCGAGCCCGCCGAGATAAATCATGCTGAACAAGACCAGCCAAACGAACCGATTGTCCGGACGAGCCCAAATCAGGCTCGAGACAAAGACGGATCCGATGACAAGCACGCCTCCCATGGTTGGCGTGCCCTGTTTGACGCCATGCAGTTCGGCGAGGCGATGTACTTCTGCCGCCCCGCGAATTGGCTGCCCCAGCTTCAGCGCGGTCAGTTTTCGAATGATAAAATTTCCAAAAATCAACGTGACCAGGAAAGCCGTCACGGCAGCGCCAATGGCGCGGAAGGTGACATAGAGGAAAACATGAAAGCCAATGAACTTTTCGCTCAGGTGATGGAGATAGTACATCATACTGAAACCTCGGTCGCTGAAAGACGGAGGAATTGCTCGATGACTTCCTCTGTCCTCGCAGCCCGGCTTCCCTTGATCAGCACGAGGTCCCCGGGCGCCGCGATCTCAGTCAGAAGTTCTGCGGCCTCCGATGTTGTTCCTACTGCCACGCTTCTTTTCAGACCGGCGTGTTCCGCAGCCCTGGCGATTGTCGCGGCTACGTTTCCAATTGTAATCAAATGATCGACTTTTAACGCAGCCGCGGTTTCGCCGACTTCACGATGGCCGTGCTCCGATTCGGGACCAAGTTCCCTCATCTCTCCCAAGACAGCGATTCGTTTCCCATCGGCGTCCAGTTCAACCAATGTGCGCAAGGCCGCTTCCATAGAATCGGGGTTTGCGTTGTAGCTGTCGTCGAGAAAATGCACGCCCTGAATTTCTTTGATTTGCAAACGCGCTTTAGTAAGCGGTGCAGCGACGAGGCCGGCGGCACAATCCTCGAGGGAAAGACCGAAGACACGTCCGGCGGCGACCGCGAGCAGCGCGTTTTGCACCATGTGCAAACCGGGCACCGACAGTTGTGCGCGGCAACGGTGCGCTTCCTCTAGTATCGTAAAGTCTGTTCCGCTTTCGCTCTGGTTGATTTCGCCGGCGCGGATCGTTCCCGCAGTGGTGCCAGCCAAGAGCACTTTGGCCCGGGTCCGCGCAGCGATGTTCTTCGTAAACGGATCATCCGCATTTAGAATGACTGTTCCCTCACCGCCGACAGCTTCGGCCAGTGCGCCTTTCTCCGCCGCAATCGCCTCGCGCGATCCCATAAACTCGATGTGCGCGACACCAATGTTTGTAATGATGGCAACATCCGGCATGGCCAGCCGCGCCAAAGTCGCAATTTCGCCAGGATGATTCATCCCAATTTCCCAGACAGCGACTTCATCGCCCGACGTCCCCTCCAGGATTGTTCGAGGAAGTCCAACATGATTATTAAAGTTTCCTTCTGTTTTTGTGACTCGAAAACGGCGGGCAAGAACGGCCGAGGCAAAATCTTTCGTACTGGTCTTGCCGTTGCTTCCGGTTATCGCGACGACTTTGAGCGAGAGCGTTCTCCTGTAGCTGGCGGCGAGCTCCTGATACGCCTGCAATGTATCTCCCGCCGTAATGAGGGCGAAGCTCTCCGGAAGTTTGCCCTTCCAAGTGGATTCCACGATCGCCCCGGCCGCCCCCGCCTCCGCGGCGGCTTCAACGAAATTGTGTCCGTCGAAGCTTTCGCCGCGCAAAGCCAAAAATAACTCGCCGCGTTTGAGCGTTCGCGAATCGGTGCTGATCTTCCTGATCACAGCAGTTCCGTCTCCACAGGAAAGGGACGCTCCGGCAAATTTCGCAATTTCGGAAATTGGAAGCGGATTCATGGCGGGAGCATCACAAACTAAAACTCTATTGGATGGTCCTCGATCGCGCGCCGCGCGACTTGAATGTCGTCGAACGGGACGGTGTGATCCGCGAACTCCTGATAATTTTCGTGCCCCTTGCCCGCGATCAAGACAATGTCGCGCGGCTGTGCAAGGCTTATGGCGCGACCAATTGCTTCTGTTCGATCGATCATTTTTTCATAGCGATTTGAGCGAACGCCTTTTTCAATCTCATCAATGATGGCGTCCGGATCCTCTTTGCGCGGATTATCCGAAGTGATAATCGCGTAATCGGCATTCCGGTCCACGATCTCGCCCATCAACGGACGCTTTTGCCGGTCGCGATTGCCGCCGCAGCCAAAAACGACAATCAAGCGACTCGGTTCCAGTTCGCGCAGAGTCTTGAGAACGTTCTGAAGCGCATCCGGCGTGTGCGCATAATCAACGAAAACTTGAAATTGGCGCCTCGCCGGGACGATTTCCAAGCGGCCCGGTACTTGTGGCGATTTACTGAGACTGAGAACTGCGTCACGCATACTGATTCCCAAAGCATTGGCGGCCGCCAGGGCAGCAACTGAGTTTGCCACATTAAAGCGGCCGATCAGCGGAACGCGGACTAGATAGCTCTTGCCACCGGCGTCGAGTTGATAGGAAGTGCCGCTAAACTCCACCCGATAGTTCGAAGCGCGAAAATCCGCGCGCGCGCTCATGCCGCAAGTGACCACCGCGACGCGCTTGTCGATCTTGTTAAGCATTTGTTCGCCATAGCGGTCGTCGATGTTTACAATTGCGACGGGCTTCGGCTTTTTTTCCTGCCTCCCGAGTTGTACGAAGAGTTTCGCCTTCGAATCGAAGTAGCTCTCCATCGTCCCATGAAAATCTAGGTGGTCCTGGGTGAGGTTGGTAAAGACGGCAATATCCCATTCGAGGCCGCGCGTGCGGTCCTGGGCAAGGGCGTGCGACGAAACTTCCATCGCCGCCGCTCGGCAACCCACGTTGGCGATTTGCGCGAGCAGTTCCTGCAAGTCGAGTGATTCGGGTGTTGTGCGAATGGCCGGTAAAATACGTTCGCCAATTTCGTAGCGTACCGTTCCAATCAATCCGCAACGGAGACCGGCTTTTTCGCAGATGTGTTTGATGAGAAACGTGGTCGTGGTCTTTCCGTTAGTGCCGGTCACCGCTGCCAGTTTTAGTCTCCGCGCGGGATACCCGTAAAAGGTTGCGGAGAGATCAGCGAGCGCAGCGCGCGTATTTTCGACAACGAGACAGGTGGCGCGCGGAGTTTTTTCCTCGCGTTCCGTAACGATCACTGATGCGCCTTTTTCGATGGCTTGGCTGATGAATTCGTGTCCATCGTTTTTTTCACCCCGCAATGCCACGAACATGCCATTCCTTTGCATTCGCCGCGAGTCATACGCGATGCTTTCCACCGGGCGATCAAGTGTCCCGATGACCTGGCGAATTGGAATCGCGGCGGCCAGAGTTTCGAGCTGCATGGAGTCTCAACACCTTCGCCCGCCGTACGGCGGGACGGAGTCGCTGCGGCGGAGCGAGGCAAGGCGTTCAAGGGCGCGGGTCATTGGTTAAGGCGACTCGGTCGACCGGCCCAGTCTTACGGACTCGCTCCGCCGGTACAGCTTTTTCAACTCGTTCCACGGGAATCGCTTTGCGAATCTGTTCTTGGGGCCGAAGATCGAGATATTGGGCAGCCTTTTCGGCGACGCGTGAAAAGATCGGTCCGGCAATGAGCCCGCCGTAATTCAACTCTGGTTTGCTCGTATGCGCATCGTCGAGCACCACTAGACCGACAAACTCAGGATGCTCGGCTGGCAAATAGCCTGCGAAAGAAACGACGTACTTGCCATGTTCATATCCGCCCTTTGGATCGACCTTCTGCGCGGTCCCGGTCTTGCCGGCAATCGTAAAACCAGGAACGGCCGCCGCGGCGGCAGTGCCGCGGTCGCTCACGACACCTCGGAGCGCGTCACCAATTTCTCGGGCCGTTTGCGGAGAAATTACCTCACGCAACATCACCGGGGAAAGTGAGCTAACGGTCTTGCCATCCGAACTGGTAATCGATTTCACAATGCGTGGCGTCATCAATTTGCCGCCGTTGGCAATGGTCGCCATTGCCACTGTCATTTGTAATGGGGTGACTCCGATTTCGTGCCCCATGGGAATCCGCGTGATCGAGATTTTGCTCCAGGATTGCGGAGGACGAATGAGCCCGTTGATTTCACCCGGGAGTTCGATTCCCGTGCGCTCGCCGAATCCAAATCGGCGGACGTATTCGTAAAACTTTTGCTCCCCCACGTTGAGCGCGAGCTTGGCAGCGCCGATATTGCTCGATTTGATGAGAATATCGCGCACGCTCAGATAGGAAAAGGCCCGATGATCGTGAAGGGCCGTACCATTGAAATTCCAGAGGCCATTTTCACAGAAGACGGTTGAATCAGGCTGAAGCTTGCGTTCGTTGAGCGCCGCGGCGGCTGCCACGATCTTGAAAGTGGAACCTGGTTCCATCATGTCGATGATCGCCCGGTTTTTCATCTCTTCGGGCTTTGCTTCCGAGCGAAGGTTTAAATCGAAACTCGGCCGATTAGCCATCGCAAGGATTTCACCCGTCTGCGGCCGCATCAGAATAATAGTGGCTTTCTGAGGGGAGTACTCCTTCATTGCGGCGTCGATCTCGTTCTCAACTATGTTCTGTAAGCTGAGATCGACGGTGAGATGGACCTGGCAGCCGTCACGCGGCGCGTGTTCCTGGCCTCTATACGGTACGATCTCATCGCCGGCACGATTGTGCTCGATGAAGCGATAACCGTCCTGTCCATGAAGGTATTCCTCCATCGAGGCTTCCACGCCTTGAATGCCATGATGTTCGAAATCGGTAAATCCGATTACGTGGCAGAGCATAAACCCATTCGGGTAGATGCGACTGGAGTCATGTTCGAAATAAATTCCACGCAAATTTTTCGCGCGAAGTTTTTCGCGCAGCGAGCGGCTGGCCGGTTCGGGCACTTCACGCTTGATCACGATGTATCGGCGCTCGCTGCGTAACTTTTCCGCAAGCTGCCCGGCCGGAAGCCCCAGTTCGCTGCTGACAAGTTCTACGACCGCCTCGCGATCGTTGATATGGCTGGCATCAGCTACTACCGTCTCGACAGGAATGTTGTGCGCGAGAACTTCATTGTTCGCGTCTAGAATCGAGCCGCGTTCCGCGTAAATAATTTGTTTGTAAACGTGCTTCTCAGCGGCCAGAGCGGAGTACTCGTCGTGCTTGACAATTTGCAGATAAATCAGACGAAACGAAAAGACGCTGAAGAGCCCGATAAATGCGGAACAAACCAGCACACATCGGCGATGGCTTTTCCGGTTCATCTGGTGCCAGCCTGGTTTACCACGGGTCGAATTGTGTCTTCGTCAGGTTGACGCGCAGGAATTGTAAGCCGCACGATGTTCGCCTCGGCGATCGGGATCATTTTCAGATAACCTTCCTTTAATCGGCGCTGCAAAGCAGAGCGCGATGTCAGAGCGGCGATTTGCGCGCTGGCAACGTCGTTCTGGGTGCGGAGACTGACCAGCTCGTTCTCGATCGCTTTTTTGCGATCACCCAGATGATAGAGTTGCAGCGTCAAATACACGTAGCTTAAACCGGCAAGGGCGAGAAACGCAGTCATAACGATCCAGCGGGCGAGCGAGGCCGCATTTATCGCATTGCGATTTTTTCGATGGGAACGGTTCATTAAATTTTCTCGGCCGCCCGCAACTTTGCGCTCCGCGAACGCGGATTGGCGCGTTGTTCCTCTTCACTCGCCTCTACCGGTTTCGCGGTAACTACCTTGAGGTCGTAATCGGGATTGCGCCGTGGCTCGGGCCACTCCGGCCGGTCGAGCCATTCCCGGCTGCGGTCGCGAAAAAAGTTTTTCACGATTCGGTCCTCCAAAGAATGAAAAGTGATAACGGCGATGCGTGCGCCGGATTCGAGTCGCAGCGTTAAAATGCGCAACCCCTCTTCGAGGGCGCCAAGTTCATCATTCACTTCCATCCGCAGCGCTTGAAAAACTTGTGTGGCCGGATGACGTCGACCGTACCGGTCGACAACTTTTTCGATCGCGCGGGCCAACTGAATAGTCTCGCGGAACTGGGTTGTCTTCCGCATCTTTACGATCAAGGCTGCGATGCGCCGCGCAGCCGGTTCCTCCCCCAGTTCGCGGAACAACTGGGTCAATTGCTCCGCGCTGTACTCATTCACGATTGTGGCAGCAGTCAGCCGATTCCGTGGATCCATGCGCATGTCGAGCGGGCCGTTGCGCACGAGACTAAAACCGCGCTTCGCATTTTCGAGCTGCCACGAGGAGACACCAAGATCAAGAAGCGCACCGCCAATGGTCTTAATTCCCAGCTGATCGAGAGCTTTATTCGCTTGCCGGAAATTCGCTTGTAGCACGGCGACACGCCGGCCGAAGTGTGCCAGTTGCTCGCTCACATGCTGGACAGCATCAGGATCCTGATCCAAGGCGAGGACGTCCGCGCCGGCCCTCAAAAGCGCTTCCGTGTGGCCGCCGCCACCGCAGGTGCCGTCGACAACGAGCAAACCCGGCTTAGGCGCGAGCAGCTCCATCACTTCCCTCTCAAGCACCGGACGATGATAAACGAATTTCTCCATATCGTGGGCCTCCCCTTCGATAAACAGCGGATCAGTCGCGAACCAGACGGGCCGCTCAAGCGGAAATGTCTTCATAGCATTGAATCGATTATCCGGTTACAAACCAATTACATTTGCGACATGCTGGTATGTCGGAGTTTCCTCCTCATGAGCTCGTTTCCAGCGTTGCAAATTCCAAATTTCAAACCGTCCGCGGCCACCGACGAGGGCGACCTCGCCTTTCAATCCGACCTTTCTGCAAAGCTCGTCAGGCAAAACGAGGCGTCCTTGTCGATCCGCGGCCGCGTGCTGCGCCCGAGAGTGCAACTGGCGCAGGAAAATCCGGCGATCGCGTGCGGAAACATTCTCGGTTGATTCTGCCGCCGAGCTCATCCGGGCAAACTCTTTCGGAGACATGACAAGCAAAAATTGCTGACTCGCTTCCGGCAAAAGAATGAAGTCTTCGGCCTTGTCTCGCCGCCAACGGGACGGAATTGTGATGCGATTTTTCTCGTCGATTGAATGGCGGAATTCTCCGGCGTAGAAGCGCTCAGGTGGAGAAGAGAAGTCCATATAACGTCGTGGGAATTCAGCCATTATGCCCCACTCGCCCCCACTGTTAACCACTTCGCACCTCCGCGGTCAATAAAAATTTTATCGGCATTTGCAGCACCTCCTCTCAAACGTAGGGTCCTCAAATCATGAAGCTTTTTCAGATTGGGTCCGCGATGGTTTTCTCGGCTCTGGTCTGCAACGCCAAAATCGCATTTGGCCAGTCTCCAGAGAAAACCGAGATCAACGCTGCCCGAGTGACCGTGTCGATGAACGCCGATGGCTCACGCACCGTTTATCAATTCGAGGATGCGCAGCACAAGGCTATCGCCACAACTACCGGCCAGGATGGCAAACTCCGTCAGACCATTCGTTATGAGCTGGATGACGCCGGCCGTTTCTCCAGCGGCCGAATTTTCGGACCCGATGGCCGCCTTCGGATCAAGAGCCGGTATACTTATGACAAGGCGGGTCGTCTCCAGGAAGAAGCCCAAAGCGCCGAAAACGATGCCCTCTTGCACAAAATCGTTTACAGTTACGATGAAAACGGCAAACAGACCGGCTATTCCATTTTCGACGCGTCAGGAAAATTGCTAGGCCGCACCACTCCTCTCGTCACCGCTCCGTCGCCTTCGCCAAAATCGCGCGCGAAAAGTTCACGATAGGCTGATATTCACGAGCACGCCCCGCTCCTAGTAAGCTCCGGGCTTGCCACAACTACCAAAGAAGATTAGAAAACGGACGTGATTGATTACATCCAAAAAGGCGGATTATTAATGTGGCCTATTCTTGTCTGTAGCATTATTTCGATCGCCATTTTTGCCGAGCGCCTTCTCTACCTGCATCGAGCGACGATCCACGTCGGCGAATTCTTGAAAGGGCTTTCCAATCTTATCCGCCGCCGGAATTTCGCCGAAGCATTACACGAATCGGCTGGGACACCGGGGCCGGTGGCTCGCGTAATTCATTCCGCCATCATCCAGCACGATGCGCCCCGCGCAGAATTGCGCGACATCGTGCAGGAAGCCGCCCAGCTCGCCTTCCTTGCGCCGCTGCTGGGGTTCCTTGGCACAGTTGCCGGAATGATCGACGCATTTGGCACCATCGCGTCCAGCGGCGGTTATGCGACGGTGACTGAACTTTCCAGCGGCGTTTACAAGAGTTTGCTGACGACCGCGGCCGGACTCGTGGTGGCCACGCCAACGTTTGTCGCATACAGCTACCTCTCTTCGCGTGTGAGCAACATGATGCACGACATGGAGCGCGCCGGGATTGAGATCGTCCACATGTTAACCGAGAGCCGACCTGTTAGTGGCATCATCAGTTTCCAGCCGCGTGACGAGATGGCCCAATCCGGCGCAGGTATCGAGTCCTAAACCGACGATTCTGTAAACCGACAAGTATTTCGCACGAATGAAGCTCAGCCGGACGAAGGAATATGACTTCGGATGGCTTGTCCTTGTAGCGCTGGTGGACGTTGCTTTCCTTCTCGTTTTTTTCCTGTTGCTGAGTTCGAATTTTATCTTGCAACAAGGGGTTTCCATTTCACTGCCGTTCTCGCGTTTTACCCTAGGACCGCTGACGAACCAGCAAATCATCAGCATCACCGGCGGCGCGGTCCCGGCGATTTATTTCCAGGATCAGAGAGTCACCATGGAGCAACTCGGGCCGTTGTTGGATGCCGCCAAAAGCAAGGACCAATCGATCATCATCAAAGCCGACCGTTACACTCCCTACGAAACGGTCGCCGAAGTGACAAACGCCGCGCTTGAACACGGTATCACTTCCGTCGCACTGGCTGCAAGTCCGCCGCGATGAACAGCCTCATGCCTGAGCTTGCGACCGAACGCCTTCTCTTTAGCTGGGATTCACCTCGGCGCCTCAAGGCAGGGATTACAGCTTTTGTGGCGCTTTCTTTAATCGCGCACGCCCTGTGTTTCTACATTTTTCAAATTATTTATCCACCAACGGTCGCGCTCCTGCCACCGCCCGCCCGCATCACTTTAATCACACCGGCTTCCGACGAAGGACGGACGCTGCTCCGCTGGATCGATGCGGAAGATCCGGCGCTTGCATTCACAACCCATCGGCCATCCGAAGCAAGGCTCCGCGCCCTGCCGAAGGTTGAGCATGTGCCGTCTTATCTCGCCGTGGGTTTCCACCTGCGGAAGTCGATTTGGGCATTCCGAGTTCCCTTCCACCTGGCGCGGTACGGTTTGCTCGCCAGAAAACCGCACCCGCCAATGGTCCGACAAGAACGTCTGTTTCGTTTTCAAATGAGTTCCATGCGTTTGGCATTCCGACCTACCCGGAGCCGAGCTTCGCGGCATCCAACGACGAAACACCCGAAACGATTAGCTTTCGCGTCGCCGTGAACCTGGTTGGAGAAATTCGGTATTGCTTCCCGCTTAGTTCCTCCGGTGACCCCGCATTGGATGAACAGGCGCGCTCTTATATTACGCGTTGCCGTTTTCCTCCAAGTAGCACAGGCAGTGACAAAGCCGACTCATTTCTGGCCTGGGGGATCGCGATACTCGAATGGGGCAGCGACATCGCGCGCTCGCAGCCAGCCTCGGCAGCTAGCGCCACCCCATGATTCGCGTCAGCCTCGCCATCCTCGTCACGATTTATTTACTGCTTTTTCTTGCGGCGGTTTTTCTCTTCTGGATAGTGGGAGAGTGGAATCGCCGGCGGCGGGAACGACGCGCTCTACAGCACCGGTTGCGCTGCGTGATTTGCGCGTTCGAATTTGAAGACCAAACGGACGCACTGCTTCCCCGATGCCCGCGCTGTGGAAGTTTAAACGAACGATTTAGAATGGAGCAAATTTAAGATGGGAATGTGGATTGGCCGCAATCGCAAGGCGCGCGTCACCTATGGGTTCGATGAAATCGCGCTTGTCCCAGGCCGGGTGACGATTAATCCAAATGAAGTGGACATCACCTTCCGTTTGTCGCGGAATGGAGCGGAGCCACTCGCACTCAAGATCCCTATCCTCGCCAGCGCAATGGATGGAGTGGTCGACGTCCATTTTGCCATCGCCATGAGCCAACTGGGCGGGCTAGCCGTTCTGAATCTCGAAGGAGTCCAAACCCGTTACAAAAATCCGCAGGAAGTGCTGCAAAAAATTGTCGAAGCGGATAGATCCGACATTACGGGGTTGTTGCAAAGAATTTACCAGGAACCCGTGCAGGAAGATTTGATCGCCGCGCGCGTGCGCCAGATTAAAGACGGCGGCGCCCTGGCTGCAGTTAGCTCTATCCCCCAGCGCGCGGCTGAATTCGGCAGGATCGCACAGGAAGCAGGGGCGGACGTTTTCGTCGTGCAAAGCACGGTCTCCACCGTCAGGCACATTTCGTCAGAGTATAAGTCGCTCGATCTGGAAAAATTTTGCCGCGAGATGCGAATTCCGGTCATCGTCGGAAACACGGTCGGCTACGATGTGACCTTCGAGATCATGGAGTGCGGGCCGGCTGCGGTTTTGATCGGCGTGGGACCCGGAGCCGCTTGCACTTCGCGCGGCGTGCTTGGGCTCGGTGTCCCGCAAGTGACAGCGACCGTTGATTGCGCGGCGGCGCGCGATGCTTACTTCAAAAAAACGTCGCGTTACGTGCCGATCATCACGGATGGCGGGATGAGTAGAGGCGGCGACGTTTGCAAAGCACTGGCATGCGGCGCAGACGCGGTGATGGTCGGCAGCGCCTTTGCCAAAGCAGAGGAAGCGCCCGGTTGCGGATACCATTGGGGGATGGCCACTCCTCATGCAAATCTCCCACGGGGGACACGGATCAAAGTGGGTACCACAGGGTCACTGAAACAAATCCTCTTCGGACCGGCTGAAGTTGACGATG
>Ga0193715_1000328_pt1 | contig 12359 bp, 13 predicted proteins | sample U2m2metaG_FD_143040 | JGI IMG/M metagenome (GOLD analysis project Ga0193715, IMG submission 143040) | Soil microbial communities from a riparian zone of the East river system, Colorado, United States - U2m2 | ecosystem: Environmental > Terrestrial > Soil > Riparian zone | place: USA: East River... | reverse complement strand
GCGCCAAACAAATAATATTACGGCCGGCAGGTAGTCACGGTAAGAGGTGACACCGCAAATCGGTTTGCAAGGTCGATCGCATGCATGGTCATAAGCTAGTGCTGACAAAAATCGCGCTGAATTTTGTATCACCCGTTGTGTCACCCGGAGGGGTAAAAATGGGCGGATTCCTGATTACTCGTGATAAAGCGATGAGGTACTCAACATGTTTGATTAGAGCGGCTTGCGCACAGTTGAGGACGTCGGCGCATTTCTGCAAAAACGACGTTTTGCCCTTAGGAAACCTCCGTTCTATCCGTTGAACTACGGGGACGGGAAGAAAGGCAAAAGTAAGAAGGATGAAGGAAGAAGTCCAGCCGCTGCTCTATCAGCGGCCGAGTAGGCGCGGGTCGAAGTCAAAATTGATCGACGGATGAATGCGGATGCCTTTGAAGTCCGGATGATCGGGATTTAACAGGAAATTTGTATCGGCTGGACTGATGGCACTTGGCAAAGCCAACGCCGCAGAGCGCTTCTCTTGAATCCAAAGGTCGCCAATCTCCATGGTCTCGGCTGGCGGCGGAGAAATGCGCCAGTTGGACGGCATTTTTTTCGCCGGAAAAATCTCGGTGAGACTGTCCGGCCATTCCAAATGAAACGCTTTGTATTTCTCATCGAGAATGACGAACACCCGATTCGCGAAGACCTCAAACGCAGCCGTAGATTGATGTTCGCTTACGTAGACGAGACGCACGCCCGGTGAGTTCCACCGGCCGCCATATCGCCATGGACCTTCTCCGGTAAACGCCGTGTTCGCGCGACTCGCTCGCACGATCCGCCACGCCGAGGCCATCGCGGTTTAGGAATAAACGCCGTAATCGATCCGGCCGAGTAAATTGTCCACTTCTCGCGCGCCAATCTCCGTTTCGGCGTAATCGAGCGGAACGGCGCCGCCAAGTCCGCGCTGCGGAAATTTCAACCACACCCGGGCCTTATCGACGTCGCCAAAAACACTCGTCGCGTGTTCGAGCAGCCGCGAAAAGCGCATGACCTTATCTGATTCATCCGGCGACAATCGCCCCGCCGCTTTGCGCCGCTGCAAAGTGGATCGCGAGATGGCAAGCTTTGCCGCCAGTTGCTCAAATGGCATGTCGATGCTGTCCTGCAAGACTTTCAGATCGGAGAAGGGTAATCCCTTCTGAATCCGGCGAATCAGTTCATGCGGATGCGCCGCTTTTGCATGAGCGGGCTTCTTCTCAAGTGCTGTTTTCATAAATAAAGCGCTAGTTCAATTGACACAATTTAATGACTCAATTGAGCGAAGTCAATTGGGAATCCCTGACCCTGTTTGATTGTAGAGGCGGTTGTGTCAACCGCCTGATTATCAAGTTCGGCGCTTGACGCGCGCCGCTCTTCGAAACTAAGCGCCGACCTTGTCGAGGACCGACCGCAACTCGTTAAAGTCCACCGGCTTGACCAAGTGAAAATCAAATCCTGCTTCCTCGCCGCGGCGGATATCGTCCTCCGTGCCAAATCCAGTGATCGCCACTGCCTTGAACGGGCGTTTTCGCTTCGCCTGTGCGATTACGTCGTAACCAGTTCCATCAGGCAGACCAATGTCGCACAAGACAACGTCGAATTTTTGCGACCCCATGATTTCCAGTGCACTTCGCGTATTGTCCGCGACCGAAACTTGGTGACCAAAATGAGTGAGCAAGCGCGACAAAGTATGTCGTGTGTCCCGGTGGTCTTCCACAAGCAGGATGCGCAACGATTTTACTGACTTTTGAGTAGCTTGAGAATCCATCGGTTTTTTTTCCTTGCGGTCCGCGACCGCGTCAAGGGTTACTTTAAAGGTGCTGCCAAAACTTCGGCCGCGGCTCTGCACTTCGATTGCGCCGCCGTGAAGATCGACAAGATGCTTCGAAATGGCCAGACCCAGGCCAAGCCCGCCAAATTGCCGCCTGATGGATGGATCAGCCTGCTCGAACGGCGCGAAAAGGGCGCTCTGCCGTTCGACTTCGATTCCGATCCCATTATCGGTGATCTCGAACTGGAAACGGCCCCGATCGTCGTTGCAACTGCGGATGTCGATCTTTCCGCCGGGCGCGGTGAATTTTACGGCGTTGTTAATCAAGTTCCAGAATACCTGATGAATGCGTATCGAATCGGCCTTGATGTAATGCTCCCTGGCAATCAAATGCGTGGAGACCGTTATCTTCTTTGCTGCGATGCTTGAGCTTGCGATCTCGATTGCATCCCGGACCAGAACGTGCGCGTCAACATCCTCCAGTTGCAGATCGAGCTTGCCGCGCGTCACCCGAGTAAGGTCGAGCAGGTCGTCAATCAATCGCGCCTGCAATCGCACATTGCGTTTGATAATTTCGATGTCCTGCGCGAATTCCCGCGGAAATTTGTCGGCGTTGGCAGCCAGGTAAGTCGCCGCTGCCAATGCCGGCGTTAGCGGCGTCCGCAATTCATGGCTCAAGGCCGCGAGAAAGTTATCCTTGGATTGGTTTGCTTTCTCCGATGCGATTTTTGCCGTTTCAGCTTCGCGGCTGCGAATTTGATCGGTGATATCCCGCGTGACCTTGGAGAAGCCCCGAACCTTGCCTCCGCTGTCGCGCAGCGCGGTTATCACAACTTCCGCAGGAAAGGTCGATCCGTCTTTGCGAATGCGCAGTCCCTGGTCGCGAACGTGGCCCTTGCGCGATGCCTCGCGCAGATTGCGCTGCGGCTTGTCGGCCGCAACGTCCTCTGCCGTATAGAAAGATGCGAAATTTTTTCCGATGATTTCCTCAGCTGTGTATTGTTTGATCTTTTCAGCGCCGGCGTTCCATGTCAGGACGTTTCCGTCCGGATCAAGCATGTAGATGGCATACTCCTCCACGCTATCCACGAGCATGTGGAACTGTTCTTCAATTCGCGGCGAGGCAGAGTGGCTTGATCGATTGTCGGTCATTTGATGGGCTGCGAGGCCAATTCTCCATCTGAATCGGAGCGTCGTCCACGTTCGGTTCCCTCGACCCAGGCGAAATTTGAGAGACGGATGTAGCTTGCTAGGCCTGCGCGGTTTGGACGCGAGCTAGGAGATTCTCTCGCGTCCGTGAGGCCTTGCCAAGTCAAGCGCCGGCCCGATCGGCACGATTCGAGTAGGATTAATGTGAGTATGCGTCATGTAGTAATGCCGCTTGATGTGATCGAAATTAACCGTGTCGGCAATGCCGGGCCGCTGATATAAATCGAGCAAGTAACTCTGCAGGTTCGAGTAATCGACAATCCGACGGAGATTGCACTTGAAGTGGCCGTGGTAGACCGCATCGAATCGGATGAGGGTGCAAAAGAGCCGCCAGTCGGCTTCGACGATGCGATTGTCGAACAAAAAACGTCTTTTCGTTAAGCGCTCTTCCAATTCGTCGAGCGCATTGAACAGTCTCCTACAGGAGACTTCGTATGGCCGCTGACGCGTGGCGAACCCCGCTCGGTAAACACCATTGTTAACGTTGTCATAAAGAAAGTCGCAGAGCTTCGCGTGTTCTGCTTCGATCTCTTTGGGAAAGAGATCGACCTCTTTATTTCTGGCAAAATCATTTAAGACGTCATTGAACATGCGGCAGATGTCGTCCTCGCAATTGTTGACGATTTTTCCCGTTACCTTGTCCCAAAGCACCGGGACAGTGACGCGCTCGTCAAAATCTGGATCGGTTGCTTTGTAGGCTTCGCTCAGAAATTGGAAGCCGTTGACCGGATCCGTTGATTCAAACGGTGCGTCCGGCGGAATTTTGCCGGATGGGTCGCGAAACGCCCAGCCTTTCTCGTCCCGAATCGGATCGACAATCGTCATGCCGATCGCTTCTTCGAGCCCTTTCAATTTTCGGAAAATGACCGTGCGACTCGCCCATGGGCACGCCAGCGAAACATAAAGATGATAACGGCCTGTTTCGGCAGGGTAAGGTATTGATCCGTCGTTCGAGATCCATTCACGGAACGCGTCTTCCTGCCGTTGAAATTCTCCCGACACGGATTGCTCGCTTGGAAATTGCGCTTTCATTAACCACGAATGGACACGAATGAACACAAATTGATAGAACGACCATCCATTCGTGTTAATTCGTGGTTAGACTAGCCAGGCGGCTTGAAAAGCGCGGCGTCGAGGATCGACCACAGATGGATGATCCACCCGAGTAAGACAAACCAGAGGATTGCCGCCAGGCAAAACTGGACGATCGCCATCACCAATCGACCTTGAAGCAATTGTCCCAGGCCGGGGATGAAGAAACTGCAGAGTGCGGCGAGAACGTTGCCCGCTGAACCTTGGCCAGCCATGGCTTCGATCTTATGAAAGGATGCAAGATCGACAAGTCGATTTCGCTGGGATCGATCGTGCGTCTCAGATCGGCCCTATCTCGTCCGTGAAGTTTGGGCCTATGGCTGGGTTCCAAACATCTCAGAGCTTCGTGCGTCGGTCACGTTGACAGAGCAAAATGCCGATGGTACCGTCGCGCGAATTTACGTGGAAGTCCGCAAAAGGCGGACGGCAACGTGATTGACGAGAGAAACTTGCATACATCGTTAAACAGTCAGGTCTTGGTGCTGAATCGCCTCTGGCAGGCGGTCAACATCTGCACAGCCCGGCGCGCGTTTGCGCTGGTTTACGCCGGTCATGCCCACGTCGTGTCATCTGATGAAGCCAACAATTTTATGACGCACGACTTTGAGAGCTGGCGTGATTTTTCCACGACTGCGCCGGAACACGAGATGGTGACAACGATCTCGTGGAAGATTCGCGTGCCGCGCGTGATTGTGCTGCTTTTTTTCGATCGTCTCCCGAAAAAGGAAGTGAAGTTCACCCGTCACAATGTTTTCGAGCGCGACAAGAGCACTTGCCAGTATTGTGGCCAGATTTTTGAGCGTAACGAGCTGAACCTCGACCATGTGGTGCCGCGTGAACGAGGTGGAACGACAACATGGGAGAATGTCGTTTGCTCGTGCATCCCGTGCAATACACGCAAAGGCAATCGACTTCCCCAGGAAGCGCACATGCATCTCATCCGCAAGCCGAAGCGGCCCAAGTGGCGTCCATTTGTTCACGTCACGTTTTCGGCCCCTCAGCATGAAAGCTGGCGGCATTTCGTCGATCTTGCGTATTGGAACGTCGAATTGAGCGACTAGCGTCGCCAGGCGCCTTCCGCTTTAACGGATATCAACGCTTTAGCGCATCGAAAATCGGCTGCGGATAAACGCCCAACCAGATTGTCGCGACGATCAATCCGCTGATTGTGAGACGCGACAGACCGTTAACTGGAATCTTCTCACTTTTGACAGCGGACTGCCAATACATGGCGCGGACGACTTTCAGGTAATAGTAAAAGCCACATCCCACCGTGATCACGCCGACAACCACAAGCGCGATCTGCCGCTGGGCAATTGCGGCATAAAAGATAAAAAACTTTCCCAAAAATCCCGCGGTGAACGGGACACCGGCAAGCGAGACCATTCCGATCAGCATCGCGAAAGCGAGAAATGGCGAACGTTTAGCCAAGCCGTCAAAGTCGGAGATTTCGTCGCCGGTTTGCTGGCTGACGATTATCAAGACCGCGAAGCTCACCAGGGTCATCAGCAAGTAAGCTACAAGATAGAAAGTGACCGCCAGGACATCGAAACAGACAACTCCGATGAGCAGATATCCAGCATGCGCGATACTCGAGTAAGCCAGCAGCCGTTTCAGATTGGTTTGAGGAAGCGCGGCCAGGTTTCCGTAAATCAATGTGAGTAGCGCGATGAGAACGAGCAGGCGTTGCATTTGGGGAGAAACGGTTGCAGGACCCGAAGCAGCACCACGAAGCCGGCGGCCTTCGATCCGACGGAAAGGTAGGCCGTCACCGGAGTGGGCGCGCCCTGGTAAACATCGGGCACCCAGATTTGGAATGGCACCGCCGCGATCTTAAAACCGAGCGCGATGAGGACGAGCACCATCCCGAAAAGTGCCGCGCCATGTCCAATCGAGGGATCAGCCAGCGCGACGGTGATGCGTTGCAGATTCGTTTCGCCGGTTGCTCCAAAGAGCCACGTGATTCCGTAAACAAAGAATGCTGTCGAGAGCGCGCTTAAGACGAGATATTTCACCCCCGCTTCGAGCGTGGCCGGATTGCGCCGCGTAAAGCTGACCAGCACATAAAACGAGATCGCTACCAGCTCGAGCGAGACAAAGATAAAAATGAAATCGATCGCTGACGCCATGTACATGAGGCCGGCACAGGTGAAAATCGGGACTGCGAAAAATTCGCCCAGTCCTGCTTGAGGTGATGACCCGGGAAACGACCGGCGCACGACTGGCGCGTAGTCGATCATCATGATCAGAACCAGGATCGTGGTCAGCAGGGCGAACTGCTTGAAGAAAATCGATAACGAGTCGGCGGTGTAAAAGCTCCAAAAGCCGATCGCTTGCTCGGGTGGCTGGCTTGGAGCAACAAAAAAGCTCGCAATAAGCACTAGCGCGAGGCCGGCAATTGCGGCAAGAGCAAGGATCTTCTTGTCAATCTTCGTGGTAAAGGCTTCGAACATCAGGATCACCATGCCAAGCACGAGCACGGCAATCTCAAGTTCTGGCGCGGTAACCATGCTCACCTCCAAGCCAACTCGTTGTAGCCACGCCCCTGCGGGGCGTTGCCGGTGTCTAGACCCACAGCTGGCGGACGGCGCACAGCGCCGTGGCTACAGGTCTGCACATCTGTTAGATAGCTTTTGTTCGCCGTCAAATAAGTGCGAAACGCAGGAGTTACGATTCGCACAAACGACTGCGGGAAGAATCCGTAGTAGATAAGCGCGCCAACCAGCAACGTAACCGGAACGCGCAGCCCAGAGCGAAGATCGACGAGATCCTGCCACCGCTCGTTCATGATGCCCATGAACACTTTGCGATAGGCGCGCAGCATATAAACCGTTGAAATGACGACGCCCCAGAGTGCGAGCACTGTCGCGATTTGAAAAATATGGAAGCGTTCCATTTCCCAACCGTTCTTGAACGCGCCAAAAAAGATCATGATTTCGCCGGCAAAGTTGGCAAAGCCAGGAAGACCAATCGCCGCGAACAAAGGCGAGGCTGGCAAATGGCATCAATTTTCCGAGGCCGCCAAGTTCGCTGAAGAGCAATGTGCCGGTGCGTTTACGCACTTCACCCGCAATCGCAAATAGCAGAGCGATCGAAAGCCCGTGGGCAAACATCAAAACGATCGCGCCGGTCGCGCCGAGAATGCTCGCGCTGGCGATCCCGAGGAAAATGTAACCCATGTGCATGACGCTCGAGTAACCGAGCATCCAGTCGAGCCGCTTTTGTGCGATAGTGACCAGTCCGACATAGATGATGCTACTGAGCAGCAGCACCAACAGGAGACTGGTCCAATAGCGCGCGCCTTCCGGGAGCAGGGGAATAGCCAGACGCAGCAGGCCATAGAGCCCGAATTTCTTTAAGACTCCGGCGTGCAACATGGCCGCCGGCGCCGGCGCAGCCGCGTATGCCTCCGGTGCCCAGGTATGGAAGGGAAAAAGCGAGACAAGAATTCCGAAGCCAATAATCAGCAGCAAATAGACGTGTCGCTGCGCTTCTGCTGAGATCTGGCCAGCGGCTGCGGCCGCTTGTAAGGCCCGAATGTCAAAACTGCGCGACGCAACCGGGACGCTTTGATAAAGAAGGATGAGGCCGAGCAGCAAAATGAAACTGCCGATCGCGAGATAGATCGTGATCTTCCACGCCGCAGCGAAGCGATTCTCGCTACCCCAGATCCCGATCAACAAGAATGTGGGAATGAGCGCGAGTTCGTGAAAGGCGTAAAAGAAAAACAAATCAATCGAAGCAAATGCGCCGATCGCCCCTCCGGAAATCAAGAGAAGACAGGCGTAGAATGCATTTTCGTACTTATTGATTTGGCCGGTGAACCAAACGGCGGCCAGCGTTACGATTGCCGCGAGCAACACCATAACGAAGCTCAAACCGTCGAGCCCAGTCGTAAAACTCAGATGCCACTCAGGAGATATGGTAAACGAGGTGATGTGCTGAAAATCGCGCTGTCCAACCAGGAATGTGCCGAGCAGGGATACCGTTGTCGCGAGAGTCAAAACGGCTGCTGCCAATGCGGTCTTTCGGGCAGGGAGGCCGGCAATGATCAGAATGGCGGCGACGATCGGGCAGAAAATGATGAACAGAACCATTAGCGGAAAACGGCGAAATAGATGACGGCGACGATGCCCAAGCCAAACAGGAAGAGGTAGGCCTGCAAATTCCCCACCTGGACCAGCCGCAATAGCGCGCCGATTCCCAACGTGCCCCTGCTGCTTCCGCCGACCGCGCCTGCATCGATGATCCATCGATCAACGAACGCGCAGATGCGCGCGAGAAGTTCCTGCGTCCAATCGATTAACCAGCGGTAAAACTCGTCGAAGTAAAACTTGCGTCGCAAGAGCTCGACATCGAGCGGGTCACTTGTCCGATTGCGGTAAAGTGCGATCGCGAATCCGCTTCCCAGAATCAATACAATCAGCGCTAGGACGGGAACGAAAATCGCCGCTTCCTTCTCTGTCGGGAGGGCGAGGAAGTTTCGCGCGAAGAACGCGAATCCGCCTATCGTTGCCAGAAGCGCGAGCACGATTAGCGGGCTGGTCATTACCAACGGTGATTCTCCACTTTCGCCGGCGACCTCGCTGCGTGGTTTGCCGAAGAACACGATGATCAGCATGCGTATGACATAAAAGGCGGTCAGAAACGCTGTGAACAGACCCGCTGCGAAGATTGGCATATTGCGCTCATAGGCGAGGGCCAGAATTGCGTCTTTGCTGAAAAATCCGCTGAAAGGCGGGCAACCGATCAGTGCGAGCGCACCAACTGAGAAAGTCGCAAATGTGATGGGAAGGTTTCGAGAAAGTCCTCCCATTTTCCAAATATTCTGCTCGTGATGAAGCATTACGATGACCGAGCCGGCGGCCAGAAAGAGGAGGGCCTTAAAGAACGCGTGTGTAAAAAGATGGAAAATGGCCGCCTGGTTTGAGGCGAGACCAACGGCCATCACCATGTAACCGAGTTGCGAAAGAGTCGAGTAGGCAAGAATCCGTTTGATGTCGTCTTGTTGAGTGGCAATCAAAGCAGCCAGCACAGCGGTGATCGTGCCGATCCAGGCAATCACCAGAAGCGCCGTCGGCGAAGCCTGAATAATGAAGGCAACCCGGACGAGCATGTAAATGCCGGCCGCCACCATCGTCGCGGCGTGAATCAGCGCCGAGATTGGCGTGGGACCTTCCATCGCATCAGGCAACCAAACGTGCAGTGGAAACTGGGCCGATTTTCCAACTGCACCGCAGAAAATCAGAAGCGCGGCAATCGTCAGAAACGCGGGATGATTGGTCAACGCCGGGATTCGTGGCGCGATCTCGCTGAAAATTACGGAGCCAGTCGCCATCCAGAGCATGAGAATCCCGAGCATGAATCCGAAATCGCCGATCCGGGTCGTGATGAACGCTTTTTTGGCCGCGTCCGCCGCCGCGTTGCGATAAAACCAGTGGCCGATCAGGACATAGGATGTAAAGCCGACCAGTTCCCAAAAGATAAACAGCATCACGAAATTGTTCGCCAGAACAATGCCAAGCATCGCAAACATGAAGAGCGACAGCGCCGCGAAATAGCGGGACTTGCCTTCATCGTCCCGCATGTAACCCAGCGAATAAATATGGATCAGAGATCCGACGCCCGAGACCACGACGAGCATTGTTTTGCTCAGACTGTCCAGGACAAATCCAAACGGGACTTTGAATACTCCGCCGAGCTCGATCCAGGTGAAGTCTGGTGCGGAGATAGCCGACGGAGAAAAGACCAAACAACTGCAGGCGAAGCTTACGAGGACAGCGGCAACCGAAATAAAACTGCTCAGCGCTTTCCATTGAAGCGTGAACAGGGTTATCACCGCCGCGCTAGCAAGCGGCGCGAGAAGAATGATCCACGGCAAGATCGAATTCATTGGATTACCGCACTCAGAATTTGAGGCTACTGATGTCTTTCACATCAGTGGTTTGGCGCGAGCGGAATAGGGCGACGAGGATCGCCAGTCCCAGCGCGACTTCAGCCGCTGCAACTGTGATGATAAAGAAAACGAAGACCTGCGCGTTGTAATCGGGTAAGCCAGTTGGTTGAACGCGAAATCTCGAGAACGCGACTAGCGATAGATTCGCGGCGTTCAACATGATCTCCAGCGACATGAGAATAATGATGAGATTGCGGCGCAGCATGACGCCCGCGAAGCCAATCGCGAAGAGCATCCCGCTGACGATGAGATAATCGCCGAGCGTTACCATGCTATCGAGGCTCGCGCCTGCTTAAAAGGACCACTCCAATCGTCGCCACCAGCACAAGAACGCCAATGATTTGAAACGGCAGATTGTAATTACTGAAAAGCAGCGCGCCGATATTGTGAACGTCGTCGGTGGTCGATTGTGCGAGAGGTGGGAAAGATTGGCCGGCGGATTTAAAGTGGCGGACAACATAAAAAATCTGAAGGATCAAAGCGAGCGCGACTGCGATTGCGCCGGCCGAGGCGAGCCAGTTGATCCGGCGCCGTGCTTCCGCGCGAAGATCGAGCAGCATGATGATGAAAAGAAAAAGCACCATCACCGCGCCCGCATAAACCAGCACTTGAATGATGCCGATAAAAAAGGCATCGAGCGACATGAAAAGCGAGGCGAGCCCGAGAAATGAAACGACCAGGCTGAGCGCGCTCGCCACGGGATTGCGGTTGATGACGACGGCCGCGCCGAAGACCAGCATCAGCGACGCGAAAATCCAGAAAAGGAACGGAGACATGGCAAGGGTTCAGGTTTCAGGATTCAGAAAAAACGACGCCAATCTCCTTCTGACCCTGAAGCCTGAACCCTGAAACCTCCGTTCATTTCTTCTCATTCCATTTCAATACGACGCCGTGCATTACGCCACCGATCTCGAGAAGTTTCTTCTTGTGATGAATCATATCGGCGCGGGTGAATCCGGTGATCACATAATCTTTACGCAAAAAGATCGCCTGCTCCGGGCAAACCTCCTCGCACATCCCGCAGAAAATGCAGCGGATCATGTCGATATCGAATTCCTCGGGATATTTTTCGACTTTGGCGAAACGGTCGACGGAGGGAATTTCGCCCGGAATAATTTTGATCGCCCGCGGGGGACAAATGAACTCGCATAGCTGACAAGCAACACAGCGCACGCGCCCATCCTCGTCGCGCACGAGTGCGGGCGCGCCGCGGTAGTGATCGGGCAGGCTGTCGTCCCATTTCTGCTCGGGATATTGCATTGTGACCTTGGTTCGCCCAAGAAGCATGTTCTTGAAATGCTTAATCGTAATGGCAAGACCTGCGACGATGGCGGGCAAATACATGCGCTCCCGCCAGTTAAGCTTCGGCCGTCGAACGGTGATTGCCATGTTAGAATGACGAATGATCAATGACCAATGACGAATGAACGACGAAGCACGAATGACGAATCCAAGCGCGCAGACAATCTCCCCTTCGCGCGTCGTCATTAGGATTTCCTTCGGGCTTCGTCATTCGGATTTCGTCATTTGCCTGGCAGATATGCCATGATCGCGGCGACGATAAAGATATTCACCAACGCGATTTCAAAAAAGAAGAGCCAGCCGAGGCGCATGAGTTGGTCCCAACGGAAACGCGGCAGCGTCCAGCGGACCCACATGAACACAAAGATTATGGCAGCGACTTTTGCGAAGAAGACGACAATATTGATAACGCCGAAAATCCAGCCATGTGAGCCGTCCGGGATGCCCGGAAAATGCCAGCCGCCAAAAAACAAAGTCACGATGATGGCTGACCCGGTGATCATGGCCGCGTATTCGCCGAGAAAAAACAGCGCGAACTTCATCGACGAATATTCCGTGTGATAACCGCCAGCCAATTCCTGTTCCGCCTCGGGCAAATCGAACGGTAGCCGATTCGTCTCTGCGAAAATTGCGATCATGAAAACGGCAAACGAAATGATCATGGGAATGGCGAGCAACCATTTCCACGGGTTCACCCAGTCACCGACGAACGGCGCGATAAACCAGCCGTGCTCGATTTGATACTGCACGGCGTTGGTCAGTCGCAGATTACCGACGAGCAGAAAAACCGGGATGACTGCGAGTCCGAGCGAAAGTTCGTACGAAATCATTTGCGAGCTCGATCGAATGCCGCCGAGAAATGGATATTTCGAATTCGACGCCCATCCGGCAATCACGATCCCGTAAACGCCGAGCGACGCGATCGCGAAGACGAATAGAATGCCTACGTTCACGTCGGCGATCACCATCGAAACGCCAAAAAGTGTGCTGCCAAATGGAACGACTGCGATA
>Ga0193715_1000323_pt1 | contig 12442 bp, 6 predicted proteins | sample U2m2metaG_FD_143040 | JGI IMG/M metagenome (GOLD analysis project Ga0193715, IMG submission 143040) | Soil microbial communities from a riparian zone of the East river system, Colorado, United States - U2m2 | ecosystem: Environmental > Terrestrial > Soil > Riparian zone | place: USA: East River... | reverse complement strand
ATCCGCAAAGTCGACGGCTACGGGTTTTATCCGAGGTTCAAGTTTCGTATTCCGTTAGGGGAACACGGCGACACCTACGATCGCCTGATGATGCGGACGCTAGAGATGCGCGAGAGTATCTCGATCCTGAAGCAAGCTTTCGAACAAATACCCGCCGGCCCGGTGATGAATCCGAAGGTTAAGATTCGCGCATTTAGACCACCCATCGGCGAAGCCTACGGCCGGATCGAAGCACCGAAGGGCGAGCTCGGCTTCTATTTAATAAGCGACGGTAGCCCCAATCCGTATCGTTACCGTGTCCGCCCACCGAGCTTTATTAATCTGACTATCCTGGAAGATCTTTGCCTCGGCCACACTGTGGCTGATGTCATGGTAATCTTAGGTAGCGTTGATATAGTAATGGGGGAAGTCGATCGTTAAGCATTTAGCGAGTTAACGATTTAGTGATTTGAGATGATCGGGACGGGCATACTTAAGGGGATGGTAGTAACGGCGCGCAACTTCGTCGGGAGTTATTTCGAGAAAGAGCGTTTGATCACCGTGCAGTATCCGGAAGAGCGCAGCCCGTTACCGGAGAATTATCGGAATTTTCCATTTCTAATTTACGACACCGATGATGCGCAAGTGGGGTTACGCTGTGTGGCGTGCAAGATTTGCGAGAAGGAATGTCCGCCACAGTGCATCTATATAGTTAAGAGCGAAGACAAGAAGCCGGATTACATGGGCAAGCCGCAATTTTATCCTGCGGTCTTCGATATCGATATCTCGGTTTGCATGAGTTGTCAGATTTGCGTCGAGGTTTGCCCGTTCGAAGCAATCAAGATGGACAAGGTATTTGAATTAAGTACGCGGGAACGTTTCGATGCCTTACTGCAGCAAAAGGACGAGCTGTCTAAGTCGAACGCCTACTATCACAGCATTCATCCCATCGAAGCTGCCGAAGTAGATACAAAACTAGCCGAAGCGGCCGCGAAGAAGAAACCGGCGCCCGCACCGGCAAAAGCCCCGCCAGCGGCTGCGGCGCCTTCCACCGGGAATTAAATCCGGCAGGAGAGACCGCCGATGGTGCCGGCTGGAACGGTGAATGAATTAAATCTCTTCGAAGGCGGCGTGCAGCTCGCTTTGGTGATCGAGGACGATCCCGGTCACGATCTCAGCATGATGCGCCAGCCGGGACATCTTTTCTTTTACGGAATGACGAAGTAGAGCCCGTGAAAAAGTGAGAGGTCGCGCTCCGGCCCTCGCAATATTCTGAACGAACGATGGCGTGCCTGCTGCTGTCAGCTAGAATGACCAGCCATGAGCAGTTCCACAATCCCAACTCCAGCGGGCGTCCAGTTGCGCGGCGAACTTGCGCCGGCGTTTCCTGAAATCGTTAGCCCGGAAGCGCTCGCCTTCGTGGCGAAACTGCAACGCGCTTTCGGTAATCGCCGGAAAGAATGTCTGCTGCGCCGGCAGGATCGACAAGCGGCGCTCGACCGCGGCGAAACCCTCGATTTTCTGCCGGAAACAAAATTGATTCGGGAAGGCGACTGGACCTGCGCGCCGATTCCGGCGGACATCCAGGACCGCCGCGTCGAGATCACGGGACCGACAGATCGCAAGATGGTAATCAACGCGCTCAATTCGGGCGCGAAGATTTTCATGGCGGACTTTGAAGATGCGAACGCGCCGAACTGGAACAACATGGTCGAAGGGCAGATCAATCTGCGCGATGCCATCCGCCGCTCCATTCGTTTCACAAATCCGGACGGCAAAGAATATAAGTTAAATGAGCAAGTCGCAGTCCTCATGCCGCGCCCGCGCGGCTGGCATCTGCTCGAAAAACATATGTTCGTCGACGGAAAGCCGGTTTCCGGCGGTCTTTTTGATTTCGGCCTCTATTTCTTTCATAACGCAAAGGAGCTCCTCGCGCGTGGCAGCGGCCCATACTTCTACCTGCCGAAAATGGAGAGCCATTTGGAGGCGCGCATTTGGAACGACGCCTTTGTGCTAGCGCAGAATGAACTCGGTCTGCCGCAAGGCACAATTCGCGCGACAGTTTTGATCGAAACTATCCCCGCCGCATTCGAGATGGACGAGATTCTCTACGAGCTGCGCGATCACTCAGCCGGATTGAATTGCGGGCGCTGGGATTACATTTTCTCCTGCATCAAGAAGTTCCGGAACAAATCCGATTTCCTGCTCGCGGACCGCGCCTTGATAACGATGACGACGCATTTCATGCGCTCATATTCACTCCTCTGCATCAAGACTTGTCACCGCCGGAACATTTTCGCGATGGGTGGCATGGCCGCTCAGATCCCGGTGAAGAATGATCCGAAGGCGAACGAGGAAGCATTCGCCAAGGTGCGCGCCGATAAAGAGCGCGAGGCGACCGATGGTCATGACGGAACGTGGGTAGCGCATCCGGGAATGGTGCAGCTCGCACTTGACGCCTTTAACCGGCTGATGCCGACGTCGAATCAGATCCAGCGAAAACGCGACGACGTGAACGTCAGCGCAAAAGACTTGTTAGACTTTGGCCCAAGTGAGCCGATCACCGAACAAGGGCTGCGGGTGAACGTGAGCGTAGGCGTGCAATACCTCGAAGCCTGGCTGCGCGGCAGTGGCGCGGTTCCGATTTTCAATCTCATGGAAGACGCGGCCACCGCGGAAATCTCGCGTGCGCAGGTCTGGCAATGGATCCGTCACCCGCGAGGGGTTTTGACCGATGGCCGCAAGGTGACGAAGGAACTTTTTCGGAATGTTCTGGACGAGGAACTCGAGAAGGTCAAAGCAAGCCTTGGCGCCGAGCGCTTCGGGAAGGGAAAATTCGACACCGCGCGCGAGCTTTTCGACAAGATCACGACTGATGAGGAGTTTGTGGAGTTCCTCACCCTGCCCGGCTACGAAAAGCTCCCCTGAACATGGCAAAACGCACCGATGATTGGAGAGCAAGTCCGCGCTGGAGCGGGCTCGAACGCAACTATTCGGTAGAGGATGTCCAGCGCTTACAAGGCAGCGTCATCATCGAACACACCCTGGCGCGACGTGGCGCGGAAAAGCTGTGGGACTTATTGCACACCGAGGAATTCGTTCCGGCACTGGGCGCGCTGACCGGCAATCAGGCGGTGCAGCAAGTGAAAGCCGGATTGAAGGCAATCTATCTCAGCGGCTGGCAGGTTGCAGCCGACGCAAATCTCGCCGGGCAAATGTATCCCGACCAGAGTCTGTATCCGGCGAACAGCGTGCCGGCGGTAGTGAAGCGAATCAATCTGGCGCTGCAACGCGCGGATCAGATTCATCATGCCGAAGGGAAGAACGAGATCGATTGGTTTGCTCCGATTATTGCGGACGCAGAGGCCGGGTTTGGGGGGCCGCTCAACGTCTTCGAGCTGACCAAAGCCATGATCGAAGCCGGCGCGGCCGGGGTTCACTTCGAAGACCAACTCGCGAGCGAAAAGAAGTGCGGCCACATGGGTGGCAAGGTGCTCGTCCCGACACGAACCGCCATATCTCATCTGATCGCGGCGCGTTTGGCGGCAGATGTTTCCAATGTGTCGACCGTCATTGTGGCGCGGACGGACGCGAACGCGGCCGCGTTACTCACCAATGACGGTGATGAACGCGACCACGAGTTCCTCACCGGCGAGCGCACCCCGGAAGGTTTCCATCGAGTGCGTGCGGGGCTCGACCAAGCCATCGCACGCGCCATCAGCTACGCCCCTTATGCCGACATGGTCTGGTGTGAAACGAGTGCGCCAGGTCTGACTGAGGCGAAACGGTTCGCCGAAGCCGTGAACGCGAAATTTCCCAACAAGCTGTTAGCCTACAATTGCTCGCCCTCGTTCAACTGGAAGAAGAAACTCGATTCTGCAACCATAGCGAAATTTCAGCGGGAACTGGGCGCGATGGGATACAAATTTCAATTTGTCACGCTCGCCGGTTTCCATTCGTTGAATTACAGTATGTTTCGGCTCGCGCATGATTATAGGGATCGTGGCATGGCGGCCTATTCCGATCTGCAGGAAGCAGAGTTCGCCGCCGAGCCCGAAGGTTACACCGCGACCAAGCACCAGCGCGAAGTCGGCGCGGGTTATTTCGATGAGGTGGCTCAACTAATCGCGGGCGGGACATCTTCGACGACCGCTCTACACGGCTCGACGGAACAAGAGCAGTTCCTCTAAGGCGCGCCCGAATGTCGTTCGTCAGCAGGCCGGCTTCCTCGGAAAGTGCGGCACTGACCGATAGTCGGCTGGCGGCGCTTTGCGCGGGAACCGTGCACCGCGCGTTTTTGGATTACGACGAACATTTTCACGCGATCACGCTCCGCGCACGCGAACGTTTCCTTGGCCGCGATTGGGGCAAATCTTATGCCGACGCGGCAGAACGGCTGCATCTCTACGGGCGGGAGATGGAGGTTCTGACCAAACAGATTAAAGAAATCATGGGCCGGCGACTACGCGAACGCACGATCTGGACGGCGATGAAGGCGGTCTACTCCTCGCTCATCGCCCCATCAGGGAAGCGGGAAATTGCGGAGAGTTTTTTCAACTCTTTAACGCGACGCGTCTTTGCGACCGAGGGCGTGGACCAGGCGATTGAATTCGTTGACACAGATTTTGACCAATCTCCGACGACGATGTCAATCGACAGACGTCGCGTTTATTCCGGTGCCTCAATTCACGAGTTACTCATCGCGAGCCTGACAGATCCGTCCGCCGGTTTTCCGGAGGAGCATTGGCGCGCGCTTGATACCACCGCGCGACATGCGGCCGAACGGCTTCAGGCCGCGCTTGGGAGATTGCATCAGGAATTGCCGACGAATCGGAGCCTAAGATTAGAGATGATCGGAAACGTCTTTTATCGCGGTCGGGGTGCTTACCTGGTTGGGCGGGCATTTCGCGATCAGGACGACCAAAATCCTGTCGCAATCGCGTTGTGCTTACGGCACGAAGCCGAAGCTGAACTCGATCTCGACGCGCTCCTTATCGGGGAGACCGACCTCGCTATTTTGTTTTCTTTTACGCGCGCTTATTTTCGTGTCGATACCGCGTGTCCATATGAACTCGTGCGCAGCTTGCGTGAGCTCATGCCGCGGAAACGTCTAATCGATCTCTACAACGCAATTGGTTACCACCGCCACGGCAAGACCGAGTTCTACCGCGATTTTGTCCGGCATTTGCGCACCTCCAGCGATCGGTTTGTCACTGCCGAAGGGGCGCGCGGCATGGTGATGTTCGTGTTTACGCTTCCGAGCTACGACGTTGTCTTCAAATTGATCAAAGACCACTTCGACTATCCAAAGGAGAACACGCGCGCTGACGTTATGCGACGCTATCGCCTCGTTTTTGAACATGATCGCGCCGGACGGCTGGTCGAAGCCCATGAGTTCGAGCATTTGCGCATCGCGCGCGATCGCTTCGAGCCTGCGCTGCTCGCTGATCTACTTCGCGATGCGAGTTCGATGGTGCGGCTCGAAAGCGATGATGTTGTGATCGCTCACGCTTATGTTGAGCGTCGTATCCGCCCGCTAAATCTTTTTTTATTCGAAGCCAATGAAGCAGCCGTCGCCGCCGCGGGGCGCGACTATGGCCAGTCAATCAAAGATCTCGCCGCATCAAATATTTTTCCGGGCGATCTCTTAACGAAAAATTTTGGAGTGACGCGTCATGGCCGCGTTGTCTTCTACGACTACGACGAGCTTTGTTTTCTAACTGATTGCAATTTTCGTGACCTGCCACAGCCCTCCACTCACGAGGAGGAAATGGCGGCCGAGCCATGGTTTTCCGTGCGCGAAAACGACATCTTTCCAGAGGAATTCCCGCAGTTCCTTCGCTTGCCCGATGGGGCACGCGCCAGTTTATTCGAGCAGCATGCTGATCTCTTTCGTCCTTTGTTCTGGCGTAGCATGCAGGAGAAGCTCCGGGCGGGTGAGATCCCGGAAGTATTTCCTTACAGTGCAGAGCGGCGACTCATGAGTAACCGCGGACGCCAACTTTGATCTTGCGTCATGCGCCCTGCGGTCACAGTTTTTTCAAAAGAAAGTTTAGCGGAGCCAATAAGAATGGGCGAACCCCAATTGACGAAGTTCCAGGTAACGCATTCTGTCATTCCGACATCGCTCCTTCAGCCACGCCCGGATTCTTGTCCCCCCCGCGGGCGAGTTTGACGTCCGCAACGATTTTCGCCGGCGCGCTCTTCGGTCCGGCGGCGTCCATCCTTAAGGGCAAGGACAGCTGGCCTCCTGATCTGCCCCACAACCGCTCCATGCCAGTGAACCGGCTCGAGAGCGAGCGCTGGTTTCATCGCGCTCGTAATTCGACAAAGTGCTCCATGTGGTCGTCTATCAGGGGAATCGTTTCTTCGGTAAGATTTTGACCGTCGAGGGACAATTCATTTGCACCAGTCCCATCCGCCGCGAGACGGCTGATCGTGATGTGATAAACGGTCTGCCCGTGGCGATAGTGAATCTTATAGTTCGTCCAGCTCGGCGGAAAACGTGGAATCACACGTAGGCGATTGCCTTCGAGATGGACGCCGAGCAGAGTTTCAGTGAGGAACCGGTACATCCAGCCGGCTGATCCGGTGTACCATGTCCAACCGCCGCGACCGATGTGCGGAGCGACGGCATAGACGTCGGCTGCCATGACGTAAGGTTCCACTTTGTAGATCGCGATCTGCTCCGCCGTCGCGCCGTGTTGCATGGGATTGAGCAAAGCAAAGAGTTCCCACGCGCGTTCGTTTTCTCGCATGAGGGCGAAGGCCATCGCGGCCCAAATGGCGCCGTGCGTGTACTGGCCACCATTCTCGCGCACTCCGGGGATGTAGCCTTTGATGTAGCCTGGTTCGAGCGCCGATTTGTCGAACGGCGGCGCGAATAGCTCGATAAGTTTGGCGTCGCGCCGGACGAGACGGTCGTTCACGGCCTGCATCGCCTGGCGCGACCGCGCCGACTCCCCCGCTCCGCTAATGACCGACCAGCTTTGCGGGATTGAATCGATCTGACATTCCAAATTTGTTTTTGAACCGAGCGGTTCGCCATTGTCGAAATAGGCACGCAGATACCACTGGCCGTCCCAAGCGTGTTCCTCGATGTTTTTTTGCAACTGCCGCGCTTCGGCGAGGCAACGCTCCGCAAAAGCCGCGTCCTCGCGCCCGCGTGCCAGCTTGGCAAATTGCGTCAACACATCGTAAAGAAAAAAGGCGAGCCATACGCTTTCGCCCCGGCCTTCTTTTCCCACCAGGTTCATCCCGTCATTCCAATCGCCGGAGCCCATCAAGGGCAAACCATGCTCGCCAAATTTCAATCCATGCTCGATCGCGCGCACGCAATGCTGGTAGAGTGTGGCCGATTCCTGGGAGCGATTCGGCAAATCGTAATACGATTCCTCTTCCGGCATAACCGGACGCGCGTCGAGAAATGGAGCCTGTTCATCCAGCACGCCGGTATCCGCGGTGCAGGAAACGTAGCGATAGGTGACGTAGGGCAGCCAGAGATAGTCGTCGGAAAAATGCGTGCGCACGCCGCGGCCCACCGGCGGATGCCACCAATGTTGCACATCGCCTTCGCGAAATTGATGCGCGGCGGCGCGGAGAAGATGCTCGCGAATCAGGGCCGGCTCGGCGTGCACCAAAGCCATCACGTCCTGCAATTGATCGCGGAAGCCATACGCACCGCCGGATTGATAAAAGCCGGTGCGTCCCCAGAGGCGGCAGCCAAGGGTTTGGTATAACAACCAGCCATTGGCCATCGTGTTCACGGCGGGATCTGGCGTATCGACATTGATCGCGCCAAGGGTGCGATTCCAAAATTCATGCACAGCGGAGAGCGCGACACGGCTGGCTTCGGCGCGGCGAAAACGAAAGATCAGATCGTGGACCTCGGCGATGCTTCGACCGGCCCCGAGCCGGAAAGTTGTTTCGCGTTCCTGTCCGTCGGCGAGATCGAAAGTGACCTGTATCGCACCGCACGGGTCAAGACCGGCACCGGCTTTTCCGGAAAGTCGCGCCCGCTTTAGTGCTGCCGGCTGAGCGAGCGTCCCGTTGCGCCCGAGAAATTCCTTCCGATCACCCGTGAGTGTGCGGGTCGGCTCATTGACATCGAGGAAAACAATGCGGTCCGGGAATTCCGTATTGTAAAAATTGCGAGCCAGCAGCGCGCCACTCTTGAGATCGACATCGGTCTGAACATTGAGGAGCGTTTTGTGGCGCAAATCGCCCAGTACCCATTCGCAATAGCCGGTGACGGAGAGGCGGCGCGGTCCGCCTGAGATGTTGCGAAGTTTGCAAACCACGAGCTTCACCGGCACGTCCATCGCTATGTAAATCCACAACTCGGAAACGATGCCGTGCTCAGTGTGCTCGAAAACGGTGTAACCAAAACCGTGCCGAATGACGTAAGCGCTGGCGCCGCGGGCCGGCCCCGGCGTGGGCGACCAGACCTGGCCGGTTTCTTCATCGCGGATGTAAAAGGCCTCGCCGGTGAGGTCGCGCACCGGATCGTTAAACCACGGGGTGAGCCGGAATTCGTGCGCGTTTTCAAACCAGGTATAGGCGCCGCCGTTTTCCGAAACGACGGTGCCGAACGATGGATTGGCCAGCACATTGGTCCACGGCGCGGGCGTAACCTGGCCGGGTGAGAGTGTGATGACGTATTCGTGGCCATCGGCAGTGAAGCCGCCAAGGCCGTTGTGAAAAATGAGATTGCGCGGCGGCGGCGGCGAAGGCGTCTCGACCCGAGGTGCGCGGCTGGGGTTGAATGCTGGGACAGGCGGCTCGAGTACGCTGCGTTGTTCGAGTTGTTCCAGGAGCGAACCGCGCTCGTCATCGAGGACGATGCGGGCGGCGGATTGGAGAAGAACACGATCGTCATTCGGGATTTGCTCGAGACGGCGAACGAAAATGCCGCCAGGTTTATCGAGCATTTGCGCTTCGCTGCCGGCCGCGATCAGGGAGGTGATTTGATCCTGCAAATTCTGGCGATAAACCGAAACGTCTTCGTTCAAAATCACCAACTCGACCATCAAACCTTTCGCGCGCCAGTAGGAATGGGCCTGAATGAGCTGGCGCACGAGTTCAATATTCTCCAAGTCGGTGATGCGCAGGAGAACCAGCGGCGTGTCGCCAGAGATACCGTAGGCCCAGAGGGCGCTTTGGCCGCGGCGATTCTCCAGCAGAATGCCGGAGATCGCGCGACGGGCGGGGTCGGCATAAATGATCGCTCCTGCCAGTCGGGCGTAAAGTTGCGCTTCGGCTTCGGTGGCGTTGAGCTGGCGCAGGATCACCTGGGTGTGAGTCCAGGCCAAATCGAACGCGCGATCGGCCATGCGGAAATGCTGATATTTTTCCACTAGCGCGGTTGCGGTTTCGCGGTTTTCGGCCACGCCGATGACAAAATCGAGGATGGCAATTTCATCTGGTTGCAGCGTGACGGTGCGCCGGAGCGAGATGATGGGATCGAGCACGGAACCGGCGGTGTTCGAAAGCGGCGCAACCTTTTGCATCGCTGCCGGGTTCGCCAAATTTCCGTCCCGCCCGACGAATCGGGCACGGTCGGTTTCGCAGGAGGTTTCGCCATGTGTGCCGCCCTGCCCGATCAACATATGTAGCATCCAGGGTGGCTTTTCCTCGGCCGTGCGCGCGCGGCGCGTGCAGAGAATGGCGGAGGAGTCGGGCACAAATTCAGTCTGCACAAACAAATTGCTAAAGGTCGGGTGCACCTCGTCCGCAGCCTGGGTCGCGAGCACGACTTCGGCGTAACTCGTCAGTTCGATCGTACGCGCGGCGGAGGAATGATTGGTCAGAGTGACGCGACGCAGCTCAACGTCGTCTTCGGGCGAAACGCTCAACTCGGTATGTATTTCGAGATTGCCATGGCGCTGGCGAAATTCCGCCCGGGCCTGTGTGAAAATAGCTTCGTAATTTTTTGTCGCGCGCAGTGTCGGTTGATAAGCGGCGGACCAGAATTCTCCCGTCGTCACGTCGCGCAGATAGAGAAACGCGCCCCAGTGATCGCACGTCGCATCCTCGCGCCAGCGGGTGATGGCGAGATCTTTCCAGCGACTGTATCCGCCGCCGGCATTGCTGATAGCAACGTGATAGCGGCCATTGGAAAGGAGATGAGTCTCCGGCGTACGCGACATGGGACTCTTGAAGACCCGCATGACATCTTCGCCCTCACCGAAACGCGGCCGTGTTTCTTCCAGTTCAAGGTCTTCTGGCAAGACGCTGGCCTCCGTTTTGGGAAGCCGCTCCTGCAACAACAAATCGGCCGCCTTCAGCAATGGACGCGACATGAAGCGGCGTTGCATCGGCAGATCGCGCAGCAACGAAACGAGGGCGAGCAGACTCATTCCCTGGTGATGCGCCATGTAGGAACGAACGGTGGCGCTGCTCTCATCCGGCGGCAGACGCGATGGCGTGTAGTCGACGGCCTCGTAAAATCCGAAAGCGCCTTCCCGTCCATCGCGAGCCAGGCGCTGCAGATTCTCACTGGCTTCCCGCGGCGCTATCATCAACGCTAGCACTGTCGCATAAGGCGCGATGACCAGGTCTTCGGCCAGACCCCGTTTCAAACCCAGCCCCGGCACACCGAAGGCCCGATATTGATAAATTTGCTGTACATCGCCCTGGTTAAAGCCCGATTCCGAAACGCCCCACGGGACACCGCGCGAATTGCCGTATTCGATTTGCAATTCAACCGCCGTTTTGCAGGCGCGATCAAGCAAGGTGCCGCGGTAGGTCGGCATCACCAGCAACGGCATCAAATATTCGAACATCGATCCGCTCCAGGAAACTAGGATCGGTTCGCCACCCGGAGCGACTAGTAACCGGCCAAGTGAGAACCAATGGTCTTGTGGCACCTGTCCCTCCGCGATGGCGAGATAACTGCAAAGACGCGCTTCCGACGCGAGCAGGTCGTAAAAACTTAGGTCGCGCCGGCCCTCGGTGACGTTGAAGCCGATGGCGAACAGGTTACGCGCCTTGTCGAAGAGGAAACTGAAATCCATTCCCGCCAATTCTTCGCAGTAACTGGCGAGAGTTTCCAAAACACGCATCCGCTCACGCGCACGTTTGCTCGCCTCCTCCAAAACTTCTGAACGCGCCGGGAACTGGCCGTCGAGCTGGTCGAAAGTGGCGATTTCCCGCAAAGAAGGAGCCGCATGAAGTTGCGCAATCCTGGTCGTGAGATTTTCGTCCTTCAGCCAGGGTGCGTGGAAATTCAGTTCGTCCAAATGCTCGACGCAACTGCGTTGCAGCGTTTGCGCCCATGCCTTCAAATCTTCTTCTCGATTCGCCAGCGCGTTGGAAATCTTCGCTGATTGTTCCACCGCGCTTTGCAACAACGTTGCGGCAGCACGCAGATCGGACGGCGTCTGCGCCAGGTCGGCATCGAGCTGCGATAAAATCGCATTCTCGCCCGCCGATTGTTTTACGAGTGCAAGCGTGTCGCGCAGGCCGGAGAAAATTTGCGGATCGAGAATTTTTTCCTCGGCTAGTCCGCGCAATCCGCAAGCCAGCGTGAGCAAATGCCCGGCGAGATTGCCGCTATCGACACTAGAGACATACAGCGGGATCAGCGGTCGCAGGGTGCGCGTCTCATACCAGTTGTAGAAATGTCCGCGATGCCGTTCCAGCCGATGCAGGGTGTCGATGGTCGCCTGCGTCCGCTCGAGCAACCGGCCTAACGAGAGATAGCCAAAATCGCGCGCCGCCAGATTAGCCAGTAATGACAAACCGATGTTGGTAGGTGAAGTGCGCGCGGCGACGGCGGGCGCTGGTTCTTCCTGGAAATTATCTGGCGGCAGCCAGTTCTCTTCCGCGGTGACGAAGGTCTCGAAAAAATGCCAGGTCTTGCGCGCGATGCGGTGGAGCAAGGTCAATTGCTCGACGCTGAGTTCCGGGGCCGGCTGCTCGATTGGCAGGCTGATCCACCACGCGATCCAGGGTGCCACGAGCCAAAGAACGAAGAATGGCAGGGCAACCACCCAGTGTGCCGGCTGCGTGAGGCCCAAAGAAACTGCGCCCACGAGCGCGATTGCCGGTCCAAACCACATTGCCGCATATGAGCCAGCAAGATCGGTCCGCGCGCTGCGCGCCACTTCGCCCGAGGTGACCCATTCCAGCAAGCGTCGCCGCGTGATAAACACGCGCCAAAGTGTCCGGCCGATTGCTGTTAGACTGAGAAAAGCATCGTTCGGCAGGAATGCCAGGGTAAGTCCGATCTGGCTGAGCGTCCGTTTCGCTGAGGCCAACATTCCACGCAAATGCATTGGCCACGGCAACTGCTCTGGCTTGCGCAGGAGCTCGACGCCGAGCGAAAGCAAACCCGGCAGGGCAACGATGGCGAGCAAACCGCCGGTCGCCAACAGCCCGAGCCGCGGAATGAGCAGCCAGCTCGCCAGGAAAAAAAGCACGAGCGCGATCGGAACAAGGCTGCGGCGCAGGTTGTCAAAAA
>Ga0193715_1000322_pt1 | contig 12460 bp, 13 predicted proteins | sample U2m2metaG_FD_143040 | JGI IMG/M metagenome (GOLD analysis project Ga0193715, IMG submission 143040) | Soil microbial communities from a riparian zone of the East river system, Colorado, United States - U2m2 | ecosystem: Environmental > Terrestrial > Soil > Riparian zone | place: USA: East River... | reverse complement strand
TTTTTAGGCGCAGATTGGTTTCTGCCTCTGGATCCGGGATCTGCTCCGTCTCGATGTTGGTGACGCCGAAGACTGAGCCTTCGGGAAGTCCCTCCGCATCCAGCGGCTTGCCCGCCGTGTCCATCGGCACGCCAGGCGCAGGTGTTGCAGCAGCCCCCATCCGCAACTTCATGTCGGCTAGTTCGTAGAGTGGGCCGGCGGAGGGGCCGAGATCTTGAATTTTCCGCCAAGTCTCGTTAGAACGATCGTAGAGTTGAATTGATTCGTAAAGCGCCGCCATTTCCGCCAGCACCTGCGGATTTTTCGGGTCGCGCTGAGAAGCATCTTGCAGGCGTGCCAGTGCGTTGGCAGTATCGCCGCGCTCGCGCAGAACATTGGCTTCTTTGAGTAATCGATCAGATGCAGAAAGAGCGGCCGAACTGGGGACCTCGGGCTGCGCAGGAAGTGGTGTCGCCCCTGGCTTCGCACTGGCCGGTGCGGCTGGCCTTGTCAGCGACTGCAACGTCGCTCGCTCGGCGTGGTACTCCGCGCCAAAATGGATTGCGATGGCAAGGATTTCCAACGCCGCAAAAACAAGAATAACACCGACCGCGACGGAGTAGGTCCGGTCGCTGGGCGATGAAGAAGCGGCGAGAACGGGCATTCCTATTTCAGTTAACGGGACGCGCGCGAACTGTCAATCGACGGAGCGTGGACAAGGTGAGGAATGCCATCGTTCAAAAAAGGATTCAAACGACGAAGCACCCGTTCCGATGGGCTCAGGGCCTTCGGCGAATGACGAATGACGAAGGACGAATGGTCCGAGCCGGACTGGCGTTGGACGAAGAGGAGAATGGAGGGACGCGCTTCGGCGCGTCCGGGACACGCGGAAGCATGTCCCTCCGGAACGATTTACCGCGAGATGTCGCGTTGCGAGAGGAGGCGAAAGCCTTCGCCCTGCAAAACCGATGCGGCGCACTCTGAATCATCGACATGCATGGCGAGGGCGGCGCGACCATTGGGACGAGTCAGGAGGGGATAACTGAAGTGCACATTCACCTCCGCCATCAGCAGTGTCGCCAGGATTTTGATGAACTGAGTGGCAACTTCGCGCAGCTCCACCACCATTAACTCGCAAACCCCGAAAGCGACGTTGTTTTCGCGGAACAACTCTTCCACCCGCTCGGGGTCGCTCACGATGATGCGTGCGATGGCGGCATCGGTCGATTCCGAGACGCTCAGGGCCACCACGTGAGTGGCGTGGGCATTGAGCAACTTCACGATCTCGAGCATGGCGCCCACCTTGTTCGGAAGGAAAACGGAGAACTGCCGGACCAGCGGCCCGCCTATCTTAGAAGTCGTTTCTGGTAACTCGACCTGCATGTTTTTCGAATTCAGGGAAAAAATTCCGGGGGCCAAGAATATCTCACCGTCCTTGTTCCCTTTCCAACCGAATTTGTCCCGGTAAATGTCTGTCTGTTTGGAAGCCAAGCCTTCCGGCAGAATGCTCGCGCTACCCCATTCGATCTGTTCATTGGGCGGATTTTGCTTAGAATCGCTCGCGGGCATGGAACAAACCGAAAGTGAGTTGCTGGCGTTGCGTCGCGAGAAGTTGGCGGCTTTGGAAAAGCTTGGAGTCGCACCTTTCGGTGCCGCCTTCGAAACCTCGGGCGATATCGCGCGCGTTCGCGAGAAATTTGCCGAAGGGGCAAGTTTTCGCATCGCGGGTCGCATCAGTGCGCATCGCGACATGGGCAAGAGCCACTTTGTTGATCTCAAGGACGCGAGCGGACGGATGCAAATTTATTTGCAGGCGAAGGAACTCGGCCCCGAAAAAATGGAAGTTTTCAAGCTGCTCGATCTCGGCGATTTCATCGGCGTGGAAGGAACGTGTTTCACAACCAAGACGGGCGAGCCGACGTTGAAGGTGCACAAGCTGGAGTTGCTGGCGAAATCACTGCGACCGTTACCGGAAAAATGGCATGGCTTACAGGACATCGAAGCGCGATATCGCCAGCGTTACCTTGATCTGATCACGAACGATCAATCGCGCGCGGTTTTCGCCAAACGTTTCCTGATTGTTCGTGAGACTCGCCGTTTTCTGGAGGATCGCGGTTTTGTGGAAGTGGAGACTCCGATGCTGCAATCGGTCGCAGGCGGGGCGGCGGCAGAGCCATTCGCGACTCGTCATAAGGCGCTTGGGTTGGATCTTTATTTGCGGATCGCGCCAGAACTTTATCTGAAGCGTCTTTTGGTCGGTGGATTCAATAGAGTTTTCGAACTCAATCGCAATTTTCGAAACGAAGGAATCTCACGGAAACATAATCCTGAGTTCACCATGCTGGAGGCGTATTGGGCCTATGCCGATTTCGGAAAGATTGCGGACCTGGTAGAAGAAATGATTTGTCACGTCGCCGAGGTTCTGGAGCGACGCGCTTCTCCGCGCCCGGGGACGAGCGGAAGCTCGCCTCTCCGAATCGAGCATCGGGATGCGGAGGGAAAGGTGACGCGGACGATCGATCTAACGCGGCCGTGGCGCCGGGCGCGTTATCACGATTTGGTGCAGGAGGTAGCGGGCGCGGATTGGTTCGAAATCTCGAGCGAAGAAAGACGGGAGCGAGCGAAAAATCTTGGCGTGGAAATTCTCCCGCAGCTGGCGGATTTCGAAGTGACGCAACACGTTTTCGAAAAATTGGTAGAAGAGAAAACGTTCGACCCGCTTTTCGTTACCCATTGTCCAAAGGAATTGGTTCCGCTGGCCAAACAGAATCGGCAGCAACCAGAGTTGGTGGACGTTTACGAGCTGATTATCAATGGCGTGGAAATCTCACCCGGTTACACGGAACTAAACGATCCGATCGTGCAACGGCAGCGGTTGCTCGAACAAGCTGGCGAGGAAACGCAAAAACTGGACGAAGACTTTTTACTCGCGCTCGAACACGGCATGCCGCCGGCCGGCGGATTCGGGCTCGGGATCGATCGGCTGACCATGTTACTTACTGGTGCCGAATCGATCCGGGATGTGATATTATTCCCGTTACTGAAACCGAAACGTCTCATCTGAGCTGACCTGGTCATCCGATGCCGTCTGCCCCCCAATCCTTAGTTCAAGACAAGCGGCCGGTGTCCAGTCAATACGCCCTTTTGCGTGGTGTTCCGCTATTCGCGGCGCTGGATGACGCCGCAGTAGAGGAACTTTGCGGCTACTTGCATCCCGTCGAGCTCAAGGGCGGCTCGAGTTTGTTCCGGGTTGGCGACTCCGGGGATGCGATGTATATCATCGAAAGCGGGCGCATTCGCATCACCGTCACGGATGCTGATGGACGCGAAGTGATTCTCGCTTCGCTCGGTCATGGCGACTTCTTTGGCGAGATGGCAATGCTCGACGGCCATGGCCGTTCGGCTGATGCGACCGTGACGGAGGACTCGCGTCTGGCGGTGTTGACCCGAGAGAATTTCCTCACCTTCGTTTCGAGCGATGCTCGGATTGTGTTGGAAATGCTGAGCGCGATTACGCGGCGGTTGCGCCGGACCGATGATCTCCTCCGGCATCGGGTTTCGCGTAACGCCAACGAAGAAGACGCGAAACATGTTACCCTGGCTGATCGCGCCGCAGATAAAATCGCGCAGTTCGGCGGCAGTTGGAAATTTATTGGTTTGTCGATCGCGCTGCTAATCGCCTGGGTAATAGGCAACACCATTATGCTTCGGGCGCAAACGTTCGATCCGTTTCCATTCGTCTTCCTTAATCTCATTCTTGGGGTGATGGCGGCATTTCAGGCGCCCATCATTATGATGTCGCAGAATCGCGAAGCCCAGAAGGACCGGTTGCGGGCCGATCTGGATTATCAGGTCAATTTGAAAAACGAAATGCTCCTCGGGGAAATTCTGCGGCTCCTGGAAAAGCGCGAGAAAGATGCGCCGAAAAGATACGAGGATGAAAAGTGACAACGTCGCAGGGCGGCGAAATCCCAAGAGCCAAGCGGCGGGAGGGACGCATTTCCAAGGCGTCGCATATTTAGCTTCATTTTTGGGACGGCTCGGAGAGCCATCCCTACCGACCCTGGGCGAACCTTGCGTGCCTCACCGGGCATTCGTCCTGCTCATAATCCAGTATGACAATGCATTCGCGTTCCAAAGAGCAGCGAGAAGCGGTGCGGCAACTGATTTATCTCGTGCTTACTCGCGACATGGGCACCTTTAACCCCGACCGCTTTAAGCATTGGATCAAGGAAACCGACACCAAGTTCCGCAAAGTCGGTCTGATGCTGAAGTTCGAAATCCGGGATCGGTTCGTCTATTTTCGGATCAAAGAGATTCGTAATGGCCGAATCATTTATCAGTTTGATTCATCGACCCGTGTGTCGTTTGACGAACGCGACGTAGTGCTTTCGTACGAGGAATTGAATCCGGTCGGACGCTAGAGCCCAGGGATTTTTCGTCCCGTCAGTCTTAGAATGCGAAGGTAAGACCACTTCGGACCATTCCGAAGTTGTTCTGCGGTCCATTGATGACATTCCAACTGAAGTCATTCATCCAGCCGATATGCGGAGTGACTCGGAATTCCAGCCCGCCGCCAAATTGGCCTACCGCTTCTGTGCTGGTGCCATGATGAACAGTATGAAAAACCGGTCCTTCCGGAGCGAAACCGTCCAGTACGATTTCATCCCGTTCCCCGCCACCAAAGATGACACCGCCACCAGCCCAGACGTAAGGAGAAAAGCGAGAGCACTGAATCGGGTAACGAAGCGTAAAGGTTCCCAGCACTTCCCCAACAGCGCGTTCGTCGCTCGTTCTTTCCGTAATGCCGGCGGATGGGCCACCAGCGCGCTCGAGGTTAAAGCCGGCACCACGATGCGCATTCAGGACAAATCCTTCGACGCCAATGCCGAAGTAACGATGGAAAAAATATTTGAGATCGATGCCACCGCCCCAAGCGTGGTCACCACCGAGATACTTGTCGAAGGTTCCGTAAACGGTGTGTCCCTCCGTCGTACTTTGGACGATATCGGCCAAACTGGGATTCGGGGCGAACTCTGTGCCGGTGGCGGCGTAAGTGCCCCACAGGCTCACGTTCCATTCGTTATCGGCATACCATTGCGGACAGGGTGTCGGCGCAACTTGTTTCATTTCTTTTCCCGAGTAAGCAGGGCCCGCAAGAGCGAGTCCACAACACACACAGAAGAACATCAAGGTTAAGGTAAGTCGCTTCATAACTGTATCTGGGATCGAGTTTAGTTTGGGATTGAAGAAAGTGCGGGTTAACGATTGCGCGTCGAAACGGGGGCCTCTGCGCCTTGCTCAGTTCCGGGACCTAGTAAGAACGAGAAGATAGCGAACACCTGGACCGCCGGCGAGTCATCGGTACATCCAAATAATGTGGAAACGTCGAAGCGAGTGCTGTGGGAGGTGCGGTAAGAAAGGGTTGGCCCAATGACAAAACTATGTATCGGATCGCCTCTGGTATCTTTGACGGTGAAATTTTTATACTCCATTTCCGCACCTACTTTGAGCCGTTCCTTTTCCAGCAAAATAGGAAGGGTGGCGCTCTGAGCGAACCCCCATTCTCGGCCGCGATCGCCGGTGTTTTCTTTTTCGAAGAACCAGTTCATCGCCCATTCGACATGCTCCCCGAAATCCTCAGCCAGCAGGAGGCGAAATTCGTAGGCATCGGGCACCTTGGGCGGGCCGCTCTCTTCTTCCTCTTCGCCGGGAGGGGGTGGGGGCCCTTCTTCATGGCGAATGGTCCCGACGCCAAACTTGTACTCCGCAAACAGGGTTGGATTTAGCGGAATCTTATTCCAATCTGCCAGAGCATAACGGCCCTCGATACTGACGGTCTGGAAGCCGCCACCTCCGTTGAATCGTTCAAGCTCCGTTTCGGCTGCGACACCAAACCGGTATGGCAATCCCATTTCTACCTCCTGTGTGAAGAGATGGTCGGGAAGACCGTGGCGGAAGGCATCGCCCTCGTAGATCTCTCCGAAATAAAAAGTCCAGGGCGGGAGGACGTAGGCAGAGGTGGTCGGTGTGAAACGCGCGCGGGAAAAACCGCCCGGGGCACCGTAAGCACTGGTGACGTCGTCGCCGGTGACGACGATGCGTTCTGAAGCGGCGGTTTGCCCGTTGACAGTAGGAGTTGCTCCCAAATAGGTAAACAAAGCCAGCGCTAAGACCGGCAAAAGTAGCCATTTACCGAGAAGAGAATCGATGTGCATAGCGCCCGATAAGAAAACGAAAGGGGCAAGGCAAGGAAAAAATGACAAAATTGTAATGTTTTCCGGGCGGCCCACAGGGACGTCGGGAAAAGATCCGCCAAATGATTGACGTGGAGACGCTCGACACCCGGCGCAAGTACGTCCATCTATAGGACCGATGCGACTAAAGGAGAGCCACGAAAATGGCGTGGTGATTTTCGCGCTATCCGGCGCAATCGATTTGCACTATGCCCCGACATTGCGCGCGCTTTTTCAGTCGAAGCTGAACAAACGTTGCCCGGCATTGGTGGTTGACTTGACCGCCGTCGATTTCATTGATTCAACCGGCCTGGCCACTTTGATTGAATATCATCGCGATGCCGCTGCGCATGGCGGGATCTTTAGCCTGGCTGGGGTCAATCCGAACTTGAAAGCAATTTTTGACGTGGTGCAGTTCGAGAAGGTGCTGGCGATTTTTCCGACTGTGGCAGAAGCAAAATCTGCGATCACGGGGGGCCAGGTACCGCCCTACATGGCAGATGAACCTGCGAATGGTTGACGAGAAGCGGCAATCTTGTTTTAGGCCAGAATCAGAAGCTCGCCTGAAATGAGTCCTTAGGGCGCGGAATGATTGGTCCGTACCGCCATTGCCCCCACAAATTTCTGCAGCTCTTGGAAATCGATCGGCTTCGTCAAATGATGATCGAACCCGGCAGCGATGCTGCGGCGCACGTCTTCCTCCATGCCGAAGCCGCTGAGGGCGATACCGACAAGGGATTGTCGCTGTTTGGCTGCGCGCATGACCTCACAGCCATTGCCATCGGGCAGCCCGATGTCGCTGATTAGGCCGTCGAACTGTTCGGCCTCAAGAAGTTTGATTGCGGCCTGGACGCATTCGGCAGTAAGGACCTTGTGGCCTTGTTTACGCAACAGCGCTGCGAGTACTCGTAGCGTCTGAGGATGGTCCTCTACGACCAGCAATTGCAAGCTCTTGGCTGGCCCTTCGTCGGCGATCAATCGCGAGACGCTCGCGGTTTTCGGGCTCTCCACCGACGCCAGGCTAAGTTTAAAGGAAGTGCCGCGGTTTAGTCCTTCACTATGAACGGTGATCGTTCCACCCTGTAACTCGAGCAGCCTTTTTGAGATCGTAAGCCCGAGGCCAAGCCCGCCAAACCTCCGGCTAATTGAACGTTCGCCCTGTTCGAACGCCTGGAAAATCCGGTTCAGCTGTTCCGGCTCAATTCCAACCCCGGTATCGGTAATCTGGAACACAAAACGCCCATCTTCGTTTACCGTGCGGACGGTAATTCGACCGTTCGTCTTCGTAAACTTCACCGCATTGTTGATCAGATTCCAAAATACCTGCTGAAGTCGGACAGCGTCGGCCCAGACATGGTGGCGGTCCGCGCCGAAGTCCATGACCAGATCCAACTGTTTTTGGAGGATGTTGTCGCGCGCAATTTCGAGGCTGTTACGGAGCAGTCCATGGACATCGACCACTTCCAGATGGAGCTCGATTTTTCCGCGGGTAATGCGGGTAAGGTCCAATAGATCGTCGATCAAACGCGCTTCCAATTGCACACTCGTGCGGATGGCAACCACTTCTTCGTGAAGCTCGGGAGAAAGATTCTCGTGTTCGGCCAGATAGCTCGCTGCTGCCAGTGCCGGGGTTAATGGAGTTCGTAGCTCGTGGCTAAGAACGGCGAGAAAATCATCTTTCGCTTGGCTCGCCCTTTCGGCTGCGATCTTTTCGATGTTGAGCTGGCGAACCTGTTCCTCCTGCTTTTGCCTGGCTCCTTCCGCCACCATGCGATTGGTGTCGATGCGAAACAGCATTCGCGTCGTCCACCAAATGGCCGCGAAAAATACAACCATGAAAGTAGTAGCAGAGTGGGCCGCGCCAAAAATCGGGTCGTAAAGCCCGGCTCGCTCGGCGGTTTGCCGGAGGGCACCGATCAAGATGGGAAGGAGAATCGCCAGCGGAATGAGCCGCCGAGCCAGCATCCCGGCCGCGGTCTCGCTGACGATGATTGCCAATGTTCCGCGGTCTGCTCGCGCCAGGAGAATCCCGGTCGCGAGAAGGAAAAAGGAAATCGAGGTCAAAAGCGATGCCGGCGTGTAAGTGCTGGTGGTGTAAAAGCTGGTCAGGTAATGTGAATAGGCTACCAACGAAAGAATCGCGATAATGGCAGTGATGGCGCTGGCAGCCTCGGCCGGACGGAATCCGCGAGATGATTTCCAATTGAGGGAGAGAATCGACGCCCCGATCAAAACAAAACTCAGCGAGATTCTGGCACCGTTGACCTCGACCGGGGAACCATCGGCTAATGGCGGCAGCATCAGCCATCTCGGGCCGACCAGATTATGACTGCAGAAGAGGAGATTCAATCCACCCATCGCGATGATCGCGCTGGCGAGGAGTTGTCCAATAATGCTGCGCTCTTTCGGGGCGTCGATGGGCTGGCGCAGAAACAAAGCGATACTCGCCGCGAGCAGGCCGCCGGCAGTGAACGGATTCATCGCGATCATACCCGGAGCGAAATTCTTCAGCAGATCGATTTGAGCAACCCATCCTGTCAGAACGGTGACAGCGATCGCGGCCGTAAGACGACTGGTGGCTAACGGCGCGACCTGTGTGATCGGGCTTGAAGCTTTCAATGAATATGAACTGTCGAAGTAGCAAGGGAGCGAATTCCGTGCTAAAGCAGCGGTCGCGTTGAGGAAGCCGCCTTTTTTAACGAATTGGACTCTTGCTTTTCCGCCGTTATCGAGCGATCAAAAGGCTACCGCCAAACGAATAACCTTTGGCCGAGAGAGAAAACGATCGAACTAACGTGATCAGACCATCCATCAAGACGGAGATATTCGTTTGCGATGAGTGCGGCCAAAGGAAGCGGCTGAAGACCGCTTCGCGTCATTGGTGCGATTCGTGCAGCCACGGTTCGCCCGTGGAAATGCGGCCAGCGCGAGACAAGCGGGTAGTGCAGCCGCAGAGAGCGACTACGGCGCATTAAGGCCTACGTTAGGCGCAGCCTGAACATCAACGCTGCGGGACTCCCAGACCGGCCATCGTCTCCGATATTACGACGGATTCACTTTGGGCGGTGCGGGAGCGGCGAACTTGCGCTTGCGCAGCTTGAACCGCCTCGCGGGCTGCGCGCCTGAGACCGCCGGTCAGTCCAATTTTGGAAAGGAGCCAGATGATCCATTTCGTCGGATCCCACTGCCACGATTTTACTCCGTTGCGATAATCGTGCTGAAATTCGTGGTGATAGTTGTGGTAGCCTTCTCCGAAAGTGAGCAGTGCCATGAGGAATGAATCGCGCGCGCTGCATCTGGTAGAGTAAGGCCTGCGACCAAGGGTATGGCAGGCCGAGTTAATGAAAAAGGTGCAGTGCTGAATCACCACCACCTTGGCGACGCCGCTGATGAGGAATGCTCCGAGTGCGCCGATCCAGCCATTCCAGGCTCCGCCCAATAGCACAGGCAAGGCGAAACCAACGACAAGAGCGATGGTATGGACGTGCTGATGTTGCCACATGACCAGCCGATCTTTTTTTAGATCGCCTACGTTATCGAACGGCGGCTGGGGTAGAAGCTTGAACAGAAGCCAGCCAATGTGGGCGTGGAAAAATCCCTTGGTGATATCATAAGGGTCCTCCTCGTGATCGACGTGTTTATGATGGCGCCGATGTTCGCTCGCCCACATCAGGACCGAATTTTCAAAGGCCGCCGGGCCAAAAATGAGGACGAAGAGTTTGACCGGAAGCCGGGCGCGAAACGCGAGATGCGAAAATAACCGATGATAGCCAAGGGTGATGCTAAAGCCGGTAGCGCTAAGCAAAACGAAAAACAATATTACCTGGAACCAATCGATGCCGAAATACCAGAGGTAGATCGGCACGGTGGTGATGGAGAGGACGAAAGTTCCGATAAGGAACGAACTCGTTAGCCAATTAACGCGATGGAATGGAATTCGGGAAAACATGACACGCTGTTTACTACCTGCAGTCAGCGCGCCAAAACAACGTCTTTTTTCGTCCAGTTATGAACTTGCTGGCAATGAGGGCAGGTGAACTTCGGCGTTTTCACTTTGGCAGCGGCCCAGAGTTGTTCGTCGATGGTCTGGCCGGTCACCGCCAGCTTGGCCGTAGCGGGGCAGCGAACAAGTAGCCGCTTAATTACGGGGCCGGTTTTTATTTTTCGTACGGCAGGTGTTCCAAAAAATCTCATTCTCTTAGAGCCGGTAGACGATGCGTGCCTTATCGATGTCGTAAGGCGACATCTGAAGTTTAACGCGATCGCCGATGGTGAGTCGAATAAATCGTTTGCGCATTTTCCCGGAAATGTGCGCAAGGACAAGATGCTCGTTGGCAAGAGCAACCCTGAACATGGTACCGGGCAGGACCGACATGATCGTTCCTTCCAACTCGAGGGCTTTTTCTGAATTCATGATCAAGATCAAGTGCAGGCCGGCCTCGAAAATTTCGAAGCCGGCCGCAACAATCGATTTCGGACCTACCGACGATTGCCCGCGAACGAGCGCTTGCCTCCGCCACCGGATGGGCGCGGACGCTCTTCGCGAGGACGCGCTTCGCTGACACTCAGCGTGCGTCCGTTCAATTCCTTGCCGTTGAGCGCGCTGATGGCAGCTTCCGCTTCGGCTTTTTCATTCATGGTGACGAACGCAAAGCCGCGCGATTTGCCGGTCATGCGGTCCATCATCAGCGCTACTTCGCCGACCTGGCCATGTTGTTCGAAAAGATCCTGAAGATCGTTTTCAGTGGTCTCAAAAGAGAGATTACCTACGTACAGTTTCATTGTGATTTTTGGAGCAAACTTGCGAGCTACAGAGCTGTTCCCGGGAATCGGGTTTCAAATCACCAATGAGACAAACTCACCTGACGATCTACCACGCAAAGAACAAACAGATTCAATCCAATAGACGGGTAGGTTCGTTCAATTTCCCTAAAACACAACTAGTATTCCGAAATTGGTATGTGTTTTAGCTTCGACTACCCCCCTCATGAATTCCCGCTTTAGCTGGGTATTAACGGTACCTGAGAGAGCGCAACCGCTTCAGCGGTTTTTGTCAGCGAAGAGTAAACCGCTAAAGCAGTTGTGGGACCAGACTTGGCCACCCGCCTCGCTGAAGCGAGTTGTTAATGAAATGGGATATAGCCAGCAACGCTAAACATGTGCGAATTTGTGTGATCAGCGCGGGGTGACGGCGATTCGAAGATTAGTTGTTCAATGTCGCGCCGCGAACCATATTCGCCCTATGAAAGATTCCGTGGTGCGAGGACGCGTCTTGCAACTTTTGCATGAGCGGCGCGGCGAAGGTTTTCTTCCCTTCGGCGCGGCGGAACGGGCAGTGCCCACACCTGAAGGAATAAACAATCGCGACTGGCTTCAAGCCCTCGCTCAACTGGCCGAGTACAATCTGATCGATTGGAAGCCGATTGAAGATAAGAGTGGGATGGGGTTGTTGGGAGGTTTTGCCCGGATCAACGAACTCGGAACGCACGTTCTGAACAGCAGTGCAGCGTCGCCAATTCGAATCACTTTCGATGAACGGCGGGCGGTGGTTGGCGATCCGCAAGAAATAAAGATGCCTGGGGCAGAGGCGCAGGCGTTAAAGGATGCGTTTGAACAAGTCATCCTCGCGATCGAGCAAATTGGCGTTTCCGAAGGAGACAAAAAGGAAGCACAATCGCTGTTGTTAAAGTTGTTACAGAGTAAAGCAGGAGCGGACGCGTTGGGGGAGGGCGGCGCCCAATCGTTGATTACCAAGTATTTCGGAAGTTTTTAAGCGAAAAGAGGTCCCGAGCAGCGGCGCAGGCGTTAAAGGATGCGTTTGAACAAGTCATCCTCGCGATCGAGCAAATCGGCGTTTCCGAGGGAGACAAAAAGGAAGCACGATCGCTGTTGTTAAAGTTGTTGCAGAGTAAAGCAGGGGCGGACGCGTTGGGGGAGGGCGGCGCCCAATCGTTGATTACCAAGTATTTCGGAAGTTTTTAAGCGAAAAGAGGTCCCGAGCAGCGGGCAGGGCATCGCGGAAAAGACGCGACCAAGAAAATGCGTGCCGGCTCCTTCCGGTCATGCCGCGTTTTACTGGGAAAATAGCATGGTAACTGCTCGACCAGTCCTAGATCGAACCCTTCTGTCCCAACGTGAATCCATTATCGGAATTTGGCCGTTTTATCTCCGATCGTACGGAATGGATTGCCGATCGATGGAATAAAACGACCGGAAGGCAGCCTGAACTGGGGTTTTCCGGCGAC
>Ga0193715_1000321_pt1 | contig 12465 bp, 15 predicted proteins | sample U2m2metaG_FD_143040 | JGI IMG/M metagenome (GOLD analysis project Ga0193715, IMG submission 143040) | Soil microbial communities from a riparian zone of the East river system, Colorado, United States - U2m2 | ecosystem: Environmental > Terrestrial > Soil > Riparian zone | place: USA: East River... | reverse complement strand
TTAACGCCATCGTATCCCCAGCCAAACCTGCCGGGGAAATCCGCGACCGGCATCATCTCGATCGCAGTGACTCCGATACGTGCCAGCTCTTCCAATTGCTGCGCTGCGGCACGCCACGTTCCCTCCTTCGTGAACGTGCCGATATGCATTTCATAAATGATCTGACCTTCCAAGGTAACTCCCGGCCAGTGCGAATCGGTCCACCGAAACCCTGCCGGATCGACAATGCAGGAAGGACCATGTGGACCGTCGGGTTGAAAGCGTGATGCGGGATCGGGATAAGACCTGTCGTTTACGCGAAAACGATAGCAGGCGTCCGCGCCAGCGTTGGCAGAACCGGAAAAATATCCGCCCTTTTCCGGTACCAGCGCATGAAATTCCTGTCCTGGAGTTTTCGCTGCACTGTCTTCCAGAACAAGATCGACACGCTGGGCCTTCGGCGCCCAGACGCGGAAGTGGGTTTGGTCAGGCCCGATGAGTTCCGCGCCAATGGGGTAACGACGTTTGAAAAGTCTTGTCGTGTGGTTCGTCCGTATAGTCATTTATTCTCGTTCCCCTGCTCAAATCGTGCGAAACAACACCAGGGCGCGGGTTAAAGACGCAGCAAACCCAATGCACGCACTACAGCAGGCTTGATCATTTGGCTGAAAACATTTCAGAATCCGGTGAATGAACGGGACCGAACGCAACATTGAAATCTTCAAGCCGTTTGGTGAAGCAGTCGAGCTGATGAAGAAGATTCTTTTTCAGCCGTTTGATTTGAAGAAATGGTTTGTAATTGGCTTCGCCGCCTGGCTGGCGAACCTCGGCAGTGGTGGTGGCGGTTTCAATTATCAGTTCGATCGCCGCGAAGAAGCGCAAAAGATACATGACGTGATCAGTCAGATTTCGCATCCAATTCTGGTCCTTGGCATTTCTCTCCTGATATTGTCCCTCCTTGCGGTGATCGTCCTGTGTGCCTGGCTGCGGGCACGTGGGCGCTTCATGTTTATTGATTGCATCGTAAAGAACCGCGGCGCGATTGCCGAACCGTGGCGCGAATTTCGGAAAGAGGGTAACGGCTATTTCCTCTTTTGGTTACTGATTGCGTTTGTCGTTCTCCTTTTTGCGGCATTGGTCTCGCTGCCGCTGATCATCCTCGGAATTAAGGGTCATTTCTACTATCTACATCGAGATAGCCTGGATCTTTTTGTCATATTGGCAATCGGGGCATGGGTATTTGCGATCCTGGTCGTGATCATCGCATGGGCGTTGATTGCGAGCTTCATGGTGCCAGTGATGTACCGCCGTCGTTGTCGACCTTATGAGGCGTTTCGCGCGGCAGTGTCGTTGATTGCGACACACCCCGGCGAGATTGTTCTCTATTGTCTGTTCCTGGTTGTCCTGGTGATTGCGACCGGACTGATCAGTTGTTTCGCGATCTGTGCCACCTGCTGCATCGCAGCAATTCCTTACATTGGCACGGTGATTTTACTACCAGTGTTTGTATTACTTCAGGCGTTTTCACTCTCGTTCCTTCGCCAGTTCGGTCCGGATTACGACGTGTGGACAAGCTCTATGCCGCCGGAGTCTTTGCCGATTCTGTCAGGTGCGCCGCCTACGCCGCCCGAACCGCCCTTACCTCCTGCGGTGTGAAATGAACGACTAAAGTTACGCGTTCGCTAGAACGAATTCTTTGTCGGATCGGAAGTCAGAGGACCAGAAAGGAGGATTCGAACGTGTTAGCGTATAGGCATAACATCACTAATGAAAAAACTCGACATCACCAGTAGCCGAGTCACTGAGGAGTATGTCCACGGCTACGCGACCGCTGAGCAGGAACGTCTATTGCGGCAGGCGGAGCATTGGCACGATGAATTGATTCTTGCAGGTACGACACTCTATCCAGGAACCCGCCTGCTTGAAGTCGGCTGTGGCGTCGGTGCGGTGCTGGGCATCATGGGCGTGGCCTTCCCTGGAATCATCCTGACTGGCGTGGACATCGAGGCGCGCCAGCTCGGAGCAGCTCGCGCTCACCTCGCTCAGCTTGGTTTGGAGGCTGACCTTCGCCAAGCGGACGCACTCGAGCTACCATTTCCAGAGGCGGCCTCGAGCATTTGCCGGATCCGGTCGCTGCCCTGCGGGAAGCGCGACGCGTGCTGGCGCCGGGCGGCACACTGACGGCAATCGAGGTTGATTACAATACCATATGGGCATCTCCAAGCAGTCAGGCACTCAAAGCGTTGTTCGTTACTGTGGCCCGGACGATGGATGCCGCGGCTCGAAGCGATGCTGGCAGTCGCCTCCCCGAATGGCTAGTGGAAGCAGGGTTTACGTCCGTTGATCCCGGCGAGATCCGGCTTGCTTATGCCGGCGAGGGTCTCACCCGCCAAGTCCCGTACGTCGCCGCGGTGGTCGAGAGCACCCTGCCAACGCTTGCTCAAACGCCCGGAGCGTCCGCACCGCAGCTCAAAGCCGGATTCGCGGAGCTGCGTGCCTTACCTATTACTCCCAACGCGGCGCTCGGCTGGGTAGTCCACAAGGCGCAGGCGCTGCGCTAACCAACAAAGTAGCGTCATGTGCAAATCAAGGTTGGCCGGAGCAACTCGGCGCGATATCGTGATCAGTTGCAGCGAGCCGGTCATCCTCAATAAAAGCTCAGCCGTCAGGCGGCCAGAAAACAGTCGACCACACCGGTCGTCTGTCCTAAGAATCTCTTATGAAAAGAGAATTTAGTCTTTGTTGTTTCAGCTTGGTTGCAGCTGGTTCCATTTGCTTTGGCCAGGCAAGTCCGAGCCCGAGTGCTAGCTCGAGTCCGAGTCCGACTCCGTTCAAGACGTTGAGATCGGCGACTAAGGAGGCAGCAATAGAAAAGTTGGAAAAATCCGTCACGGATGCGTTCAAGAACAAGCAGACAAATTTGTTTAAGCAATATCTGGACCCTGAGTTCAGCGGGGTTGACGCCGAAGGAATCAAAGATGCGGACGCTGAAGTTGAGGACATGCAGAAGACTGATCTCCGGAATTACTCGTTCGCCGATATGAAAGTGACGCTTTTGAGTCCTAAAATGGCGATAGTTAAATACAAAGTTACTACCCAATCGACTTCGTCCGGTCGTGATACATCGGGTACCTATTACGCGGCCACAGTGTGGAACAAACGGAGTGGAAAGTGGTTAGCTGTGTTGCACACGTTTGTTAAAACGCAGTAAGACTGAGCCTTTTTTGCTTTTCTTTGCGACAAAATTGATTGGCGCCTCGTGCAACCAGACAAGCCAACAAAAGAGCAATTGTGATGCAGGCGGGGAGAGTCATGAAGTGGTTTCATGCGCGCCAAAATAGTTCTGAAGTCGCTGACGAGCTGAAATAGCGACAAGGTATTCACCTGTGGTATAACAGGGTGATGAACTGGGACGCGATCAGTGCAGTCTCACAATTAGTCGGCTCGATAGCCGTCGTTTTGTCGGTGTTATACCTCGCGGTGCAAGTCCATCGGAGCACGCGTGTGGCCAAGCTTGCGACTCAAGACGCGGCGGCGACAGCTCTGCGCGAGGTCACCAAACCTTTCATGGAGAACGCTGAAGTGGAACGAATCTGGCGGATTGGTCTGGAAGACATCGGCTCGCTCTCTGTCGAGGAGCGGGCGCGTTTTTTCCACGCTGCCTATCAATTCTTGAAAGCGTTCGAGACGATTCATTATCATTATTTTTATGGAATGATGGACAAACAGCTGTTTGAGGGCTGGCATGGACTTCTCCGGCATTACATTGCCGCGCCCGGGATGGCTCAGTATTGGAAGCTTCGTCCTGAGGTCTTCTCCGAGCGGTTTCGGAATTTTGTTAACTCTCTCGAACTCCCCACGGAGCAGCGCACTGTGGGAACGCTTTTCGAAGTCGGAGGAAAATAGGGGCAACGTTGCCTGTGTAGATCGGCACGGCGCGCAGCGCCGTGGCTACAGCCTTCGCATTCTTGTGATCTGCTTCCGACAAGCTACTTACACGGTCCCGGCACGGGGATAACAAACTTGCCGTCTTTCTCGGCGATGAAGTTTTCGCTCGTGCTGGTTGAGCTGCCGTTGGCGTCTTTTTTCTCGACCTTGATGATGAGTTTCTTGGTCGGTTTGAGTGTCAGGCAAACTTTACCGCCGGTCGGCGAATCCATTGGTGTCGCTGCTTTCTTGGCGTCCTCCGGCGTAATATCGACCAGCTCGATGTTGGAGATTTTCGCCCCGGCTTCTCCTGACTGCATCATCTTGTAGAAACCGAGAATCGCAGGGTCGGCGCCTTGCGTGTAAAGGAATGATTCCAGCGTGGCCGTGTCCTTCCCTTCGAACGCAGTTTTATATTTATCAGTAAACGCTTTCTCTTGCGGGGATGTGCCAGCGTACAGCGAAAAGCAGAGTGTAATTATCACGGCACAGGCTAAGGTGCTGATTCTCGAGAGGTTGTTCATAGGTCGTGAGGGTAGGGGGTTCAATTCAGACAACGCAAGCACATTATGAGAAAACCGTTGCTCACCAGCCTGTAGCACGCTAATTCCACTTCGGCTCAGACACAGATGAATATTCACGAATATCAAGCCAAGGAACTGCTGCAAAAATTCGATGTAGCCACTACGAAAGGGAGGGTCGCGTCATCACTGGACGACGCGGAGCAAATTGCGCGCGAACTCGGCGATATTGATATCGTCGTTAAAGCGCAGATTCACGCCGGCGGCCGTGGCAAAGGCACGTTCACAAACGGATTCAAAGGGGGAGTACACGTTCTCAAGACGCCGGCGGAAGTGCGCGATGTCGCGGCAAAGATGTTAGGTCAGATCCTGGTTACCCATCAGACAGGACCGGCCGGTCGCCAGGTAAACAAAGTGCTCGTGGCCGAATCCGCCGACATTGCGCGCGAGATCTATTTTGCCGTCTTGCTCGATCGGGCGACAGCCGCGCCTGTAATCGTCGCCAGTACCGAAGGTGGTGTTGAAATTGAAGCAGTGGCGACGAAATCGCCCGAGAAAATTATTCGGGAACCAATTAATCCATTGGCGGGCCTGCAACCGTTTCAGACTCGGAAACTGGCGAAGCAACTCGGCTTCGAGTCGTCACAGTTGAAGAGCGCTTCGAAATTATTTGAAGGACTCTACCGCACGTTTATTGCGTACGATTGTTCGATGGTGGAGGTGAATCCGCTCGTGGTGACAAAAAAAGGCGATGTGCTGGCGCTCGATGCGAAATTCAACTTCGACGACAATGCCATCTATCGTCATCCAGAAGTCGCGGCGCTGCGCGATATTGCTGAGGAAGACCCGCGCGAAGTCGAAGCGTCGAAGCATGGTCTTAATTACATCGGTCTCGACGGAAACATCGCCTGCCTGGTGAACGGAGCCGGTCTCGCGATGGCCACGATGGACATCATCAAGTATTACGGCGGGGAGCCGGCCAACTTTCTTGATGTGGGCGGCGGCGCCACAGAAGAACAGGTGACCGAAGCGTTCAAGATTCTAATCGCCGACAAGAAAGTAAAAGCGATCCTGGTCAACATTTTTGGCGGTATCATGAAATGTGACATCATTGCGCAGGGAATCATCAACGCCGCAAAGACGCTAAAGTTATCGGTGCCGCTGGTCGTTCGCCTCGAGGGAACCAATGTCGAAGCAGGAAAAAAATTGATCGCGGATTCGGGTCTCGCCGTCATTGCGGCTGATGATTTGGCCGATGCCGCCCAAAAGGCCGTTGAAGCGGCAGCAGGAAAAAAATGAAAGCGAAGAAGATTGCATTTACTGGAATCCCAGTAACGGATATAAAACGTGCACGCGCCTTTTACGAAGGCGTGCTCGGACTCAAGGTGTCGGGTGAATTTGGCGAAGGTGTTTGGATTGAATACGAGATTGGTCCGGACACGCTGGCTATCGGTAGCGTGGGCGATCAATGGAAGCCATCCGAAGACGGCACAAGCGTCGCCGTCGAAGTCGAAAACTTTGATGCCGCCATGAAGAGCCTGAAACAAGCGAATGCCCGATTTGCGGCCGAAGGAATTGAGAGCCCGGTGTGCTGGATGGCTGTCGTCCAGGATCCGGATGGTAATAAGATTATTATCCACAAACTAAAAAAGGAATAACATCATGATCAAGGAAGTTGCATTTGTTGCAGTCGCCGTTTCCGACAAGGAGCGTTCGCGGAAGTTTTATCAGGAAACGCTTGAGCTAAAACCCGCGCGAACTCAAATGGATGGCGCATGGGTCGAGTACGATCTTGGACCAACCACCATCGGTGTGGGCTGTCATCCAGCGTGGAAACCGTCACGCGACGGCACGACGATCGCCTTTGAAGTAGAAGATATCGATGCCGCGATCGACAAACTTAAAGGGCGCGGTGTTACTTTCGATATGGAAAAGATGGAAACGCCCGTGTGTTGGATGGCGCAATTTCGCGATCCAGATGGGAACAAGCTGGTCGTGCACAAACGAAAGGAATGACGGAAGGTGGAAGCGGGTTCTCCGTGTGGTCATCCTGAGCGAAGCGCAGCGAAGTCGAAGGATCCCGCAAAGTTACCGTTGGGTTTCGCTACGGGGTTCCTCGACTCCGCTCGGAATGACGGTTGAAGTCACCGTTTGCTGATTAGTCATGTCAATCCTTGTCGATAAAAACACGCGGCTCGTAGTGCAGGGAATCACGGGCAGCGCAGGCGCGTTTCACACACGGCAGTGCATGGATTACGGCACGAACGTTGTTGCAGGTGTCACTCCAGGCAAAGGCGGACAAATGTTCGATGGCAAGGTGCCAGTGTTCGATACGGTGTGGGAGGCACGACAAAAAACCGACTGCAATGCCTCGATGGTTTTTGTGCCCGCTCCTGCGGCTGCTGATTCAATTCTCGAAGCCGCGGATGCCGGGGTGGAACTGGTTGTTTGCATCACCGAAGGAATTCCGGTGATGGACATGATGCGAGTCAAAGCGCTGATGCGCGGAAAACCATCGCGACTGATCGGGCCGAATTGCCCGGGAATCATCACTCCAGGCGCTTGCAAGATCGGCATCATGCCGGGGTATATTCATAGGCCAGGGAACATCGGCGTCATCTCACGTTCCGGCACGCTCACCTACGAAGCAGTCTGGCAACTCACTTCGCGTGGGTACGGTCAATCGACTTGCATTGGCATCGGCGGCGATCCCATCGGCGGCCTGTCGCATCTTGATTGTGTGAAACTGTTCAACGAAGACCCGGGTACGGATGCAATGATTTTGATCGGTGAAATTGGTGGATCGGCGGAAGAAGAAGCCGCCGAGTGGATCAAGAAGAATTGCAGGAAACCGGTTGCGGCGTTCATTGCGGGAATGACAGCCCCTCCGGGGCGACGGATGGGTCATGCCGGTGCGATTGTTTCCGGGGGGAAGGGAACGGCGGCTGGGAAAATCGCGGCGCTTAAAGACGCGGGAATTGCGGTCGCGGATACACCAGCGACCATTGCCGATACACTGATTGTGCAGTTAAAGGCGCGATCGTGAGCCAACTCAATATGTCATTCTGAGCAAACGAAGAATCTTGGATCGCTCTCGGATGGCTCACCCCAACGGAAATAAACCAGAGATGTTTCGCTTCGCTCAACATGACAAGGCGCTTTATGAGATGAGTTTTAGTATCTTCACTTTGAGGAAATATTACTTATGAACACACTTGCATTCATCGCTATTACCTGGGTCGGAAAAGAATACCGATTCTTTGGCTTGGACTGGAGTTACCTCATGGTCCTTGGCTTTGTCGGGAACGCTCTTTTCTCGATGCGTTTCCTTGTCCAATGGCTCGCGTCAGAGAGACAAGGCGAAAGCGTTATCCCAGTCTCGTTCTGGTACTGGAGTATTGCCGGAAGCGTACTCATGTGTGTTTACTTTATTTTCCGACGCGATCCGGTTGGGATTCTCGCGTATCTCCCGAACTCACTGATTTACATTCGTAACTTGATGTTGATTCGGAAGCGCAAGTTCGCTTTTACTGCCGCGGCGCCTTCGCAACACCCGCGTGAAACGGGGTAGCGAAGAATATTAAAATATTCTAGAGGGTCATAAATCGGCGGCTCAGCTTTGCAACTTATCAAATGCTGGAAACTCAAATGTTACATGCTTAGATACGACCGTCTCTTGCCTCCGACATCTGCAAGGGAAACTGCAGAAAACCGCAAAGCACCTCGTTCAGCGTGATCCAAACGGTGCGCCACGAACTTGCGCGTATACCGTGTCGAAAACTTTTAGCGTCTTCAAATTGGGAACACCGTCAGTATAAATCGGATCATTAAGGTACAGAACACGGTTATCCGTTGGCGTGAATTCAGCCCAGCCGGGAAGCCCGGCGCCGTTTGGATTTCCTGATTTAGCGAAGTTGACCCAATAGCTCGACATGACGTCCGCCAGCCTCCTGTCGGACGTGCGCCACTGCCAAGGCTCTTGGTTGAGATGATCGAACATATACCAGAGCTCGGCGTAGTGGCTCGCGCCCCAGCCTTCATAGAGCGATCCCTTGGGAAATGGCGGTTTGTGCGCAAAGTGATAGTAGTAGACGCTGTTTCTGCCCTTCATCGCCTCCAGCCGCGCCCACGCCCACATGTCCCATCCAAAGCGTAGATCGCGCTCGAAACCCAGCCGCGCCTTGAGCGCCTCTTCGTCGGTGGTATGCGGATAGGCCTCGAGGAGTTGCTGCGGAAGCGGACCCCATCGCTTAGCGATATCGGCGTTAAAGGTTGAGGCTTTGATTGTATTCAGGTCGGGAACGAGCGAGCGCGCTTCGTCGTCGTTCGACCCGACGAGGATCGGTACATCGTTCTGCCGGCTCTCCACAAATGCGTTATAAGGCGACTCGGGCAGCAGATAGGGTTCGATCACAGGATGCGAAATCTCGCCCGCCTTTCCCTTAAGAAGGTCGCTCGCCGGCAGCGCGCGCAATTCGGCGACAGAATGCACATTCAGCGATGCGGCGTAAGCTTCTCCGTCGTGTTCGGCATTCGCGAGCAGATAATTCGGCGCTAGCTGGAGGGGCTCGAACAATCCACTGCTTTGCGCGATCGCTCGCTGAAATAATCCTTTGGCCAGTGGCGAAGCCATCATAATGCTGACCGATACCGCTCCTGCGGACTGTCCGAAGATCGTCACGCGTTGAGGATCGCCGCCGAATGCCCGAATGTTTCGCTGCACCCATTGGAGTGCTGCGATCTGGTCCAGCAGGCCATAGTTTCCGGATGTGTGGTGCGGCGATTCCTGTGTCAGCTCCGGATGCGCGAGGAAGCCAAATGGCCCGACCCTGTAACCAAACGTGATGACAACAGCGTCCTTTCGCGCCAGACGGTCGCCCCAATAGAGTGGCATCGAGGCGGAACCATTGAAAAAGCCGCCTCCATAGATCCAGACCATGACCGGAAGGCGCGCATCGGAGTTCTGGGCTGGCGTCCACACGTTTAGGTAGAGGCAATCTTCGCTGACCGCCGGTGGTGTTTCGCCAGGCATGGAGACGCCGGTCTGCGTGCAGGCGGGCGCAAACTCGTCCGCTTTGCGCACATCTTTCCACGAGTTGACAGGCTGAGGCTCGCGCCATCGAAGCGAGCCGACCGGTGGAGCCGCGAAGGCAATACCTTTGTAGACAGTCAGGCGACCGGCCCGAACGCCCTCCACGGGACCGGCATCGGTCTGCACAACGCCGGCGAAGGTTGGCAACGGAGCCAGGATCAATGCAATCCTGAGGGCAGTGCTAGGTTTCATGGTTTCACCTTCTTAGCGTGCTACGAATTCGCTGTGCCGCCACAAATGCTCAGGTGCGAAGATAGAAACCGAGTCGCGGTCGAACTACAATTCGGCGGGAAAATCCCCGCCCTCAAAAAATACCGCATGCGGCGGCAACGTTAGCCGTTCAGGCGACGAAAACAAGCTGGACCAAAAGTAACTGCTTCGCGTTCTCAAGGAGATGGTGAGCGCGTTTCCGACGCCGCTGATTCGCCAATTGGCAAATTTGCCGCTTTCCAATCCATTGCCATGCGGATGCGTGCGCGACCGCTGGGGTGGTCGAAAAAGATGAATTCTTCAAACGGCGTTGGATTGAGTTTGCGATAGGTCCCCAGTTTTAGCGCAACTTTGGCCATGCCGTCGGGCTCGCGTGAAGTGTTGATTCCGAAAGCATCTGCTTCTCGTTCTGTGATGCGCACCACCGTATTGAGAAATGGGGTAGCGACGAAGAGCAACGTACTCAGGATCAGGGCGAGCAATGGAAGTGCGGCTGGGTCGCTGATTCCGCGCACGTCCCATTTTTTTCCCCAGCGTTTTACTGCGGCATCGAAGAGAATTCGAGCAAGCGCGAAGCCGATAAGAATAAAAATTCCAAGGTAGGTGAGCAGCTTTGCACCATGATTAAGGACGTAATGCCCCATCTCGTGCGCCATGACAGCGCGAATTTCTGGAAGCGTGCATTGCTTGAGCAGATTGTCGTTGAGCGCGACGCGTGTCGTGCCGAGTAACCCTGAGACATTCGCGCTCACACGCGTCGTCTGGCGAGAGGCATCCACTTCGAAAACCTGTTTTACGGGAATTTCATTTGCTCGAGCCATCGCAAGAATTGGATCCCGAATCTTTGAATCGGTTAACGGTTTATAAGTGTTAAAGAGCGGTTCGATGTAAACCGGCGCGATGAGGACAAGGGTTCCCGAGAAAATAAGCATGATGATAGTCCCCCAAATCCACCACGTGCGCGGGGCGCGCCGAAAGACGGCGTAGAGAACGACCACCAGCAGGGTTCCGCCCGTTAAAGTTAGCGCCAGGCCTAGTAATTGTTCTCGAAACCATGGGGCAAAACTCTGGGTCGCCAGGCCGTAATGATGTTCGCGAAAAAAGTTTTCGTACAGATTAAGAGGAAAACTCAGCGCATAGACCAAAAGCAGATATAGGATCGCATAGCAGGCGATTTGCACATTCCTGATCTTCGTGAGGCGTTCGGAAAAATCGCGCAGTCGCGCCGAAAACCGCGAGGATAGAAGAAGGATGGAAATTGCGGCTGTGAGGACAAAATTCCAGAAGATCAGCCAGTAACCACCTTCGAAATAGGCGTTGGACCTCTCTCGTTCATTCCGCGGGACGCTATCCAACCATGCTTGCGTCGCCGCTGTCGGCTCGAATGGGTTTACACGCTCAGCTGTCGCGGTCGAAATGTAGCCGGGGTCGTTGACCCCGGCAGTCCGTCCCGAAGAGCTAACTTTCTCCGAGATTACGGGCGGTGCTGTTTGCGGTGGACTCTCTTGCGCGGAAGCAGGCAGCAAAGTGATTGCCGCGGTAACAACGAGCAAGATTAAGATCGAAGGTCGGGGCGTCATGCGCACATAGTAAGGCGGAATTAAAAAGAAGCAGCGCTAGCGTGACCTGCCTGCGTAGAGATCATCGATACAAGCGACAATGTTCGGCCGCGAGACGAACCCATCCGACCAGATTGGCGCACGACTCAATAAGCTGGACTACGGGCGTCGCTCACTAGAAGATGCAAATATGAAAAAGCTTGTGTCGCTGGTCTGCGTGTTCGTTATGGGAACGTGCGTCCTCGGCAATTTATGTGCAGAAACGCAGCCTGCCGATACGGAACGCTATGGCCCGTATCCCACGAACTATAAGGAGATCGTCATGAAATGGCTCGATACACAATTAATTGACGCCGGGAGTGCGCGCGTCGAGTGGACTGGCGATCCCAAGCCCACCAATTTGGGGACAAACGACAAACCGCTTTCCGGCTATTTGGTCAACTTCAAAGTAAACGCTCGAAATCGTTTTGGCGCTTACACGGGAATGCAAAGCCATGGCGCGTTAATCCGTAACGGTGAAGTGATTAAAGGCATGGGTTTCGGTTATTAACAAATAATCTTAAGCAAAATGAAAATAAATCCACGATCGAAATCGTCAGGACAAATTCTGGTTATTGTAATCATTCTGCTGGTATTACTCGGCATTGCATATTGGTGGCTCGATTCCAATAAACGGCAAATGACGCGGGAAGGGGACCAATTCGGGAGGCAAGTGATCCAGGAGCTCATTATCCAACACAATGTGAAATTTTTTGGGGATCATTTGAGTCCCGCAATGCGTCTCCAGTATCCGCCGTCGGCGCAACAGGATCTCCTGACTCAACTGGCCAAGCTTGGCGCGCCGCTGTCTCCGCCAAAGGTGGAGGGTGATATTGTGTTTCAGTCACATTTTTTCGAGCCGAACGGCAACTTCCACGCGCACATTGATTATCCAACCAGGGGAGCTGATATCAACGTAGCCGTTTCCCATCCAGTGGGTCGTTGGCAAATTGACGAGTTAAATTTCACGGCCGAGACGCCGCGATAGGCTTCGCGTCGATAAATCGTCAAATCCTGCCGAAGCACGAGAGTTGTTAGCTCAATAGACGCTCCAGCGAATCGAGACAGATTTGCGACCAGCTCTCCAACGATTGGCGGCGGGCCATTAATTCTTCCTTTGCCAGAAATGAAGGCCTGT
>Ga0193715_1000320_pt1 | contig 12469 bp, 6 predicted proteins | sample U2m2metaG_FD_143040 | JGI IMG/M metagenome (GOLD analysis project Ga0193715, IMG submission 143040) | Soil microbial communities from a riparian zone of the East river system, Colorado, United States - U2m2 | ecosystem: Environmental > Terrestrial > Soil > Riparian zone | place: USA: East River... | reverse complement strand
CTCCGTGCGATGCGCGTCCGGGTTAATAACACATTTGACGCCTTTTCGTTTCGCCAGCGGCCACCACCGCCAGTCGAGATCGAGCCGTTTTGGTGCAGCGTTGAGCTCGACCCATGTCCCCGTGCGCGCAGCTGCATCGAGGATTTTCGGGATATCAATTTGATAGGGGTCTCGTTTCAGGAGCAACCGGCCAGTTGGGTGCGCCAGCATTGTAACAAACGGATTCTCCAAAGCCCGGATTACGCGGCGGGTCATGTCAGATTCACTTAAGTTGAAAACGGAATGAACGGACGCCACGACATAATCGAGCTCTGACAAAATTTCGTTTGGAAAATCAAGCGAACCATCGCGCAGAATATCGCATTCGACACCGGCAAACAGGCGAAAGCCGTGCAGCTTCTTATTCAGCGTCCGAATGCTGGCCATTTGGAAGCGCAGCTTCGCTTCGTCGAGTCCATGTGCCTGAGTCGAGCTGCGGCTATGGTCTGCGATTCCGAGATACTCGAGTCCCAGTTCTTGTGCGGCGCCCGCCATCTCTTCGATGGAGTTATGCCCGTCACTCGCAGTGGTGTGACAATGAAATGCGCCGCGCAAATTTTCCTTTTCAATGAGTTTTGGCAACGCATGGTTTTCGGCGGCTTCGAATTCACCCCAATTCTCCCGTAACTCTGGCGGAATGAAATCGAGATCGACCGCGCGATAAACATCTGCTTCATCGTGCACCGTTGGAATTTTTTTAACCTGCTTTTTCTTTTTCGCTTTCGGATCGACCGGAAGCGGAGCGAATCGGTATTCGTTAAGAGTCCACCCACGCTGAAGCGCTCGCCTGCGCAATTCGATGTTGTGTTCCTTGTTTCCGGTGAAATAAGCCAGCGCGAAAGGGTATTCCATCGTGCTCACCACTCGCAGATCGCACTGCACTCCCGATCTCAGTCGCACGCTCGATTTGGTGGGCCCTTGGGCAATAATCGATTCCACCAGTGGATGGGAAACGAAAAATTTTGTGAGGCTCTCGGGTTTCTTTGTCGCCACCAAAAGATCCAAATCGTGTACGATTTCTTTTCTCCGCCGATAACTTCCAGCCAGATCGACCTGCAAAGCGTCGCCGTGCGCTGCAAGATCAGCCCGCAACGTTTCCGCTTCTGCTGCGATCTGCCCAAATTGAAATGAGCCGGCGTGCGCTGCGCGTTTTGCAATGATATCACAAAGCTTTTGCTGGGTTGTCTCACCAAAGCCGGGCAATTCAGCGACGCGTCCGGTTTCGCACGCCTTTTGCAGCTGCTCGATGGAACTGATCTGAAGCTTGTCGTGGAGAGCCTTGATCTTCTTGGCGCCAAGCCCGGGCAGTGAGAACAGTTCGAGAATTCCGGACGGGAATTCGGCGCTCAATTCCTCGAGATATTTCAGCGAACCATTTATCGCGAGCTCCTTGATCTTAAGAGCGATGCTCTTCCCGATTCCTGGAATTTTCGCCAGCGCTTCTTCATCCTGAAAATTTGTGACATTCCCCCCAAAAGTTTCGATCGCACGCGCTGCATTTGTATAAGCCCGGATTTTGAAAGGGTTTTCGTTCTTCAATTCAAGCAGCGTCGCGATTTGCTCCAGCACGCCGGCGATTTCCTCCTTAGTCATTAGCAAAACCGTTAACCCAGATTGCGCCGTCGTCGACAGTTAAGGGTGCACGACTCCATCAGGACGCGCAGTCGCTGAAGATGGAAACGCTTAACTAAGGAGCCGGCCTCAGGGGCGCCACTAAGCCCCAGGGCGCCGGAAGAGTTGGGCCAAACGCGCCACTGACGTAAAGATCGTTATTCAGATACCAGATTGCGCTTTGGCGAGTCGTCGCATTGAACAGTGCATAATCGGGCTTGTCGTATCCATTGAAATCGGCAGCACCGCTCAATGCTTACTGCCCGACTAGGCTCCAACCGGCTGGAAGAGTTGGGCCAAACGCAGCGCTGACGTAAACGTTGTTGTTCAAATACCAGATCGCTGTCTGACGACCGGCGGGATCATAAAGCAAATAATCCGGATGCCCGTCACTGTTAAAGTCCGCCGTAGCCACTAATGCCCACCCACTGGCAATGGTCGGCCCAAAAGCGGTTCTGACCAACGTTCGCCCCGATAAATACCAGATCGCTGTTTTATGATTACTGGAATTGAACAGCACATAATCTCTATGCCCGTCGCGATCAAAATCTGCTACTCCCGCCACGCTCCAGTTGACCGGAAGAGTTGGCCCAAAACCGCCACTCACGTAAACGTTGTTGTTCAAATACCAGATCGCTGTTTGACGCGTGCCGGCGTTGTAAAGCACGTAATCGGGCTTGTTATCGCCGTTAAAATCAGCGGCGCAGACTAATTCCCATCCGTTCGGAAGGGTCGGCCCGTAAGCGCCTGCGATATACGTTGGCCCGGACAAATACCAAAGTGCCGTTTGATTCGTGTTGGGGGCGAATAGCGCATAGTCTGGATGGGTGTCGCGATTGAAGTCCGCCACACCGTCCAGGAGCCAGCCAGCTATAATGCTTGGACCTAGAGCGCCACTAATAAACACGTTATTGTTGAGATACCAAATCGCTGTCTGGTGCGTGGCAGCACTGCGGAGCACATAATCCGGGTGGCCGTCGTTGTTAAAGTCAGCCACCGCACCCCTGGCCGCAGTTACCAAGTCGTAACCGACAACGTCAAGATTAACACCCTCTGGAGATGTCGCTGCGATGTCGGAATATTGTCCCGCGCAACCGAATGCGTTCTGGACGTATGGATGGGCTTGTGGGCAAGCCGTGCTTAGCCAATCACCGAAATCGCCATCCGGATCCTGATTGAAACTAACGATGTTCGTGGCCCCACCATTGATCGAGAAATAACGGGCACCGCTGCTAGTAATATTTCTGACGCCAGGCGACGACCAACTGAACAAGTCCTGCGGATGAAGATCGTTCCCATTATGGCCAAGGCGGGAACCAAGACCAATGACCTCGTCCACTTCGTGCTCTGTCGAGCGCTGGGCATCCAAGTTGCCGGCGCTGGGAGGCCGGGTGAATTGATAAGGCACCGAGGAATTCAGCGTAACGATCCCATCGTATGGTCCGCCTTGGCCGATGGTGCCGTCGGCGAGCATCGCCGGCGGCGTGTCCAATCCAACTGCCCGTCCACCAGCACTTCGTGGTCTGATGTTTGGCGATAATGCCGTCCCTGGGAGACTCGCGTTTGCGACACTATCGTTACTCGTTCTGGCATCCGCTCTCAACGCGTCGATGTAAATGCTCCAGGGAACCAGATAAATGACAAAGAGACTTTGAGCGATAGCGCCGGCCGGCAGAGGATGACCGTCTGGACCAGTGGTCGAGTAGCGGAAACGGATCTGGATCGTGATCGGATCACTAAAGAGCGCTTCGTGAAATGAGATAGAGCGATTGATCATTGCTTCGATGGCTGCCGCGTTCGGATTGCCGGTAATGGAGCCATCAAAAGTCGGATTAATGATCAGCCCGGCAGTAGTCTCAGTCGTAATACTCATCACCGCGGAGTAGACGGCGGGTCCGGTGCCACCATAAGCGCGCAGCCGATAGTAGTAAGTGGTTCCCCGGTTCAACCCGGTCACAACTCGAGCGGTCACGTTTCCGACATCCAGGTCGTGGTACCCATCGACGTAACTACTGAACGACTCGTTCGTGGAAACATCCAACAGATAGCCGACCGCACTCTTCACACTGGGCCAGCTTGCCATAAAGGTGCTGCGCGTTGGGGCCGGTATTTCAATTTCACCTTGTGCCGTCATTTCGGTGGGGCTTGGAAAACCCGGGGCTGTTTGCGACTCCACGCCTGTTTGGTGTGTCGCAATGCTTGCCTGGAACACAGGCGACGCGCCGGGAGAATGACTTTGTCCCAGCAAGCTTGTGTTGGCCGTGCCGAATGCCAACACAACGCCACCAACAAGAATAATCGTACGGCTTATGGAAAAACCTATATGCTGCATTGTGGAGCTATGAAAGGCGCGACTCTAGATGGACAGTTCTTACCGCACAAGCCGAAAAATGTGTCGCCGCAGGCTTTCGGAATCTGGCTGAGCGTGCGCGTTCAGATTCGTCACATTTGCCCTCTCCGCTGGTAAAATTGGTAGCGGCCGATAATTGAATCGACGTACTTCCGCGTCGCGGGAAAGTCGATGTTCTGCAAAAATTGCTTTACCGGGATGTCAGTGGTGCTTCCGCCGCTCCACCGTTCCGCCCGACTGGCGCCAGCGTTATATTCGGCCAGCGCAAAAGGCGTGGGATCTGACTGCGCTGCCCACCGTTCAAACGCGCGATGCAAATACCATGTGCCAGCCTCCAGATTGGTTTTCGGGTCAAAAAGCTGGTCCACTTGGAAATTGGTAACCTTGTTTTCACGTGCCCATTCGCTGGCCGCTTTTTCGCTCACCTGCATGAGTCCCCGCTCTTCGTGGGTCCCATGTTTTCGAGGGTCGAAGCGGCTCTCACGCCAAACGACCGCTTTCACAAGCATTGGGTCGAGATGATGTTCGGCTGCAACAACGCGAATCATGCGATCGTACTGATGAAACCGCGCCGGACTCATCCATTCATAGAACGTGTAGACCGGATCGCCCGATCGGATGCCGAGATAAGCGAAACCTGTGGCCAGCGCCAGCATTACGCAGAGGAGCAATTTGAACAGGAATCGTATCACTTCGGCATCAAATTTCGTGCTCCTGCTCTCCCGAGCAATTAAATTAACGCGGTCCCTATGACGAAACCCAGTTACGTTCGCGTCATCATTGATCGGGCAATTCACCGCGAGCTCGATTATTCCGTGCCGGAAAGCCTGATGAGCCGTATCGGAGTCGGCTCCCGTGTGCGCGTGCCGTTTCGAGAGAAATCCGCTCTTGCGACAGTGATCGCTATCACGGAACAGAGCGAAGCGAAAGGCATCCGGCTAATCGAAGCAGTCGTGGGCGAAGCGCCGATCTTGAGCGAACCATTGCTCGAGCTAGGCAGATGGATCAGCACCTATTATTGCTGCCCCATCGAACCAGTGATGCGCAGCTTGTTGCCGCAAGTCATCCGGCGCGCGGAAGTCGGATGGAAAAAACAATTGTTCGTCCAGCCTGGATCTCAGATCGACAACGCACAACTTGAGAAGTTGCGAAAACGCGCGCCCAGGCAGGCAGAACTTCTGGAAGCTATCCTGCGATTGGAAGCGCCGATCCGCGCATCGCAACTTCTCCGGCAAACTTCTCTCGATAACCAAACGCTTCGCGCGCTGGCGAAACGCGGTCTGGTGGAGTTGCGCGAAGAAGCAGTTGTCAGGGATCCACATGCCGACGAACAATTCATCGCCACGTCGAACCTGATTCTCAACCAGGAACAAACACAAGCGTTTAAGGAAATCGCACAAGGGCTCGATTCACCGGAAAAGTCGCGCCCGATTTTGCTGCACGGCGTGACCGGTTCCGGCAAAACCGAAATTTATCTGCAGGCGATTCGTGCTGCGCTTAATCGCGGGTCCACGGCAATTGTTCTCGTTCCTGAAATTTCGCTAACGCCGCAAACGGTTGAGCGTTTCAAAGGCCGGTTCGCCGATGTGCAAGACGCGGTCGCGGTGTTGCACAGTCATTTATCCGAGGGCGAGCGTCACGATGAATGGCACAAGATCCATTCTGGCCGCGCGCGCATCGTAATCGGCGCGCGCAGCGCGGTCTTCGCACCGCTGAAAAATCTCGGACTCATTGTCGTCGATGAAGAACACGAAACCACATACAAACAGGAAGAAGCTCCCCGATATCATGCGCGTGATATCACGATCGTGCGCGCGAAGATCGAGAAATGCGTCGCGGTCCTGGGAAGCGCGACGCCGTCACTAGAGAGCTATCACAATGCTGCGATCGGAAAATACCGGCTGGTGACACTGACTCAGCGGATAGACGAAAAGCAGATGCCGCTTATGCGCATTGTCGATCTTCGCCAGGAGCGGCGGAAACAGAAGTCGGCAACGATCCTGTCTGAAAAATTGCGCGCCGCGATTACCATTCGGCTCGAAAAACGAGAACAGACCATTCTCTTCCTGAACCGGCGCGGTTTCTCCACTTCGCTCCTGTGCAGCAATTGTGGCGAAGCGCGCAATTGTCCCAATTGCAGTGTGGCGCTCACCTTTCATCGGCATCCCACGGTCGCGGGGCGGTTGACCTGCCATTTGTGTGGGCACACCGCTGCGGTGCCTAAGAAATGTCCGGCCTGCGGAAAAGATGCACTGATTTACGCGGGCTTCGGCACGGAGAGAGTCGAGACGACCGTGTCGCACATTTTTCCCAAAGCGGTTGTGCGCCGCATGGATGCAGACTCAATGACGCGTAAGGAAGCGTATCGCGAAACTCTGAGGAATTTCCGCACAGGCAAAATTGACATCCTCGTTGGCACACAAATGATCGCGAAGGGTCTGCATTTTCCAAATGTGACGCTGGTCGGAATCATCAACGCGGATCTCGCGCTGCATCTGCCCGATTTTCGCGCCGGCGAACGAACATTTCAGCTTCTCACACAGGTCGCCGGACGCGCAGGACGTGGAGAAACATCGGGCGAAGTTTTTGTGCAAACTTACACGCCATTCAGTCCGTCAATTCAGTTTGCGCGGCATCACGATTTTGCCGGCTACTTTCAACAGGAGCTCGAATTTCGCGAGCGCTGCGATTTTCCACCGTTCAAACACGCGATTCTGATCACTGTGCGTTCTCCCCACGAAGGACGCGCAAAATTGTCGGCGGAAACATTACAGCGCCGCTTGAAAGAAGCGCTGCCGCAGGAATTCATTTTGGGCGAGGCAACCCCCGCGCCGCTCGAAAAATTACAAAGCCAATTCCGCTTCCACATCCTGCTCCGCGGCGAAGCTATCATGCATTTGAGCCGTCTCGTGCGCGAAACCGTCGACAAATTGCCCTTCCCCGAAGACGTCACAGTCAACGTCGACGTCGATCCCTATCAGTTGCTGTAATCTGCAGAACAACACCACTTCTTTCAGGGTAGTACTGGAATTTTGGCGTACGCTCCGGCGAACGTCTTCAAGACGCGTTTGAAGTAAACAGCTCGGTAAGTTCCACTCGCGCCCATTTAGCGAAACCTTGAGCAAAGAGTTTCGGGTTGGCGGAATGCAATTTGAAACCCGGAATCAGGCACCGGTGCGCGCGGTTCGTCTTACCCAGCATTCGACGTTTGCGACGACGACGTGCAATCTCAGCAAAACGGCGGTTATAGGTTCGCATAAAACGAAAAATCGGGCCGACGCCTCTAGCCGAAAACGGCGGAACCAGCAGAGCGTTCTCGCCATACTTGAATATTCGGGATACTACGCCCAGATAGTAAAGGCAAAGATCGAAGATTAGGGCAGTGCTCATCAGGTCAAATTCGCCCATGTATTCATACTTATCCTTGTAAACGGCCTCGAACCAGCAACGATGAGATTTTGCCAAATCGCGATTGTGCTTCTCGACTAACGCACTCATCGCTTCGCCTCTTCGTTGCGCTCCAATCAGCGCTGCCGCGCGCGAGGTCGTGAATGAGATCCAATCCATGCCTGGGCTGTAAAATGGATCCATGAACGCCGCCGCATCCCCGACCAGAACAAAGCCGTCGCCTGCAAAAGTCGTGCTGTAATAAGCGAGATTCTTCCGCCAGTGGACATCTTCCTCGTCAAATCGTGCGTCAACGAGAATCTCTCGGCCGACCGGATGCTTCATTAGAAATGCTTTGAGCCGTTCGCCGAGTTTCCCGCCATCCTGGGGCCAATCGACCAGCCTCTGGTCAAAAACCACGCCGACACTCACGTCACCGCCTTTTAGGGGAATCCACCAACTCCACCAGCCGTCGCCGATCACATGGTTGGTGGCCGTGTTACGAGTCGCGTAAACGGCGCGCGACCAGAAGGGATATTTCTCGGCAAATTCGCGGCCGTCCCAGTCTTTGACGCCTTTCCATCTCGACCACGCCGCTGCGGTTGGATGTTCGGTGTTGGATTTCCACCAGCCTTGCTTGCGGGCGAGAATTGCAGCCACCCCCGACGCATCAACAATCCAGCGTGAATGAACCGTCCTGGTGCCGTCGCCGTAGCGAAATGTTACCGTTTGTTCTTTTCCGGGCCGCAACTGCACATCGATTATCGTTGCAGGACGCAGAATCTCCGCGCCAGCGACACCGGCGCGGCGTAACACCTCTTCGTCAAACGTGGCACGATCCAATTGATACGACGGCACGCGCACCTGATAGAGCGGACCGAGCTCGCTCGCTTCCGCCAGCGTCTTTACTTCGCCGTTTGTAAACCAAAACCGCAATCCTTGCTTCGCGAGATGCGATTCGTTGAGATATTGTGTCAACCCTAACACTCGGCCCATGAAATATGCGCTGACCTCGACCGTTGCTTCGCCGACGCGCCGCGAAAGCTTTGTCGATTTCTCCAAAATCAAAACGCGAATTCCCGGATTTTGCCGCAATAGGAGCGTGGCGGTCGCTGCCCCCGAAAGCGCGCCTCCCATGACCACTACGTCGTACTCGCCACTGCCATCGGTCGCCGGTGAATGCATTGGGGCTTCCATCGTAACAATGAATAGTTTTCCCGGTCTGTCCTTGCAAGGTCAAGCACCCTTTCGTTTCCTGCTTAAATGTTTGGCTCTTCTCTATTGTGCGATTCGCTTCTATTCCGATAAAATCGACACTTTGTAGGTAAGTCTAATGAACAATCTGCATCTCGCGCTTCAGTTCTTTCTTCAGCTTGCCGTTATTCTCCTGTTCTGCCGGATTGTAGGTGCAATCGCAGCGCGATTCGGCCAACCGCAAGTCGTGGCCGAGATGCTGGCCGGCGTGCTGCTCGGACCATCGCTTTTTGGTCTGCTGTGGCCAGAGGCGCAACATTGGCTTTTCCCCTGGGACTCCACCCAGAAAATGCGCGACACCCAAAGTTATTTGTTTCCAGCGTCACAACTCGGTCTCGCCCTTTACATGTTCGTTGTGGGAATGGAATTCCGAGTCGACATCGTGAAGCGGCAATTGAAGAGCTCAATCGCTGTTTCCGTAGCAGGCATGGTGACACCTTTGCTGTTCGGCGCGGCGCTGGCCTGGATTTTCGTTCAGTATACTGATCTGTTTCCAAGGAAAGCCTCGCTATTGGAGGCGATGCTCTTCCTGGGTGCATCGATGTGCATCACCGCATTTCCAGTGCTCGCGAGGATCATTCATCACAAGAAGCTGTCGGGCACGTCGATGGGCACCGTAGCGCTCGGTGCTGGAGCGATCAACGATGCAAGCGCGTGGTGTCTGCTTGCGGTCGTGCTCGCAAGTTTCGACAAGAATTGGAACCACGCGCTGGCAAACATCGGCGGCGGCTTAGCCTATGTCGCGGTCACGCTGCTAGTGGTGCGGCCGTTTCTGGCCCGTGCCAAGAAGTGGCTGGTGAAGGATGGCACGCTCAACGACTCGGGGCTCGTCTTTGCACTTGTCCTTATGACACTTGGTGGGTTTTTCACCGATTTGATCGGATTGCACGCGGTCTTTGGCGCATTTGTCATGGGGGCCGCCATGCCGAGGGGAGTCGTAATTCGTGATCTAATCGGGCGGATTCAGCCGCTTACGGTGGCCTTGCTGCTTCCTCTTTTCTTCACCTACTCGGGGTTGAATACCAAGATTGGCCTGCTGAATTCCGGGTTCCTTTGGCTGATGTGTGGCGCGGTGCTGATCGCCGCGGTGGTGGGCAAAGGCGTTGCGTGTTGGCTGGCCGCACGTGCCACCGGCGTTCCAAATCGCGAGGCGCTGGGCATCGGCACGTTGATGAATGCGCGCGGACTGATGGAGTTGATCATCATCAATATCGGCCTCCAACGTGGGATTATTTCGGAAGGACTTTTTGCCACGCTTGTCATCATGGCGGTTGTCACAACGCTGATGGCTTCGCCACTGTTCGACTTCCTCGTTGGAAGCGGGACGCACCAACTCGTTCCCGAGCCCGAAGCTGAAGAAGCAACCGAACCCGGGTTAGTCCACTGAGGGGCCCGCAGCCACGTTGCTGTGGTTGGCTACCTATGGAACGCGCAAGGTCAGGCCCCATTCGCAATCGAATCTTTGGAGGAGACTTCGCTGGGATAACCCGCGTCTCGGTCGCGCCGGAAAATGGAGCGTGCTATTTTGAAACGTTTCTGGATCGATACCATGCCGAAGAACAGCTGATTCAGAAGGCGCGTCCACAAGCTCGCGTTCCACTTACCTGCGAGCATGGTCACAACCGATCGAAAAATAAGACTCGGCGGTTCCGGGCTGAAAAAGATGTCGCGGAACTGCGGCGTGTAGAATCCCGTAACAAACCGGCGAAACGTCTCGAATCGTTTGCGCTGACGACGTGAGAACGCCGCGAAGCTCGAAGCTGAAAAGTCATTTCTCATGAGCGCGCGATGGAGCGCGGCAGCGGCCTCAATCCCCGATTCCATGGCAATCGAGACTCCGGTCGAAAACACAGGATCGAGAAACGATCCCGCGTCTCCTGCCAGGATCCAGCGATCGCCAGCGTATGCCGAAGCACTGTACGAAAAATCCTTCTCAACGCGGACAGGCCATTCGCGCCGGGCCTCGCGCATCAACTCAGCGACAATCGGCGTATCGGAGATCGTGCGATTGAGCGTCGCGTCCGGCGAACCATTCGCTAATTTGCGGTAAAGGGCCTTTGGTAAAACGACGCCGACACTCGTTAACTCTTTTGAAATTGGAATGAGCCAAAACCAGCCGGCGTCGCTGCGTGCAACAAGTCGGATATCGTCGGGTCGCGGACCTTCCAGTCGAGGTACGTTCGTGTAGTGGGAGAATATCGCTATGTTGGCAAGCCGGGGCTCCTCGGTGCGTAAATTGAATTTTCGAGCGAGTAATCCTCCGCGGCCTGTGGCATCGACCACTGCCCGCACGTGCAAACGCGCGGTCGCACCATCGACGCGTGAGGCCACATCGAGGATTGCCGCATCCGGAGCAAACTCGCACCCAGTAACGTTGCATCCTTCTCGAACATGGACGCCCACTTCGCGAGCCCGTTCGAGCAGAATGCGATCAAATTCCTGGCGGCACACCTGGTACGTTTGAGGCCTCGTGACCTCTCGCACGTCGGTGAAGTCAACGTATCGCCCGCTCTGACCATCATGTGTGAAGAGGCGCGCGCCCCACTTAGCCGGAAAACTTGCCGACTCGATCTGCTTGGTCACACCCAAAGCTGCGAACGCATCGTTTGCAGTCGACAACAACGACTCGCCGATGTGGAATCGTGGAAACGTTTCGCGCTCAAAAAGAATGACCGAATGACCGCGCTGTCCCAGGGAGGTTGCTGTCGACGAGCCAGCAGGGCCGCCTCCGGCGACAGCAAAATCAAAGTCATACCGGGTGTTGGCGCTGGTCATCATATCGCTAAGCTATCATTTCGAGGAACGGCAAGCAGACAATTTCTTTAAGCCTCTGCGAAAAGCGCGTCCAATTCATGTCGATCTGACCCCGCTCGATCTAACAATTATTCCACCGTCAAGTTCTCGGATTATGATCGGCTAAGAGCGCAAGATGTGCGTCCTAGCGCATCGATTGATGATCTGGCAGTCGTCTTGTCTCGGCAGATCGAGCAGTTTCTGCTCGCTGCAAGCAGTGACCAATCAGAAATCGAGGATAGAATGAGCCGGCAGTCGGATTCGAACCGACGACCTGCTGATTACAAATTGTTTGGTTCATGTGTTTTTATCTTTTTGCCAATGTTCTAAACTGTTCTATCATTCCGAGGCAGTTTACTGGGTAAATTCACAATCGGACGATGTCGAGTTTGGAACAGAAACAAACACACGTAAACAGGAAAAGTGTCCAAGAAGTGTCCAAGCAACGAGCGTTGACACGCGGGCACGGGAAGACTGACGTGCGGTATTGGCGAGAAGCCATCTTTCAGCCGACTTACACGCGCGACGGCAGTCGACGCAGTGTGGGTCATTACGCGGTGAAACTTCAGTATGCGGGGCGCCGCGAAACAATCCCCTTGGGAACCGCCAATCGCGAAAACGCGGCTCAGAAGGCGAGGGAAATCTATCTTTACCTTCAATCAAACGGCTGGGAGGAGACATTGCGGAAGTTCAAGCCGAAATCGCGCTGGTCAAGCAACGCGGCGACGACTGTCGGTGAATTTTGCGAACAAGTGCAATCGGTTTGGTCCGGGAAGCCAAAGACTCTCGGGGATTACATCAGAGCCTTCCGCAAAGTCGTAAGCGACATTTTCAAGATCGACGGCGGCAAATCCAAGTTCGATTATCGAAGTGGGGGCCGAGAGTCGTGGTTGCAAAAAGTGGATCGAATAAAGCTGCGGGACATCACACCGGATAAGATTCAAAGATGGAAAGTCGAATTCTTAAGTCGCGCCGGCAGCAGCCCCGCCATAAAGCGCTCGGCATCGATATCAGTGAATTCCCTGCTGCGGCAGG
>Ga0193715_1000316_pt1 | contig 12618 bp, 13 predicted proteins | sample U2m2metaG_FD_143040 | JGI IMG/M metagenome (GOLD analysis project Ga0193715, IMG submission 143040) | Soil microbial communities from a riparian zone of the East river system, Colorado, United States - U2m2 | ecosystem: Environmental > Terrestrial > Soil > Riparian zone | place: USA: East River... | reverse complement strand
CACATGGGCTGGGTTACGCGCTGTACGAGTCCGCGCGCTACGAGCCCGACGGAACGTTTCGAGGCGCTAGCCTCCTCGACTACACGATCGTCAGCGCCGGTGAGGTGACAGTCCTCCCCGACCTGATCCATATGGACACCCCGACCGACAGCAATGCCGAGGGATTCAAGGGCGCAGGCGAAAGCGGGACGATTCCTGTACCCGCCGCCATCGCCAACGCCGTCGAGGATGCTCTACGCAAACGCAACCCCGAGGCGGTGGTCGACCGCCTGCCGATCACCCCCGATCGGATCGTAGAGATGCTCGACCCTGGGAACTGAACCGCCTCTAGGCACTCCATCCCCGCGTCCCGACCTCCCATCAAGGGGGGAAGGGACGTCGGTTGTCGATTGGCGGCGCAACCTGTCCGCTCTGTGGTTCGCTGAGTTCACTGCAATCTTCGGATTCAGCTTCGCGTTTCCCTTCCTGTCGATCTTCATCTCCCAGGACCTTGGTGTGCACTCGGGTCGAGACCTCGCCCTGTGGACGGCTGCGGGGGGCAGCGTGACCGGGCTGTCGATGGCAGTCGCAAGCCCCATCTGGGGAATCCTTGGCGATCGATGGGGGCGCAAGCCGATGCTGGTTCGCTCGATGGTCGGTGGTGCGATCACCGTTGGGTTGATGGCCTTCGTACAGAACCCTGAGCAGCTGGTGATTCTCCGGTTCCTCCAGGGTGCCACCAGCGGGACGGTGGCCGCGGCCACCGCGCTGGTGGCTGTCGAGACCCCGCGCAACCGCGTGGGTTGGTCGCTCGGTGTTGTCACGTCGGCGGTGGCGCTCGGCAGCGCGTTCGGCCCAGTCCTCGGCGGTTTCGCCGCCGCCCTATTCGGTTTGCGCTGGGTCTTTCTTGCGGCAGGCATTCTCCTTCTTCTCGCGACGATCCCGGTCTTTCTGATCGTGCGCGAGAGCCCATTGCGGCGCCGCGACACAGCCAGCATGGGGACGTTGGCGCTGATCGACCAGCGCCCCGGCGTGCGGCGGGCCCTCATGGGATTGATCGGTGCGCAGGGCCTTGTCAGCGTCGCCAACAGCGCAACGCAGATCCTGCTCACCCTGAGGCTCCTCGAGATGCTGACTCATGGAGTCGCGGCAGTCACCGGAATCGCATTTGGCCTGGCAGGGGTCGCAACGAGCGCGGCCGCCGTCTTCTATACGTACGTGACGAGGCGGCTCGGCTACGTGCGAACTACAGCATTGGCTGCGGTGCTGATGGCCGGAGCGATTGCGCTCATCGGCATCTCACCCTGGGTGGCAGTTGTCGTAGGCGCAGTCGCGCTCAATGGGCTATTGAGCGGCGTGATCGTCCCGGCGACCGCAAGCATGATCGGCCTCGAGACACCTACAGAGGCGCAGAGCACAATTTTCGGCATCAACGCGAGCTCAGTGGCATTGGGCTTTTGCTTCGGGCCCCTGATCGCGGGCGGGGTGGCGGCGTCAGCGGGTGTCCCTGCCGCGCTTGGCGTCATCGCTGTAGTCGCCCTGGGCCTGGCGGTTCTGCTTTCACTCGGCACCCGCGAACCTGCCCGCTGACCTCACGTTCATCGACTCTCTAACCTGAAAGTGTGAGCAGGGTTGCAGTTGCTTTGGCGTGGGTTGTCGTCTCCGCGTGTGGTGGTACCTATGCGGGGGAGCCTCTGATTTCGCCCGACTCAGGCTGCCACAATGACATTCGAACCTGCATGAACCAGCGAACCACTCCGCCACCGACCGTCATCGATACCTCGAAGAAGTACACCGCCACGGTGCATACAAACCGGGGCGACTTCGTGATCTCATTCGTCGATCCCAAGATTGCGCCTCAAACCGTCAACAACTTCGTCTACCTTGCCCAGAACCACTACTACGACGGCCTGACCTTTCATCGGGTGGTGGATGGATTCGTCGTGCAGGGTGGCGACCCGCTGGGCAACGGCACCGGCGGCCCCGCCTACAAGCTGCCGGATGAGAACAACCCGTCGAAATGGCCGCGCGGCACAGCCGGCATGGCCTCGAGCTCTGCGGGCGTGAGCGGGTCGCAGTTCTTCATCACCCTGGGCCCTGCCCCTTTCCTGGAAACCAGCGGCGTCTACAACCATTTCGGTCAGGTCACCTCGGGGATGGAAGTGATCGACAAGATCAAAGTCGGTGACAAGATGACCTCGATCGACATCATGGCCTCGTGAGGAGGGCGCTCCTAGCAGTCCTCGCGCTCACCGCCCTGGCGGCGGCAGCCTGCGGCTACTCCGACCCGTACGCGACCAGCGGCCCCGTTGCCAACGTGAGCCCAGCTCCCCTTCCCTCCCCGACCCCATCTCCCGGCGCTGACGACTTCAACGCAGGCGCCGGCCTGCCGGTGGTGACATTTCCAGACGGGCTCAAGATGATTGAGCTCAAGGTTGGGACAGGCGCCGTGGCGCGAACAGGCATGAACGTGACTGTTCAGTACACGGGCTGGTTGAGCACCGGAGGGGACCCCTTCGACTCCAGCCGCGACACGGGACGCACCGCGTTCACCTTCCAGCTCGGCGTCCAGGCTGTCATTGCCGGGTGGGACGAGGGTTTGCAGGGCATGAAAGTCGGAGGCAAGCGCAAGCTCATCATCCCGTCGGATCTCGCCTACGGCCCAAACGGCCAGCAGGACCCTAACACCGGGGCCCAGGTGATCCCGCCCGACGCGACGCTCGTGTTCTTGGTCGAGCTGATCAAGGTGGCTCCGGGTCCCAAGCCTTCCCCGACCCCGAAAACGACTCCAAGCCCAAGCCCGAGCCCGACCTAGCCGCACGCCCAATCCCGGCGGTTACGTGACCGTCAGCGTCCCTTTCATTCCCGAACCTTCGTGTCCGGGTTGGTCGCAGAAGATCGTGTAAGTGCCGGCCGCGATGCTGTCGACTGTGAACACCAGGCTGTCCCCAGCCGACACCAGATTGCTGCCTGCGATGCGCTTGCTCGCATTGTCGCGAATGATCAGATTGTGCGAGGCCGTCCCGGCATTGACCAGAAAGAACACGACCTTTCCCGAGGGTGAATTGAGCGTTTCGGGATCGAACTTGAACTCGGTCATCGTCACTTTGATCGAGCCGGCGGGCTGCGCAACCGAGCTGCCTCCGCCGCACCCAGCGAGAAAGAACGCCGCTAACAACGCGAGTGCGATGACTCTCATCGGAAAAGCGTGACCCCCAGGTAAAGGATGATGAAAAGGAAGATCCACACCACGTCGACGAAGTGCCAATAAAGCGTAACCGCAGCTGCACCAACGTGATGCTGTGGGGAGAACTGGCCTTTCGTGGCGCGGTAAAGAACCAGCGCGAGCAGGACCAGGCCGCCAAGAACGTGGGCTCCGTGGAACCCGGTCATGATGAAAAAGGCGCTGGCGAATGAGTTGGCGGTGAGGTCAAGGTGGCGACCGAACGCGGCGATGAACTCATACAGCTGGCCAAACTCGAATCCGAGCCCAAGGATGATCGTCGCCACCCAGAGGACGAAGAACTGCCGCCGGTTGCCGTGTCTGAGGGCTTCCAGCGCAAAGTGGCACGTGCCACCGCTGGACAGCAGCACCACCGTGTTGATCGCCGGAATGGGCCACCAGTTGACGTAGAACTCGGGTTCGCTCGAGGGCGGAGGCGGGGGCCACTGCAGGTGGGAGCCGAAGAGATAGAAGTACATCGCGAACAGGCTCCCGAAGAACATCACCTCGGACGCGAGGAAGATGTACATCCCCATCATCCCGGGCTTGATTGCCGGGTACTCAGGTTCGGCGGGCGAGTGCATGGTGGCTACAGCCATCAGTGGTGTACCTCGGTGCCCGTTTCGGATCCCTCGCCCGGATACATCCGCACATCTTCAATCAGCACCCAACCGACGACGCCGTACAGGAAGATCACGCCGCCGATGACCGCGAGCACGATGCGTGCTGTCGACGCGAATGGGATCGCCCCCAGGCCGAGAAAGAGGGTGCCCAAGCAGATGATGAACGGCCAGTTGCTGTTTGGAAACAGATGGATGCCGAGCTCGTGAGCCCGCGCCGAAAAGTCAACCGTGTTGTCGACGTGGGTCGGGATCTCGAGGTCGAACCTTGAAGCGGTGGGGCGCGCCGGGTCGGCCGCCCGCCAGGCCAGGAACGCGGCGGAGGCCATGTGGCTGGAGGGCCACAGCTTGTAGCCACAGTTGCGGCAGTGGTCGACGAAGCGGGCCGTTTTCAGCCCGCAGCGAGGGCAGTCGACGGCAAGGTCAGGGTTGGCTACATCGACGTATCGAGGCTTCTTGGCTGCCGCCACAGTCGGTTTCGGATTCTATCGGGTTTCCACGAGCCGGACCGTCGCGTTGACGTGGACGGTTAAACTCTTCGCCGTGAAAGAACGCGGCCGATTGCCGCTCACGATCCTCGGACTTGTCGCTGCCGCATTCCTGCTCAATTCCTGTGAGGGGTTGGGAGGCATCTCCCCAATCTTCCCCACCCCGGTCTCCCCGAACGGCAAGGACATCTACGACATGTACGTCGTCATCTCGATCCCGGCGATCATCGTCTTCATCGGAGTCGAGGCGGCCCTCCTCTGGGTGGTTCTCCGGTACCGCCGCGCGAAACAGCCCGCGGACTACCGTCCGCCCCAGATCCACGGCCATCAGGGTCTCGAAATCGTCTGGACGGCGGTTCCCCTCATCATCGTCCTGGCCATCGCGGGTTACAGCTTCGTGGTGCTCCAGAAGAACTTCCAGCCCGTCACCAACCAGGACATGGAGATCACGGTTCGTGGCCATCAGTTCGGCTGGGACTATGTCTACGCGGATGGGTTCACCGTTCACCAGGAAGGAACTCTCGCCGGAGAGGTGACCCCGTTTGTCGTGCCGACTCACAAGCTGGTGAGGCTGGTGTTCGAGGGCACCGACGTCATCCACTCGTGGTGGGTGCCGGCGATCTCAGGAAAGACCGACGCCGTCCCGGGCTACTCGAACTACTCGTGGCTCAAGATCGACCAGGAAGGCACGTGGAAGGGCGAATGCGCCGAGCTCTGTGGCGTCGGCCACAGCCAGATGCAGATCATCGTGCAGGCGATGGACCAGGCCAAGTACGACCAGTGGGTCAAGCAGCAAGTCGCGGCGGCACACGCGTCGCCCGCACCGCCTTCAGCGAAGCCTTCGACTTCGCCAAGCCCATGACGAGCTTCATCCACATCACCGCGCCGCCGCGCATAGGATAAGGATCAGATGGCGGCCACCCAAGCCCTGCCCCGTCCGAAGGCATACGACGACACCTTCTTCAAGCCGATCAGCATCTGGCTGACCACCACCGACCACAAGCTGATCGGGATCATGTACATGGTCACCGGGATCCTCAGCTTCATCATCGCCGGGATTTTTGCGCTGGTCATCCGCCTACAGCTCTCGCAACCCAACCTGAAGGTGGTCGACAACGAAACCTACAACCAGCTCATCTCCGCCCACGGGGTGACGATGATCTTCTTCTTCGTCACCATCTTCCTGACGGGGATCGCCAACTACATGGTCCCGATCATGATCGGCGCCCGCGACATGGCTTTCCCGCGAGTGAACCTGCTGGGATTCTGGCTGGTCCCGGTGTCGATCATCCTCTACTACTCCGGCTTCTTCACCGGCGGGGCGCTCGATGCCGGCTGGACAGGCTACGCGCCCCTTACCGAGAAGGCCTACCAGGCGAAGAGCCTCGGCGTCGACTTCTGGGCGTTGAGCCTCATCGTCTGGGCGATCTCGGGGATCATGGCGTCGACCAACTTCCTGACGACGATCGTCGCCTTGCGAGCGCCGGGCATGAAGCTCACCCGCCTGCCGCTCTTTGTTTGGGCGCAGATCTCGACCTCGATCCTGCTGCTCATCGTGGGTGCTCCACTCGCTGCGGCGATGATCCTGCTCGAGTTCGACCGCCAGCTCGGGACCCAGTTCTTCACGACCCAGGGCCGGCCCGTGCTTTACCAGCACCTGTTCTGGTTCTTCGGCCACCCCGAGGTGTACATCATGATTCTGCCGGGCTTCGGCATGATCTCGGAGATCATTCCGGTGTTCGCGCGCAAACCGATCTTCGGCTACATGTCGATGGTCATGGCCCTGTTCGGGATCGTCTTCCTGTCGATGACCGTCTGGGCGCACCACATGTTCACTGTCGGCATGAACACATACGTCGAAGGTTTCTTCATGTTGATGACGATGCTGATCGCGGTACCGACCGGTATCAAATTCTTCAACTGGATTGCGACGACATGGTGGGGCTCGGTTGAATTCACCGTGCCTATGAAGTTCGCGTGGGGCTTTCTCGCCACGTTCTTGATCGGCGGCATCACCGGTGTCTACCTGGCCTCGGTGCCGGTAGACACGCAGCTTCACCAGTCGTACTACGTGGTTGCCCACCTCCACTACGTGCTCTTTGGAGGCAGCGTGTTCACGATCTTCGCCGGGATCTACTACTGGTTCCCGAAGATCACAGGACGGATGCTGAACCGCACGCTTGGCGAGTGGAACTTCTGGACCCTGTTCATCGGGTTCAACGGGACCTTCCTGATCATGCACACTCTCGGCCTGGAAGGCATGCCTCGCCGCATCGCCACCTACGCCAACCCTGCCTGGGGCACCACCAACATGATCATCACGATCTCGTCGTTCCTCATCGCCGTCTCGGTCCTGCTGTTTCTGATCAACGTCGTTCGAAGCTGGAACGGCGGCGAGATCGCGGGCGACGACCCGTGGCAGGGCAACAGTCTCGAGTGGGCTACGACCTCACCTCCGCCGCCTTACAACTTCGAAAAGGTCCCGCCAGTGCACAGCTATATGCCTCATCGCGACCTGCGTGAGGCGAGCGGGCACGCCACAGCCGGTCCGGCCGAGCCGGTACCCGCTCTCTCGAGTTAGAAGTGGTGCTCCTTGCCGCCGGCGAATGGGTACCGGCGTGGCTCTTCATGAGCATCACCTTTCTTGTCGCCTCGCTTGGAGTCGTCGGGCTTGGATGGTGGGTCCTGCGGGGGGATGCCCTCAACCGCGCGGCGGAAACCGAGGCCGAGAAGGCCACTAAACCGGAGCACCCCAAGAGCGGCCACTAAGAGCGGCCACTAAAAGCATCGCCTGGGACACCCGCCAACCCTGAGAAGCAAGTTGCGCGCTCCACTAACCTAAAGGCATTCCAAACCTAGTCGACCTGGTGATCGTTGCGGCCGCGCTGGTCGGCCTTGCCAACGGTTACCGCCGGGGGTTCTGGCTCTCGCTCACGCAGTACATCGGCCTGCTGGCAGGCGTGCTGCTGGGCGCCGTCGCGGCGCAGCCGCTGCTCGACTACATCCAGGTGACCAGCCCTGTCGCGCGCCCGTTGGGGGCGGTGCTCGTGCTCATCATCGGTGGCAGCCTCGGCTCGAGCATTGGATACGCGACCGGCGAGCCGATTCGCAGGCGGATCCTGAGCACGGGCCGCCACGGCACCACCGACTCCCTGGGCGGAGCCGCGCTGTCGACGGTGGCGGTGCTCACCATGATCTGGTTCCTGGGCCTGAGCTTTTCGCGCGGCCCAAGCCAGGACATCGCGCAGCTGATCCAGAAGTCAGTGGTACTCCACCAGCTCGACTCCATCGCGCCCCGACCGCCTGACTTCCTGGCGAGGGTCGAAGGCATTCTCGCCGGCGTGTCTTTCCCGACAGTTTTCGCCGGGCTCGAGCCAAAGCTTCCGGCTCCCCTGGCGATCCCGGCCTCGGTCGACACACCCGAGGTGAAGAACGCCGCGCAAGCAGTCGTCAAGGTGACGAGCCTCGGCTGCGGTGGCCTCGTCACCGGGAGCGGATTCTCAATCGGCGGTGGCTACGTGGTCACCAACGCCCACGTGGTATCAGGGACCCATGGCCATCACGTGTTGACGCCCGCTGGCGAGGACCTCGCGGCAACTGTCGTCTACTTCGATCCTGGTCGCGACCTCGCGCTCCTGAGCGTGCAGAATCTTTCGGCCTCTGGCCTGGGCTTCGGCCCGGCCGCGCGTGGGACTGCGGCGGCGGTGATCGGATATCCGGGCGGTGGGCCGGAGAAGATAGAGCCGGCGATAGTCGATGGGGCAGTCGAGGCGCAGGGCCGCGACATCTACAGCACGAACCCGGTCACCCGGCAGGTCTACGTCATCTCGGGGAAGGTGCGGCCGGGTAACTCGGGAGGGCCCCTCGTCGACCTGCAGGGCAAGGTGCTGGGGATCGTTTTCGCGACCTCGGCCAGCGATCCAAACCAGGCGTATGCCCTCACCTACGACGAGTTCCTGTCCGACTTGCAGGACGTCAAGGGCCGGCACACCATCGACACCAGCCGCCTCCGCTGTGCCGCGTGAGGATCCTCGATATTGCGCAGCAACGACTGCTCAATCAGAGGCTGACCGGCTCTCGATTCAAGAGCCCTGAGGACGCAGTCAAGTGGTTTGGCGCGGTTCAGTCGCAGGATTATCCAGGCGCCAAATGGGCGCTTGGTCAGCGGACCCGGGGAGCGACCGACGCCGGAATCGATGGGGCCTTCGCAAGAGGGACGATCCTTCGTACCCATGTGATGCGCCCCACGTGGCATTTCGTCACGCCGACGGACATTCGCTGGATGCTCGCGCTGACTGCGCCTCGCGTGAATGCGGCGATGGCCTATTACTACAGGCAGGCCGAGATCGACGACGCTCTCGTCGCACGCAGCAAAGCCGTGTTCACGAAGGCTTTGCGAGGAGGTAAGCAGCTGACCCGCACAGAGCTTGGCAAGGAGCTTCAGCGGGCGGGGATTTCTGCGAATGGAGTCAGACTTGGCTTCCTTGTTGCGCGGGCCGAGCTTGACGCGCTCGTCTGCAGCGGCGCGCTCAAAGGTAAACAGCACACGTATGCCCTGCTCGAGGAGAGAGTCCCTGAAGTCAAGCCGCTAAGTCGAGACGAGGCGCTGACCGAGCTGATACGACGGTACTTCACGAGTCATGGGCCGGCCCAACCGCTTGATTTTGTGTGGTGGTCCGGGCTCACGATGGCTGACACGAAGAGGGGCATCGAGCTGGCGAAATCCGAACTGGCGCAGGAGGCGATCGCAGGCAAGACGTACTGGTTCAACCCGTCGATGACAGTCGCAAGGCCGGTGCCTGGAACGCGAATCCATCTGCTGCCGAATTACGACGAGTACTTCATTGCCTATAAGGATCGCAGCGCGGTTTCAGACGCCGCCCTCTTCAAGCAATCGTCGGATGTGATTCGTTACCTCTACGGCTACATAGTGATCATGAAAGGGCGCGTGATCGGCGGATGGAAGCGAACCATCGACAAGAACGGCGTGGTTCTCGAAGTCCGGTTACCGCTCGCCCTTGACGAGATTGCGAGAGAGGCCTTGAAGGCTGCGTCGGAGCGGTTCGGCGCGTACGTGGGCAAGCCGGTCGAGCTGGCCATCCTCCCCACTCGCCGGGGAGGTGTTGGGTAAAGCCCGCCGGAGGGGGCGCCCAGGAAACGTTAGGCCTCCGACTCCGTTAATTCTTGCTCTGGCTTCGCCTCGTCGATGAGCATGACGGGGATGCCGTCGACGATCGGATAGAGGACCTTGCACTGCGGACAGCGCAGGTGATCCGGCTCCTTGGGCTCAACCTTCGTGTGGCATTTCGGGCACGCAAGGATTTCGAGCAGTTCTTCGGAGATCACGCGCGCATGGTAGTACGGTTGGCGCCATGATTCTGCGCCGGCTGTACCTGTACCTGGTCAGCGCTGCCGCCCTTGCAACGCTGGCGATCGGACTGTCGGCGCTTGGCTCAACGGTCCTTCTCTTTTACTTCAACGACCCATCGGCCCAATTCAGCAGGACCACCCTCGCCATATGGACTGCGACGACGCTTGTTGCCCTGCCCGTTTGGGCGGTTCACTTCTGGTTCGCCCGCCGCTTTGCGCACCGTGATCCGGCGGAACGGGCGTCGGCAATCCGGCGCCTGTACGTCTATTGGGCATGCCTTGTGATGTCCATTGGGGCGGCGATCGCCGTGAATTTGGCCATCGCCGGGGTGCTGCGCCCTGTCCTCGATTGCAACACGGCGCCTTATGCCAAACCCGTCTCGTGTCCTGACTACAGCAACCTGCTTGCGGCTGCCCAGGCGGCATGGATCGCCTTGGTCCTTGCTGCGTTCTGGGCGATGCACTACCGAATCGCCAGGCGCGATCGCGCCGTGGTGGGCGAGCAAGGCAGATCGGCCAGCTTGCGACGCTGGTACATGTACCCAGCCCTGCTCGTCGGCTTCCTGATGATGCTCAGCGGCGCCAGCAGCCTGCTCGAGCTCAGCTGGCTGAGGATCGTGAACAGTCAGCTCGGAGTCAACCAATTCCGCTTCATCGGTGACGCCGCGGGGTTGGCGCTCGGCGGCGTGGCGCTGTGGGGAACCCATGCCCGCATCATCTCGCGACGGCATCTCGATGACGACCGCAAGTCCACCCTGCGCGCCGTCGAAGGTTTCATCGCGCTGGCCGTGTCCATTGTTGTTGCGCTGATCGGGGCTGCTCAGATCCTGTACTACGGACTTGCGCGCGGGCTGGGAGTCAGCAACCCCGGCAATGCGGGCGGCGATATTGTCGCGGCGCTCGCACAGCCGGCGTCATTGCTGCTCGTATATGGGGTCGCCTGGTTCTTGATTCGCCGCCGCCTGTCGCGTGACACCGGCTCGCATGAGGTCGACCGCCAGGCCGGCGTCCGCCGTCTGTACACAAACCTGGCGGCCCTGGTCTCGATGGCCGTCCTGGCGGTCGGCGCGGCGGGCGTCCTGTGGCACTTGGCTGAACAGATCGAGGCCCCTCTGATCGGAGTCCAGGCGGGGGATTGGAAGGACCCCATCAGCAAGTGGGTCACTCTGCTAATCGTCGGCGCCGCCGTCTGGGTCGCCCACTGGCGCCACGCTCCATGGCCCGGCGACAGGCAATCACTGAGCCGGCGCCTTTATGTCTGGGCGGCGCTGCTGGCCAGCGTCCTCGCCGCGCTCGGGTCGGGCATCGCGCTGTTGAACGTGGTTCTCCAGCAAGCGTTCAGCGCAACTCCTCGACTCAACAGCTCTGAGAACCTCGACTTTGGCCACTACCTCGCAGTGCTGCTGGTCGCGACAGTCGTGGGCATCTATCACTGGCGTGTCCTGAGGTCGGATGCGTCTGCCCGTCCAGCTCGGCATGAGCCGGAGCGGGCGCCGGTGGTCACGGTCGCGCCTATGGCCACCTCGCCGGCGATCGATTCCGTACCTGTCGCGCCGGAACCAGGCAAGCGATTCATCCTTTCCGTGGTCGACGCGACCGAAGACGACGTGCACCAGGTGTTGGCGAACCTTCCGCCGGCGGCCAGCTACCTGCTGACCCCGCTGGAGCCAGAGTCCTAGAAGTGGACGCCCAGACGGTGCTCACCACGACGCGGACAGTCCGCAAGCGTCTTGACTTCGATCGACCGGTACCGCGCGAGCTGCTGCTCGAGTGCCTCGAGGTCGCAGTCCAGGCTCCGACCGGGTCGAACAGCCAGGGCTGGCAGTTTGTGATCGTGACCGAGCCCGAGACCAAGCGCGTCATCGGCGACTTTTACCGAAAGTCGTGGGATGTGTACTCGACCATGCGGGGCCCGAGGTATGCAGCTGACGATCTGCGACGCGCGCAGCTCCCTCGTGTCGCATCTTCGGCTCAGTACCTCGCCGATCGCATGCATGAGGTTCCGGCCATGGTGATCCCGTGCATCGAGGGACGCGTCGACAAGCCCGGAGTCTCCAACCAGGATATCGCCGGCCTCTACGGTTCGATAATGCCCGCCGCGTGGAGCTTCATGCTCGCGGCTCGCGATCGCGGTCTCGTCGGCGCCTGGACCTCCCTTCACCTCAAGTACGAACGCGAGGTGGCTGATGTGCTGGGCATCCCTTACGAGCGGTACAGCCAGGTTGCGCTGCTTACCATCGGCTTCAGCACCGGCGGTGAGTTCAAGCCGGCGACGCGGATCCCTCTGGAGGGCATCGTCCATTGGGAGAAGTGGTAGCTCAGGGGCTGCTCGACCTTGTCGACTGGCGGAGGCAGGTCGGGGACCTTTATCGGATCAGCGGCGAGGATGCGCATGAGAGGTTCAGGCGCGGCCGCGACGCGCTCTTCAAGGCTCACCCCGAGTCGCCGATCGAGCCCGAGGAGCGCGCTTTGTTCGGCGGGCTCCACTACTTCCCGCACGACCCTGCTTATCGCGTGCAGGCCACTCTCGAGGCCGGCGATGGCACAGAGGTCCTCATCGACACTGGCGGCGAGGATGGGGCCGTGCGCTACAGGCGAGCCGGGCGCCTGGTCTTCGAGCTGGGCGGCGAACAGTGCCACCTGACGGTGTTAAGCCTCGTTCAGTATGCAGGCGGGCTGTTCGTCCCTTTCCGCGACTCGACCTCAGGCCGCGAGACATATGGCGGCGGGCGCTACCTGTTCGACACCGCCAAGGACACCGACGGACTCGTCCTCGAGGTGACCCCCGGTTCCCCTGAGGTGGTCATCGACTTCAACTACGGCTACAACGCCTCGTGCGCATACAGCCCACGATGGGCATGTCCGCTCGCTCCGCCGGAGAACTATCTGAAGGTGCCGGTTCGAGCAGGAGAGCTCACATACAAGCACACGCAAGTGG
>Ga0193715_1000311_pt1 | contig 12735 bp, 15 predicted proteins | sample U2m2metaG_FD_143040 | JGI IMG/M metagenome (GOLD analysis project Ga0193715, IMG submission 143040) | Soil microbial communities from a riparian zone of the East river system, Colorado, United States - U2m2 | ecosystem: Environmental > Terrestrial > Soil > Riparian zone | place: USA: East River... | reverse complement strand
CTTCATTAAGGATCAGGTAGGGTAAGTCGACCTCAATGGAACGGGTCTTTTGACCTGACAGTGAACCTTTACGAATAGGAGTATGACAGGGAGCAGGAATGTGAGTAAGTATAGGCTCTATACTGTGTTACAGTCACTTTATGGCTGACTCTCTGTCTATGATTTCCTTTGTAACTCCGGGCTTTGCAAACTTTTCGGCTATATTCTTGTATGTCTCTATCTCGTGCTTTGAAAGAGGATGTATCTTCTTCATTGCCTCTTCAAAATTCTTCATGCTGACCTTTAACTCGGATTTTGCCTCCTCGGCTTTCTTTGGATCTTTATATTTTTCTATATGCTCCCTCAGGGCAAGCATTACTGCTGCAGATGCAAGTCCAGCTAAATCGGCTCCCGTATATCCTTCTGTCTGGGCAGACAGGACATCAATTTTTACATCATCAGCTAATGGTTTCTTTGATGTATGTATTTTAATAATCTGAGTCCTGGCTTCTTTGTCTGGCGGAGGCACATACAAAAGTCTGTCAAATCTTCCAGGCCTTAACAGGGCTGCATCAATAATATCCGGTCTATTAGTAGCCGCAATAACAATCACATCTGACAATACTTCTAGTCCATCAAGTTCCGTTAGAAGCTGACTGATAACTCTTTCAGTAACATGGGAATCACTTCCCAATCCTCGTGTGGGGGCAATAGCATCTATTTCATCGAAAAACACAATACATGGAGAAGCCTGCCTGGCTTTTCGAAAAATTTCCCTCACACCTTTTTCTGATTCGCCTACCCATTTTGAGAGCAATTCTGGACCCTTTATGCTAATAAAATTTGCTTCGCTTTCGTGAGCAGCTGCTTTTGCCATCAGTGTCTTTCCCGTACCGGGCGGCCCGTAAAGAAGTATGCCCTTGGGTGGCGTAGCGTCTGAATACACAAATAGGCCATGGTACTTTAGAGGCCATTCCACTGCTTCTTGCAGTTCTTGTTTGACTTCTGCTAGTCCGCCTATATCTTCCCATTTTACATCTGGAATTTCTACGAAAACTTCCCGCAAGGCGGATGGTTCTATTTCCTTGATTACACTCAAAAAGTCATCCATTGTTACTACTATCTTCTTGAGAATATCGGATGGAATGTTCTCCGTAGTAAGATCAATTTCAGGAAGTACCTTTCTCAGAGCCCTTATCCCTGCTTCTTTTGCGACGGCCTGAAGATCTGCTCCAACAAAGCCATGCGACATATTCGCTATTGTACCGAGATCTACATCCTTCTCCAATGGCATTCCTCTCGTGTGTATCTGAAGTATTTCCAATCTGCCTTCTTTGTCGGGAACACCTATTTCCATTTCCCTATCAAACCTGCCTGGTCTTCTGAGGGCGGGATCAATTGCGTTGATTCTGTTCGTAGCTCCAATTACAACCACCTTTCCCCTTGATGACATGCCATCCATCAACGATAGAAGCTGGGCTACGACTCTTCTTTCTACCTCACCCGACACTTCTTCTCTCTTTGGAGCAATTGAATCAATTTCATCTATAAAAATAATGGCAGGTGCGTTTTCTTCAGCTTTCTTAAAAATTTCCCGTAGTCTTTCCTCAGATTCACCATAGAATTTGCTCATTATTTCAGGTCCTCCAATCGTATAGAAATTGGCATTAGTTTCATGTGCCACGGCTTTTGCCAAGAGCGTCTTCCCTGTACCAGGAGGTCCATGCAACAATACCCCCTTCGGTGCCTCAACACCAAGTCTCTTGAACAGTTCTGGGTGTCTCAAAGGGAGTTCTATCATTTCCCTCAGTCGGGAAACTTCATTTTTTATCCCTCCTATGTCCTCATACGAAATTGAGGGGCCGTCGCCTTCTTTTGCAACTTGAACTGCTTTTTCACTTTCTTCCGATACTGTCATTTCAGTAGAGTCTTCAATTAAAACTGGTCCTGAAGGTTTTGTAGAGATGACAACAAGATCAACCCTTTGACCCATTATTGTTAATGGAAAAATATCCCCTGTACTTAGCAAACCTCCTAAAAGATACTCTTTAAGATACCCTTCGGCTCCAACAATTCGAAGTGGTTCCGTTGGTGCTAACGTAACTTTTTGTGCATTTTTTGCCTCAACCTTCTTTATTTCAACAGAGTCGTTAACTCCAACATCCAGTCTGTTTCTCAGATAACCATCTATTCTTACAAGACCTTTGCCTCTATCATTCTCTCTTGCTGGCCAATATAGAACACTTGTTTTTTTCCCAAGAGACGAAATTTCCAATGCATCGCCTGCAGATAAATCAAGTTGCTGGGCTACTTCGGGGTCTACCCTAGCAATTTTTCTCCCCACGTCGGATTGCTCTGCTTCGGCTACTTTCAAATTAGTTCCAACATCATTATTTCTCAATTCTTTTTCATCACCCAAACGAGATCATAATTAGTACACATTCATTATATTTAAAAATCACAGTTTAGTTCAAGCTGGTTAACAGTAGACGCAATTTATTGTAACTTGAGTTTTAGAATAAAAATTCAAAATCAGAGAACCATAGATTACGGATAACATACTGTAATGATTTTTGGGTCTAGAATCTGACATCTTAAAAATTGAAGAAATGACTCTTTGTTACTAGAGAAGCTAAAACGTCGGATATGGGTGACCCTTATTATGGTCAGCAATATTATAGATCGTTTCTATATATAATTAGAAGATACCAAAACTATCAAGTTTCTATAATGTCAAGAATTGCATATTCATAAATAAATCTTAGTTTTCTATAAATATCAAGACAGGTGGACCTATCAAATAAAAGCTTCTCGTAAACGATACATTTTATGGGATCAATAATTTCTTTTCCACATAATGCGCATCTGGCCACAATTCTATTTAATGCAAAATGTATAAAAGAATTATATTTTAGAAATTTTGGCATCTCTTCTCATTCAGAACATCTATTTAATATATTTAAGAGGCCTAAATTATCTACGTTATAATTGTCTCAAAGGCTGTTAGAAAGAAGGATCGCAATCATGATTTCTGCAATAGTCTTAGCTGGCATAATATTTTCCTTTTTGACTTACCAGTACTATTTGAGAAACTCTTCTGAAGTTCAGAAGATTGCTGTTGAACACATTCAGAATAGTACCCTCATCAAGGTCATAGACCTCAGTCACCTTCTCAGAAATAAGCTTGATTTAGTTACTGTGAATCTTGAATTGCTCTCCTCGTCAAAGGAATTGAGTGAACAACGTTTAGAATTAGGGAAAATTTTGGTGAATTCTGCTCAAAAAACGACTGCAAATGTAGTTGACTTTTATAATTGGGTGGATAGCAATGGAACTAGTATTTGGTCAAGCGCTAACTCAGATGACATCACTAATATGAAGTTCAAGGAATTTTCAGCTGCATCTAGCATTTATTTTTCAAAAGTTAAAGATACACAAGTTCCTACATACAGTAACACACTTAAATTTAAGAACGGTCAGTCCGGTATATTGATAATTTATCCCATATTTGATAATCAGAACCGAACTGCAAATATTAACAGAACTAATGAACAATTTAAAGGAGCAATTTTGGCTGGAATAACCTCCAATACTTTAAACCAATATCTAGGAAGCCAGATATCTCCGCTGTCTTCAGCAAATATATCCTTAATTGATTCAAGTGGATTGATGACGGTGACAGGAATAGCGCAATTATCTCATGAAAACATATTTGATAAAAAATTCTCTTCATTGACAGAGCAATATGGTACCAGTAAAAGTGTAAAAAGTATAATAGAAGTCTTTAAATCAGCTGTGTTAAATCCTAGGACCGGCACAACTGATGTAACTTCGGGAGGGAAAGACCTTACGCTATCTTATGCACCAGTTGTATCGAACGGTATTCACTATTTTACGATAATATTGATTTTGCCGCACAGTTTGGTATCCTCTCTAGATGATCTTGTTGTACAGCAGAGAAATTTTGCTATAGCAGCTATGTTAATAATTGTCCTCAGTTCTGTGGGGATATTTTTTGTAATAACTTATTGGAATAAGGGATTAAGAAAGGTGGTATATATCCAGACAAAAGAATTACAGGAGACAACCAAAAAATTGACCTATCATGACAAATTGCAAAAAGAGTTCATCGACATTGCTGCCCACGAATTTAGAACGCCAATCCAATCGGTTCTAGGTTATTCAGAAATGATTCATGCAAATCTAAAAAATTTCGATCAATATTTTGACAAAATAATAAGAAATGCTAGGAGATTAGAAAAGTTAACGGAGGACATACTAGACGTGTCTAGGATAGAAGGCAACAATCTTCAGCTGTCAAAATCGAATTTTGATCTGAACCATACAATACAACAGCTAATTGAAGACTATCAAAAAGAAGCAGCTGATAAGAATGTAAAGGTAATTCTTGATTTTAAAAAGAACGTTCCTGCTACTATATATGCGGATGAAGCCAGGTTGCAACAGGTTTTTAACAACCTATTATCTAATGCAATTACTTTTACCAACAATGGTACTGTTATCATAACTGCATATAAAGCTCAAGTTGACACCAATGCCGAAATGGGACATCAGAACGAAGAGTCAATTGTAGTAGAGATAAAAGACACTGGATCCGGTATTAACCCTGAAATGCTTCCGAGGCTATTTGAAAAATTTGCCACAAGGTCCGGATCTGGTACTGGATTGGGCTTGTATATTTCAAAAAGTATTGTGGACAGCCACGGTGGAAAAATATGGGCATACAACAATAAAGATGGAATCGGTGCAACATTTACGTTTACTCTCCCCCTTCATCAGAAAAAAAGCAAAAAATAGTTCGAATGCATGAATAATTCTAGTAGTCAATTAAAACACGCAAAGAAATTTATTAATTAATTGAGGAATTTTTTTAAGTCAGAATCTGACAATAATATAGTTGAAGCGTAATCGTGTAATGCTGGTTGACGATGAAATTGACATTCTAGGATTATTCAGTGAGGTTTTAACGCTGAATGGCATTAATGTTCAGCCGTTTACGGATCCTGAGGAGGCGCTCAAGGATTTTGAGATTAATCATGACTCATATATCTTGGTGATATCCGATGTAAGAATGAAACCTATTTCAGGTGTTGAATTTATCAAGAAACTAAGAAATATTGACTCCAAGATAAAGGTAATTGTGATGACAGCATTCGAAATCGATGGGAATCAACTTAATGAAATTGATAAAGATGAATTCTTCAATAAACCCATAAGGATTAATGAACTCGTCCAAATTGTAAAAAAATACGTCGCCTAGAATTTTCTTCTTGAATGTTAATAGTGATCATAATCCAATGGACTGTTTTTAGTTAGAGTTTTAGCCCATATTCAGATTCTAAAAGGTTTTTTCTGAGATAGGAATCTATATTTTTCATTACTCTTGGGTTTCCTTCTATATGTTTTATAAGTCTAGAATTGCTGTAATGCATATTACGATATTTTATGCTACCATCAACTGAATAATAATCAAATTCTACGGTTAAAATCCCAGAAATATGCTCAGCGTCTTCTTTTACATTAAATGCTATTAAATGATTAAGTCTTATGGGTTCTCCTTTAATACCAAATACGCGTTCGCCTTTACAGTAGGCAGAGCTATGGTCTACAGCCATTTTAGAGTGATTATAATACACTCCACCCATTAGTCTTTAGATGCTAGCATTGTCTTTAAACATTACTTAAAGTATCATAGTATTGCTGAAAATTAACTTTATACCTATCAAAATATAGCGCAATGAGGTATTACATCTATAAATATTTTGTTGGACACTCTGCATTGATGGGCCAATCATTACTAGAGAACGAAAAGAAACTAGATATCTATGAGTTGGGTGTTGCTGACGGAATCAAGGAAATGTTAGCTCTTAGGGGTTTTTCCAAAGAGAAAATACTTAATTCAACAGTAAGCAATTTGGCTGAAACTCTCCAGATTGACTATTATGTGGCACTAATCATTTATAATTCGGCAAAAAATATTTAAGTATGCTAATGTAGGTCTTCCTATCAAATTTGAATTGAAGCGGTGTGTTAATGCATTTAGGTTACAATATGTTATAACTTTACCATGTTAGATATTGGTGGTTGTAACTTTACTATATTAAGATATCATAATACTTATGACACTTGTTCTAATTTACATTTTAATATATTTTAATACGTTTAAATCATAGATAATAATGGAACTGTTCTTTCATACAATATAATTACTGGCAACATATTTAATAACATCCAGGTCATCAATTTCGGGAAACTTTTTTAAGCGTTGTCCCCTAAAAAGACCTCCATATAAATTCTTATGATCAATCGTAACTCAATGATTAATATTTGGCGTAGGTCATTTTATTAGTATGAATGGCATGAAACGCATGAAATTACGACATAACACTGATAAGTCATGTTGAGGTATGATTGGTAAGAGGAAATCTTTTGATTTATCACTTTAGTTTTGACGTTGATTGGAGGAAAAAATGTGCGGAATAGCAGGCATACTGAATAAAAATAACCAAGGCGTAACTGACGACCTTATTCTGATGTTATCATGTATGCATAACAGAGGTCCTGATGGGGTCGCTATCCAAGTTGGGGATAATAGACGTAACTCCATGGAGTCATCTGAATTATCTAGCCCTTATACGGATGGAAGATTTGGCCTGGGTCACGTGAGATTGGCTATTGTAGGCGGTCAATTAGGAAAACAGCCATTCACAAGCTGTGACGGACGACTTACACTTGTACATAATGGGGAAATCTATAACTACAAACAAATAAGAAATAGATTAACATCTACACATAATTTCGTCAGCAGTTCGGACAGCGAAGTCATACTTCATTTGTTAGAAGAAAAACTTGCAGAATCGGCAAGTTTGTTGGAAGCAATAACAAAAATGGCAAAGACCTTAGATGGCGTTTATGGGATTGCAGTAAAAGATCATAATACTGGGGAAATTGCACTTGTCAGAGACTTGCTAGGTGTAAGGCAGCTTTACTATAGTGATGATCCTGAACAGGTAACATTTGCTTCTGAACAAAAAGCAATCTGGCTACTGGGAGGGAGCAAATCAGTACGGAGGGTGATGCCTGGCCATGCCGTTATCATCAGCAATAAAGGTTCATTAATTGAACATAGAATTGCAGAACCTCCTAGCAGTTTGAAATCTGACAAGATGGATTTTAGATACAACTCACTTGAGCAAGCCTTACCGGCATACAAGAAATCATTGATTTCAGCAATGAGAAAGCGTACAGAGGGTCTGGACAGAATAGGAATAATTTTTTCAGGTGGTATCGACAGCGTGCTAGTAGCCTGGCTAGCCAAGGATCTAGTAAAGGAGGTAATTTGTTATAATGCTGGAACTCTTGATTCATCAGATATTCTTTTTGCTCGCAAAGTCGCCGATGATCTCAAATTGAAACTTGTAGTAAACGTTATCACCAAGCGTAGTACTGAGGAAATGTTACCAAAAATTATTCATGCTATTGAAGAAAGAGATGCGGTTCAAGTTGAAGTTGCTCTACCTATTTATTCAGCTATGGCTATGGCCAAAAAGGATCATATTAAAGTAGTATTTTCTGGTCAGGGAGTAGACGAAATATTTGGAGGTTATCCATGGTACCCAAAAATAGTAGCAAGTGAAGGTTATCCTTCGCTACGGAATCATATGATTGAAGATTTATTCTTACTATATAAAGAAACGTTAGAAAGAGAAGATAAAACAACTATGGCACATGGTATTGAAATGAGGGAGCCGTATTTGGACATGCGTGTCATCGATACTGCATTTGACATGAATCCAAGACTAAATGTCACAGGACCTGATGACACTCTTGGAAAACAGGTTCATAGAAAATTAGCGGCCGAACTGGGCATTCCCAAGGAAATATCATATAGGAGTAAATCGGCGGCCCAACACGGATCAGGAATGCACTTCATCATTGACGAGATGGCCCGGGAAAATGGTTTTACTGAAAGTACAATTTCTCCGGGTTATGTGCGACAGCTCGAAAAGAGAGAGCTATTAGGAAGCTCTCAAAGGTACGGTTTTAAATACGGCAATAAAGAGCTGTGGCAAACATCTCCCCACATTCAGTTGTATTTAGACAAGATTTTTGAAGGCGTCTTTGGAAAATCAAGCACATCAATTGACACTTCTGACGAAGAGTATTTGCTAACTAATCGAATCATAAGAAAATCAAGTTCAGGAAAGTAAACCAAAAAACGTATCCTTACTTTCTGTTTGCGATATTCATAATCGAGTTTTCCAATTGCGCAAGTCTCAAAGGCTTAATCAAAACCTCTACACGTTTGTTATCAAGAAAAGGCATTTTAATAATTTCTTTAGTAACAGTCTCGTATGCGGTAACTATCAAAATAGCTGCCGATGGATATTTATTTAGAATCTGTAAAGCGGCGTCTAATCCATTCTTATCATTAGGTAACTTGTAGTCTATTATTGCTACATCAGGCTTGATTCTATCATAATCAGATAGGATTTCATTTGCAGTCGTTGATGTAGCGACCACGTTATGCCCTCTGCTCAAAAGATAGTCCTTGTAGAGCAACAGGATATCCTGCTCGTCTTCAATAATCATAATGCTCAAGCGTTTCTTTTCTTTCTTTGCCATACGTAAGTTGTGTCTTATTTTGTCTATAATATTACTTTAATGTCGCCTTTGTAAAAAAACAATAATGCGTTAATGAATACTAAATTTTTGAACATTTTCGATAATGCCAGAGTAGCGCTCATCTTAAGGTTAATTATTAATGAATGCAAATACAGCTAGTCAAATAGCATTCCTGGTGTTCCTAACGCGAAACTTTAAACAATCATTACTGGTCTTACTTGTCATTAGGTCCATTCGGAATTTGTGGAAAGACTTTCTTGATGTCCAAGAATCTCTTCCTTAATGTAACTACACTTACGTTTCCAGCTAACGATATTCTAGATTGACTTGTCTTCTCACCTTTCTCTAAACATGCTCCGTAAAGCACCGCAACAGCAATTGCACATGGATCCTTCCCAAAGGAAATAGGATCATCTTTTATCTGTGACATCATTTGTATCGCGTGTCTTAGCGTCTTCTCGCTAATGTTTGCATTGTTGGCAATTCTAGCCAAATGTGATGTTGAATCGATTGACGGGAGTCGAACCTTAAGTTTTCTTACTAATAATCGGTAACATTTGCCTGCGAAAATCTTGTCTGCATCAGATATTTCAGCTATTTCTTCGATGGTTCGTGGGACATTCATCTCTCTGCATGATGCGTATACACATGCTACCACAAAACCCTTTATCGATCTTCCTTTTATTAGGTTCTGATCCAAGATCTTCCTGTAATAGTATGCCGATTTTTCGACTATAGTGTCACTCAATGAAAGCTTATCTTTTATCCTTATAAGGACAGCAAAAGCGTTCTTTAGGTTTCTATGGTAGCTCCTATTGTTGTTTGAGATCTTGTTCCAACGCCTCATGCGCTGGATAGCTGAACGCTGTTCAACCCTTATCGCTACTCCATCCGCGTCTACGTTAGAGTATGAAATCAAGGTAGAAAGATTCTTGTCATGATGAGCCAACGATGAAGGAGTACCTAGATTCATGCTACTCAGGTTCGTATTCATATCTAGCAATGGATCAACGTATTCCCTTTCTACTGAAAGAACAACTCCACAACCGCTGCAAATTTTTTCTCCAGTCCCGTGGTCAAAAACTACGGTTTCACCTTTGCAGTTCTTGCATTCTTCATCATGTTCTTCCAGTACTATACTTGTCGCTTTTGGTCCATTTGCAAAATTCATAAACCAACTTCACTTTTATTTTACTATTAAAAAGTAGGTATACAAAGTGATTATAGCAATGGCATGTATGCGGAGTAACACAGATGGTTGCAGGACAACACATTTATTTTTGAGACACATATGTATAATGTGCCTACATCAACTACAAGGTCCTTCCGGGTCGATACAGAGTTAGCAAAAGTATTAGATGAAGAGTCTGAAAGGATGGGAGTTTCGGTCAACGCTCTCGTAAATATGATTCTTAAGCGGTATTCCGAGTTTACTCGATTTCTTTCTAAAATTGATTTGGTAGTAATAAATAGAGAAATGCTGAAATCACTGTTTGATTCCTATCCAGATGAAGATATTTATGCGCTGGGAGTAAAAATTGGGGAAATCATTCCACGGGATACAATTCTTTTCTGGAAAAAGACACTAACTTTTGAATCTATCATAGAGTATATAGAGAAAATAATTTGTCGTTATGGGTTTTTAGGCACTTACGATGAAACGAATCAAAATGAAAAAAAAATTATTGTCATAAGACATCGTCTCGGACAAAAGGGATCCGAATTTCTACATGGTTATTTGAAATCTACCCTAAAAAGCACACTTAACTTGGATAGCTCCTTTGAACTTACAGAATCCTCAGTCAAATTGCAGATAAACAATTAATCAAGATTCTGATAATGGCGTATTATCAAATTGAAATTTTTCTGGCATAATAGAAATTTTAGTCTTTAATCCTCACCGGGAACTGATCGAATAATATTATAATCCCCTAGTTAATTTTTAGTTGTGAAAATTAAAAATCACGAGATCCAACCGGCCTTACTGGTCATCGATATGCAAAACGGATTTGTAAGTAAGGGAGGTTCGTATGATTTAATGGGGTTGAATGTTTCCAAATACAGTGACGTAGTCCCCTCCCTTAAACGACTTATTGCTTTTTGTAGGAAAGTCAAGATACCTATCTTTTACTCACAGGCGGTTAGAGAGGAATCTGGAATTGACCTATTGACGAGGTCGCATAGGATATTACCAAAATCAAGGGAAGAAAGGATAAAAAGAAGACCAATTTGCATCAGAGGAAGTTGGGATGCGGAAATCGTTGAAGAATTAAAGCCCAATTTCGACGATCATGTGGTTATAAAGAGGAGAGATTCAGTATTTCAGGACACTGAAGTCGAAGTCTGGTTAAGAAGTTTAGGAATTGATTCTATAATTTTTGCTGGGATAGATACATCTATTTGCGTGGAATCCTCTCTAAGGGATGCATTCAACCATGGGTACGATGTAGTACTAATTTCTGATGCAACTGCTTCTAATAACCTAAACCATTACAATTCGACGCTTGATAATATTCGCAATTACTATGGATTAGTCATGAACCTAGATGAGTTTATTGGTAATTCTGGCAAGGATATCAAGTAAGTGGATACTACTTTATTGAAACAATCCATAGCTTATTGTCGTACCACGTACATGATAATTAATTGCCAACTGGGAGGGTTGAGGTAGTAGCATCAATCTAACCCAGTTGACTGTGTTTAGAGGCTTCGAGCAATTCCTGCACCAAGGCTTAAAACCTTAGTGGGTCAAAGCTCCATTAGATTACAATAATTTTGGCAAGTCCTGTGTTGCAATTGACCATCGGTTTTGCGTCCCATCATTAACAAACATCTTCCATTTGGCCATAATTGTTACTTTATAAATTTTGATGATGGACCGCGTCAAGACAATCCGTATGTCGGGATAGCAGCACCATTTATCACTTTAGAATCCGAAGAGCAAAGAAATAATACAACATTCGCTAAATCTTCTGGAGATAGCCACTTACTAAAGTCAGCATTTGGCATTGCCCTTCTATTAGCTTCAGTGTCAATTGTTGTTGGCAAAATGCAGTTTATGTTAATTTTGTCTTCTCTAAACTCTTGGGAGATTGATTCTACAAATCTTATTAGTGCTGCCTTTGATGCGGCATATGCAGAATCATATCCATCTGATTTCACTCCGGACCTGGAAGATACATGAATAATTTTTCCACCGTTTCCAGATTTCATTACCGGAATCACATGTTTGCTTATTAAAAATGCAGACTTCAAGTTTAGATTCATCATTGCCTCCCAATCATCTTCTCCTAATTGAGTAATATTCTTGCCGCCCAAGTACCCACCTACTGTGTTAACCAATATGTCTATTTTTGAAAATTTTCCGAACAGTATTGGTAACATTTTAAGTATCTCTTTTTCATTCGAAATGTCTAATTTGATTATTTCTACTTGAGGGTTGACACTCTTTAATTTGGCCGCTTCGGTTTCGTTACGAAAAGAAGCAATAGTTTTGGCGCCAGAATCTAGGAATCTTTTTACTAATGTTCTTCCAAAAGCTCCTGTTCCTCCAGTGATAAATACAACTTTATTTGAAAAATTGTATGATATACTCATAGATTTTTATATTATTTGTTAAATATTAGTATATCGCATCATGGAACTCAGATACAATACTTTTTCAAAAATAGTTTTTATAAACGGAGGCATCGTCGAAATATATAGATACTATTTGAGCTTTGTGCGTAAGCAAAAGTATGTTATTGTAGTGAAGAACTATGTTTGGTTTAAAAAGTGCAGGCGAGGAACAGCATGTTACTGATACAATTATCATTGATATTGCCAACTGGTTAAAGAACTATGTTACTAAAGACTATAACCATACACAGATGGTCAATGTCATGAATAAATTCTAATCGGATTTCAAATATGTCGATGAAGTAAGATCACACAATCCAAAGACGGCCAGACAAATGTTGGAATATTGGTTAGCGGTTGATGTCTATCCTGAATACGGAAACGAAGTACACGAAATAATGAACTTTATTCGTGAAATGAATACTGAAAAAGAGTATACAGAGCCAATCACTCAGCAAATGTTCTTTTATACTTTTCGAAAATAGTTTTAGA
>Ga0193715_1000308_pt1 | contig 12892 bp, 10 predicted proteins | sample U2m2metaG_FD_143040 | JGI IMG/M metagenome (GOLD analysis project Ga0193715, IMG submission 143040) | Soil microbial communities from a riparian zone of the East river system, Colorado, United States - U2m2 | ecosystem: Environmental > Terrestrial > Soil > Riparian zone | place: USA: East River... | reverse complement strand
TAGATTTCCTCGAGCGCGAGAAGAACAGCGCCATCCACGACCTGCATGTCGATCTTTTGAAATTGCGACGGGAAGATTCGCGGTTTCGTCAGCAATTTTCCGGCGGAATCGATGGCGCGGTCTTGGGGCCGGCCAGTTTCGTTCTCCGGTATCTCGGACAGGAAAACAACGATCGCCTGGTGCTGGTGAATCTGGGCGAGAGCCACGTCCTTAAGCCTGCTCCAGAACCTCTGCTCGCCCCGCCCTCGGGTTACAACTGGGAGCTGCTCTGGACAAGCGAGTCTCCGCGTTACGACGGATCAGGATCTTCTCCAGCCACCACTCCGGAGCAGTGGTTTCTGCCGGCGGAATCTGCGGTTGCGTTGCGGCCGGTGCCCAAAAACGGAAACTGAGGCTAGGTGCATCAGTCACGCGTCGCGGTAACTCGTCCGCCGATAATCCGCCCGAGCGACAAGCAAGCCGCCACTACGGCTAAGGGGCGAAATATGTCATGGAACGCGCTTGCGCGCGTCGGATTCACAGCGCATAACTTCCGGCGATGAAATTCGTTCTGCTCATCGTCGCAATTGGCTCGATGTCTATTTCCGCGTCTGCGCAGGAGGAAATTACTCCGCCGCCAAAAGTCTATCCCGTCGCCTTGCCGAACTACGACGAAGAAACGGCTACGCGACTCCAGATCTTTTTGGACAACAACTATTTCGGGCCCGGAAAGATCGATGGAAAAATGGGCGAGTTTTTTCGCAAAGCGCTCATCTCATACAAGCACGCCCGCGCCATGCCGAAGACGGGCGCGGTCGATGAGTGGATGCTCGATCAAGTGCCGGTGACCTACACGACCTACACAATCAGGGAGGAAGATCTGAAAGTTGTCGGCGATGTTCCCGGCAGCCGTGCCGAGCAGGCAAAATTGAAATGGTTGCCTTATACTTCGTTGCTCGAATTCGTCGCCGAGCGTTATCATTCCGCCGAATCTTATATTCAGAAACTCAATCCCGGAAAGAACTGGGAACATTTGCAACCGGGCGAAGTCCTCAAGGTGCCGAATGTCTTGCCGTTCGAGGTCGAAAAATTTGCCGAGGGCAAGGTTCCTGAAAATCCGGCATTCGCGACACGCAAGATTTTCGTAGATACTGGGGAACGTCTGCTGGAAGTTTTTGATAACGATCAGCTTATCTGCGTTTTTCCGATTACCCCGGGATCAAAAACACTGCCCGCGCCGGTTGGCACATGGAAGATTCTCGGCGCGACCATTTGGCCGTGGTTCCGCTACGACGAAGGAATGCTCAACCACGGTGTCCGCACCGAGAACTACTACAATCTTCCACCGGGACCGAACAACCTCGTCGGCGTACTCTGGATGGGCTTAAACAAACCCGGTATCGGCATTCACGGAACGAACAATCCGGAGACGATCGGACGCGCCGCCAGCCACGGCTGCGTTCGGCTGGCGAATTGGGACGCCGCACGCGTCAAGGACCTCGTGAGCGTCGGCAACACCGTCCTCATTTTCTGATTGTAGGGCGTTTCTGTGAAACGCCAGGCGTCTGACACAGACGCCCTATAATGAAAATTTTTCGCGCGGAATCGCGAGCTCAAACGTCTAGGCTTTAGATCGACCAATGGATTCCAGTGAACGCGAACAGTATCGAGCGGCCATTCACGGCGATCGAGAAGCATTTGAAATGATCATCCGCACGCACAGTCGAACACTTTTCGCCATCGCTTACAGCATCCTGCAAAACCGCGAGGAAGCCGAAGACGTTGTTCAAGACGCACTCGTCAGAGCCTGGAAAACGCGCTGGCGCGTGCGCGATCCGGCAAAATTTCCCGCCTGGCTTGCAACCGTCGCACGTCATCGCGCACACGATATTTTTCGGAAGCGCCGCGCCGTTCCCTTTCCCCCCGAAACAATCGAAACAAACGAAACTGAAATAACGAATACAGAGGCAATCGATCAACAGTTACACACAGCCCTCGCCGCGCTGCCGGAGCTTCACCGCGCTGCACTTACGCTTCGTTACTTCGAAGAACTGGATTATCGCACAATCGAAAATACACTTGGCCTGAGCAACGGCGCGTTGCGCGGAATCCTCGGCCGCGCCCTTGCCGCGCTGCGCAAACAACTTCGGCCCGCTCTCGCTTCACTTGAATAAGCGTATGGCAACCATTCACAACGAAATCGATGACTGGCTTGCCGCCGATGTTCACGGCGACCTTTCGAAGGACGAGCGTAGCGCTCTCCACGCGCATCTCGTTGAATGCGCCACCTGCCGAAAAGCCCATGAGGAGAACAAAGTTATGAACAAAATTCTGGAAGAAACTCTCGCTCAGGAAAAACCCGATCCGGCATTCGAACAGCGAATGCTGGCCGGTTTTCGCGGTCGCATTCCGCAAAGAAGCGGACTCGCAAGATTGCTCGTTGATCTGATGCGTTTGCGTCCTGTACAGATTACCGCCGTCGCTGCGATCCTTTTGGCGCTAGTTCAAGTGGGGCGCGTGATCACTGGCGAACGTTCAACCATGCCGCGCAGTCGTGAGGACTACGCTAACGAAGAGTTGTTCCGACAACAACTATCCCAGGTGGCGTCGGACGTAGGTCAAGCCGGTGGTTTAGATAAATCAGACGTACTCGCCGCAGAGCGATCACGAGACTTGGCGCTCCAAGCACCGCCACCGTCATTTCCCGCAAGCCGATCAGACTTTCACGAAAACGCCAAGATGCCGGACACGATAGTCGCGCCGACGAAGGCGGCACAGCCAGAGGCCGCTGAGATGTTGGGACGCTCCGCAAGTCCGGAGAATCTTGCCCGGGTGGAGGTTGCCGAGCAAAAGCCAGCCGACGCGCCTGCTCCAGTACTGGCTAATCGCAAACTAATTCGCAATGCAACTGTCCAGCTTGAGATCGTAAGCTTTGATGACGCATTGCAGAGAATCACAGCGTTTGCGAACGAAGAACACGGATATGTCGCGACAACGAGTTCCGAGAAACAGGCAAACGGAAAACTGCGCGGCGAAGTCGTCGTCAAGGTGCTGCCTGAAAATCTGGATCGCTTTCTGCAAAAGCTTCGCGGACTTGGCGAACTAAAGAACCAGACGCTCGGCACCGAGGACGTCACGAAAGCATATTTCGATACCGATGCACGCCTGAAGAACGCGCGCGTTATGGAGCAGCGCTTGATCGACATGCTGAAAACTAAGACCGGGAAGGTTGCCGATTTGCTTCAAGTCGAGAAGGAACTCGGTCGCGTGCGCGAAGAAATTGAAAAGATGCAGGGCGATCTACAGTATTGGGATTCCCAGGTGCAGTTCGCGACCGTGACGGTTTCGCTTGCGGAAAAAGACATGCAAGAACCGGCGGCGTTTCTGCTCAAGGAACGCGGTCAACTTTCGCTTTACGCGCCGGATGTAGAGAAGATTTATAACGAGGCCAAAGCGCTCGCGTCGCCAAAGGTGCAGATAACCAACGCGCAACTGAACCGTGACTATTCAGGACGCGTCTCCGCGACAATGAGCCTATTGATCGCCCCGGAAGAAAGCGATGCTGTGATCAGCCGCGTGAAAGGATTGGGACGCGTGGAAAATTTTCAAATGCAAACACAGCGCATTGCGCAAGGCGGCAATGGCATGTCGGAAAATGCGAAGACTAAACGCGACAAAGTAGAACTCAACATCACCATTTCCCGCGAAGAACAGGAGCAGGCACTGCAGCAAACCAGTCTGCGCATTCGTACCTCGGCAGTAGACGAAAAGGCGAAGGAGCTTCGCACCCTGGCTGAAAAGCAAGGTGGACGCGTTCGCAATTCGACTTTTAATCGCGATCCAGACGGACGCGAACTGGCAAATGTTTGGCTGCGCGTACCGATGAAAAACTACTTCGCACTCATGCAATCGCTCAACTCGCTGGGCAAAGTTGAAAACGTGAGTGTGCAACGCCAGGACCGCACGGGCACACAAATCGATGAAGCCAGCGCACCGGCTGACATTTCGATCCAGGTTTACAGCCAGGGCAACATCATCTCGCACGAGAGCGGTTTGCTCGCCACGCTGCGACGCACCCTGACGCAAAGCGCCGGCGCAATCATGTGGAGCTTGCGCATGATCGGCGTGGCGGTCGCGTTTCTTGCGCCTTGGGCGATCGCGATTGTCGCAGTGGTTTGGATCGTGAGACGCATCGCGCAAAAACGACGATCCAAATCATAAACGCACCCACTGACTGTCATCCTGAGCCGCGAAGACGGCGGAGAACCTCACACAGCATCGAGCGTCACACGATCTGATTTGTGTGATCCAATTAGCCAATGTGAGGTCCGTCGCTCCGCTCGGGAGGACACGCATTTTGGCAGCGACCACTGCGAATCGCTCTTGCTCGCTTCGCAAACGAGTCATATTTTGGTTTGCACGGAGGATGTCGATGAAAACAACCAGCGGTATCAGCTTCGATAACGCGGCCGTGGCTGCAACGCCGAAACATCTTTTGCAATTCGCCGTCGACCAGCGTTACGACGATTACACGTCAGTGGACCATGCGGTGTGGCGATTCATCATGCGCCAGAACATTTTTTTTCTAAAGGAGTATGCACACAAGGTTTACTTCCAGGGCCTGCTCAACACCGGGATTTCTTTCGAGCGCATCCCGCGCATTCAGGAGATGAACGACATACTCGCCAAGATCGGATGGGGCGCGGTGGCGGTGGATGGTTTTATTCCGCCGGCGGCATTCATGGAATTTCAAGCTTACAAGGTCCTGGTGATCGCGTGCGACATGCGGCAAATCCATCATATCGAATACACTCCGGCCCCCGACATCGTCCACGAGGCGGCGGGTCACGCACCGATTATCGTCGATCGTGAATACTCGAATTATCTGCAGCGGTTCGGCGAAGTAGGCGCGAAGGCGATGTCGTCAAAGAAAGATTTCGAGCTCTATCAAGCGATTCGGCACTTGTCGATTTTGAAAGAGCAGCCGAACAGCAGCCCGAAAGAAGTCGATGAAGCAACCAAACTGGTTGAAGATCGCCAAAAAAAACTGGGCGAACCGTCTGAGATGGCGCTGCTCTCGCGCCTGCACTGGTGGACAGTCGAGTACGGATTGATCGGCACGCTCGAAAATCCGAAAATCTACGGCGCGGGATTACTTTCATCGATCGGCGAATCCGTCTCATGTCTCGAGCCGCAAGTTAAAAAGATTCCTTACTACGTCGACGCGGCGAACATGCCGTTCGATATCACGACCAAGCAGCCGCAACTCTTCGTTTGCCGCGATTTCAAACACCTCGCTGACGTGCTTGAAGAATTTGCGAACAAGATGGCGTTCATGGTCGGCGGACTCGAAGGCATTAACAAAGCGATCGAATGCAAGAACACTGCGACCTGTGAGTATTCATCCGGTCTGCAAGTCAGCGGTGTTTTCGGCGAGGTCATCACGGATGAAAACAATTCGCCGATCTATCTCCGGACAACTGGCAAGACAGCGCTGGCGTTCCGCAACAAGGAACTCGAAGGCCACGGCGTCGATTATCACAAGGAGGGCTTCGGTTCACCAATCGGTAAATGGCAGCACACACCGACCTCTCCCGAACTGCTGACGAACGATCAGCTCCACGCGCTTGGAATTGTCGAGGGAAAGAAAGCGAAGCTCGAGCTTGTCAGCGGCATCGTGGTATCGGGCAAGGTCGAGAAAATCCTGCGTCGCGACGGGAAATTGCTGCTAATCGCATTCTCAAATTGCACCGCCAAATACGGCGGCCGCGTCCTGTTCAATCCCGACTGGGGAACCTACGACATAGCGGTCGGCGAGCGAATCAGCTCGGTCTTTAACGGGGCGGCAGACAAGGATGCATACAACCAGGTTGCCCTGGTCCCGAAGGACCGGACCATCAAGGTCCCGTCCGATGCGAAACGCAAGCGGCTGGAAAATCTCTACGCGCAAGTGCGCAAGATCCGGGAGAGCAAGACCGGCTATGAAAGACTTGGTGAAATTTGGGAGACGCAACAAGCCGAACACCCCGAAGATTGGCTATTATCTATGGAAATCTTCGAGATCCTCGACACCACGGATCAACAGCCGGAGCTGAAAGCGAAAATCGAGAAGTTCCTAAACGAAAAGAAGGCGAAGACCAAAGACCTCTCGACCTTAGTCAGTTGGGGCTTCCGGCTTGTCGAATACCACAAGAAGCCGGAATACCAGGCGACGCTGCACGCGTCCCGGAAATAACCTGTAGTCGCTTCGCTGTGCGAAGCATGCGTTGACGTGAATGGCTCACGCGAGTCACGCCGCCCACAGGGCGGCGGCTATAACTCAAAACGCTTCGTCTTTGAAATGGCGTTTGCCTTTCAGCGCCTTTGCGTACTCGTCCTTGCTTAGAATATTTTCATCGAGCTGCATGTCGGTGCGAAGAAAGTTCCGGAACCAAATCTCGATTCGTTGCTGATCTTGCAGCACTTGTTCGGTAATGTAATTAGCGTCGATGTTGATACAGATCGCGCCGACAATTCCAAATTCCTTTCGTTTGATTGGGATCGTCGTGCATTTGAATCTTCGCGCGCCGATGTTCAGCTCGTAATTCAATTTTTCCTCGTTAAGAAGCTGACGCTTCTTCAGATCGATGAGCAGATTCGTCGTGCCGTCGCGCAAGTGCCTGCCGGTCGCATTGTTTTCCAGCACGATGAGCGAATGTGATGGGTCAGCCAGGTTGTGCAGCAGGATCTCGATTCCGGTATTCGGAAAGGATTTTCCGATCAGCCGGACAATCCGCTCGTAATTTTCGAGGAATTCGTGCGTGTCGTCGGCGATGGTCTTCCCGTTATATTTCTCGAATAGTTGCGCGTAAACCTTTTGCTCTGCGGGTTCGAGTTGTGCACGCACGTTATTCTGTTCGCCAATGAAAATGAGCTGTCGTGCGGCTGTATAATCTTCGTTCTTGAGGAAGTAATGCATGCCCAACCGAAAATCTTTCAGACTGAATTCGCCGAAGTTTTCACGGGTTACGGTGAACGGGTAGAAATCGTACTCTTCCAGATTTCTCCCAAACTTCCGACGCCGTTCCTTATATTTTCCCCAAACGAAGCCTGCCACCAGGAAACCGAGTGAGACAATGATCGAAGCAATGACGTTAATACTTAGCTCGCTCTGCAGAGCTTTGATCATAGGATGAACATCTTTTGCGCTGTAGCCACCGGCCCGCGGCCGGTCGCTCTTGGGAAGGGTTCCGTCCCCTTAAGAACGGCTCACGGCTCCATGGCTACAATTGCTTTGGCACCAAGCTTGCCTCAGCAATCACAGATTTCCAGCGAGACTGGAAAGCGTGATGTTTTCCAGGGCGACATCGTTTGGCCGCGACAGCGCATAGGCGACGGCGCCGGCAACTTCCTCCGGTGAGATCATTTTTTCACGAGGCCATTCGCCTTCGACCTTATTCCAAATGTTGGTATCAGTCGCGGCAGGGTAAACATTGATGACGCGAATTTTGCGATCGCGCAATTCTTCGCGGACAGATTGGGAGAATCCCTCAAGCGCAAACTTGCTCATGCAGTAGGCGCTCCAGTTTGGGTAACCCGTTTTGGCCGCGATTGAGAGAATGTTCACCACGCTCGACCCAGGCGGCATTCGCGGAGCGAAATGCTGCGTCAATAAGAATGGCGCGGTGACATTGACGCCGAGCGTTTGCTCCCACTCAACAGATGTAATTTCTCCGAACGGCTTCACGACGGCAACGCCCGCGTTGTTTACCAGTAAGTCGATCGGATCCTTTCCAACCTCAGCGATGAGATCAGCAACGCCGGACGAAACAGCGAGATCGTGGATCAGGCGAACAATGTTCGCACAGTTTGCTTTCAGGGAGTTGCACACATCCGCCAGCGCAACGGTGTCTCGCCCGTGGAGAAGAAGCGTTACGTCAGCCGCAGCTAGCTTTTGGGCAATCGCGCGACCAATCCCGCGGCTCGCGCCAGTGATAAGATAATGTTTCATGAGGTAGAGCAAGCTTCCCAGCTTGCTTGTAATAAACGCAAGCCAGAGGCTCGCGCTACATTCGTCGTAATGTGAACCGGTTATTTGCCGTTTCCCACAAACGCAAACGAACCAGCCGCTGGTTGAGGCGATTATCGATCTTTGGCCAAAGCGCGCGCACGATATTTTCGCCTGTCGAAGGGACAGCTCGAAAATCGTCCGTCTCAAGGTCGAGATGCCGATTGCGCCAGGGCGCAAGCGAATCTTCGATCGCTGTTCTAAATGCGACAAAATCATAAAGTGTTCCACTGCGTCTATCGTACTCACCGCCAGCCGTCGTCTCAGTCAGATAGCAATGACCGTGACCAAGCGGATTGTTGCACTTGCCGTAGAGCTTCGCGTTTTCGGCATCCGAGAGAGCAACCGCGTGCAGACGATGGGCGGCATTGAATGGCACTCGCATTCCAAGGAAAACGGCGGCGCTATTCCAAACTTCCGCGAAAAAATCGTCGCGCTCGTGTAAACGGATACGATGCAACGGCACGACGGCATTCACGCGCTCGTAAAGATACCCGGCCAAGGCCTCCGTAGTAATAGGAAGATTCTTCAAGCCGGGAACGTCTTGATTGAGATATCGGTGATCGAGTTCGTCACGCAACGAACGTTCACAACCATCGATTGCGTCGCGGCGAACCAGCGGCACTTCTGGATCGAGTTTTTTCGCGCGGAAAGTGAGGCGAGCCCGGTAATTGTGCCCATGAAGAGAAGTTGCCGGGCCGAAAAGGCGCGTGTTTTCCTCGATACTCAAGAGCGGCGACATCGTTTTTCGCGCGGCCGAAAACTCGAGCCAATAGTTCGCTTCGCCAGCGCCATTTGAATAGAACGTGGCGCCGTGGTCGGGCGACTCGCTCAAATGGCAGACGGCGAGGTTTGCATCGACATCGGAGAACAGCGGCGCGATGTCGACGTAGAGTTGTCGCGCGATATTCTCTGCCGTAGGCGCAATGTTCCGGAACGAAGGATTGTCCTTGTTGAGAAATTTGTGATCGAAACGCTCGCGCACAATTTTGCCCGCTCGTTCCTTGATTTCGCTGATGTTTATCAGCATTCCGTTGCTTTGGTTGACAGGCCCGGTAAAGACAAAATACGCGACGTAATTGCGACCCGTGCCGTAGCGCGCGTTTGTTTCGGGCCCGAAAACCGCCAGGTTTTTGGCGTCACTCCAACCGCTGATGTGTAAACGCCTGGAGGCCGAGAATTCAACACGTTTGCTAACCGACAACAGCATAAGGCAGCAAACACGCGGCGCAGCAGGGTGCAAGGTGGATCGGCTTGTCTTCAAGACGATGCCAGGCACATCGCCGAAGGCGCAAGGTTCTTTCGGATGCTCGGACTCGGCGCCAAAGGCGCGTTTGTGCCAACGCGTTGAGGACAACGCGTTCCACCTAATCCTTCAGCAGCGAGAGGAATTCGGAGCGCGTTCGCGCGTCTTCTTTGAAAACACCGAGCAAACACGATGTTTTCATAACAGAGTTTTGCTTTTCAACTCCGCGCATCATCATGCAGAGATGTTTAGCCTCAATGACCACCCCGACGCCGCGGGGATGCAGTGCCTTCATTAACGCGTCGGCAATTTGCATCGTCAGGTTTTCCTGGATCTGAAGCCGCCGCGCGAACATGTCCACAATCCGCGCGGTCTTCGACAGACCAACGACTTTTCCGTTGGGTATGTAAGCGACGTGGGCCTTACCGTTAAACGGAATCAAATGGTGTTCGCATAGCGAATAGAGCTCGATGTCTTTGACGAGAATGATTTCGCTGGCTTCGGACTCGAAGAGCGCATTGTTGATTATTCCATCCAAGCTCTGCCTGTAACCGGCGGTCAAAAATTCGAATGCACGCGCTGCGCGGCCCGGCGTTCTAACCAACCCTTCGCGCTGCGGATCTTCGCCAATGGCTTCGAGCAAGCCGAGAAACGATTGCTCCATGCTTGCGACCCGAGCGGCGCCGCAGCGTGGAATCTTGCTGATTCGGCGTTCAGCCGCTTGCAACTCAGTTTCGGTTTCGGAATTTCCGTCTCGCATGTAACTAACTTAGCTGGACTGGACGGCGCCTCAAGGAGTGACGGCTGCCCAAGCCGTCGCTCCTTGTGTCAATCGAGCCAGCTTTGTGGATATTTCGGGTCGTCGAGCGCGAGCGATTCCTCGGTCAGCTCAAGCGTGTGCTGAGTGTCAAACATTACGGCAAGCTCTTCGGTGCGCGTAGCGTTCTTGCTCGCCATGATCGTTCCGGGATGCGGGCCGTGCGGAATGCCGCGCGGATGCAATGTGATCGAGCCGCTTTCGATTCCGCGGCGCGATCCGAAATTTCCGCGAACGTAGAACAAAACCTCATCTGCCTCGACATTGTCGTGCACCCACGGAATCTTCACGGCTTCGGGATGGGTATCGAGCAGGCGCGGCGCAAAGGTGCAAACCACGTAACCGCGAATTTCAAACGTCTGATGGATTGGTGGCGGTTGATGCACGGTTCCGGTAATCGGCTCGAAATCCTGAGCATTGAAAGTAATCGGATAAAGATAACCAGCCCAGCCAAACACATCGAATGGATTGTGCGCCATCGTCACGCGCGTAAATCGCGGGCCGTCCTTAACCAGAAGATCGACATCCTCCTCCTTGTCGATCGTGATCAGTTCGCTCGGCCCGTGCAGATCGCGCTCCGAGTAGGGTGCGCCCATTTTAATCTGGCCCTCGTGATTCAGATAACGTTTCGGAATGCGAACAGGGCCAAAGGATTCGAGAATCAGATGGTCTTCCTCTTCGACTTTATCCGGCACCATCCGGTAGGCGATGCCGCGCGGAATGACGATGTAATCTTCGGCGCGATAACGGAGCTTTCCGAAAACCGTTTCCACTGTCCCGCCGCCGTGAAAAACGAAGATGATCTCGTCGGCGCCACCGTTCTTATAATATTCGAATTTGTCATACGCCTTTGCTGGCCTCGCGCGATAAGCGGTCATGTCCTTGTTGAAAAGCATCGGAACACGGCCGGTGTAGAGATCGCCGCGTCGGGGAATGTTCGCCGTCTTAAGATGATGATGCCGTAGCGGACTGTCGGCCACTTTCTTCAGCTCGTGATATTTAATGAGCTCCACATTGCGCACTCGGGTCGGCGGTCGCAGGTGGTAAACAATTGAATAGGCCTCGTCGAAACCTTCCGTGGTGAAAACGTGCTCGTAGGCGATGCCTTCGTTTTTGTAAGTCGGCGCGGCGCCGTTGCGGTGGAACCAGATGTGATGCTTTCGCGGAATCTCTCCAAGTTTTTGGTAGTACGGCATTGTTGATCTTACCTCCTCTTACAAATTGCCTCGTCTCTCCTGTTCTTTCTCCAGCGCCTCGAATAGCGCTTTGAAATTTCCTTTGCCGAAACTCTTCGCGCCTTTGCGCTGGATGATCTCGAAAAATAGGGTCGGCCGATCTTCCACCGGCTTGGTGAATATTTGCAGCAAATAACCCTCGTTGTCGCGATCGACAAGGATTCCGAGCCGCTTCAACGGCTCGAGGTCTTCATCGATGTGACCCACGCGATCGGGAAGCGTGTCGTAATACGTCGAAGGAATGTTCAGGAACTCGAGCCCGCGCCTCTGCAACTCCTCCACCGTCTCGACGATGTTCTTCGTCGCGATGGCGACGTGCTGCACGCCTTCGCCGTGATAAAATTCGAGATATTCCTCCACTTGCGATTTCTTTTTGCCCTCGGCCGGCTCGTTGATTGGAAATTTTACGAACCCATTGCCGTTGCTCATCACCTTGCTCATGAGCGCCGAGTATTCGGTTGAAATGTCTTTGTCGTCGAAGGTCAGGATGTTTCGGAAGCCCATCACGTCCTCGTAAAATTTCACCCAGGGATTCATCTGGTTCCAACCGACGTTCCCGACGCAATGATCGACATATTGCAAACCAGTTTCCTTTGGATTGTGAGATGATTGCGATTTGCGGAAGCCGGGCATGAATGGCCCGCGGTAATTTTCGCGCTCGATGAACAGATGGACGACGTCGCCGTAAGTGTGGATGCCGCTCATCACTACCTCGCCGTCATTGTCGGTGAGCGTTTTCGGTTCCATGAAACTCCTGCCGCCGCGTTTCGTCGTTTCGTTCCAAGCCGAGGTCGCGTCTTCTACTTTCAACGCGATTGCCTTAACACCGTCGCCATGTTTGTGGATGTGGTCCGCGATCGGATTATCCGGATGCATCGGCGTAGTCAAAACAAAGGTCAGCTTGCTTTGTCGAATCGCATAACTCGCGCGATCCCTTACTCCAGTTTCCGGCCCGGAATACGCGAGACTCTGAAAACCAAACACCGTCTTGTAAAAATGTGCGGCCTGCTTGGCGTTGCCGACGTAGAATTCGACGTAGTCAGTACCCTGGAGCGGGAGAAAATCCTCTTCGGCCGCGAGAGCGGTTTTCGTTTTTGGTGCAGCAATTGTCGTTGGCATAATGACCTCCTAAATCTCTCGCGCCGAGCGCGCCTTCTAAATATAAGATCGACAGTCACACCTCGCAAGGTCGTGGCTCTGCGCCAGAGATCATGCGGTGGATCGAGCAGTCCCTTGCTCGATGCTAATAAATGGCGGCGCAGCCGCTAAATGTAACATCGCCCGACGGAGCGGTCGATCCACCTTGGTCACTGCTGTAGTGGCAGGCGTGTCGCCTGCGAGATTTGATGAATGCAGCCGACACGGCTGCCTCTACAATTTCGGCGTAGGCGAGGCGACGAGTTTTTGGAAACGCGGATCATTCCGGAGCGGATCGAACATTGGATCGAGCCGGAGCAGGGCAGGAGTCAGCGGCACGTTTTGAGCCAGCGCACCATCGTACGGTATCGAGAGCAGTTTCTCTAACGCGGCTATGGCGCGGTCGGGCTCCCCCATGCGCGCCGACACCC
>Ga0193715_1000307_pt1 | contig 12952 bp, 10 predicted proteins | sample U2m2metaG_FD_143040 | JGI IMG/M metagenome (GOLD analysis project Ga0193715, IMG submission 143040) | Soil microbial communities from a riparian zone of the East river system, Colorado, United States - U2m2 | ecosystem: Environmental > Terrestrial > Soil > Riparian zone | place: USA: East River... | reverse complement strand
GGTTGTTCATGGTTACAGCAGATAAAAGAGCGGGAACACAAATATCCAGACCAGATCGACAAAGTGCCAGAAAAGGCCGCTCACCTCGACGCGATTGGCGAGATGCTCGGGATTGCGCTGGTAAAGTTTTTTGCTGACCGGCAGCCACATGTAAATGAACACGAGCACACCGCCGAGCACGTGTAGCCCATGCAGACCCGTTATCGTGAAATAGCTGGCGAAATACGCGCTGTGAGTGGGCAAAAACATCGTTGCACGCTGGACATCCGCCTTCTCGATCGTCGCGATTTTGTCAGTGACCGGCAGCGGTATGAAGTGCGGCCGATCCATCTGCGGGTTGTCCGGCTCGGCATTCACCGGATCAAGTGCGACTTCGTATTCCGTCGCATTCTGGCTGTGCAGGTGACCAGTGATCTCGATTCGCGGTTCGAGGCCTTTTTCAAGGCGTCGTTCGTTCCCCAAATATTTTTCGTACTTCGCAAGCGCATCGGGTTTAATGTAAGCGCCGAAGTGCTCGAACTTCTGCGGCCATTCGTAAGCGAGCTTAACGGTCAAGAAAATCACCCCGCACGTGATCGTGGCCAGCATGTACCACCAATAGGCCCGATATCTTCTCATCTTTAGCGACGCCCAAGCTAAGACGACTGTGACCGAGGACAAAATGAGGATCGCCGTGTTCATGGTGCCGACCGGAACGTTGAGGAGCCCGTGAGGCCACGTACCTGGCGCCGCGTCGATTCGCAAAAAAATGTACGCAGAAAAAAGCGCGCCAAAGAGCATCACTTCCGACGCTAGAAAAAGCCAGATACCGATCTTGGCGTTCCAAAGTCCTGTGTCGGGACGAGTGGAGACTGTATACGGAATTTCCATTGCAGTGGATCTAAGCCAGAACCGTTTCGGCCGGCGGCTTTCGGCGAATGCGTTCCGTCGGTTCCACGGGTTCGTTTTGCATCGTGAAATCGCGTTCGCGTCCGGGGAGACTGTATTCGTAGGGACCGCGATAGGCCACAGGGGTATGAACAAAATTTCCGTGTGGTGGCGGCGAAGGTGCCGTCCACTCGAGAGTGGTCGCTTCCCACGGATTGTCGTTCACTTTTTCGCCGTGTTTGATGCTCCAGAAGAAATTGATGATGAAGGGAATTTGGGCAAGCCCCATCGCCCAGGCGGCCCATGAAATTGGCTGGTTCCATTGAAAACCGGTCAATCCCCAAATCGTGTGCTCGTTCGCGACGCCCCACCCTTGTCCGCCGTCGTACCAGCGCCGATGCATCCCGGCCATTCCCTGCAGGAACATCGGCAGGAAAATCATGTTCATGCAGATGAGCGTCGGCCAGAAATGCACTTTGCCCCAGAACTCGCTCATCTTTCTGCCAGTCGCTTTCGGAAACCAATAATAAACACCAGCGAACAGTCCGAAAATTGTGCCCGGCGCGACGATGTAATGAAAGTGCGCGATTACGTAATAAGTATCGTGCAAATAAAGATCGGCTGAATTAAACGCCAGCGGGATACCGGTAAGACCGCCAATGCCAAACATTGGCAGAAACGCGATGGTGAAAAGCATCGGCACATTGAAGCGAATGGAGCCGCCCCAAAGTGAAATGAAGAACGCGCTTAAGATGATCACCGATGGAATGGAGATCAGCAGCGTGGTCGTTTGGAAAAATGCGCTGACGGCCGTGCCCATCCCGGTCATCCACATGTGATGGGCCCAAACGATGAACGACAAAAACCCGATCACCAACACGGAAAAGACCAGCGATTTATATCCCCACAGCGGCTTGCGTGAATTGTTCGCGAGGATTTCCGCTACAATGCCAAATGCGGGCAAAATCAGGACGTAAACCTCGGGATGCCCAAGGAACCAGAACAAGTGTTGCCACAACAGCGGGCTGCCACCGCCGCTGATCGACATTGGCACGCCATTCACGACCAGACCGCTTGGCAGGAAAAAGCTCGTGTGCGCAAGGCGGTCCATCAATTGCATGACAATTGCAGCTTCGAGGGGCGGAAACGCCAGGAGCAACAGAAACGCGGTGACAAATTGCGCCCACACGAAAAACGGAAGCCGCATCCAGGTCAGCCCCTTGGCGCGCAATTGAATGATCGTGGTGATGAAATTGACGGCGCCTAGCAACGACGACGTGATCAAGAAAATAAATCCGATCAGCCAGAGAGTCTGGCCATTGAACACGGGATTATGTCCGGGGCCGGAATCCGCAATTCCCGCGAGAGGTGTATAGGAAGTCCAGCCACTCTTGGCCGCGCCGCCCGGCACAAAGAAACTGACGAGCATGATAACGCCGCCGACGGCAAACGCCCAAAAACTTGCAGCGTTCACCTTCGGGAAGGTCATGTCGGGCGCGCCGATTTGCAGCGGCACGACGAAGTTCCCAAACGCAGCGAACGCCAACGGCACCACGCCGAGAAAGATCATGATCGTGCCGTGCATCGCGCCCAGGGAGTTGTAAAAATCAGGCGTCATTTTGCCGTCGGGCATTGAGCCGGGTCCGAAGATATGCGGGAGAAATTTGCCAATTACCGGCAGCGCCTGGCCCGGATAAGCCAATTGCCAGCGCATCAACATCATCAGACAAAAGCCAAGGAACAGGAAGACGAGTCCACAAAGACCGTACTGAATCCCAATCACCTTATGGTCGGTGGAGAAAATGTATTTTCGCCACCACCCGAGCTCGTGATGCTCGTGTTCACCGGCGTGTGAATGTGGATCGTGATGCGTTTCGACGGAAGCAGAAGAATCCATTTCAGGAGAAAGTTATCGATTCAATATCTAAAGGGAAGCACGGTTTGCAAAGCCGAAAAACATTTTCGCGACCCAAAAACGGCACGCACGGATCCTAGGCGCCGGTGTTCCACCATTTCGACAAGCGGGTTTTCGGAATTTCCGGAATCGCGGCCTTATCGTAATGCGAGGTATCGTTGAAAAGGGTCAATCGCGCGCGTGTGGGGTTTCGAAAGTCCACGATATTCAGTGCGGCCGGTTTTTGATCGAGATTATCGCGGTATCGCCGGGGATCGAATCCGAGCAACGAGCTGAGTAAAAGCCGGATTGTCGCCTTGTGGGACACGATCAGAATGTTTTCGCCGGGATGCCCGCGTACCAAATCGATCAATGCTGGCAAAGCACGCGCCGTTACGGCCAGCCCGCTCTCTCCACCCTCAGGCGCAAATGTGTATGGGTCCTTTTCCCATTCGGCCATTTCCTCAGGAAATTTTTCTTCCACTTCGCGTCGCTTCATCCCTTCCCAGTGGCCGTGCGAGATTTCCCGGAAACCGTCGCATGTTTGTACTTGGAGATCGTGCGGCGCAGCGAGAATCCGCGCGGTTTCGACCGTTCGACCGAGTGGTGACGCGTAAACGGCGGCAATTTTTTCGCCACTTAATCTATCCGCAAGGCGTCTGGCTTGTTCGCGGCCCTCTTCGGACAACTCGACATCGGTCACACCCGCGAACCGATCCTCGGCGCTCAAAACGGTGGCGCCATGCCGTACCATGAAAACGCGCGTTGCGGGTGCCGTCATGAGATCGCTTTCTCATGACGCAAAATTCCTCAAAAGGCAATCGTCATTCCGACCGGGGCCGAGAATGGAGCGGCTGGGGAAGCTGCGACATGGACGGGAAGGCCAAAGGGTGAGCGAACGGGAAGTGAGCGAATCAGACCCCGCAGCGCGACCCACAGGTAGCTTCACGGGATGTCTCGACTCTGCTGGACATGACGAAGCACTGTTTGGGACTACATATTGCCATGTGGAAAAAGAAGCCAAGTCGCGCTCTATCATTCACCTCGACATGGACTGCTTTTATGCCGCCATTGAGGTTCGGGACCGACCTTCATTGCGCGGCAAACCTGTAGCGGTGGGCGGCGCGCGTGATCGACGCGGCGTGTTGACAACCTGCAATTACGAGGCGCGCGAATTTGGAGTGCGTTCGGCGATGCCGACGTTCATGGCACTGCAACGTTGTCCGAACTTGATCGTGCTACCGACGCGGTTCGATGTCTATCGCCACGAAGCTGCAGCGATTCGCGGAATCCTGTATCGGTTCACGTCCCTGATCGAGCCATTGTCGCTCGATGAAGCTTATCTTGACGTTAGCGCTCATTCCGGAGCACCGGGGCCACTCGCACAGGTGATCCGCGGGACAATCTTTCGAGAAACGAAGCTCACTTCATCAGCCGGAATTGGCCCCAACAAATTGATCGCGAAAATCGCGAGCGAAATGAAGAAACCAAACGGCCAATTCGAAGTGAGACCGGAAGAAGTGCCTGGTTTTATGCAAGATCTGCCGGTTCGCAAGATCTGGGGAATCGGCGAGAAGACGGAGCGAAAACTGGAAGAACTCGGTGTAAAAACATGCGGCGAGTTAAAGCGCTTCTCGCGCCCGGAGCTTGTCGATCTTTTCGGCAAATTCGGCCTGGATCTCTACGATCTTTGCCGCGGGATCGATGACCGACCGGTGGAACCGGATCGCCCGCGGAAATCACTAAGCACCGAGGAAACGTTTGGTGTCGATCTGACGACACTCGAGCAATGTGAAGAAAAACTGGAGGAGCTTTTTCAGGATTTGATGGCCGAGCTGGCGCAAAAGGAATCAGCCCGCGAGATTACAAAAATATTCGTAAAGCTAAAGTTCAGCGATTTCACGCGCACTACTGCTGAGCGCGCCGGCCTTGCGCCCACGTTACCAGACTTCCGCACTCTTCTCGATGAAGCGTTTGGTCGTACTGGAAAGCCGGTGCGTCTCATCGGCGCTGGTGTGCGCTTCGCCGAAGCGACACCGGAAAATGCACAACTGGATTTGCTGTAAGGCAGCCATTTTGGGGTGAAGCTGTCATGTTGAGCGAAGCGAAACATCTCTGATTGTTTGTGGAGATCCGAGATTCTTCGCTTCGCTCAGAATGACAACATGACTTCTGTCCAAGAACGCAAAATCAGGCAAACCGGTTGCGATGTTCGCTTTGATAACCTGACGCGACAGCTGTACGCGACTGATGCTTCGATTTATCAGGTCGAGCCGATCGGCGTCGCGTTTCCGAAAGGCGCAGAGGAGGCAAGTGCAGTGATTCGCGCAGCCGCTGACGCTGGCGTGCCAGTCACTCCTCGTGGGGCCGGAACGAGTCTGGTAGGGAATGCGATCGGCGAAGGGTTGATAGTCGAGTTCTCGCGGCACAATCGCCAGATCAGCGACCTTGACCTCGAAAAAGGCAAGGTGCGCGTCGGGGCAGGGGTGGTGCTCGATCAACTCAACGATTTTCTTAGGCCCCATGGATTTTGTTTTGGTCCGGACGTAGCAACGAGTTCACGAGCGACGCTTGGCGGAATGATCGCGAACAATTCCTCCGGCGCGCGTTGCCCGGTTTACGGCACGACTGCTGATCACGTGATGTCTCTGGAAGTTGTGATGGCCGATGGTCGCACCGAAAAGATCGGCCCAATGCACCAATCATTATGCTCGGAGCGAGTTGAAATCGAGAATCTCATTCGTGCACGAAGCGCGGAAATGGCCGAACGGTGGCCGCCGGGCCTGATAAAACGCTGGCCCGGTTACGGCATCGAAAGGTTCCTGCGAGCCCCGAACGATCTGACAAATATCTTTGCTGGCAGCGAGGGCACGCTCGCCGCGATTTTCTCCGCCGAACTTAAAATTTCGCCGCTGCCGAGTGAGAAAGGCCTCGGTTTGATCTTTTTTCCCTCAGTCGATGAGGCGATGCAGGCCACGGTTGAGCTTCTGGATCTTAAACCCGCCGCTATTGAACACATCGATCGTCCATTACTCGATCAAACCAAAGGCCAGCTCCATTTTCAGGCGGCGCGTGACTTGCTTGAGCTCGACACGCGGCCCTGCGAATCGATTTTGATCGTTGAGTTCTACGATGACGTCGCTGAACGATTGTCGATTTTACAATCGAGAAAAATCGGATTGCGCGTCAAAATTCTCACCGAGCCGGCGCAAATGAATCTGGTTTGGTCGGTGCGCAAATCCGGGCTCTCCCTTTTGACCGGCTGCATCGGGCCTGCAAAGCCGGTCGCGTTTATCGAGGATGCTGCTGTTCGCCCGAATCAGTTGCCGGAATACGTGCGTGGATTGCGATCGATCATGCAACCGCTCGGACTGCAAGCAAGTTACTATGGTCACGCCGCCAGCGGACTTTTGCACGTCCGACCCGTACTCGACTTGCACGATGCAAACGATCTGAAAAAGTTTCGACAAGTCGCGAATCAAACCTCCGCGCTGGTGCGGCAATTCAAAGGCTCGCTTTCCGCCGAGCACGGCGTGGGCATCGCGCGCACGGAATACATGCGTGACCAACTTGGCGATGAGTTGCTCGAAGTAATGCGCCAGATCAAGCGAATGTTTGATCCCAAGAACATTTTCAATCCGGGAAAAATTTTCGAAGTAGGGTCGGCGCCGCCCGCCGGCCGGACGTTCCGGGCCGGATTGGCAAAACAGCGCGGCCTGCCCACCAGAATCGACAATCATCTGCGCGAAAACTTCACGCGAACGTTGGAGCTTCCATTCCGGCCCGTGCTCGCCTTCACATTTAAAGACCGTTCGTTCATCGGCAACCTGGAACAATGCAACGGCTGTGGCGGTTGCCTTAAAAACACTGGCATCATGTGTCCAACATTTATGGCCACCCACGAGGAAATCATGTCCACGCGGGGCCGCGCCAACATAATCCGGGCGGCGCTAGAACTGCGCGTTAATGGACACGATCCGTTGTGTTCGGCGGAATTGGACGCCGCACTGAGCAATTGTCTCTCTTGCAAAGGGTGCACGCCCGAATGCCCGTCGAACGTGAATCTATCGCTGCTCAAAGCGGAATTGATGTATGCGCGGTACAGGCGTGACGGTCTGCCGTTGCGTGAACGCTTTCTCAGCAATGTCGATTTGTTAGGCAAAATCGGCTGTGCGATGCCGGCGCTCGCAAACGGCCTTCTCAATTACAGGCCGGTTCGTCTTGCAATGGAAAAAACGATCGGACTCTCAGCGAGACGTTCGATGCCACATTACGCTGAGGAGCGGTTCGACAAGTGGTTTGTGAAGCATTGTAGGGCGTCTGTGTCAGACGCCATGGCGTTTCGCAGAAACGCCCTACAAAAGCGGGGCCCAGTCATTCTTTGGGACGACACGTTCGTACGTTACTACGAACCACACATCGGAATTGCCGCGGTCAAAGTGCTCGAGGCGCTGGGGTTCGAGGTTTCGCTCGCAAAGAACCGGCGCTGCTGTGGACGACCAGCGTTTAGTCAGGGAAATCTCGATGCCGCGGCGAAAGTGGGAAAACACAATGTGGACCTTCTCTCATCACTCTATGCTGCCAGTCCGGCTCGGACCTCCAGCACTCCAATCCTGTTTCTCGAACCGTCGTGCTGGTCAATGTTCGTGGAAGATTATCGCGAGCTAAAGATCGAGAACGCGGAGAAGATAGCGGATCGCTGTTTTCTATTTGAAAAATTTGTGGATGACTTGCTCGCACAAGAACCAAACGCATTTCATTTCAATGAACGTTCGGCAAAGATTGCGATTCATCCGCATTGCCATGCCAAATCAATCATGAATCCCGCATTCATGCGAAGACTCGCCGAACGTTTGCCCGGGAGGAAAGCCACGGTGCTCGACACAGCATGCTGCGGAATGGCCGGCGCATTCGGCGCGCTCGCCGAGAAATACGATCTCTCGATCCAAGTGGCCCAGGATTTGATCGACAAGATCGAAAATCAAGCACGCGGGACAGAGATCATAGCCTCGGGAACAAGTTGCAGGCATCAAATCAGCGATCTGACGAATTCACGTCCAAAGCACATGGCGGAACTGCTCGCCGAAGCTTTGCCGTAACCGTGCGCCAGGTGCAAATGCAAGCGACGTTTCCGTTATTGACTATCCCGGGCGTCACCCTAGCCTCGCCTCCATGAATCCAGTCGTTGCATCCGATAAGCTTAAACGCGCTGAAGTCTGGGCCGATGGCGACGAGTCAGTTCATTGGGCTGGCGCTTTCGCCGTGTATGGCGCCCACGGCGCGACCGCGTCTTCCACTATCGTTTATGAGATCGAGCCGGGAAAACGGCTCGGCTGGCATACCGATGCCACCGAAGAGACACAGTACATCATCGCCGGGACCGGCGAATTGCACATGGAAGATGGCAGCACCTACCGCGTCGGTCCGGGAAGTGTTTTTGCCATTCCAACACCGGTAAAACACGATCTCGTTAATGTCGGTAAGGAAACATTGCGTGCCGTCGCTTTCTTCGCAGCTGCGATGTTCACCCAAAACTTCGACAACGTGATGATGCCGCCGAAAAGCCACATACTCGGCACTCCGAATCGAGAAGGTTAGTCGCTCACTAAACGCGACGGGAAAATTCAATACCCGGGACGCCCGCACTCGCGAGCCAAATAGCACGCTATCCTTTCGGCTTTGGTGGTTCGCCCGGCTTTGCGGCTTCGCCTGGTTTGGGAGGTGCCGCCCCTGTCGGAGCGCCGCCGGGGAGATCTTCGTCGGGCACTGCGAGTATGTCGTGTTCGGTGAACGATTCAGGATGGCTGGCCAGCTCTTTGCGCAGCGCGGCGATCTGCTCGGCCGTTACCGGGCTCGCATTGTTCCCCCACTCGCTCCGCTCATACGTGAGAACGTCGGCAATTTTTTGGTCTGTTAATGTTTTATCCCACGGTTGCATCACGGCCGCGCCAAACTGTTGGCCTTTCACCTTAACTGGACCTGTTAAACCTTTGAGAACAATCATCGCCGGGCGACGTGAGCCGCCGATTGTAAACTCTGAACCGGCCAATGGCGGATATTGCCCTGCCACCCCGAGACCGTTCGCTTGATGGCATGTCTGGCAATTCGCCGCAAAAACCTTCTTTCCGCGATCGCGTGGCGAGAGTTCTGCCGCTTGTTCGGCGCCCTGCGGTCCGGCAACCTTTTTCATCGTGGGCATTTCACCGCCGTATGGATCAAGCGCTTCACCGCTAAAATTCCCAGAGTAACGGCCGAGGTAAGCGCCACCAAAAAATACCGCCAGGCCGTACACTGCGATCAACCAGATGGAAAGCGGTTCGCGACCCACACGCGGCTCGCGTTTCTCGCGCTGCACCGCGGCATGGACTTCGTGCACATCAGCAATTTCGCTGTAGTCCATACCCTGCCCAGAATGGGACTCTGGTGGTGGAGTGTTCTCGTTCATTTCGCTGGTTGTCCTCCAGGCGCAGGCGAAGGTGAAGCCGCCGGCGATGCCGCGGCTGGCGCACCGGCCGACCTGACGCCTTTCAATGGATGCGATTGATTAAGCGCCATCATGTACGCCACAAGACATTTCGCATCGTAAGTGGGAACAATTTCCCAACCCTCGGGCGGGGCGTCGGAACCGGTAAGTTGCAAAGCGTCTGATGAACGTGCGTCACTGATTCGGCGAGTTTCATAAAGAAAACGATAGGACGGCATGTTCGAATCAAAATTGATACTGCGCGGCGAATAAAGATGCACGTGATGCCAGGCAGCGGAATACATTGGCGGCAATCCCGCGGTTTGCTCGGGCCACGGTGGTCCTGCCCCAGGCGGTGATGCAGCTGCAGCTGGACTTGTGCCCCCAGCCGCTGCTGTTGCAGGAGACTTTGAAGGTGGAGGACTCGCCGGACCGGGGCTGGTTGGCGGTTTCGATGCAATAGCACCAGGTGACGTTGCGGGCGCTGTTGCGGGCGAAGGCGAAGTTCCTGACGGCGGACTGGCCGCCTTCGCCGAGGCTACGGCGCCCGGGGAGGCCGCCGCTGCTTGTGGCGCGGGACTTGCCCCGCCGGTGGGCGAAGGGCTTTCCTCTTCCTTTGGCGCCCGTGCCCCAATATTCGCGAGGTCCTGGCCCATGCGCATCTTCCCAAGTAAAACAGGGCGCTCGAAAATGTAGTCCCGTGGCGCGCTGCGGCGGTCACCCCATTTTCGCTCGATATCGGCGCCCGAATACTCGGCGCGGACCTGTTCACTGTGACAATAGTTGCAGCCGTTGGCAGCGTAAACGCGCGCTCCGCGCGTGACCATTCCCGATTGCGGCATCGGATAGACGTCCGTACCTTCCTCGTCAGATTGAGGATTGAGATGTCCGATTTGCCAATTTGGGATCACAGTCAACCCCACCCAGGAGAACGCGAACGTCCCGAAGATTCCGAGAAAAAGAGGGGCGAGTCCTTTCATTAGTGCGCCACTTCGGCCCCCTCCGCTTCGACTGGATTAAGAAATGTGGGCACCGTCGATTTGCGACCCAGGCCGAAAAGCATCAATCCAAAGTGATACGCAAAGATGAAGTGCGACACCGTCAGCAAAATGCCGGATAAGCTGCGTCCGCGCAGATAAGGCAACACCGATTCGACGCTCTCACTGAAAGCGAGCGAAGGATTTTCCATGCTCGCCCCCTGCGTAAGACCGCCGGCGAGAAGCATCAGCGTCATCAGCCCGATGCCGTAGGCGGATGCCCAGAAATGCAGTTTGATCAGCGACGCGTAGCGCCACTCACGTCCAATCAGACGCGGCACGATGTAGTACATGGAACCGAAAATCACCATCGTGAAAAATGCATAAAGGCCGAGATGCGAATAGGCGATGTTGGCCTGCGTAAAGTTCACGTAGCGCGCAACCGAGCGCAGCGAAATCAAAATACCCACCAGACTAAAGACGGTGTAAGACATCGCACCAAACACGGTAAAACGAAGCGTCGGGCTGTAACGCATCAATGGGAAATAGCCTTGCATCGTCATATGATGATTGAGCCCAACGGTCGCGACGGGAATCAGCGTGAGAATTGTGGCTGCGATACTTGCAGTGACCATCCATGCTGGGAACGGTCCATCGACGAGGCGCTGCATCCCGGTCCAGCTCGAGAACAGCGCGTAGCTCCAGAAACCGATTGCTGCCAGATGATAACTGTACACCGGACGTCCGATCACCTTGGGAATCATGTAATAGGCGGTGCCGAGGCCGATCGCGCCGAACCAGAGAAAGAGCAGATTATTCGCGTACCACCAGCCGACAGCCGCTTGCAACACTCCCTGCACTGGAACGACGAAGAGCATCAACTGGCCGGCTGCGTAAAGCCACGGGAACCAGAGAAAGGCGGCGAGTAAATACCATTGCGTAATGTAAATTTGTTCGCCGCGCCGAAACCGAAACATCAGCACTGCCCAGGAGGCAACCAGCGTGTAAGCGACAAATAGAATAATCGCGGCATAGCTGGGGAACTCGAGCCACTGATAACCAGTGCTATCGCCGAGAAGAATTCCGCCCACGCCCAGGAGAACTCCCAAGTTCCAAAATCCAGCGCCCGCAACCAGGAGCAAAGGATAACGAAGGACTGTGCGACACAATCGGGCCATCAACCAAATTGCCGTGCCCATGCCGGCCATGGACGCCCAGCCGTACACCATCACGTTCATATGGGCCGGGCGCATGCGTCCCCAAGTGAGGAAACTAATGTCAGAAAGTAAATCCGGCGTGTGCAGCTTGAATGAAACAAATCCAGCTAACAGTGTTCCGAGGATCAGCCATCCCACGGCCGACGTATAAAAGATCAACACCGGTACGCGTGTTGAGGCGTCGATGAGGGCGCGTTCCAATTGCTCCGTGTCACCTGCGGCAACGGAAACAGCCGGTTCTTTTAGTGGAATTCCGGTGGCGCTCATGGGCTTTTGGCGGGGCTTGGTGAAGTGGGCGCCTGGGAAGCGGCTGGAGATGCCGATGCTTGGGCTGCCGGTGAAGACTGCGGACTAGAGACCGCCGCAGCTCCTTGAGCTGCGACAGGCGCAACCGCTTGAGGTGGTGCTTGTGCGCCGCCGGGTTTCGGAGACGTAGCAGGAGCCGGGGAAGTGGCACTCGCTGGAGCGCTTGCGGTTGCTTGCGCCTCAGGTGTAGCGATCGGACCTGCCGGCGCCGGCTTTTGCTTCGCCAAGTCGGCAACTGTCAATTCCATCGCGCGCTCGATCGGGATGCGAGCGAGGCCTTTGGTCTTGTCGATCCAACCATAAGTCGTCAAAGCCTTGTCGGCTTCCTCGCGTAAGGTCTTCAAATTCTCCACGCGCTTTTTCGCACGGGTTTCTTCATAATCACTTTTACGCGGCGCCGGCCCAATGATCGCGAGCACGATCACACCAAAAAGCGCAAAGAGAAGAACGATCCCCAACCACACGGACCATGGAGCACGCGCCTGGGCAACTTGACGAAGTGATTCGGTAGCAGCCATATCAGTTCACCAAGTTCAACGACTCAATCAGGCGCGGATCGCGAACTGGAAAAAGAGCAGTCCGAGGCACAATTCGCAGATAAACAAAACCGAGCGTTGCGCCGATGGCGATGAGGGAAAGCAAATCCCAGACGCTGAGGTGCACCCCTGTGCCGTGTAACGCGGGCAGGACGATGATGTACATGTCCAGCATTTGCATGAACAGGATCCATCCCGCGACCCAGCAAAGACGCCGCGGCTCCTTTTTGATCGATTGCAATAGAAGAATCCCAAAACAGATAAAGAAGCGTCCAACGACCAGCAGCATACTCAGCGCCCACCACGATTCAGTATTTCGAGTAATGAAGAATTCTGTCTCTTCCGGGATGTTCGCGTACCAGATGAGCATGTACTGGCCGAAGCCGATGTAGGCCCAGAAAATGCAAAAGGCCAGCATCCATTTCCCCATGGTGTGGTAGTGCTCGAGGGTAACGATATCCTTCAAATAACCAGCCCGTCGCAAGGCTGTGATGACCAGGACGAGCAGTGACATCGAACTCCCCGCTGCGCCCGCGAAGATGTACACGCCAAACATGGTGGAGAACCAGTGATAGTTCAGGCTCATGAGCCAATCGAACGCGCCAAAGGTGAGACAAAGCGCGAACATTGGCAGGCTGATAAACGCGACCTTGCGCATTAAGATGGTGAACCGTGGACTTCCATCCTTGTCT
>Ga0193715_1000306_pt1 | contig 12981 bp, 8 predicted proteins | sample U2m2metaG_FD_143040 | JGI IMG/M metagenome (GOLD analysis project Ga0193715, IMG submission 143040) | Soil microbial communities from a riparian zone of the East river system, Colorado, United States - U2m2 | ecosystem: Environmental > Terrestrial > Soil > Riparian zone | place: USA: East River... | reverse complement strand
GGCGTCTCTAGCCACCGCCAACATGGCTGCTTCCGGGCCGAGCACAAATACCCCGGCAGCGCGCGAGTCAGTCCAAGTGGTAAAAGGCGATAAGATGAAAAAAGCTTGACTTTCTTTTGTCATTTCCGGCACTCTAGCCTCCACGGCGAACATGGGTGTTCGAGCTCCGCCACAATTCAAATATCAGACACGTCGAAAACGATAACAACAGAAGGTCATCATGAAAAACCTGCTTCCCCCTTTGCTGCTCACCCTCTGCGTTTGTGCCTCCTCGGCTTTGGCGCAAACCGCACCTCCAAATATTGTCGTCATCCTGGCGGACGACTTGGGTTACGGAGCCGTGGGTTTCAACGGGTGTAGGGACATCCCGACACCGAACATCGATTCCATCGCGAGCAATGGCGCTCTCTGCACAAACGGATACGTGACCAATCCGAATTGCAGTCCATCGCGAGCCGGTTTGATCACGGGGCGTTATCAGCACCGGTTCGGATTCGAGAATCAAGAAGGAGATAGGTTTGGTGATCAGGAGAATCCGCGTAATGGGCTGCCGATGCAGGAATTGCCGCTGCCGGAAATTCTAAACCCGGCGGGATATGTGTGCGGAGCAATCGGCAAATGGCATCTGGGCCATGCCACAACCCTTCATCCGATCGCGCGCGGTTTCGATGAGTTCTTTGGTTTTTTAGGAGCGGCAAGCAGATACTACAACGCTGAGCTTCTTCGAGACGAGACGCCTCTCATAGAGCCGGAATATTTGACTGATGCTTTCACTCGGGAAGCGGTCTCCTTTATCAATCGCCATGCGACACAGCCTTTCTTTCTCTACCTGGCATATAACGCTGTCCATACACCGTATGACACGCCTCCTGACGTCTATATGCAGCGGGTTGGCAACATCACGGATCCCGACCGGCGAGTTTACGCAGCGATGCATGTCGCGGTGGACGACGGAGTTGGGCAAGTGCTGCAAACACTCCAGGCGAATAACATCCTGGATAACACACTGATCTTTTTTCTGAGTGATAACGGGGCAAGAAGAGGGGCTGCCACGGACGGGGAGAGATCAAATAATTACCCGCTCCGGGGTTATAAAAATAATGTCTTGGAGGGGGGTATTCGCGTTCCTTTTGCTGTCCAATGGACAGGGAGGTTGCCGGCGCACGTAGTCTATGATGACTTGGTTTCGTCCTTGGATATTGTTCCTACGGCTGCTGCTGCCGCGGGCGTTCCATTGCCGGCTGACCGTGTTTACGATGGCCTGAACATCGTACCCTATCTGGCAGGCGAAAGAATCAGTCCACCAAGAACACTGTTTTGGCGCTGGTTTGGTTTTGGGCCGACCGGCCCACCGGGAAACCCCGACAAAACGATCTGGGCGGTTCGTAGCGGTCCACTCAAGCTTGTCACAGAGAGATCTACCGAGGACCAGCCGCCTGCGCTCTATGACCTGCCTAGCGATATCGGCGAGACCCAGGATTTGGCTCCGACTCACCCTGAAGACGTCGATTCTCTCCAGCGTCTTTATACCCGATGGACTCTCGATACAGTTCCTCCCTCCTGGCAAAAACCTTCTCGCTTTAGCGGGGTGCCCTTGGTCTTGGCGGGGGACTGGAATGGATTTAATATAAACGATTCAAGTCCTCCTTGGATGCTGACAAGGATTAGCGCTCCGGGGGTAGACGGGACACCGGATGGATTCAACTGGTTTACCAGTATGGTCCATGTAAGTGCGACCGGCGGTGACACTACTCCCGGAGAACACTCTTTCGTTTTAGTAGGCGACGGGAGTTATTCGAAGCAGTGGGGTGGAGTGACAATTAACGTTGATGACGCCACCCCGATTCCGTTCTTTTCGGGGAGTGGGTTGGGGCCGACCAATAGCATCTCCTTGGATGATGGTTTCTACTATTCCTTTCGCATCCTCGATCCGATCGCCTCGCCTCCGATTAGCCTCACGCTTGCGGTGATGAAAACGTCTGCTCCGCCAGTGTCGGTGAGCTGGGGTGGGCAAACACCGACAACGCCCACTCCTGACGATCCGATCGTCGTCAGCATTGTTACGAGCAGCCCCAAATCCGTGGAGGAGCGAATTTATCTGCGGTGGTCAACAGATTTTTTCATCACATCGCACCTGGTGGAAGCAGTTGGCTCCGGAGTGAATTACTCCGCGACGATACCCGCCCAGCCTGCGGAAACGGGGGTCGAGTACAGCATCATCACATCCACGGTTGATCTCTCGCCGTTTGTTACCTCGGGCATAATCGACTCGCTGACTCTAGCCGCGAGCATCACTTTTAAGGTGGTTATTAGCGCCCCGCCCTCGATCACGATCCAGCCAGCCGATCAGACGGTCAGCGCAGGACAGAGAGCGCGCTTCAGCGTGACGGCGACAGGCACAGCGCCATTGCACTATCAGTGGAGGAAGAACGGTGTGAAGATTGCTGGAGCGACTAAGGCATCATATACGACTCCACCGACAACAGTGGAGGACAACGGTGCGCTCTTCGCCGTGACTGTAAGTAATGTCGCCGGAAGGGTGATCAGTAACAACGCAACGCTGACCGTACACTAGCGCCTAATGCGACAGCGAAGGAGGTACGCTGTTGCGAGACCGACACCTACCGCACTCGTCCGCTACACTTGACCCCTTCGTAGGGGTTAGGCGGGGAACTGCAACGCGTTACGCCATGCACGAACGCAAATCCCAGCCCAGACTAGTGATGGAATACACGATTACTTCAACCGCGTTGTTGCCCGACGTACAGACGAAAGCATCCCCCAAGTGCACAGCCAGATGATCCATGCGGGCTTTCAATACCCCAACGTAATCGTCGGCTTCAAACGTCCGGATATGCTACTCTCACCTCAGTCCAGTATGGGCTGTTAAAAAGAAAGAAGGGCGATTATGGCAGCAACGCCAATCCCATAAAGAATGGGGTTCCCGAATCGGGTTGGGCAGGTCATTCAATGTAGCCCAGAGCTTTGAGCCGTTCTTCTACTATGGCAGCTTCTTCGGCGGAGTATTGCGCTTCTTGCTTGCCTTCGGAGTCTGCACTGCCGCCGGCCCGGACGGGGTTTTGTTCGATGAAGGCCGACTCAAAGAGATCCTGCAATACGCGACCATCCATGTCTTCAGGCACGGGCTGGCCCATGAGATGTAGAATCGTCGGCGCCATATCGATTAGTCGTGCCCCGTGAATCTGGACACCCTTCTTGAAGGGTTTGCCCTGTGCGATCAAAATTCCATCGCGCCGATGCGTGCCGCCCCACTCCGCGGTTTCGGCTGGCTTTCGCTCAAGGATCTCGACCGCAGGCTCCGCGGTGTGCTTGGGAAAGCTTGGGCTTGTAGAGAAGTTGCTCGTCTCCCACCAGTCGAGAATCAGGTCTGCGGCCTCGTTTGCAAATGGTCCTCTGAAGATCTCGTCGCGCCGGAAAATTCGATTGATGACCGGCTCATTCGTGCGTGGGTCTTTGAGTTCTTTCAGCTTGTCGCCGATCAACTTCAGTAGCGGCTCATATTCGCTTTGCTCGACAATGCCGGAGGGCTTCACGCCTTTGAGGTTTATCCAAATGCTCGGCGGCGAGGCGAGTACTTCACTGCAGTAGGCTTTTGTGCGTGTCCAATCGATTTCAGAAAACGAGGTGAACGCGCCCTCGAACCACTTGCGCAATGCTGGAAGGCGTTGAGCGAGATAGCTCTTTTGATGGTGGCTGAGGCAGCCGCGCAGCAGCGTGTAGGAGCTGCGGACAATCTTTTGCGCCAGCTTCTTGAGCGCGGAACGTTTGTCTTCATGGTAATGAAGCAAACCAAGCTGGGCCAGATAGCGATTAAGGTAAATAACGCGGTCGGAAGTAGGGCCGCCGCCGTGATCTGAGACGACGAAGACCGAGGTGTCACCGGACGTTTTTTTCAGCAGCTGGCCGACCGCGTCATCGAGCCGCTGATAGACACGCAGCACAGCGTTGCCGAAGCGCTGTGTGGCAGCCGGATCGTAGAGATGATGTTCGCGATCCATATATTGCCAGAAGTAGTGCTGCACGGTGTCGATGGACATGAAGGTGAACATCATCACGTCGGCTGGATGCTTCTCCATCAAGTAAAGACTAGCCCTGAGCCATTGATGGTCGAGCCTCTCCATCTCAGCGAGGACTTGTTCGCGCCTTTGATCGGTGGACATGTTGCCGAGGTAACGGAGATCGAGCCTGAATCTACCGAGGAGCCCCACGAGCTCGGAACGAAGTTCAGACGGGTAAATAAAGGGACTCTTCTCCGATGGCGTGTCCATTCCAGAGATTTGGAAGCCGTTTAGCTGTTCGGGAGGATACGTAAACGGAATGTTCATCGTGCCGACGGTGTAGCCGGCATCCGACAGCATGCGCCATACGGTTTTCGCGCGGCGCGAGGCAGCGTTTAAGTAACGCAGCCCGTAGGTTCCCGGCTGGGCCTCCATAAAATGGAAAATGCCGTGCTTGCCTGGATTCTTCCCAGTCATGAACGACGTCCAGGCTGGTGGAGTAATGGGCGGCAGAATCGAGGCGAGCCTGCCCCATGCGCCGTTTTTCAGGAGAGCCTCCAGATTTGGAAGCTTCCGTTCGGCGACCCACGGGCTGATCAGGTCCAAGGTCGCCGCATCCAAACCAACGATCAAAACTTTTGGCTCCTTCATGCTACTCTACCGCCGTGGAGGCGGGCAATACTAGACAGCCTTCAAGCCAAGTCAACTTTGCCGCCTGCTCAGATGGGACACTTGCCCGTTTATACCCGGCTTGTCCGGCTCGCTGCCACGGGTATTCGCAGGCGATTTCGTAGCCAGCCCGGCATAAACTGCTTCAAGCTTTGCTGCGATGCTCGGCCAGTCAAAACGCCCAACTACGAAGCTCTTCACGTTTGTACGAAGCCTTTGCGCGAGAGCTGGGTCGTTGAGCAGACTTAGAATTCCCTGCGCGAAGTTTTCAGCGGTCGCAGGTTCGACCAGTAGAGCCGTCTCCCCATGCTGAAGGATCGTCGCCGATTGCTTAAAGCTCACGATGGCGTTTCCCGCCGCCATGTAATTCAGGAGCTTTGTCGGGATGCCCGCCGACTCTGGCCGCGGGACAACAGCCACATCGGCTGCTGCGAGAAAGTCCGGGAGTTCGTCGAGAGTGCACGACGCCATCCTAAACCGTGAGGCAAACCCAAGGTCGGCAGCCATTCTCTCGTATTTGGCGCTATGAGCGGGATTGATCGTGCTACCGACGAGGAGCAAGCTTGCTGCGGGCTCGCGCTCGTGAACAATCTTGAAAGCCGCCATCAGGTAATCAAGGCCTTGGAAGTCATCAAATGTTCCCGTGTAAATGATTGAGGGGCCGTCGCCGGCGGCGAAGTGATGCCGAACCCGTGAGCCATCGGCTGCGGCGAACATTTCGGGCCGCACACCGGAATGGATGGTAATCACCCGCGCCGGATCGACGCCTTTATCGAGAATAAACGAGCGCAACTCCTCGGTGTCGGCGATGATCATATCGGCCATTCTGGGAACAACGTAGTCGAGGATCTTGGCGAGCCCGATGGCCAGCGCGCGCGGGCGGATAAAGTTAAACGAAGGCAACTCACCGATCATCGTGTTGATTGCATTGTAGACCACCGGCACTCCTGTGAACCTGCCAACGAAGCCGCCCACGAGCGCGGCCTCGTAGTTATGAGCGTGAATTAGCTCTACCTGATGCCTGCGTACAACTTGAAAGAGCTTGAATACCAGGAGCGCGTCAAAGGCCAGCCGCTGATAACTCGGGCCAACACTAACTTCGCGATTTAAGCCTACATGAGCCACTCGATCGATCTCGACGCCTGTTATTGGAATTTCATGACTGAGCGGGTAGGTAACAACACGAATCGAATGTCCGCGCCGGGCAAGTTCCTCCGACATCTCCTTGATTGCCGCCGGAGTGCCATGGTTTGCCGGAAAAGCGCAGGCGGCAACCATAGCGATGGAAAAACTCATGATCTGAGGATCCGTTAAAACGATCGGACCGCCCTATCGAGAGAGTCAATTTGAAACCACGTAGTCTGTCTCGACAAAGCTATCCGCCGGTTGCGGGATAATGAGTTCCGGGTGCTTAGCAAACACTGGTTGCGAATGACAATTGCGATTATAAAGCTCTCCAGGCAGAGATACACCGTAGTCTTGTTTCATCTTCTGCTTTAGCTTCTCTCTTTCGATCGGTGGCTCGAAATACAAGACATACTTGTAATAAGCCGATTGAATGTTCGGCGGTATGTCAATCAACTTGATCCCGGGAATCTTCCTCTCTCTTAGCTTCTTATCATAGCTGCGGGCGATGTGGCGGCGCTTCTGCAGGAGTTTCTCTACTCGCCGCATCTGCTCCAGACCAAGGACGGCGTTGAATTCGCCTGGTCTCCAGTTGTTACCGATTTCGTCGTGCACGTTTGGCTCCTGGCCAAAGCGCCCGTGGTCACGGAGCGCTCGAGCAGTCTCGTAGAGGTTGTCGTCGTCTGTGGTAATCATTCCGCCCTCACCGGTGGTGAGGACTTTGGTAGAGAAGAATGAAAACGAAGCCGCCCGTCCAAGCGAACCCGCTTTCTTACCATCGATGGTCGCACCGTGCGCGTGCGCAGCGTCTTCGATCAAAGCAACGTCATGCTCTTGGCAGATATCGCGGATTTCTTCGAGATGGGGAGAAATGATTCCGCTCATATGGACCAGCAACACGGCCTTGGTATCGGGCCGGATTTTGCGGCGCAAGTCTTTGGGATTCATTTGAAACGTCTCCCGCTGGCAGTCGACAAAAATCACCCTCGCTCCCGCATGGATTGAGGCCGCCGCGCTAGCGATGAACGTATGGCTTGGAACCACAACCGTTCCGCCTTGAACACCAATGGATCGAAGAATCAGTTCGATGGAACAAGTGCCATTACCAGTCCCCAACGCGTACTTCGTTCCGCAGTACTTCGCCCACTCTCGTTCGAACTCCTCTACATTGCGCCCCATGCTGATGAATCCCGTTCGAAGGATTTTTTCAAACCCGGCCATGATTGACCGGACTTCTTCGTCGGAATACTTCAGATCGAAGCCCGCTACTCGCATACCTTGTTTGACAGGCGCGCTCACTGAGACACCCCCGTGCTTTGAAGATACCAATTCATCGTTTTTTGAAGTCCTTCGTCCATCCGTACCTTTGGTTGATATCCAATCAGGCGTTCAGCTTTAGAAATGTTCGGGCAACGTCTGTCCGCGCCTGACGGTTTAGTGCTATCAAACTCTATCTGGATCTTCTTGCCTGACAACCGGACAATCAGGTGAACGAGATCCTTGATCTTAATCTCTTCACTCGTCCCGATATTTAGAGCATCCGCCTCCGGGTACTTCTCGACGGCAAGCATCATGCCATCGACCTCGTCGGAAACGTAAGTGAACGATCGAGTCTGCTCTCCGTTACCCCATACCGTAATCATGTCTTTGGCCTCGAGCACCTTTCTGATCTGGGAAGGAACTACCGGCGCTGTTTCCGGATTGAAGTCCACGCGCGGACCATAAACGTTCCAGGGCCGCACGATCGCAATCTTCATTCCGTATTCGTCCTTGTAGCAGCGCGCCTGCACCTCAGCGAGGCGTTTCGACCAGCCGTAGCCGAATCCGCTCCGGTTCTCCCTTAAACCCGTCCACCTCAGGGGTCGGCACTTCACACTCTTTGGGGTAAACGCCGACAGTACTTACACACAGGAAGCGATCGACGGACGCCAGGCGCGCAGCTTCCATCATGTGCAAATTCATCAGGGCGTTCGAGAAAAACATTTCCCCGTGATGCTTCACGTTGTAGCCGACGCCACGAATCTTCGCTGCGAGATGCATTACGACGTCGGCTCCCCGGCAGACTTTTCCGCAGGCCTGTGGATCGACCAAATCAGCCTCCTGAAATTCAATATCGCGCTCGAGAGTCTGCAGGTTTTTCCTCGCGCCCTCACCAGGTGCGAAATCGGCAACTTTGACATTGGCGCCTGCTTCGAGCAGCCGTTCTACCAGATGAGAGCCGATAAATCCGCACCCGCCTGTCACCACCACCTTTTTTTGCTTCCAAAACGACATAATACAACCGATTGCTGATATTGCTTATTTGCGAACGCACCTTTATCAATTTAGAGAAAGGCAACCGCAAGGAAAAATCCATAATTAGTTGAAACGAATATGCTGGACTACGAATCGGTATCGAACGCGCGTTTCTGCGTCGCGATACTTTTTCCGCAATCCGTTTTCTTGCCAACGACGCCGCGCGCTGGTAAAAATCTAGGTGACCTCAGTCCTACACCAGATCCTGCCGGCCCCGAACAGCCGGCTAGTCAGGTCCGGCATTTTCCCGGTGAGGCGCCGGTTTCATACGATTCGGTTCACAAACATAATTCACGCCGCGATCACAGGCGGGGGATACAACGCCAGGAGCGCATTTCTGTTTCACAGGAACGGCGCGGGCCGCTTGTCTCATCATGAAACAACGACCTGAAACGAGATTACGCACCTTATGGTACTCATTATGAGAAGCGTTCAACCTTTGAGAAGTTTTCTTACCTGCGTACAGACGCGGCTTTTCCTTGCCCCGTCTATGATCCTGCTTTTGCTCTCGTCGGTATCCGTTGCTCAGCAGTTCGATGAGGTGACAGCAGAAGTTGGTTTGATCTCTGAAGCAACGTTGTCATGGGGTAATCCAATATGGGCTGACTTCAACAACGACGGCTTTCGCGACCTCATTGTGCCGGTCTACTATCCGCAGCCGTTTGTGTATCTAAATAATGCCGGCGGCACATTCACGGACATACGTGCAAGTTGCGGGGTCGTGCCTCCCCACCTCGATCGTAGCAAGTGGCGCGGCTTCGCGTTTGGAGACTATGATGGAGATGGCAACATCGATCTCTATGTGACCGAATTCCCTCGCGCGAACGCAATGAAACGCGATCCACTCTTCAAAGGTCACGGGAATGGTACTTTTGAAAACGTGGCTAAATCCGCAGGAATCGAAGCCTCTTCTGCGCTTGGCCAGTCTGCTTTTTGGTTCGACTACGACAATGATGACAAGCTGGACCTGTTCGTGAAAAATTATGGTAGTCCAAACCGCCTATATAAGAACAACGGGAATGGCACATTCACGCGGGTTCCCGATGCGGCGGGACTCGAAACCGCCACGCTCGGAGGATATCACGGCACGCTCTGCTCGTTCGCAGACTACGATAATGACGGCTTCATGGATGTCGCATTTTCCGGAGAAAGAAATGTGTTGTACAGGAATAACGGTGGCACGTTTGCGGACGTGACAGCTGCAGCCGGTATGACGACAAAGCGCGATAGTACCGGCATTGCGTGGGGCGACTATGACAACGATGGCTTACTTGACCTTTATATAGCCAGAGGGACGCTCAGGTCTGGATCGTTGGGAAACACACTCTATCGCAACAACGGCGACGGCACCTTCACCGATGTGACGGCCGAAGCCGGCCTCACCACTACGGCAAATACCTGGGCAGCGGTTTGGGGCGATTACGACAACGACGGCTTTCTTGACTTGTTTGTTACCTGCGCTGGAGCATCGACCCTCGGGAACGGCAATGCCAATCTTCTTTATCACAATAATGGCGACGGGACCTTTACTAACGTGGCCGCCGCCGAAGGTGTGGAGCTAGCGGATGGCACCTCGCTGCACAGAGGCGCAGGCTGGGTCGATTATAACAACGATGGATTCCTCGACCTCGTGATAAAGGACGGCATTTACCCTACTTCAGTCGGCTTCCACCGACTTTTCAAGAACAACGGGAATATCAACCATTTTATCATAGTGAACCTCGTGGGGGTGCAGTCGAACAGAAACGGGATCGGCGCCCGCGTTACCGTGACATATTCCGGAGGGATGAGCTTCCGGCAGAATAACGGAGGTGGAGGAGGCGAATACTCTTCGCAGGGCAGCGAGCCGCTGCATTTCGGAATCGGAACGGCAACGGAGGCGACAGTTAAGGTGATATGGCCGAGCGGGATCGTCGACATCTTGTCCTCAGTTGCAGCTAATTCGACGCTCACGGTGGTGGAAGGTTCGGCGTCGTCGCTCAGCTTGGTTAGTGCGGCGTCGAGGCTAACTCATGGCACCGCCGGTACATTCGACGCCAATATGCCGCTCACCGGTACATCGGGAGTTGAGGACCGCAGCGCCAGCATTCACAACGCTGTATTCACATTCAGCGCTCCCGGCATGCCACACGGAGATGTTAGCTTTGGTTTCCTAACTGGTGATGCTGATGCCAACCGGACCGTAGCTAGAGCCGATAAGACTGCGGTTCACGACCAACTAAACCAGCCAGTGACAAGCGCCAATTTCCGGGACGACTTGAACGCTAACGGTAGCATCACAAACGGGGACGGTCAGATTGTGAAGGCCAACCAAGGCCATGTCCTGCCCTAACGACAGGATCGAACAAAAGAGCCATTAGCGTCTTTGCCGGTTCCGGTTCTCGGGCACTTCGTATTTTAGGTGGCCGGCGTAGTCCATTCGCGGAGCAACCGTTGTCGATCAATCTTCCCGGTGCCGGTTCTGGGCAGCGTGTCACAAAACTCAATTTCTTCTGGCACCATGTAAGGCGGCAACTTCTCCGCGCAATGTCGCTTCAACTCCGTTGCGTTAGTCAAATTGCTGTGATCAATAGTAACAATTGCACGGATCGCATTTCCGATCGCCTCGTCCGGAATCGCCAAAGCCACCGCCTCGTTGACAGCCGGATGCGCGACCATCACCGCTTCGATCTCGCCCAGCTCGACGCGATAGCCGCGCGTTTTGATCATGTGATCTTTTCGCCCAATCAACAAAAAATCCCCTTGTTCATCGATTGTTACCCAATCGCCCGTGCAGTACAGTTTTTCGTTGCGGCCTGACGCGAACGGGTTGCTGATGAAACAAGCGGCCGATTCCGACGGCCGCCCGTAATAGCCCTGCATAACGTTCGAGCCGCGGGCGTAAAGCAGCCCTTCCTCCCCGGGCGCGAGGACACGCCTGCCAGCTTCGTCGATGGCGATGACCGCCATGTTGGCGCAGGCTTTGCCGATCGGGATCGGCGTGGTTTGACTTTCGGGAATTTGGCCGACTTCGTACCAGGTGCAAACATTCGTTTCCGTTGGCCCGTAAAGGTTGGCCATCCGCGGCTTTGGTAGCATTCGACGTAGGTTGCGCAGGTGCTTGATCGGAAAAACTTCGCCGGCGAAGAGCACCAGCCGCAGCCGGCTGAGGTCGCGCTCATGCAGCTTGCCGTGGGTGGTGAGCATCGTGAGCACCATCGGCACAGAGTACCAGACGGTGATTCCTTGATTCTGGATAAACGAGGAAAGCTGGATAGGGAAAGCTGACAATCCCTCAGGCACGAGCGAGATCGCGGCACCAGTTTTGATCGCGGCGAAGATGTCGAAAACGGACAGGTCGAAGTTTAGCGGGGCATGGTTGGAGAGGCGGTCGGTAACGGAGATGGCGAAGGTGTCGCATGCCCAGTTGATAAAGGTCAGCGCGTTCAGATGGGAGAGCATCACGCCTTTCGGAGTCCCCGTGGACCCCGATGTAAAAAGAATATAGGCGAGATCCCGATCGATAACGTTGACCGCGGGCGCAGTAGCCGACTGGTTCAGGAGCAAATCAGTGAAGGTGAACGCCGGCGCAGGGAGCGCCGTATTCGGGGCTTTGTCGATGAAGAATATGGCCGCCATCGGACATTCATCAAGAAACACGCCGCTGAGTTTTTCATAAAGCGAAGAACTCGTGATCAGCGCGCGGAAGCCGCATTGCCTCGCGATTTCTGCGAGGCGTAGGCCGGGAGCATTTGGATCGACCGGAACATAACACGCACCGGTTTTCATAATTCCAAATATGCTGGCGATTGCGGAGGGCGATTTGTGCAAATAAATCCCGATGCGATCGCCGGGAACGACCCCGATTTCGATAAGCGCATGTGCGATTTGATTGCTGAGTCTTTCCAGCTCCCCATAGCTGAGCGCCTGATCGAGAAGGCGCACCGCTTCCCCGTCAGGCCGACGCGCGGCGCTTTCGGTCAGCAGCTGGTGTAGGACGTAGGTCATTGGCGCTAAAGACCAAGGTAGGCAGCGAGGATCATTTTCTGGATTTCTGAACTCCCTGAATAAATACGGCTTGCGAGAGCGCCTCGATATAAGAGCAGTCGTGACGGTTCCAGCCGCATGTGCAGGTCGACAAGCTTGTTTGATACCGATTGGTAGCTGCTGATTGACTTTCCAAATCGCTGCCGACGTTGTGCGAACTGAATGCAGCGCTCTAGTTTCCGCTTGCTCCACGAAAAATCCACAGGGCTGCATCTGAGCGGACTTGCGGAACTAGTCAAGTCGTATCCAGCTGTCCTAATTTGGTGCCGAAGGGACGCTACCGATCTGCGCGCTTGCTTGACCACTCCATCGCTCGCCTGTAGAGGAGAACATCCGCACGATGGACTTTGCTTGGTCGGACCAACAACGAGAGTTACTGGACGCGGTTGGCCGCTTCGCCAGCCAGCAACTCAACTACAACGTAATCGAAAACGACCGCGACGGCGTTTTCAACCATGAGGCTTGGAAAAAGTGCGGTAGTTTCGGTATCCAGGGCCTGCCCGTCCCCACCGAATACGGCGGGCTCGGCATGGATCCACTCACAACGGTGGCGGCCCTCGAGCGGCTCGGGTACGCTTGCAAGGATAATGGCCTGCTCTTCTCCATCAACGCGCATCTCTGGACGGCGGTCACTCCCCTCGTCAATAACGGCTCCGAGGCACAAAAGAAAAAATACCTGCCCGGTCTTTGTAACGGCACGCTCATCGGCGGCAACGCCATGAGCGAACCGAATAGCGGCTCCGACGCATTCAGCCTTGCTACAACCGCCGTCAAGAAAGGCTCCAAGTACTTTCTCAACGGCAGCAAAATCTTCGTCACCAACGGCCCGGTCGCCGACCTGCTCGTT
>Ga0193715_1000305_pt1 | contig 12986 bp, 10 predicted proteins | sample U2m2metaG_FD_143040 | JGI IMG/M metagenome (GOLD analysis project Ga0193715, IMG submission 143040) | Soil microbial communities from a riparian zone of the East river system, Colorado, United States - U2m2 | ecosystem: Environmental > Terrestrial > Soil > Riparian zone | place: USA: East River... | reverse complement strand
TAAGCCTGAGCCGGTGCAAAGGCTCCTGAGCGACCATAGGTCAGGGCGACAAGACAATCACAAGCTTTTGTTTAGTCTGGTGATGCTCGAGCAGTGGCTGCGCGGAATGTACTCGAATCAAGATCGGTTTGTGCACGCAGGAGTAATGCAAAGCATGGGCAGCATCCGCCTGGCAACTTAGGCAAATGTAATGAGCACCTGCGCAAACGTGGAACAGGCCGAGATTCGCATTTGTGGCAAAACGCTCTACGTGCCTTCAACGGAGATATGTGGCCGGACCGTCGTCGTGACGGGCAAATGGATCAGGACGGCACAAATCAAAGATGAAGAGGTAGTGGAAGGTGTGCCTGTCGAAGATCCCGAGTCTTTCATTACCAAGCTGGAAGAGAGCGAGCTACAAGCAGACCTCTTTACATTTGCGCAAAGGCCACCTGAGATCACACTAAAGTACGATTATCGCTTCAAATGGGTTAATTGGGCGGCGGTACCTACGACCTGCTTCAAGGACTGGTGGGAGAATCGACTGCCGCAGGAGTCAAGGAAGAATGTCAGGCGCGCCGCCAAGCGCGGCGTGGTAGTGAGGGTTGTACCATTTAATGATGACCTCGTAAAGGGCATCCATAGGATTTATAATGAAACCCCTATTCGGCAGGGGAAACGTTTCTGGCACTTCGGGAAAGATCTGGACACGCTCAGAGGAGAACTCGCGACGTATCTGGATCGAAGTGAGTTTATTGGTGCGTATTGGAATGAAGAACTTATCGGGTTCCTGAAAATGGTTTATGTCAACCGCGTGGCCACGCTCTTTCACATAATCTCGATGAATGAGCATTACGACAAACGGCCAATGAACGCGTTGATTGCGAAGGCTGTCGACTTCTGCGAGCAAAAGGGAATTTCGCATTTTATCTACGGACAATTTGTTTATGGCAATAAACATCAGAGCTCGCTGTTGGAATTCAAGCGACGGAACGGTTTCGAGCAGATCAATTTTCCCAGATATTATGTTCCGCTGACTGTCAAAGGCCGACTATTTGTCCGATTAAAGCTGTATAAAGGCGTTGGCGGGCTGGTGCCAGAGCCCATTCTCCAAACAGCCTTAAGTTGTAGAGCCTGGTTCAGCGAACTGCGCTCCACAAGAAGGACTCTACAACACAAGAAATTTGCCGGTGTAGCTCAACGTCAGAGCGGCTGAATCGTAATCAGTAGATGGAGTGTTCAATTCCTCCCGCCGGCTCCAAAAGCCTTTCCCGTAATCCGAGCAAAACCCTTCTGATCAATCCTATTAACACAAACAGTTCAGCAAAATCATTGTTGCGCCCTATAATTCGTCGAACGGTGTCGCTAGTTGAATCTGTCGCCGGATTTAGGACCGACCCTACAGGATGGTTGCCGAACCGATTAGAAATGTTAATTGGCACCTATGAAAAGCCTTTAATGCGGTCACTGCGCAAAGTGCTCCCCAAGAGCGGGGTGTTGGTAGACATCGGCGCAAATGTGGGATTTATCTGCCGACAAATTGCTGAGAGTTTTTCTGAAGCGAGAGTGTTTGCCTTTGAACCAAATCCAAGGATTTACCCAATATTACGAGCAAATCTGAAAGGATTTTCCAATTGCCAACTGTTCAATGTAGGTTTGGGGGCAACTGAAGGACGCCTGGAATTTTTTCACGGCAAAGAGTCATCTGTTGGCTCCTTCGTGCCGGCGTACGCGAGTCAGCATCCCAGCAATTCCTCCGGCGGGCAGATCACAAAATCCATAGTCCGAGTCACGACGGGTGACGCTCTGCTATCTCAAATAGAAACTGTTGATGTTATGAAGATTGATGTGGAAGGCTACGAGATGGAGGTGCTAAAGGGTATGTCCAACTTGCTTAGCAAGGGTGTAATCAGAACGGTGTTTTTTGAATTTTGCCCATTTGCACAACGATGGGCACATAAACAACCGCGAGACATCATTGATCTCCTTGTCGAGTCAGGATACACAATATATGAACTTGAAGGAGAATGGGAAGGCTCCCGTGTTTCTGCCGAAGATATCGGGGCTCTCACCGCGAAGTTGGGTAACAGGGGTTACACGACCCTCCGGGCAAGTCGGTAGCAGTCTGGTCGTAGAAGAAGCTAATAAATGAAAATTGCATATCTTATCTCTGCTTATAGGAATCCGATACTCGTCAAAAAGACGGTCGAATATCTTTCATGCAAAGACGTCGCATTTTTTATCCACATAGATGCCAAATCGCCCTTTGGCCCGTTTGAGTCAATTCGTGGCGAGAACGTCGTTTTTACCGACAAAAGGATTCCCGTGTATTGGGCTGAATTTTCATTTGTGGGGGCGCAAATGCTTCTGATTCGACAGGCGCTCGCGGCTCCTGAACATTACGATTATTTTGTTTTGTTAGGCGGCAGTGAATTTCCTCTAAGAAGCGGGCGGTATATTCACAATTATATAGAGAGGAATCAGGAATCGGAATTTATAACTGTTGTGAAAGTTCCCGCGCCGGGCAAGCCTCTTTCTCGCACAAACACTTTGAGGTTTCCATCAACTCGTCCCATCCTTCGTTTTGTTTTCAGGGTTCTGGCAAAAATCGGTTTGGCGCAACGTGACTACAGGAAATATCTCGGCAATTTGGAGGCTTACTCTGGGAACACCTGGTGGGCCTTGTCAAGGCAGGCTTGCGAATATATCGTCGAGTTCTCGCAGCGTCATCCGGAGTTATTGAAGTTCTATGAAAATACGCATGTGCCGGACGAAAGTGTTTTTCATACAATTCTGGGCAACTCGCCGTTGAAATCTCGGATACGGCGAAATTTGCTATACGAGGAATGGCCTCAGGAGGGTGCCCGTCACCATCCTAATCTGTTAAGTGCAAAACACGTTGAGTTTTTTGAATCTCACGAGGAAGTTCCCGCTCAAGATCTGCACGGTCCGGGTGAAATGCTGTTTGCACGCAAGTTTTCTGATGACGACATGCACCTGATCGAAAGAGTAGAAGAAATGATACGCAAAAAAGACTACCAGTGTAAAGACGACTTGATGCCCGTCCGAGGCTGACCTTGAATGTATGGTTATCTGGGTTGCTTTACTAGAGCCTTCTGACTTCCGACTTCTCATCTTTCGTGTGTGACCCTGTCCTTGGCTCCAACTCTCGACAGTCAACTAACAAATATTAACTTTTCATGCCTGGTATAACCGGAGTTATCAGCCGTAGAGCCGCTCACGAGTGTGAAACTCTTGTACGCGCAATGGTCGGCTCGATGAACCACGAGAGTTTTTATGTCTCTGGACGCTACCGCTCGGAAGAGATAGGAGTTTACTGCGGCTGGGTAGCACACGATAAGTCCTTTGCCGCAAGCCAGGTTTTCTTGAATGAGCAGGAGGACGTTGCACTCATTTTTTCCGGCGAGTGCTTTGTAGATAACGAGATCCGCGCGGCTCTCAAGCAAAAGAGCCATCGACTCGAAAAGAACAAAGGTGATTGGCTGGTTCATCTTTACGAAGAGGAAGGCGATCAATTCTTTGAAAAGTTGAACGGCCTCTTTAGCGGCCTACTAATTGATAAACGACAAAAGAAAGCCTTCCTGTTCAATGACCGCTATGGCCTTGAGCGGATTTATTTTTGCGAAACCAAAGATGCCACTTATTTCGCCAGCGAAGCCAAGGCGTTGCTGCGAATTTTGCCCGAACTGCGAGCGTTTGATGAAGAAGGAGTGGCTCAGTTCTTGACCTACGGCTGCACTCTGGAGTGGCGAACCTTGTTTCGAGGTGTTCAATTGCTCCCCGGCGGCTCAGTTTGGTCCTTTGAAGGTGCCAACTGTCACAAGCGGAAATACTTTTTGCCCGAGAACTGGGAGGCACAATCCCCTCTTTCCGTCGAATCCTTTGAATCCGAGTTTCAAGAAACTTTTAAGCGGATCTTGCCGCGATACACCGAGGCAGAGGGTGAAGTCGGAATTTCGCTAACTGGTGGTTTGGACACCCGAATGATCATGGCTTGCCTTCCGCCGACGAACTCAAGTTACATGTGCTATACCTTTGCCGGTGCAAACGGACAGACGCTCGACGCACGTCTCGCGGCGAAGATCGCCGCCTCACTTGGCTTAGAGCACCATGCTCTCCGCGTCCAGCCCGACTTTCTTCAATGCTTCGACACATACTTCGACAGAACTGTTTACGTTACGGATGGCTGCGCTGGCGCGGTATCCTCCCATGAAATCTATTTCAACGCACAGGCCCGTCAGATTTCTCCGGTGCGTTTGACCGGAAACTTTGGCAGCGAAGTTCTCCGCTCTGTATCAACGCTTAAACCTCTCGGGTTGCATCGGCGGCTGCTCAATGACAGCTACGCGAGACCCGTCGCAGCCGAGGCTCAACGAGCAATCAACGGCGGTGCTCACCCAGTGACGTTCGCCGCGTTTCGCGAAATTCCATGGGGTCTGTTCGGCCTCCTTGCAGCAGGTCGCTCGCAGGTGACATTTCGCACGCCATATCTGGATAATGATCTCGTGGCTCTGGCTTACCGTGCTCCAGGGGCTTTTCGGCGCTCTCCTTTACCGGCTTTGCACTTGATCGAGCAAGCCAATCCTCGACTGGCCCGTATTCCAACAGATCGTGGCGAACTCTTGGACAGTTCTGGCGTGGGCCGCGCGTTCCGCCGGGCTCTTGGAGAGGTGACATTCAAGCTCGACTACTACCACGATGCAGGTTTGCCTACCTTATTGAGCGCCTTCAATCCACTGTTAAGTTCCCTATCGCCGCTCGGAATTCTCGGACTACACAAGTTCTTGCCATATCGCCGGTGGTTTCGAGAAGAACTTGGCTCAACCGTGCTGGAGAGACTATCGAGTCGCCGAGTCCGGGAAGCTCGCTGGTGGGCGAAGAACGCGCCTGAGACGCTTGCCCGAGCTCACATCTTAGGCCGAGGCAACTATCAGCGAGAGCTAAATGCCGTTCTCACTCTGGAAGCTATCGATCGGCTCTTCTTCAGCGAAATCTCAGCGAAAATGCCTGCTGAGCGGCAAGAAACAATCGAAGTTGTAGTTTGATCAAGGACACTTTTTAAAGGCGAATTGCTAGTACTTGTTCAGGCGGGCAGATCCATCCGGGCGGATTCTTTTCTCAGGCTATTATTGCGACTCACTATGTCCCTTGAGCAGGACTCCACCGTATCCACTGCGGCCTCGCAACGATCGCGCGTCCGTCTCGGCAGCGATCGCGCGGTAGAAAGGGCGGCTGGCGGCCCCGCGACTTCGATTCGCGTCTGTCTTCTTACCGGCGGGGACGACCGGCCTTACGCGCTTGGCATGGCCTCCTCTCTGATCGGTCAGGGCTTCCGCGTTGATTTCATCGGCAGCGATAAGCTGGATGCACCCGAGTTGCACCAGACGCCGCTCATAACCTTCCTGAATCTGCGCGGCGATCAGAACGAGAAGGCTCCCTTCCGCCGCAAAGTTGTTCGTATCCTGGCCTACTATGCGCGCCTGGTAAGATACGTCGTACAATCGAAACCGAGGATTTTTCACATCCTTTGGAACAACAAATTCGAGCATTTCGATCGAACCGTGTTGATGCTGTACTATCGTCTTTTCAGGAAGCGGATCATCCTAACGGCGCACAACGTCAACATGCGCAAGCGGGACGGTCGCGACAGTTGGTTCAACCGGCTTTCGTTAAGAATCCAGTATCGGCTTTGCCACCACATCCTGGTGCATACCGCCGCGATGAAGGCCGAACTGGTTGCTGACTTTGGCATTGCCTCACCGCGAGTCAGCGTCATCCCTTTCGGCATCAATAATACGAGCCCGACTACTACGCTGGGGCGTCGGGGAGCGAGAGAACGCATCGGTCTCGGTCGGTGTGAGAAGACCCTCCTTTTCTTCGGCCAGATTGCACCCTACAAGGGCCTTGAGTATTTGACCGCCGCAATGTCGGAATTGGCGAGGGAAGACAAAGACCTCCGTCTTGTCATAGCCGGAAGAATCAAGCCTGGATATGTGAGGTACTGGAACGCGATCCAGAGTGAAATCTCACGCGCGGGATTAGGGAAGCGTATCATTCAGCACGTCCGATTTATCCCCGAAGCAGAGGTGGAGATTTACTTCAAGGCGGCCGATGTCGCGGTGATCCCTTACGTCGAGATCTTCCAGAGCGGAGTCCTTTTCTTGAGTTACAGTTTCGGGCTTCCTGTTATCGCGACTGACGTGGGCTCCTTTAGAAACGACATCGTAGAGGCGAAGACCGGATTTCTCTGTCGGCGCACGGACGCGGCGGATTTGGCGAGGGCCATTCGAAGCTATTTCGCGAGCGATCTGTACCACGATCTCGACCAGCATCGCCGCACGATCCGGGAGTTTGCAAACGAGCGAAACTCATGGACGAAAGTCGGGGAGATCATCGAGGGCGTTTACCAGCGGGTGCTTGCGAAATAAATGGCCCGAACAGAAAAATAAAAATAATGAACGAGGGCATCGCATCGCGAGGATCGATAAGCCGCAATTGTGAGAAGGACACTCCGACGCCTACCATTTCTCCTCCTCTCCGTCTGTTATTCCCCCCATTTATCGTAACCTTTGCCTATTCCCCCGCTCCTAATCCAAATTTAAAGTAAATAACAAATACAATTTGTGAAGAGGATCGGAATTCTTCTTTTTACCCTGTCCGCCATAGGCGGATTGAGCGGCCTTTCGACCCCGCTTAGCGGGGCAACGATTTACGCCTCCGACGGGTCGGCGGCGAATGTGAAGGCTTTGCATAAAGCGGCGTTGAACGGCGACACCATCACGCTGCCTGCCGGAACATTTACCTGGTCAACCCCCGTGACAATCTGGAAGGCGATCAAACTGCAAGGCGCGGGTTCGGGACGCATTATAGGGAACACGAAATCTTCTGTCGCCGTCGGCACTGGAGCGAAGACTTTTACGACTACCAGGAGCGGGTTGCCTATAACAGCGGGTCAAGTCTTGAGGGTTGCCAAAATGCCGCACCCTCCCGGCGGGGGAGGCAGCGACTCGAATCCTCCAGGAAGAGGGACGTATATGGAGGGAACAGTTACAAGCTACTCCGGCACAACACTGGTTTTGAACGTCACGAGCACGGCGGGGTCGGGCACATGGACATTCTGGTGGATCGCGACACGACCGGCAACCACCATCGTGAATAATTATTCCAGTGGCGGTAGCTTAGATAACAACTTGGTGCAGATCAATCAAAGTCTTTCCGCGCCCACAGAAATTAGTGGTATTCGCTTCCTGGCAAATCCGGCAACAACGAACCGGTCCGGTTTTATTGGTCTTACCAGTAGTGCTTATCTGAATCCCAAAACCAAAATCCATGACTGCTGGTTTGAGAATGATGGAGGAGGCGCGCCCGCCATCTTCGCCAGAACCAATCAAGCCTTGATATGGAACTGTTCCTTTGACGACACGTTCGGGGACTCAACCGCGTTTAGGATTAAATGGGAGGACGCAAACGGAGCATCAACGTGGACGACGAATTCTACTTTTGGAGCAGATGATACAAACGGCGCGACTAATGCTTATGTAGAAGATTGCGACTTTCACGCTTATCTAAACGCAACAGATTTTGATAGTGGATCGCGAGTTGTCTTCCGGCACAACATTTTGGACAACTCAGGGATGAGCTCGCATGGGGCAGACACCGGTGCCCAGGTTGGATTGCGTCACGTTGAACTCTACGATAATGAATTGATTTTCGACAATTTTGGAGAATTCGATGGCTCTGTCACATTAAACGTGAATTGGTTTTTCTGGCAGCGTGGCGGCACTAGCGTTATCACGGACAACATTGTGCCAGCAATCAGTTCGCCGTCTTGGGGAACTAAACCCAACGTTAAGTTTACTGTTCTAAACACGCGAAGAAATAGCGGGGCGTATTGCTGCTGGGTTGGTTATCCAGCCCCGCACCAGATCGGGCAGGGATACGACTTACGGCCAAGCCAATTACTACACTTATTCCGAGCCGGTTTACATCTGGAATAATAGCGGGACTGGCGGGAATGATGTCGAGGTAAGTCAAGACAGCACCGACGAATGCGGCAATAACCAGCAAGTTGCAGATTACGTTCAAGCTGGCCGCGATTACATCGTAGGAAGCAAGCCCGGCTACACGAAATTTACTTATCCCCATCCTCTAAGAAGCGAAGGTAGCCCGACGCCTACCCCTGTACCAACGCCTTCAGTGACGCCAACGCCCTTGCCAACGGTCACGCCGCCACCAAACCAGTGCGAAGTTCCCAACTTCATCGGCACTAGGATGAATCATGTGCAGTCGGTCTGGAATGATGCTGGGTTCACGACAAAGGTCATTACTTTCGGTCATTTTGGCTGGTTAATCACCTGGCAGAGTCTCCCCGAGGGGTTCATCGGCTCGTGCTCCGACACGATGATCACCGTCAGCAGCATCCCTTAGGGCACTCCGACGCCTACACCAACTCCATAACATACTTACCAGTTTTCCTCCTCTCCCGTCTGTTATTCCCGCCGGATTCGGCATACTAGAAGCCAATTTTTTCGAGAACTTCGCCTCGCAGTTTCCGTAGAGAAGGGATCGAAGCGCTATCAGAACCCACGCGATCAACGATCCCGGCTACAATGTCTGCGGTGATGCCAGTCGAGCTTCATAGGCTCGGCTCTTGTCGACTTGGTCGCATTTATCTTGCCTATCGACGATTTTGTGGAGTAAACAACGTTGCATGACGCAGAACAGGAGACAGATGTGGGGCAATCGACAATTGCAGGGCACTGACACAGCTAATCGCAAACGTGCGTCGAGCCCGCCTTCTTGCCTTTTCACTTTCCTGGTTTTTGCCGCGCTCGCCTGCGGCGGGTGCCAGAGCCCGCTACCGCCTTTGCCGAATCCGCCAGGTCCTAAGACAACGGTAAGGCTCTCTCCCGGAGATGTGATCAAGGCTTCCTATGCCGACGAGACCATCCCGGATCAAACGCAGAAAATTCGCAGAGATGGCAAGGTGAGTCTGCCGCTCATCGGCGAAGTCACGGCTGCCGGGAAGAGAGTTATCGATTTTCAACATGAACTCGTCCGCCGCTATGAAGGGCAGCTTGAAAACAACGAAGTGCTCGTGACGTTAGAGAGCGGCACGGCAACCGTGATCGTGTCCGGATTTGCCAACAAACCGGGCACGTACGCTTTTGATCGCCCGACGACTGTGTACCAGGCGGTAATGGAAGCGGGCGGCGTGAGCGACTATGGGAGTCCGAGTAATATTCATCTCACTCGCATAATCAACGGAGAACAGCGCACTGAGACCATTAATCTTCGGCCGGCGATTGGCGGCACGCCTACCAAACCAAAATATGTCCAAGACGGGGACGTGATCTACATCTCGCGCAGCTTGTTTTGAGTTGACGTGCCGGCAGGGCGCGACTTGCAAACATGACTTTGCCATGTCGAATTCACCGGATCCGCAGCCACATTGATTCGCTACCGCTCGCGCTCCTGTTCGCGGCTTTGTTGCTAAGTTCGAGTTCGGAAGCGGCAGGCGCCGGTGGAGGGGGTTACGTTCCGCTTGAAATTACAACCGGTGTGGACCTGGGCTACGACGACAACGTTATCGGGAGCAACGCTGCCGCAAATTCAAACAGCCAAAGCTCATTTTTCGCAAAAGAAAACCTCGTGCTAACTTATAATCGGCCTGGGGAACAGACAGAAGTTCGTCTGCTTGCTGTCGGACGGTTTACTCAGTATTTCGATGTGAGCACGGACGACAAAGATGTGAACCTCACTGCGTCGCTTACGCATAACTTCACGACACGGCTTTCCTTCTACGCCAGCGTTTACGGCGCTTATCAGACCGAGCCTAATTTCCAATCCAACATTGGTCCCACAAACGTGCGCGCTCCTCACTTCGACACGACGGATATTTTTTCGCTTACCTATCATTGGCTACCACGGCTATCCAGTGTAACAAGCTACACGTTCGAGCGCGTTAAGTATGAGTCGGCGACGACGACTACGACGGCAGTCGGATTAGCTCAGGACCGGTACCAGAATACGCTTGGCGAGTCGCTTCAATTTAGCCTGACAAGGCGCACTAGTCTCACTGGAGAATATCGCTTTGAAGTCATAGATTACGACACCGCGCCGCGCGATGCGACCATTCATTTTGCACTCGCCGGTGTTGACCATCATTTGACTGAGCACCTGTCGATTAAGCTGCTTGGAGGTCCATCATTTCGTTTTTTCAAAAATGACGGCAACACGATCAACCCGTACGCCGAACTGAAGGTTAGTTATCAGGGTAGCAACCATTCGCTAAGCTGGATAACAACCTATGGAGTCGAACAGCCCAGCCAGACTCTCGCGGCGGGGGCCACGACGCTCCGAACCGGATTGAACCTGGCGTACGATCTAACTTCGCGGATCAATTTGAAAGCCGGAGTGTATTATGATCACGAGGAAAACCAAGCGGGGACAACGGGGACAGTTGGAAGCACTTCGACAGGCTCGCAGGATGCCTTGAATTTCAATCTCAGCCTAAAATATACAATCAATAAGCATTTCGCGTTGCACGCTGATTACGAGTACACAAACCAGAGCTCGTCAGGAGGAACTTCATCAGGAGGAACCTCAGGCTACTCGCGGAATCGTTATTTCGCCGGATTGACGTACACCTACTAAAAATCTAGACGAGATAGCCGGGGTATAGGGAACTTTCTCCAAGACAAGATCGGCAATTACTGTCTCTCTGGCGCAGCCTAAGAAACACTTTGAAAACGCCCTCTTCAACAGACGAAGCTGCTGCTCGCGAAATCATCGTTACCACGCGAACAGCGAACCTCTCCGAAGCCAGCCCTCCGAGGCAAAAACAGAGATGGCGCTTTTGGAGCAGCATGTGTTTTGCAATTGTGCTGCTGGCGGTTTTCGCCCGGCCTCTGTTGATGCTGATCAGTTATGTAGCCGGCAGCCAGTTGCATTCATATGTTTTGTTAGTCCCCTTTGTTTCTGCTTACCTGCTTTATCTCCGGCGAGATCAATTACCAAAAAAACACAGCACCGACCTTTTGCTTACGCTGGTGTGGCTGGCCGCAGGCCTCGGCCTTTTTGCCTACACGCAGTCGCTGGAAGTTCCTGCGCGAGCACCGGCTATCAATACTCGCATCGTGCTGTTGACTTCCTCCTTCCTTTGCTGTCTCGCAGCGGGAGGATTTTTCTTTTTCGGACGTGGGTGGATGCGAGCAGCCGCTTTTCCCTTGGCCTACCTCATCTTCCTAGTGCCGATGCCAGATGCGATGGCAGATGTGCTTGAAACGGCTTCAAAATTTGCCTCGGCCGAGGTAGCGAATGTTCTTTTCCAACTCAGCGGTACGCCTTTTCTCCGGGCGGGTCTCGTTTTCCAACTGCCGAACATCACGATCGAGGTTGCGCAGGAATGCAGCGGTATTCGATCGAGCTGGGTGCTTTTTATCACGAGCATCCTGGCCGCCAATTTATTCCTGAAGACGCGGTGGCGGCGTTTTGCGCTTGTCGCCTTCGTCATTCCACTGGCCATTTTACGGAACGGATTTCGCATCCTGGTGATCGGACTTCTCTGCGTAAATATAGGTCCGCAGATGATTCACAGTCTGATCCATCGCCGCGGTGGGCCTGTCTTCTTCGTGCTTGCTCTGATTCCATTTCTTCTAGTGTTGTGGTGGCTGCGCAAGGGCGATATTCGCGCTCGAAACCTTGGAGAGCAGGGACCCTTGATAGAGCATCCGAACCTCTGAATGTGGTGCGCATGTCCCTGCTTCGAGCTTCTTTGTCCTTTTACGGTTCGCTCGCGCAGAGGTGTCTTTGCTGAACCAATGAGATTTCGATTTAGCTATCGGTTGCAGGCTCGTCCGTAGTCGGAACTGCAATGCGACTCATTTCATCTGCTCGGAGCGAATTGTGAGCTTCAACTCTGCGTTAGCTTTGGGAGCCGGCATGTTTAGTGCCGCCCTGGCCGTGGCGGCGGCGTGCCGCGCGCGCCGTTCACTAGCGACTTGGTGCTTCTCTGCAGGGATGCTGACTTTCGCGCTGGAAAGTTTGTTCGGCGCGATATGGCACGACGCGGTTGTTCCTGAAAAGGCGGTTTTTTTTGGAACGCTGACCTTGGCAACGAAGTCATTTTTGCCAGCGTTTTGGCTTTGTTTCAGCCTCACGTATTCACGTGGAAGCTCGCGCGAACTTCCGCTCAGATCCCGATTTTTGGTTCTGTCGGCGTTCTTAATCTCGGTAGGCGTATCCTTAGTTTTCCTGGATCAGTTGGCTCCAATTTTTCCTGGGATAAGCGGAAGCCGCGGGATCAGCGCTGACGCAGCGGCCAAAGCGCTGAATGGCATTCTACTCGTGGCAGCGGTGCTGGTTCTCATGAATCTGGAAAGGACATTCCGAGCGGCTGTGGGGACGATGCAGTGGAGGATAAAGTTTATCGTTCTTGGGCTCGGGATCGTGTTTGGCGCGAGGATCTATACTCTCAGCCAAGCGCTCCTCTTTTCCGGAGGCGCTCCGCCACTGAACGGCGTCGATACAGTGGCGCTCTTGATCGGGTGCGCGTTGATCGTGGTGGCGTTCGTTCGGAGTGGTTTCGGCGAAATTGATGTTTATCCGTCCCATGTTGTTCTGCGCACTTCTTTGACGGTTCTGTTGGTCGGCGGCTACCTTTTCATTGTGGGCGTACTCGCCCAGGTTGTAGCATGGACCGGCAGATCGGCAACTTTCCAGTTTCAAGCCTTCGTTGTCCTGTTGGGCTTTGCTCTCCTGGCTGTGTTATCGTTCTCGAATCGGGTCCGGCAAAATATCGGGCGTTTCGTTAGCCGGCATTTTAAAAGGCCGCAGTATAATTTCCGCCAGATATGGACGCGCTTTACTCAATGCACGTCCAGTGTGCTCGATCAGCCCGGCTTGTGCGCTGCAGCCGCAAAATTGATCTCTGAAACCTTTAGCATCTTGTCGGTCACTATCTGGCTATTTGATGAACAAGACCG
>Ga0193715_1000304_pt1 | contig 13002 bp, 16 predicted proteins | sample U2m2metaG_FD_143040 | JGI IMG/M metagenome (GOLD analysis project Ga0193715, IMG submission 143040) | Soil microbial communities from a riparian zone of the East river system, Colorado, United States - U2m2 | ecosystem: Environmental > Terrestrial > Soil > Riparian zone | place: USA: East River... | reverse complement strand
CATCGACTTCAGCAATGCGATAAAACGGGGTGGAACCCGCGCGGCTTTCAGTTGCTCGACGGGCAATGGCTGTGATCGGCGAACATCGCGAATTTCTTCAATCGTCCGGCCGCTAAAAAGCATGTGACCGGTGAGCAAAAACCAAAGCGTCACGCCTAACGAGTAGATGTCTGAGCGCACGTCCACTGGCGCGTTGGTGAACTGCTCCGGGCTGGCAAACGCCGGTGTGCCGACGAACCCGCCGTGAGTGAGCGCCATTGCATTAGTTTTCTCTGCTACCGCCTTGGCGACGCCGAAATCGATCACCTTTACGCTGTTGCCGGCGCTGACAAGCATCAGATTCCCCGGCTTGAGATCGCGATGGACCAGCCCGTGTTCTTCTGCGGCGGCCAGCGCCGCGGTCACTTGCAGGGCGATATCAATCGTAGTCAAAACATCGAGCGGTCCCAGCCGGCGAACGCGTTCCTCGAGCGTCTCGCCTTCGATCAATTCCATCGCGTAAAAAAACTGCCCGGTCTCTTCACAAACTCCGAATTGATATACGGTCGCAACATTGGGGTGGCGTAACGCAGCCGCAGCGCGCGCTTCCCGCATGAACCGCTCACGCGCCTCTGTGCTGCGCGATCCAAGTTTGGTGTTGATGATTTTTAACGCGACCAGACGGTCGAGGACTTTATCGATCGCGCGATACGTGATGCCCATGGCGCCGTGACCGAGTTCCCAAGCACTGCCGTCGACCCGGTGCTCGATTGTGTAAACACCGAGGTGGTCCGGCGCCGTTGCAAACGTGAGATCGCTCTCCTCTGCCACCCGATCCAATGCGGCATCGAACAAACAAACCGCGCAGCCGAGCTTGCCTGAGCTGGCAGTCTCAATGGGCGATCCACAGGTTTCGCAGACACGCGGGTTTTTGCTAATAGCCGGCATTGGGTTCCTACCCTATGCGGCCATTGCCTGGCGCAGATGACGCAGCTCTTCATCGACATCGCTCGGATCGATCACCGTGCCGCTCACCTCTTCCCGCAAAATTGCACGATAGCGCGCCCGCAAACGCGCCACGTCGCTGCGCAGCGTCGTAGCCGCACGCCCGAGCTGCTTCGCCATTTCTTCGTAGGGGACCGCTGCAGTCGGGGCTCCCGTGAGATGAACTTTTAGCGCTTCAAACAACGCGTCTTTGCCTGCGACCGCGTATTCCTGTGCCAGCCGGTCGAGCGCTTGTCGCAACAGTGAAGTCGCCCATTCACGCTCGAAGACTCCGTCCGCGCTCCGGTTCTGGCAGCGCGCGGCATGCGTTTCGACTTCCGAAAGCGCGGCCTCATCGAGATGCACTCGCAGGACGTCGCCGCCGCGTTTTTGCGCTCGGTCACGGTCACGCGCGTGTGCCAGGAAATGTTTCAGAGTGCCGAGCAAAAACGAGCGGAACCGCCCCTTCATTTCATCCGCTTTCGCGTAAACGCGATTCTCGATCAGGTCTGCAAAAAAACTCTGCGTAAGGTCCTGCGCATCGTGTTGCGGAATTCCTTGCCGCCGCACAAAGAGATAAACCGGCCGCCAATAAATTTGGCAGAGCTCGGAAAGCGCGCTGAGCGCATGCTCCGATGATGTCTGGGAATCGCCCGCCTGGCGCACGACTGTCCACCGCGTGGAACCAAACAAGCTATCCCGCGTTGTGCTGCGCAACGCTGCCGGCATTCCGCGTTTTTTATCCGGGGTCAGGAAAATTTACAAGCCCAAATGGACTGTTGTTTAGGTAGGGGAGATATCGGCGGACCAAAATTTCAATCTCTGTTTAATCCGCTGTTTATCCGCGGCCTGCCCGCCGCGGCGGGCAAATCCGTGGTTACTTTTCTGTCTCCTTAAGCAGATCCGCTAACTGATCTTTCCACAATGCCGCCAGGGTGTGGCTGCCGTGGCCGCGCGTTTTGTCGCTGAACGGAATCACGATTGCGCGGCCATGTGGAACGCGTTTGATTTCCCGTTCAAGAATACCGAGCTCGGGCGGATTAATCAGATCATCGGCGGAGTTGATTGCCACAAGCGGAGCTTGGATTTTTTCAAGGTTCGGCCCCGGATCGTAATCATGTGAAGCCTCCAGCGCGTAAATAATGTCATTGGCGTCATCAGTCTTGACGATTTGCTCAACGAATTTGTCGAGAACTTCATCTGTTTTTCCAAGCGTAGGCGCGTCTTTCTGACGTAAGACTGGATTGCTGCTCATGAGCCAAAGCATCTCCGCGGCTGTGCGCAAGCTCGGCGGCTGAGTCTTGTACTCACCGCCGTCCCAGGCTGGATCATTGCGGATGGCGTCGATGACCATGCGGCGCCAGGCACGATTGCGGCCCGAAATCTGCGTCGGCAAACTCGCCAGCGGCAGCAGCGCATCCATAAAATCGGGATGCAGCTCACCCCAGAGCCATGTGTGCATTCCGCCCATTGACGTTCCCATGACCAGTCGCGCGTGATCCACGCCGAGTCCCTCTGTTAAGAGACGGTAGTCCGCCTCTACCATGTCGATGTAGCCGTAGCGGGGGAACTTCGCGTGCATGCCGTCGCTTGGCTTGCTCGATTTGCCGTGACCAATCCCGTCCGGCAACACGATGAAAAACTTCGTAGCATCGAGCGGCTGGTCCTTGCCAAAAAGCTCACCTGCAAACTCGGGGCGAATGAATTGCGCGCCGCTGCCAGTTGTCCCGTGCATGATCAAAACGGCGTTTGTCGTTTTGCCCTGCGCATCTTTCTCCGGTTTTCCCAGCGTTCGATAATGGAGACGCAGCTCTGGCAATGTTTCGCCCGAGGCAAATTTGAAATCGCGAATCGTAAAATCGCTCTCGGTCGGGGAAGAATAATCCGCGGACCACGCGGAAGTCGCGGCCAAGAGAGACAAAAGAAGTGCGAAGACTCGCAGCGTTGGATTCATGTTAGGACTTATCTCTTAGGCGGCGTTGTCATGTTGAACAAAGCGAAACATCTCTGATTTTGTTTGGGCGGAGAGTGGCTCAGAAATGATCCGAGATTCTTCGCTTCGCTCAGAATAACATTATTAGATCTCGCATTAATGATTTCGTTGCCGTTCCGCTTGAATTTGCTTGAGCAGTTCAGTTTTAGTTCGATCCAAGTCGTGGGCAAATTTCACTGTTGCTTCCAGAGCCTGGGGATAAATCTCGAAACGTTTTCGCAATTTTTTGGTGGCGGGGTCGTAGAAGAAGGAAATCTCCTGGTCGAGATTCGGCACGATCAGCTCGTCGCTTAATTTCTGATAACGCTGCGTGCCGCTTAGACCCCAGCGAATTACGGATTCCATTTCCCGCAAGGCCTTGAGCGTTTTCACCTCGAGCAACTGAACGCCGCCGGATTGAAGCAGTGTGGCGATGTCGCCCGGACTATAATCAGTGGTGAAAACAAACGGCTGCAGCGGGGGCATCTCACCGGCGTCGAGCTCGCGTCGAAACTCGGCTGCGTCTCGTTCTTCCCTAGCGGTCGCAGTTTTGCCGCTCTCGATTCCTTCGCGTAGCGTTTGTTCAAGCGAAGCCAGGATTTGGTCGCGCCGTTCCGCATCCTGCTGGCGTTGCTGGAAATTACTGAGCCAGAACGCCGCGTAAACGCCGACGAACACCAGAACTAACTCGGCAACCCATCTCCCAAAGCGCGCGAACCGCGAGCGTTTTTCAGTTGTTTGACTCATGATTCACGGGAACAATTCAATCAATGAGACAATCGTGGTCAGTCAACAATTTGACCGCTTTCGTGGCGAACTCAGTCCGAAACGCGAGTGCTGACGATGCACCATTCCTTCACTTGAGATTTGAGCGCGTATTTCCAGATGACTTTTACACGGAGATGTTGCTGGCGATGCCTGTGACGGACGACTACCGCGCCATGTCTGGCAAGAGTAAAATGGGCAGCAGCAGGGCCGATGGGAAACCCACTCGTACCAAGATCGATCTTTTCCCGGAGTACATCCGTCATTTGCCGCCGATGAAGCGCCAAATCTGGGACGCAGCCGGCCGTGCATTGCGTTCCAAAGAGTTGGAGAAAGCTTTCATGGAGCGACTAGCGCCAGGCTTGGAGCGCAGGTTCGGTGCCGAGTTTGGGAACGTCAAAATGTATCCGGTGCCGATTCTGACTCGCGATATTCCCGGATACCGCATCTTCAAACACACAGATAGCCTCTGGAAGGGAATTACCGTCCAGTTTTATCTGCCGCCCGATAACTCGACACCACATATCGGGACCATTTTCCATGAAGTGCTCCCAAATGGGAGAAAACCCAAAAAGGCGCAGATGCCATTCTCACCCAATAGCGGCTACGCGTTTGCGGTGGCTGACAATACATGGCATTCCGCCGACCCAGTCGGACAGGAAGTGAAAACGCGCGACAGCATTCTGCTCACTTATTTCGTCGATGCCGGACCATGGCGATTTGTTAGGAATCGGGGCCGGCGAGCAGCTAATTTTGCGCTGAACGAGATGCGCAATCTAAAACACCGGTAAAGGCGGCATCACTGGAAGATATGTAGCCACGGCGCTGTGTCGCCATGCCGCGCGCACCGGTCAACACACGCGGAGCGCCTCGACGCAGCGAGGCGACTACAATTCAACGCGGCAATGGTTGCTCCATGTTTGCAAGCGCATACGCAAGAACTCCGACGACGGCGGCATTCTCTGCTAATTCTTTCGGGACAATTTTGTCCAGCGTATCAGCGGCTGTGTGATGATAATTGAAATAGAAACGACTGTCCTGAATCGGACTGAAAGCAGGCACACCTGCTTTCTCCATCGGTCCAATGTCAGCGCCGCAATGTTCGACCAGATTCAGCATACCCGCGCCTGATTCCTGCAAAATTGTTGCGATCGGCGCGAATATCTTTTTCACTTCAGGTTTTGCCTTGATGTTGATGCCAAGCGGATGATCGGCACCGCCGTCTGTTTCCATGGCCGCAAAATGGTTTATCCATTCTTTTTCATGGTCTTTTGCGTACTGTTTCGATCCGGCCAGCCCATTCTCTTCATTCATCCACGCAATCACGCGGATTGTGCGCTTTGGTTTGAGATGAAGTTTTTGGACCAGGTTTGCCGTTTCCATCGAGACTGCGACGCCTGCGCCATCGTCAATCGCGCCTGTGCCCAGGTCCCATGAGTCCAGATGACCCGAAACGACAATCACTTGTTCGGGATGTTCGCTGCCTTTGATGTCGGCGATGACGTTGGCGCTTTCAACATCCGGCAGAGTTTGGGGCGTGAGAACTAATTTCAGTCTCACCGGTCCCTGGCGGACCAGGTCCGCGATCAAATCTGCATCCTCCGCGGTAACCGCGCCGGCTGGAATTTTCGGCGCATCATTTGCGTAATCCGTCTGTCCAGTATGTGGCAGCCGATAGTCGGCGCCGCCCACTGAACGAATCAAGCACGCAACAGCGCCTTGCCGCGCGGCCGCGCTCGGGCCATCGGCTCTATAAACAACTGCCTCTCCGTATGCTTCGCCGCCACGACCTTCCGCGGCCATTTGTTTGTCGAAGAGATAATTGAACAGTACGATTTTGCCTGCGACTTTCTCTCCAGGCAGCGATTTTAGTTCATCGAAATTTCTCACAGCGATCACTTCTGCTTCGATTCCATCCGCAGGTGTCGCGACGCTGTCCCCGAGCGCGCACAAGACAATTTTCTGCGTGGTGTTCGCTGCCTGTCCGGGAAATTGAACGAGCGCTGCTGTTTCTTCGCCGCGCACCCAGTGCGGCACCATCACTCTTTCGAGCTGCACTTCGCAGCCTATTGCCTTTAATTCGCTGGCGACGAACTCAACGGCTTTGGCCGCCTGCGCGGATCCGGTCAATCGCGGTCCGATCTTGTTCGATAAATGCGCGACCTGCCGGTAAGCGTAGTCACTGGTCAGCGCTGCCTGCTGCAATCGTTTCAGCTCCGCCAGTGTTTGCGGTGAAAACACAGCAGGTGTCGACGACGGCGACGCGGTGGGACTCGACGTTTCCGCCGGCGTTTGTTGCGCACCAACTCGTTCAGCCCACAAAAATAATGAAAGCGACAGAAGAAAAACGACGCGTGATTGTTTCAATTCAGACATCTGGAATCTCCGCTACAACATTTTCGTTGGATTGGCCACGCCGGATGTAGCGCGGCGAGTGTTACTTCTCCTTGCGAAACTCGATTTCCTCGCCGAACAGCTCAGGATTACGCGCGTTTTTTGTCAAAAGCGCAGCAACCGCCGCGGAGTCCTTGGTTTCCTTCGGGATCAGCTTATTGACGCTCCGTAAAGTCAGACCCTTGCCGTCACTCGACAATTTCCAAACGACATAAGCGTACTTGCGATCGTTTGAGTTGAGATCCTGCACGCTGACCAACGGCATTTCCGCGAGATCGGAGTGATATGCGCGGAACAAATCGCCATCGTAATAGACAACGTAAGAACTGTCATCCAACCGCCGCACCCTCATGTTCTCCTTGCCGTCCAGTGAAACCCAGTTTCCGAGAAGCTGTTCCTGCACTTTGCGAGTCGGACTCGCCGTGATTGGAACCTCATATTCACACGCGCTAAAAGCCAGGACGCACAGACAACTGACAACGCCGAAAATTCGTCGATAGATCACGTGTCGGGAAGTCACAAAGTCTTGGACCTGTTCGAGGACCGGCCTTCATCGAAATCGATAAGGTCGGCAATTGTGAGAATGTCAGTGCGATCGGCGATGCCGTACTTCTTTTTCCTTTTCTCCAACACTGGAGTGAAAGAATCGCGCCATCCGAGTTTCGACACGAATCCATTCCAGACAAACAAGTCCCCCTCATTCGGCTGCCGGCCGCTTTGAAAACACCACTCAAGGATTTCTTCGTTAGTTCCACCTTGGAGGACGTGCTCGCGAAGATCGTCATAGTTGACGCGCAAGAAATTGCAGCAGGCGCCATCAAGCGTTCGAGACGCACCGAGGTTCTCATGATAGTCCTCGTGTAACTCACCGCGCGCGTGCAGCCGAATCTTCTCCAGCATTCGCGGGAAATACATCATTCCGCCCGTCATTTCTTTAGGGCTTGTTGGGTACGCAGGCATGGAGCAGTAAATGGCATAACCTTCGTTGGCGCAATTTCTCCCGTCGAACTGCAGTGTTGTAGCCAGAGCGCTGCGACACAGCGAGGCGGCTACAACAACGAACGCCAGGGTCAAGAATAACCTGGACGAATCGATATACTCGCCATCAATTCGTGTACACTCGCTCCACGAACCAAAAACTGCCGAGGAGCGCAACGACGGCTGAACACGCCGGAGCCCACCGCGCGACAAACATGGGGTTCTCCCGGAGTTTCCAAATGATCGGCAGCGTCCGGTGAGCGAATTGGGCGGTGACCAGCAAATCATCGGCGTTTACGCAACCACCAGCCGACGTCAGATACAGACATTGCGTGACGAAACCAACCGCGCGTCTGGGACGTCGTTGATGATCCCGAGATACGACTGCAGAATTTTGTCGCATGTGACCATCACGACTCATTTCGCGAGTCTACTCCGCGCGAACGATGGTGAGCTTTTTGGCTAGTTTGCGGTCCTGTCCGGCAGGGCCAGGATCCGCGTCTTTTTTTCACCGTAATCGAGTGAATGAAAACGGCGGATTTCATCAAGACGCCGCTGGCTGTTCAACGTGTCGAGGTAATATGTGTAACTCGCCGCGAGCTGGCTCGTCTCGAGATAGCGGCCACGCAGATTTGCATCGCGAAATGCCTCCGGACATTGGCGGGCGAACAGATGAAAGCGCAGCCAGCGCCGGTCCATGCGCGAAACTCGCTGCGTTTTTCGGAAGAACGCGATAAACAACAGCAGAACGAGATAGGTATCGACCTGCGCCTGGAGCTCCAGATTGCGCGCAAAATCTTCGGAGGCAATCTCGCGGATTCCGCTTTTGAATTGAAGCGCTGCATGCAAAGCATGATTGAGTTCCTCCACGAACATGATGAGCGAGCGGATATTGCGATCGCCCACGCCTGCGCGGGGATCGTGCTGTTCGAGCTGCTCAATGAGCCAGCGCGAATAATAAATACCCACATAAAGTTGATCTCCAGCGCCACGCAGAAATGTGCGCGCGAGCTCACTTAATTCGCGCGCCGATCTCCCCGCGAGGATAGACAATTGCGCGCAGCGGGTACGATCGATTAGACAATCTTCCAGATTGATCCCCACCTGCGCGTAGGTTCGCTCAAATAACTTCTGGATTTGGCTGAAAAGCGTCTCGTTCACAAGGAGAGCGACGGGCGCAGGTCATCATCCAGGTTGAGCAATCGATCGGAGAGTTGGTTCAACGCGAGTCGAACGTCGCGGAACTGATCCGCCAATCCTTCGAAAACGTCATCCAGTTCGCAGCGGCGAGCGGTGGCGTGTGAGGCAACGAGCTGATAGTTCGTCCGACCGACTTGCTCATAGAATTCAAGATCCGGTCCGCCGCGCATACTGCGCTGTCCGGCAACGGCCGGATGAAAAATTCCGCTGATGAAAAGCGAATAGTTACCTATGTGTGCCCGAAGCAAAAACGCTTGCTCGGGCGTCGCGCGGGTCAGCGCGATGAGTATGTCATGGATGTATTGCTCAACACGTTCGCCGATGCTTTCAGAAATTTGCAACTGGCTCGCATGCGAAAACGTCTCAAGCAACGATGCGACATAGTCGCACAACTTTCGATCGCCGATCCCGCCCTGCTGCAAAACGTGCCGGGCGAGAACATAAAAATAAAACTGCGACGAGATCCGCAGATGTCCGCAGTGATTTAGAATTGCATCAACCAATCGCGGATGATCGAGAACAGAATCGCGTGTCTCGACATCGCTCAAGAGATCGACAAGAGAAACCTGATCTGTTTGCGACCGCGCGAGCGTGCGCACGATGAAATCGAAATCAGCCGCGGTAAACCGCGCCCGACAGTTCGCTCTGATCATCGGGACTTCATCATGCGCGATGAATGCGCCGATGGCAAGCCAGATCGCCAACGGGCGCGCAATCTTCGCCAGGCTCTACTTCAGAGCTCTACTTATCTTGCGGCGGATCAATCGCGACCGGATTGCCTGTCGCAGTCGGATTCTCGGGCTCCACACTTTCAGTCGCCACATCCTTGATTTCCCTGGTGATCGCAACCGATTGAAACGTGTCCGCCGTGGAAAGCCGTTTCAAAAGCTTCTGAATCTTCGCGGCTTTGTCGTCTTCGATAATCATAATCAACCTTTCGTTAGCGCGCTTAAGGTGGCAGCCAGCTGATCCTTTGAAATCGTCGCCGCCTGTTTCTCGGCCATCAATGTAAGAATTTTACCACCGCTCAAGCCAACAACAAGCGACGTCAGAAGCTGGGCGACAGTCAGGTGTAACTCAATTTTTGATCCGGTTACCAAGTCGTACGATGCCAGCGGGCCGTAAACGCCCCAGACCACGACTGCAGCGACCGAGCCGACAAGCACATTGCCGAACCAGCCCGGACGCCAAACCTTCGCCGCTGGATCAAACCGTGGATAATTGAACTCGCCGCTGATTGCTGAGTTAACAATTCCACCGATTGCTCCGAAACCGGCGATAAGCAGAATAATTTGCCAGATCGTCATAAAACCTCCGTGACCACCCTGCACGGTTCGCCTAGCTAATGAAAGCAAATTTGCGTCGGGATTCGCCTAACGAGTTTCTAATCATGCGAAAGAACGACCGCAAAACGACGGGGCCCCCTGAAGGCAGAAGAATCTGTAGCGGCCTTGCAAAGCTCGTCGGGTTTGTGCCATCATCAAACAACAATGGCAAAGACGCATGCGGGTCAATGTTACTGTGGAGCGGTTGAGATCGAGATGAGCGGCGATCCTCTGGACGTGGGTTATTGCCATTGCGAGAACTGCCGGCGTTATTCCGCTGCACCGGTGAGCGCATTCACGTTATGGAAGAAAGAGAATGTCAGCGTCACCAAAGGCGAGGAATTTCTCGGACGATTTAAAAGCAGCGACATCAGCGAACGTGGTTATTGCACGAAGTGCGGCGGCCACATCATCGTCGAGCATCCAACGCTCGGTTTAATGGATGTTCGTATCGGCGCGCTCCGGAATTTTCCGTTCAAACCAAAGGTGCACCTGAATTATGAAGAAACCGTCCTGCCTATTAAAGATGGCCTCCCTAAGTTGAAGGATTTCCCAGCAGAGATCGGCGGATCAGGTGAAACGCTGCCTGAGTAGCACCTTGGCGATGCGGAATACGGTCCGGCTGGGAGCCGGCGGATAGATGGTGACCTGCGGGGGCCGTAGGTGAGCTGCGCGGGAGCGCACGAATCAAACGATTCTTCCGATGAAAGACGGGTTACTCAAACTCAAAGACTTTCCGGCGGAAATCGGAGGGTCGGGAGAAACGTTGCCCGAGTAGCGAGATCGAATCTCTCAACTAAAGCGAAGCGTTCTCTCAACCATCAACTTCTGCCCCGAATCAGCCCAGCTTGTAAATCCGAACCGGCGCGTTTCGGCCGCGGATCGGAACTGAAGCCGAGGATTCGACGCCCTCGAGTTCACCGACGGTTTCCTGCACCGATTCTGAAACGAGGAAGCTCGAGTTCAGTTCCTTATTCAATTGCTCGATACGAAATGCGACGTTCACAACGTCGCCGATCACAGTGTATTCGCGGCGCTCGGCCGAACCGATGTTGCCAACCAACGCCTCGCCCGAATGCACTCCGATGCCGATCCGTGTCGGCGGAATCTCGCCCGCGTCGGTCGCGCGCTTGATTTCGGCTACCAGTTCTCGCGCGGCGTTGATGGCATTCTGGCAATGGTTCCCCATAAGGAGCGGCGCGCCGAACACAGCCATGAATCCATCCCCGAGAAATTTGTTCACAACGCCGTGATGTTGGTTAACGATTCTCACGGCTTTGCCCCAAAGCTGGTTCAAATAATTGACGATTGAATCCGGCGCCGTTGTTTCGGCAAATGCAGTAAAATTGCGAATGTCGAGGACAAGAATGCAGACATCCCGCAGCTCGGATCGAAGACCGGCTGGTTGGGCGAGTAATTGGTTCACCACCGCTGGCGAAACGTGTTGCCCAAACATCTGCACAATGCGCCGGCGTTCCTCCGCAGCGTCAAGCGACCGTAGAATACCGGAGCGAATGCGCGCCGCGACCAAACCTGCAGTCACCCCGCAGAGCAAAAGAAGAATAGGGCGCATGATATACGCGACACTGCTTTCCGACGGTTGGCCCGGCCCAAATGGCAGTTGTTCGCGAAAGATCAGGGTCAGCGTGCCATAACCGGCGGCGGCGACTACCCCAGCGAAAACACTGAGCCGAAAGTCGAGCGAAAGCGCGGACAAAATGATGAAGAAAAAATAACCGAGCACGACTGCGCTGGTCAGCGCGACATCGGCCCGCATGATGTTCCCAAACGCAGCCAGGAGAATCGTGGGGAAACTCGTTTCGATGGCGACGTTCAGGTACCGGATTACCGGCGGCAGTTGTCGATCCTGGCGAAGATATCGATCAAACAACTGTCGCATGGCCAACTCGTAGACAACGAGGATCGCCACCACGGCTAGGGCGGCATTGAACGCCGGCCACGGGTTCGCGGTGGCGACGCGAATGGCCTTGACTACACCGATGATCAGCAAAAGCGCCACGCCGATCAGCGCTTGCAAGCTGGCGCGCTCTCTTTCGCTCACCAGAATTTGCCGGCCAAGTTCAGCTTCGAACAAGTTCGAAGCCGGCGCTGCATTCTCGAGATCGTTCATCGGCCGATTTTACCAAATGTAGCGCGCGCCCGCCGGGTCTTAGCGTAACTGCTTGATGAAATTGTTGTAGTCTTCGTGCGTGCCGATCCAAAACCAAACGACGAGATCGCCGTGCTTCTGTGCGACGGCGCGATAGTGATCGCCGATTCGCACCGACCAGACGTTTCCGACAAGTGGCTTGAACTGCATCGAAGGGTGGAACGGATCACGCAGCCAGAGTTGAAACTTTTCTCGCGCGAGACATTGGACATGAGCTGGTAGTCTATTGAACTCCCGCCAGAAGCGTCGATGCGTTCTGGACGTCACGGCAGTTCGCGGACGCGTCCTGCTTTGATATCCTCTTCGACTTCGCGCAAAACGTCATCGAGCTTGCCGCTCGCAATATCGCGCTTCATCTGCTCATCCCACTCGTCATCGTTCCAACCGTGCAACCACGCCGCGAGCTCGGCGCGTTCTTCAAACGAGAGGTGTTCGATGGCAGTTTTAATCTCGGCTAAACTCACGTTGGCCAAATCGTAGAGGAAGCTGTCCTACGCTGCAAATGGGATCTGCACTGCTATAGCGGGGAAATCTTGTTTTTCTGCGAAGACTTTGCAGGGCCCACGAATCACACGAAACAACGCTAACATTTTAAAAGCTTTCACCGAGACCTCCTCAAACTTACCTCCTTGCGTCTCGCAATGCGGGGCCGGTGTTTCTGAGTCTTCATTCCCGTCCATTCGTATATTTCGTGGGCACAGAAAAAAGCGGCGCAGCAGCGCCGCACTCCAAAACATCCGCGCTATCGGTGTAATCCGAGGTTAAACTTCGGTTGCGGCTATGCGGCGCTGCGTAATCCGCCGTTACTTCGCGGGCCCATGGAACTTTGCATGGCGAGACTTTTTATATTTGTATAGCTCCATCGTGCTGGAGTGCGAGGCACTTTCGACGTAATACTCGCGTCATCGGGCCGCGTTTAACGGTATCGACCCAAATTGCGTCCCAGGATTGGGACCGGACTGCCCCACAACGGGACTGCCGCGAGGCGACCATAATTCGCCCAATAAAGCTAAGTCCCTCTTTCAGTGTGCATTGTGAGGTCGCTCGTGTAGTTGGCACAAACATTGCGTTACCTGCTGAAAAGCAAACCCGCGGTAAATCGAATAGGAGGACAACAAATGAAAAAACTACAAATGCAAAAATTCGTCGGAGCAGTTTTGTTCACCAGTCTATGCGCTGGATTGGTTTTGGCCCAGCCACTCGAGGCGCCTTCCAACGATCCGGCCGCTGTCGAC
>Ga0193715_1000302_pt1 | contig 13042 bp, 11 predicted proteins | sample U2m2metaG_FD_143040 | JGI IMG/M metagenome (GOLD analysis project Ga0193715, IMG submission 143040) | Soil microbial communities from a riparian zone of the East river system, Colorado, United States - U2m2 | ecosystem: Environmental > Terrestrial > Soil > Riparian zone | place: USA: East River... | reverse complement strand
TGCTCGTCGTATTTTTTTTCGAGCGCTTCGATCTTTCGGGCGAGGTCGCGGTTTGTGTCCATGAGCCGACGCAACTGCACGAATGTGCGCATGATGGCGATGTTGACCTCAACCGCGCGGGCGCTGCGCAGGACACTCGAAAGCATGGCGACGCCCTGCTCCGTGAAAGCGTAGGGCAGGTAGCGGCGTCCCCCGCGGCCTTTCTTTGAGATCACGATTTGTGATCTCAAAGCTGAAGCGCCCCGGGCATCATCTTTGTCTGAGATCACGATTTGTGATGTCAAAGCGTCGTATTCCCTGGCCGAAAGTTGAAACATGAAATCCGCCGGAAACCGTTTGCGGTTTCGCGCCACCGCCTGATTCAGGACGCGCGGCTCAACGCCATAAAGCATCGCAAGATCCGCATCGAGCAGGACCTTTTCTCCACGAATGAAGAAGACGAGCTGAACAACATTTTCCGGCTTCAAGATAATGGTCATTCTCAGTTCAGTTCCATCCAGCCTACGGCAGCTCGCCACCGTGACGAGGATCGCTCAACGCGACGCGTGCCTGGGCATTAGCTGAAGACTCCTTAGCTGGAGGTGCAAGTGCAGTTGACTAGTCGGCAGCAGCATGAAAGCGCGGAGCGTAGCAGAGATTTAGCTATGTGAGGAGCGGAAAAGCGAAGCGATCAACTCAGCACTTGGAAGGTCAGGTTCGCTGAATTTCATCCAACGGGACGGTAGCCAGATCGCAGAAAGAAGTGCAAGCCGTGCACGGGGACGCGAGACGCATGAGGAACCCAGACGAAGGCACATCGACTTACGATTCGTGTCCATTCGTGCCTGCCGGGTCGTAGTCTTGCAAAGGCGGGGTTGATTGAAACTCGTTCGGCTCCCGCTCTCACTCGCTGCTACCCTCACAGCTTTACCTTCTATCTCGGAAATCCCTTTCCTTGATTCGTGGTTAACGAGTTGCGCCGGGCATCGAACAAGGGGACACTGCGCGCTTTCCGCAATGCTGACTGTTTCACAACTTTCAAAATCCTTCGCTGGCCGGCCGCTCTTTGACGACGTGTCGCTTCAGGTCAATCGGGGCGATCGGATCGGATTGGTCGGCCCCAATGGGGCTGGCAAATCAACTTTGTTTGCCCTCCTCCTCGGTGAGCTTTCGCCTGATGGCGGGACGATCGCGATCGAGAAGAACGCAACGATCGGGTTTCTTCCGCAGGAAACTGCCGCCGCCGGAGACGAAACCGTGCTCGAACTTGCTCTCGCCGTTTCGCCGGAGCTTGTGCACGCGCAGAAAGTGATCAAGCAGCACGAAGGCGCACACGATCACGAGCATGAGCATGAAGGGGATGACGTGGCATATCACAATGCGCTCCATGTTTTTGACGAGCACGGCGGGTGGGAGCTCGAACCAAAAGCAAAACGGGTACTCGCCGGACTCGCTTTTCGCGAAGCTGATTTCGACCGCCCAGCACGCGCCTTAAGCGGCGGCTGGATCATGCGCGCTCATCTCGCGCGCTTGCTCGTGATGGAACCCGATCTGCTTCTGCTCGACGAACCGACCAATCATCTCGATCTCGAATCGCTTCAATGGTTCCAGGAATATCTGCGAACTTATCCGGGCGCGATTGTCATGATCTCGCACGATCGCGAATTTTTGAACCAGCTTGTGGGCAGCATCGTCGAGATCGCGCACTCGAAACTGGTGCGCTATCGGGGCGACTGGGACAGTTATGTCGAGCAGAAAGCGGCACGCGAAGAACAACAGCTCGCCGCTTACAAAAATCAGCAGAAAGAAATCGCGTCACTGCAATTGTTTGCCGATCGATTTCGCGCCAAGGCAAGCAAAGCATCGCAGGCACAGAGCAAGCTGAAACAGATCGATCGCATGAAAAAAATCGCGGCCCCGGTCGCGCGCGGAAAGACGATCAAGTTTCATTTCCCGCAACCGGTGCGCAGCGGTCTGCGGGTGATCACGCTGAAAGATGTCGATCACGCCTATGGCGACCTGGTTGTTTATCGGGGAATGCAATTTCACGCGGAGCGAGGTCAACGCACCGTGCTTGTCGGCCCGAACGGCGCGGGCAAATCGACTCTTCTCAAGTTGCTCGCCGGAGTATTGCCCGTGCAGCATGGCGTGCGCGAGCTCGGACATAATGTGCGCACAGGTTATTTCTCGCAGAACCGAATCGACGTGCTCAACGCGAACCATACCGTTCTCGACAGCGCCCGCGACATGCCCAATCCGGTATCCGAACAAACCGCGCGCACTGTGCTCGGTTCTTTTTTGTTTCGTGGCGACGATGTTTTCAAGACCGTCTCAGTCTTGAGCGGTGGCGAAAAGTCGCGACTGGCTCTCGTCAGGATGTTGCTCGATCCGCCGAACCTTCTGCTCATGGACGAGCCGACGACACATCTCGATGTCGGCTCGATCGATGCCCTCATCGGCGCGCTCAAGCAATATCACGGGACGCTCATCTTTATTAGTCACGACGTTCATTTTATCCGCGCCATCGCCACGAGCGTTCTGCACATAACCGCCAGTCCGGCTCGGACGGCAGATGCGAACCACACGGGTGGTAAACTGACGTTCTATCCCGGCGATTACGATTACTACCTGGACAAATCGAAGGCCACATCCGCGCAGACGGCCCTGACGGCAGGCTCAACTTCAAATAACGAAAAGCCGATAGCCAATCGGGGAGCGAGCGGATTGCGCGAACAGAAAGCGCGGAAGCGTTTGGAAGCGGACTCGCGTAATGCGATTGCCAAAGTGAGACGCGAAAAAGAAAAGCGCGTGCACGAACTCGAGATGAAAATCGCGGCGCTGGAAGCACAACAGAAAGAACTGGTTGCGGCGCTGGAAGACCCAGCGGCTTACACACAGGGCGGCCGTGCCACTGCGATCAATCGCGATCTCTCCGCTGTCGCCCACGATCTTGCCCGCCTGACGGCGGAATGGGAGCGCGTCACCGCCACGGTGAGCGCGCCCTGATGAGGGGAAGAGGTTGAGAGTTAGCGGTTGAGTGTTGAGAGATTTACCAAAGACCGGCGGTCACAGACCGCCGCTACAGTTTTCGTCTTTCCTGATTAGAGAACCCGGGGGAAACGGATATTCAGCTTGATGCAAATGTAGAGAACCAGGATCGCGCCAAGTGTGGAAAAAATGAGGCCGGCGGGATGAAATCGTCCGGTTGTCGGGTGCGAAAACATGTGGGTAACCGCGCCGCCGATGATCGACCCGATGATGCCGAGCACGATTGTCCAGAAAATCGTCATGTGTACGTGCATGACTGATTTCGCGATAACCCCCGCGATCAACCCAACAACAATGTACCAGATTAAATGAATCATAATTTTTCCTCCGTTGTTTGCCCGCAGAAAGTTGCCGAGTATGGCCAGGCCTTTCTCAATTGAACAGACTTTTTTCGAAATAGAAAAGGATTAGCTCTTATGGTCGAGTGCTTGCGTTGCGCCCGACTCGAATCGGCGGCGCACCCGACGGCGAGTAGAGTCGCGCCGGCTGAGGCGGCCGCGGTCAGCGACCGCGGCTACAGGTAGGAAGTGAGATGTTTCAGAAGCGCGGTCAGCGGACCCGCTTCAGGCGGCTACAAGTTCCTAACTTACTGATTTGAAAATCTGACCGTTGCTTCGCATCCGTGGCAACGCCAGCACTCGCCATCCCAATAACTTCTGGTGCTTGCATCCAAACAGCCGAGCTGGCGCATCTAACTACGGTATGACAAAGCGATGGATCATTTGGTTTTGTGCGTCGTCTGCTCTCGTTGGCAGTCATCTCGCCAGTGGGAATGCCGACAAACCCCACGTGGTGGACGAAGGAACCGTAATCAAAAACGTGACGATCGTTTCTTCTGAGCGGTCTACTCCCCTCGCCCATGCTTCCGTGGTCATGCGCAATGGACGGATCGCAGAAATCGGCACTGATCTTGTCGCGGGCCCGCAGGCAAAGCAGATTGATGGTCGCGACGGATTCTTGATACCGGGTTTGATCGATTCCCATGTGCACGTCGGCAACATGGGCCCACTAGATGATGATGCGATCGAGAAGCATCCCGAATTGCTCGAAACGTATCGCGCGCAGTTACCGCGATCGTACCTGGCATTCGGTTTTACCACTCTGGTCGATCTCGATCTGAAGCAGAAGACGCTCGCGTGGTTTGATACTTCACCGATCCATCCAAACTTTTGCAGTTGCGGGCGTGGCGTGCGCATCGTCGGCGGCTATATGGCGTTGGAGCCGCCGAAAGATGCTGTCGCGGCCGATGCCCTGAATCTTGTTTATGAACCGGAGCAGGCGAAGAATTGGCCAAAGAATCTGGACTCAAAAGATTACTCGCCAGTCCGCGCGGTTGCGCGAGCACAAGACGCCGGCGCGATTTGTCTAAAGACTTTCATCGAACCCGGTTTCGGCGGCGCGGCGCATTGGCCAATTCCGCGACCTGAAACGCTTCTCGCGCTTCGTGACGAAGCCAAACGGCACGGGCTCGTGTTTGTAATTCACGCGAACGCACTCGAAAGCTGGCGTGCGGCATTGAACGCGCATGCCGACGTAATCGCCCACGGGTTGTGGCATTGGCCGGGGGATCAGCTCGACCCGACGCCGCCGCCAGAAGTCTACAAAGTGATTAAAGCCGCCGCTGACGCACGTATCGGTGTTCAGCCAACTTTGCGATGCACCTATGGTGATTTGTCGATCTTCGATAAATCGTTGCTCGATGATCCGCGACTCGCGGAAGCGTTACCGCGTTCCGTAGTCGCGTATCTCAAAAGCGATGAAGGAAAAGCCGCACAACGCGCGATGACTGATGAGTATCGGCAAGCCATCGCCAATCTTTTCGGGAACAATGTCGATCCTTTCAAAGCAATGTCAGTTGGCCCGAAGCGCGCGCTTGCGACGCTGCGGATTATGTCGGTGGAAAATGTAAAACTTTTATTCGGCACCGACACGCCCTCGAACCAGGGATTTGGAAATCCACCGGGATTGAATGGAATGCTTGAACTGGGGCACTGGGCGGAGGCGGGCGTTCCACTGGTGCGGATCCTCCGCGCCGCGACGGCCGATAACGCGGCGGCGTTTGGAATGTCGGATCGGGGCACGATCGAAGTTGGAAAACGCGCCGACCTTTTGCTTTTGCGTAAAAATCCGCTCAAAACGATTGCCGCTTATGATTCAATCGACACAATTTTCTTAAACGGCGATGCAATTCCACGTACGTTCCTGCTGCCGAAGAATTGAGCAAAAAGTAAGGCGTAAGAAGGACGAAGGGATGAATCTGCAAAAGTTGGGCGTTGATGGTTGAGTGTTGATAGCTGAGACCGGAGGGCAGATGGCAGAGGTCACGGCGTGAATCCGATGTGAGGCTTTGGTGGAGGTGGTGGCAAGGCAGGCGGGTCGATAATATCCATCACGCGCTGCAAAATTGTGACGATCACCGTGTCGTGGACGTCAAGTCGCTTTTTCAATTCCTTTTCCAGGCCAGCGAGTTTTTGAGCCAAGTCGCGATTGTCGCCGAGCAAAGCCCGCATTTTGAGAAACGCTCGCACCACAAACACGCTCATCTGAACGGCGCGTCGACTGTTCAGAACATTTGCGGCCATAATCGCTCCGTGCTCAGTAAAAACGTATGGGCGGCTGCGACGGCCGCCATGGCCTAAAGTTGAGGTGCCAATTTGGTACCTTAAAGATTGATGTTTCGAGTTCGAACTTGAGGTGCCGATTTGGTACCTCAAGTTTTTCCATTCGTCCTCGGACAATTGGAACATGAAGTCTTTCGGGAAGCGATCCCGATTGCGTTTCACTGCGCGATTCAGCGCCTTTGTTTCGACGCCGTAGATCGACGCAAGATCGGAGTCCAACATCAGGCGTTCACCGCGAACTTCATAGATGAGTCGACCAAGCTGATCAGAGGTTAGCTTGTTCGAAGACTTGGGCATCGAGCGACAAAATTATTAAAGACCTGTTTTGATGAAAAGCCGCATTTGCGATTTCTCGCTTCCACTTGCGCGAATGCTACGACGTGACGAATCCGAGTCGAATCGACGGCGCACCGGAGCGCGAGTAGAGTCGCGCCGCTATGAAAACGTCAATCCGTTGTGTCGCGGTTGTTTCGGTTCTTTTGCCGGTCTATTGTTTTTGCGAAGCGTTCACCATCGAGCAGGTGCTGAGCGCGCCGTTTCCTTCCGGCCTAACGAGTGCAGCGCATACGCCGCGTGTGGCCTGGATTTTCGACAACAAAGGCGAACGCAACATCTGGGTCGCGGATCCGCCCGATTTCGTACCGCGCCAGGTGACACACTACAAAGGTGATGAAGGTCAGCAGATCGCGAGCGTGCGGCTGTCGCCAGATGGGAAAACGATCGTCTACGCGCGGGGCACAGAGTTGAACAAGGAGGAGACATCGGCAAATCCGCTCAACCTGCCGAAAATGCCAAAACAGCAGGCGTGGGCAGTCGATGTGGGCGGCGGTGAGCCACGCTTGCTCGGTGACATGGGTTGCAGAGAAGAGGGCTGCGAAGACCTTCAGATTTCGTCCGACTCGAAAACCGTAGTCTGGCCGGCGAAGAAACACATTTGGATCGCATCTCTCGATGGCAAAAGAAAAGCGGAGCAGCTCGAGGAGTTTCTCGGCGACAGCGACATGCCGCGCTGGTCGCCGGATGGAAAGCGGATCGCGTTTCGGTCGAATCGCAAAGATCATTCGTTTATCGCCGTCATCGAGCTGGCGACGAAAAAAATCACTTATCTCACGCCGACGACGAATCGTGATGCCAGCCCAGTCTGGTCACCGGACAGCAAACATGTCGCGTTTATTCGCCAGCCTGGGATCGAATTCAAACGGCCGCTCATTCCTGAGTTCCCGCGGCCGTGGGCGCTCTGGATCGCAGACACGCAGACGAGTGAAGGCCGTGAACTATTTCGCAGCGGCACGTCCATGGAGGATTCGCTGCCCCTGTTCGCTTTTGAGTCGCTCAAATTTACCGAAAACGGCCGGATCATCTTCGCTTCGGAGAAAGACGGACGAAATCATCTTTACTCGATTGGTGCTGATGGAGGAGCGGCGCAGTTGCTTACCCCAGGCGATTTCGATGTGGAGGAGGTCACGCTGAGCGGCGATCGAAAGAGCATTCTCTACACGTCGAATCAAAACGATGTCGATCGCCGCCACATTTGGCGGGCGAGCGCGACCGGCGGCGATCCAAAGGCCCTAACGAGTGGCGAAACCATCGAATGGAAGCCAGTCGAAACGAGCGACGGGAAGAACGTGCTATGCCTCGGATCAACCGCGACTTCACCCGCCATGCCATATCGCGTCACGACCAGCGGACGCGAGCTGATCGCGAAGAATCTGCTTCCGGCCAATTTCCCGGAGGCACAATTAGTCACGCCAAAGCAAGTGGTGTTCAAAAGCGAGGATGGCCTCGAAATTCACGGCCAACTATTCACGCCAAAGAACCAGAAGAAACGCGGCCCTGCTCTCATCTTCACGCACGGCGGACCGATCCGGCAGATGCTGCTGGGATGGCATTACATGCAGTATTACCACAACGCCTACGCGATGAATCAATATCTGGCCAGCACAGGTTACACTGTGCTTTCGGTGAATTATCGGCTTGGGATTATGTACGGCCGCGCATTTCATGATCCGCCGAACTCTGTCTGGCGCGGCGCGTCGGAATACCAGGATGTTGTGGCGGGTGGCAAGTTTTTGCAGGCGCTGGAGAACGTCGATCCGCACCGGATCGGATTGTGGGGCGGCTCCTACGGCGGAACGCTCACAGCGATGGGTCTGGCTCGGAACTCGGATATTTTCAAAGCCGGAGTCGATTTTCACGGTGTCCATGATTGGGCGACTTTTCTGCCAATGTGGGTGCCCGAGAATGTGGACGAGGCGCCGGATGTAAAGGAAGCGCGCGACCTCGCGTTCAAATCTTCGGCGGTCGCGAGCGCGACGTCGTGGCGCTCCCCGGTGCTGTTCATTCACGGCGATGATGACCGGAACGTGCCGTTCCAACAAACGACGGACCTGGTAGAAAAACTGCGTGCCCAAAATGTCGCGTTCGAGGAGCTAATCATCCCCGACGAAATTCACGACCTGCTGCGCTGGAACGATTGGGTCCGCGTATATCGCGCCACTGTTGAGTTCTTCGATCGCAGATTGGCTGCCTCAGACGAACGGCAATAGTCCGCAACCAGGGAACGAACGCTCAGTCTGACTATTGAGACGATCCGCTTCAACGATTGCGCGACTCAACAATGATCAAATGCCGAGAGCGCTCAAGATTGCGGAATATTCAGTCACAAACGCGGTGAGCTGCGGATGAGAGGCTTCGAACTTTTCCACGGATTGTTTCAATTCTTGCGAAAGTTTCTTGAGATGCTCCGGGCGTTTTTCCTGACGCGTTGCTTCATGCGCCGAAGCTTCGACCAGACGAGCAATGGTCTCGGCATGTTCCTGGTGTGTTTGGGAGATCTCCGCGAGCGCCGGCTTCAGTTTCGACAGTGTCGCTGATAATTCGGCTTTCTTGTCCGCCGGAATATGATCGGCAGCGGCAACGGTTGATTTGGTCTTCTCGATACGTTCGGCGCTCATAGTGACAGTCTCGACAGCATATTGAGAACTATTTGGGTGTACGAAGATACGCGCAAAGCTTTTCGTACAAGGCGAGCTGAATACGACGATCGTCCTCAGTAATTTCATTCACCTTAAGCTGCTCGGCAGACATTTGCCTAAGGGCATCGCGGAGTGCTTCGACACGCTGCAGCAATTCATCGCGGCTACCCTGGAGGAGATATCCAGGCGGAATGTTGCTTGCGAAGGAGTTTGCGAAGGCGACAACCTTGACGCCGGGCTTTAGCTGATATTGTGGGCCGCCCGCCAATATCGGCGTTTTATCGTCATAACTCGAATACTCGATTGTAGCTTGGTGAGGGTTCGTGCCAGGGCTTCTCATCACCGATAGGATGTCCACAATCGCCCGTGCTTTGATGTCGAACTTGGTTCGTGTGAGCAGACTCACTTCTCTTACAGAGCCAACGTAAACGACAGGGGCCTTTCTCCGGACAGCTTCTGTGAAGCTGCGCATATTGGCCGCCGCTACTTGGCTCGTATCAGTCGAGATGACAACGAATACCGAGACTAGTACTGATTGTGCGAGGCTCTTTCTATCCATGCAATCTACCGTTCTAATTAGAGGTGTGATGTGTCGCGAGCGAAAACTCGCATCTCTAGCCAAAACCTCGTTAGGTTGAATGGCAAGGAATCGGTCCCCGGTTATCGAAGGCCGTAATCCGTCGAAGCCGGCGATCGCTCTTCTGGCTTTCTGTCTTTCTGCTTTCCGGTCCAGGTAACCAACCCTGCGCCCAACACAATCAGACAAATCCCCGCCCAGCGAAGACTCGATATCTCTTCTTTGAGGAAAATTCTGGCCGCCAGGCTGGTGATAACGAAACCAAGAGCCGTCAACGGCCAGACAATGCTGACGTCCTTTTGTGAAAGTAAGTAAAGCAGGAAGCCAAAGAAAATGGCTTCGAAGAAGACACCAGTTAAAATGTTTTTGTTTGTCGCACCACGTTTGATTAACGACATGATTTCCGCGGCATTGAGCGCCTTGGGTTCCCCAATTTGATTAAGGCCGCCGCTGAGAAACACCACGCCAATGGCTTCGAAAACCAGCGCGATCAGCATAATTAAAATAAACTTCGTCACAAATGCTGATACCGGATCAATTCACATTGTCGAGTCCTCCAACGACGGATTTTGCATCTGAGCCGATGAGAGCGTCGAACGCCTGTTAATCTCATCGAGCGACGGGGGGCGAGTAAAGTTCGGCATCGCCGGCAAGATGTTGCCGCCAGGCAGTTGTTTCGAGGACACGTAAAGATTCGGAGACGCTCGACGGGGCGTAACGTCAACACGCAGCGAAGATCACCAGATTGCAGTTGCGCGCTGGCCGCGTTCTGTCGACGCTCGCGGTGGTGAAAGAGGCGGCTGAGCCCGAAGTTCTCCCTGTCACGGGCGCTGCTCCCGATCCGCGGGCGCCGATTCCAAAACAGATCCGCTACATCATCGGCAACGAGGGATGCGAGCGCTTCAGTTTTTACGGGATGCGGAACATTCTGACCGTTTTCCTTGTCTCGTCGCTGCTTCTTTACCTGCCGGAGGCGGAACGCGCTCGGGGCGCGAAGGACATTTTTCATACGTTCGTTATCGGTGTTTATTTTTTTCCGCTGCTGGGCGGTTGGCTGGCCGACCGTTTTTTCGGAAAATACAACACCATCTTGTGGCTGAGTCTGGTTTATTGCGCGGGTCAGGCTTGCCTGGCGATGTTTGTTACGAATCGCCTGGGCTTTTATATCGGGCTCGGGCTCATCGCGCTCGGCTCAGGCGGGATCAAACCATGTGTAGCCTCGTTTGTCGGCGACCAATTCGACCAGACGAACAAACATCGCGCGAAGGTGGTGTTCGACGCCTTCTACTGGATCATCAACTTCGGCTCGTTCTTCGCGTCGCTTTTGATGCCGATTTTCCTCCGCCATCTTGGGCCCGCGTTCGCTTTCGGCGTTCCCGGCGTGCTTATGTTCGTCTCTACTGCAATCCTGTGGCTTGGCCGTAAGCAATACATAATGATTCCGCCCGTTTCGGCGAACCCGCATTCGTTTCTGCGTGTTTCGTGTAGTGCGATCATGTCCGGCATTCGCGGCCAGCTGCTCGCAGCGGTTGCAGTCGTAATCGCAATCGGATCTTTCGTGCTAACTCCAAACTTCGGATTTGTCATCGCGGCCTGCCTCGCGCTCGTGGCCCTGATTGCGTTCGGCGGTCTCGGCGTCTGGTTGCAGCTCGATAGTGTGCGCGAAAAACATCCTGCGGAAGCGACCGCAGGCGTGCGTTCGGTTTTGCGAGTGCTGGTGCTTTTTGCACTCGTCACGCCGTTCTGGTCGTTGTTCGACCAGAAGGCTTCGACCTGGGTGTTGCAAGCAAACGACATGACCAAGCCCAGCTGGTTTCAACCCGCGCAGATGCAAGCACTGAATCCGGCGCTCGTGATGCTGCTCATTCCGTTCAACAACCTCGTGCTCTATCCCGCGCTCAGGCGTTTCGGATATGAACCCACCGCGTTGCGGAGGATGACTACCGGCATCGTGTTTGCAGGTCTCGCGTGGATCGTGGTCGGAGCGATGCAACTGGTGCTCGACCGCGGCAATGCGTTCACGATCACGTGGCAAATGTTGCCGTATGTCTTGCTCACGTTTGGCGAAGTATTAGTTGCGGCCACTGGACTCGAATTCGCCTACAGCCAGGCGCCGCTTTCGATGAAAGGGGCGATCATGGCGTTCTGGAATTTGTCGGTAACAATCGGCAATCTTTGGGTGCTGGTGGCAAATGCCGGCGTCCAAAACGCAGTGGTCACGAAATTCATCGCGTCGACTGGCTTCGGCGTGACCGCTTTTCAAATGTTCTTCTTCGCAGTGTTCGCCTTTGCCGCTGCCCTCGCGTTCGGTCTTGTTGCCCGCACTTATCCCGTCGTTGAGTATTACCGCAAACTCACGGTTTAGTGGAAAAGTGAATGTCGTTTGATCTTCAACCACACTTAAAAGGCGACCTGATCGAGCTGCGACCGCTCGCATCCGGGGATTGGCATGAGCTCTTCGCAGTCGCATCGGACCCGCTGATCTGGGAACAGCATCCGGAAAGCGATCGTTACAAGGAAGACGTATTCAAAATCTTCTTCGACGACGCTCTGAGATCAGGAGGAGCGTTTATTGTGATTGATACGCAGACTCAGCAAATCATCGGATCGACGCGATTCCACGGTTATGATCCGGAGAAATCCGAGATCGAAATTGGATGGACATTTCTGGCGAGAAAATATTGGGGCGGGCGTTATAACGCGGAAATGAAACAATTGATGTTGACGCATGCGTTCAAGTTTGTTGAGAACGTCGTGTTCTTCGTCGGGGAGAATAATATTCGGTCCCAGAAAGCGACGGAAAAGATCGGCGCTGTTAAAAGTGGAACGGCGAAGAGGGTGTATGGGAACCGCCCGGCATCACTCAACGTAAGGTATTTGATTAAAAAACCAGTTACAAAAGTTCATAGTGATTCTTGAGAGCCGAGAGTGTAAGGACCGTGACAAGCGTTCGGCAGACTGCGGAACGGGCAGGTTGTACTGCCAAATTATAAAACTTGCAGATTTCTGGTTGACGAGTCGTGGGAATCTCTTATCTTGTGAATCCCGCGAAAGCGGACTAACCCCTTGCATGGGGTTGGTGTTCTTCTCCTGGCTTGAGACAAGCCGATCTTGGTCGGATTAATGACGAGGGTCGAGTATTGCCTTGTACCGGAGAGGATTGTGGATCTTTGACAGTTTGGTCGCGAATTCCGATTGAGGAGTTCGTCGATGGAGATAGTCAGCAAACATTGAATTGTGCGTTATCTGTCGATCTTTTTTGAAATTAAAGATTCAGATCGGACAAACGCTGTTTCGGATGAGGTGCAGCCGACATGGCTGCCATCACAGAAGAAGCAGGAATGAAAGTCAGATCACAAACTTTCGGTTTCCTCACGGGAACCGAGTCGTTTTTAACGGAGAGTTTGATTCTGGCTCAGAACGAACGCTGGCGGCGTGGATAAGACATGCAAGTCGAGCGAGATTTTTTCTTGTAGCAATACAGGGAAACGTCTAGCGGCGAACGGGTGCTTAACACGTGGGCAATCTGCCGAGAAGTGGGGGATAGCTCGCCGAAAGGCGAATTAATACCGCATGTGATCAGAGTGGACATCCATTCAAAATCAAAGTCGGGGCAACCTGACGCTTCTTGAGGAGCCCGCGGCCTATCAGCTAGTTGGTGAGGTAACGGCCCACCAAGGCTTTGACGGGTAGCTGGTCTGAGAGGACGACCAGCCACACTGGGACTGAGACACGGCCCAGACACCTACGGGTGGCAGCAGTCGAGAATTTTTCTCAATGGGGGAAACCCTGAAGGAGCGACGCCGCGTGGAGGATGAAGGTCTTCGGGTTGTAAACTCCTG
>Ga0193715_1000301_pt1 | contig 13050 bp, 9 predicted proteins | sample U2m2metaG_FD_143040 | JGI IMG/M metagenome (GOLD analysis project Ga0193715, IMG submission 143040) | Soil microbial communities from a riparian zone of the East river system, Colorado, United States - U2m2 | ecosystem: Environmental > Terrestrial > Soil > Riparian zone | place: USA: East River... | reverse complement strand
GACCTTCAAAGTTTCGTGCCGTTTTTTCGGGCGCTCTAATTAAACGCAAAGGCATCCAACATGTGCTCGAAGCATGGTATCGTCTCAATCTGTCTGATGCGGAGCTCTGGTTGGTTGGCCACGTGCACGACGAAGCGAAGCCTTTTCTCCAACAATTCTGGCGCGATAACATCCGAGTAATCGGATTTGTACCCGACCCGGAGAATTACCTTAACCAGGGCACGATACATGTTTTTCCGTCGCAATGGGAAGGCAGCGCCAAAGTGACATACGAAGCCGCAGCGTGCGCCCTGCCCCAAATCACCACGCGTGAAGCAGGAGATGTAGTGCGCAATGGCGTGGAAGGAATTATCGTGAAGCCGGGTGATGTCGACGCAATCGCAGCGGCACTCCAGCATCTGCACCGGCACCCTGAACTCGTTCAGCAAATGGGCAGCGCGGCGAGACATCGTGTAGTTGAAAATTTCACGTGGGACCATTTTCGGACGCGATTACTGGACGCATACGAAATGGCCATACGAATGGCTCGATGATTATTTGTAGCGGCGGTCTATGACCGCCGATTGTTTTATTTGGCGCTCATGGAGCGCCGTTACAATTTTGGCGCTCGATGAAAATTCTTCTCCTGCAACTCAAGCGAATCGGCGATCTGATCCTGACAACTCCCGCGATCGCGGCTTTGCGCGAACGCTTCCCAGAAGCGGACGTGACGATGGTCGTTTCCAGCGAGTGCGCTGATCTGCTGCCAGCCATTTCAGGTGTCGATCGCATTTTGATGGCGCGACGCAATCTGAGCGATCTCGCCGCCTTTCTCGCCGTCGCAGGTAAGAAATTTGATTACTGCATCGATTTCACACGAAACGATCGGTCTGCTTTTCTGACGTTTTTGTCTAATGCACGGAAACGGATCGTGTCATACCGGGTGCGCGATCAGTCCAAAAGCCGTGCCCTTCTCTACACTGATTTTGTCAACGTCCGTATGCGCGACCTGCACACAATCGATTACAATCTGTCTTTGCTCCAACCGCTCGGCATCAGGGATGTCTCCTCCTCGCTGCACTTGCGGTTGCCGCAATCGGCGTGCGAAAAAGCCGATGCGCTCCGACGCAGTTGGAACATCAGCAAATCTTACATTGTTTTGCATCCAGGATCGGCGCGCCAGGAAAAGCTTTGGGACACCGGGCGCTGGGCGCAAGTAATCGAACGGTTCGGCAGAGACAATGGTCCGGATCTCATTCTGACAAGTGGTGCATCGAAGCACGAGCAGGCGCACGTCGCGGCCATTAAGAATAAGACCAAAATCATCGATCTTTCCGGTAGGACAGATTTGCTTACCCTGTCGGCGTTAATTGCCGGGGCACGGCTCCTGGTGACGGTCGATTCCGCTCCGATGCATCTCGCTGCCGCGACCCATACACCACAGGTGATCCTGTTTGGTCCAACCAACCCCTTTCACTGGCGACCGAGGGAAAGTCCCGCACTCATTCTGCAGGGGAAAACGCCCGAGCCGGTCACTGAGTTTTCCCCGGTCCAACCCCGCCTTCCCATGAGTCAAATCTCGACGGAAGCCGTGTTTAGTGCTATGGATTCCCTGCTGTCGCAGCATGCGGCGGCCCGAATTTCATGAGTGGCGCAAAGCGGGCTAAGAAAAAGCAATCACTTTGGGAAACGTTACGTGCGGCCCCCATTTTGTATCGGCGGCTCTACGGTTACGTCAAGCCGTACAAGGTACGTTTCATCCTGGGGCTGGCTTTAGGTCTCGCTTATGGCGGGGTCAATTCCCTTTTCCCGCTGGCGATTGCCCGGGTAACGAGCACCATTTTCCATGGCGCCGCTCCCAATCCGATGGCCGTGCGCCATAATCTTGGAGTTCTCGATACGGGCCCGAAAATCAATTCGATCGTCCTGATTTGCCTCGCCATCCCCGCGATCATGACTGTTCGCAGCCTCTGTTCCTATGGAAGCACTTATTGCATGCAATGGGTGGCCAACAAGGTGGTGAGTGATATCCGGAGCCAGCTTTTCAACAAGATGCTTCGCAACTCGATGGATTTCTTTAACAAGGCGCGTTCTGGGTTTTTGATGTCGCTTATCACGAACAATACCCGCGTCATGCAGATGGCTTTGCAGACGGTCGGCAGCGACGTCTTTAAGCAGCCGATCACCATCGTCGGCGCAATCAGTGTGCTTCTCTGGATGGACTGGAAGTTTACCCTGGTCACGCTGGTTCTTTTTCCGATGTGTTTGCTGCCACTTCGCGTTTACGGTCAACGCGCGCGAAAGGCGGTGCAAAACGAACAGGTGGGCATGGCGGAAATGGTGGTCACAATGCAGGAGACGTTTGCCGGCATTCGCGTGATCAAGTCGTTTGCGCGTGAGACCCACCAGGAAAAGGAATTCAAGCGCAGCAATCAAATGCAGTTTTCCCAGATGATGCGCATCATCCGGTCATTGGAAGCTGTGGGGCCGCTGGTCGAAACCATGGCTGCGATCGGTGTGGGGATTGCGTTGCTTTACGTTTACGCGGCGAACCTGAGCGTCGGGCGTTTTTTTGGATTGATTTCAGGGATTTTCATCCTCTACGACCCGATCAAAACACTTAGCAGGATCCATTTGGTGATGCAACGGTCCATCGCGGCTACGACTTCTATTTTCGAAATTCTCGATTCAAAGCCGACTATCCAGGACGCGCCAAATGCTGTTGCGCTGAGTTCGTCACAGGGCCGGATTGATTTTGAAGATGTGACATTCCGTTATGCCAACACGGTTACGGATGCGATCAGCGATCTGACTTTGCATATCGAGCCCGGCAAAACCTATGCCCTCGTCGGCGCCAGTGGCGCGGGTAAGAGCACGATTCTCTCGCTGATCCTGCGCTTATACGATCCGACTTCCGGAGCTGTAAAAATCGATGGTCACGATCTGCGTTCGGTGACACAGAAATCGCTGCGCGAACAAATCGGGCTCGTTACTCAGGAAACGTTCCTGTTTCACGATACGATCTTCAGCAATATCCAGTTCGGCCGGCTCGATGCGACGCCGGAAGAAGTCCGCGAAGCGGCGCGAGCGGCCTACGCCCACGACTTTATTATGGCTCAGCCGAAGAGCTACCAAACGGTGATCGGCGATAAAGGATGCCTTCTGTCCGGCGGTCAACAGCAGCGTCTTGCCATCGCGCGCGCGGTGCTGAAAAACGCGCCGATCCTCTTGCTGGATGAAGCCACTTCATCGCTCGATTCCGAATCGGAACAGCAAATTCAAAAGGCCCTCGCTGAGCTGGCGACTGGCCGCACGGTAATCGCCATCGCGCATCGGCTTTCCACTGTCTTATCCGCCAATCAAATCATCGTGATGGACGGTGGCCGCATCAAGGAGGTCGGCACACACGCCAAGCTTCTCGAAAAATCCGGTTACTATCGGCGTTTGTACGATCATCAATTCAATCGCATTCCGGAGGAACCGGCTGCTGAGCCAGCCTTTGCTGTTGAGGAGCTTGTTTAGCAGTTAAGAAGTTGAAGAGTTAAATGGTTACAAGGTCGCTTTATTCAGTCCTCTTTACCTTTATAACCCTGTCGCTTTTTAACTTTTTAACCTCGCGCTTTAGCCATGCCTTTTAACATCGACCTGCATACACATTCTTTTTTTTCCGGGGACGGTGTCTCCAGTCCGGAAGACATGATTGCAGCCGCTCGCGCCAAAGGCTTGCATGGCTTCGCGATTACCGATCACAACACGTGCGATGCGGTCAATTACCTGCTCCAAAAAGGCTTGATGCGACTGGACGGATTGCCGGTGGATGGTTTTCTGATTCTTCCCGGAGTAGAAGTAACAACCGCCGATGGTCATCTTCTCTGCATCGGAGCAGAGCTTCCTTACCTGAAGGGAAAACCAGCGCGCGAAGTGTGCGAAATAATTCATCAACGCGGCGGGCTAGCGATTCCTCCGCATCCATATGACTTGTTTCGCGCCGGGATCCGTTTTTCCACTCTTGAGACGCTACCTGTTGATGCCATCGAGGTTTTCAACGCCGCGACCACGCTTCGCCGCTATAATAGGTACGCTTTCAAGTACGCGCAGATTCGTGGTTTGCCCATGACTGCGGCGAGCGACGCCCACCACGCAGCAGCGATTGGAACGGCTTACACAATCGTCAATACCGACGATTTTTCCGTGCGAGGAATTCTCGCGCAGATCGTGAAGAGCAACGAATTGACTCAAAAATACCAAACCCCGCGCGACAGCATTCGCAAAACGTGGAACAACTGGCTGCGGCTGCGTCGGCGGAAAAAGATTCCCGAGTTAGCGGCCAAAGACAGGGCCCATAACGGTCGCTAACGTTTTAACTACAGACCACAGACAATTGACCACGGACCGCTGAGCTATCAACTGCCTGTCCGCCGTAGCCTTGTGCGGAGGCGGATCAGCTGCTGGAACAATGCCCGCCTATATCATCGTCGAAATCGACATCGTCGATCCTGTTGGGTACGAAGAATACAAGAAGCTCGCCGGTGCGACTGTGGAGAATTACGGCGGAAAGTACATCGTCCGCGGCGGTAAAACGGAAGTGCTCGAGGGCGAGTGGAAACCGAAGCGCATCGTGGTGCTTGAATTCGAATCAGCTGATCGCGCGAAGGATTGGCTCAATTGCGAAGAGTACCGAGAACCACGCAAGATGCGCCATCGCACAGCCAGGACAAACATGATCCTGGTCGAAAGCCATTCCGCTCCGTAGCATTGATCAGATATCGCTGTAGCCACGGTCCTGTGGGCGGTCCTCCCGTTTTGGGACGCGATGCTGAATCGAAGGACTGAAAATTGGCGATGCCTTGCCCTGCAAAATAAGATTAGGATTGCTTTTGCTCTCGATCTTTTGCGACTCTCCCATTTCGTATGCGACTGCTGCTCGAAATAGTAATTATCGCTGCGTTAATTTATCTCGGCTGGAATAGGCCGTTCCATGACTGGGCTGCTCAGGGAAGCGCAATGGCAACCTCTAAAATCCATGCGCCCGCGTGGGAGGATCATTCGTCCGCATCAACACCGGTACCAGCAAAAAGAAACCCCCGCTGACACGCCAAAACAGCTCAACTGTCAGCGATTAACTCTCAACTATCGACCTCTTCAGAACTACTCAATCACTTCTTCAAGCTGCGTGCCGAGGACAGTTCCGTCGTCGCGATCAAGCGCAATATGGAGCCAATAGCGCTTTTCGCCCTCGGGAATGAAATTAGTCAGGTTCTGAGCATTCGGTCCATAGTGCCCGGTTTGCGCGATAACATCGATCATCAGATTCCACGTTCGCGTTTGACCTATTTCCGTCAACGCGCGCGCGATCGTCTGCTTTGCTTCATCCGAGCCTCTGAGATTAGGCACCGCTGCGGCGGCTGCCGCGGCGAGCCGGGCAACATCGGCTCGGGTCAACGCGGGCCCGTTGCTCGTGGTCTCTTGAACTATCGCTTGTCCTGCATTGAGGGCGTCGCTGGTTTGGGACAGTAACGCGGTTGGCGTATTCTCGGCGCCAGGATCGTTTAAAAGCGCCCCTTTGATAATCGAGGCAAGAACAGGGATGTTTCTCGTGTTAAGATTCACAATGCCTGCCCGCGGATTTGCCTCGTTGTAGGTAAAGAAATCGAGGATCGCCCTGTCTTTACTTGTCGCAGACGCGAAATCAAGGGTCTTGCTCGGCAGGGTAGAAGCGGGGTTATAGGCGTAACCAAACTCGCCGACATTCTCAAAGCGCCGGTTGAGAAGTACGTAGTTGGCCGGGACACCCAATGACAGCGGATTCGGCGCGAGCGGCGGTCGCTGCAAATTGAAATTAGGATCGTCGTATGACATGGCTTCTATTCCGTAGGCGTAGCTTGCACCGCCATAGTCGATGATCGTAATCGTGTTGCCAGTGGTGCCGTCGCCTGGGTTATTGGGATCAGGATCATTCAAATCATCGCCGTCGTACAGATCGATCAGTGCCGCTCCAATCTTGAACGTGTTCTGGATGCGATTGGGATCGTTAACGCCAACCGCCTCGTTTGTGGCATAGTTGATGATCTGGAAAAAGTCCGGGTCGGCTGGCAACGAGTTGATGTCGTGGCTGTGGCCGGGGCCGCCATATTGCCAATGACCGTAATAGTTGGGATCAGTTAAGCGCGTAGCGAGGTTATGGGTTCCGGGCACCCAGACCAAGCCAAATAGCCGGAAGAAATCGTTTTGCTTCTGTAAGCCCCAGGCGTGGCCCTTTCCGTTATTCCCGGGTCGAATCCGAAAACCCGGTATCACTATTTGCAAGTTAGTCATGTCGAACCTTGCGGACAATCTATTCCCGCTCTTCAGGGGCCAATCCTGCGCTGGCCGGTTCTTTTCGCGGGAAAACGTCCCGAGGTATTGAAGCAGGCTCTGGGGGAACTGGCCCGGTGGGTTGTTGAGAGTTCTTTGAAGCTTTATTAATTCCTGCCGGTTCATCGCCGCTTGGTCCGTTCGGTTGTTTTGGACCGCTGTTGAGACGGTGGTGAAAGATGTGGCTAAAGGATACGCAGCCCCCAGAAAATTTCTGGCGTAAAAATCTGCATTGCCCAATGGAAATGAGGGGTTATTGAAAGACCCAGTCTGTTGAGTTGTGGCATAATTTCGCCAACCCATTAACTGGTCGATCGGAGCAGTGGTAAGGAAATTACCCATGTTGCCGACTGGCGTTGTCGGCGTTATCGCGGTTGGGGTCGATGGAAGAGTCGTCAGATCCGTGAAAGCAAGCGTTCCCTTCCGTGCGCGGTTAACCGGCCAGGGAGTCGAGTCAGGCGTTACGAATCCGGTGACTGTCAGGGTCCATGTTGAGGTGTCAATGGGACAGCCGGGTGCTGTTACGCTGAGCAGGATGTTGAAGATTCCAGGGCTGGTGGGTATGCCAGAGATATTTCCGGTGCTTGCATCTATAGATAAACCGTGAGGTAGAAAGTTTGCAGAAACGGTACCCGGATGGTTTATACTAGGCGTCCAGGAGAACGGGGCTCCGGTGGGTATAGAACGAGGCAACTGACCACTCTGGTTAAACTTTGGACAAGGAGCGTTCGGCGTGAACGCCGCCAGCATAATTTCGCTCTCTTCCACAGGATATTTCGGAGCCAGTCTTCGAGTAGGCCGAGTCAGGTTAGCGTAATTGGGGAATCCCCCAATGTTGACATCGATCAACCCGCCTTCGTCATAAACGGCGAAGGCGTAGCGTCCGACGACGTAGTTAGTGTTTGTTGATGTTGGGTCTTTCAAGTCGCTCTGCCATGCAGAGAATGGCACAGGCCCATTTCGCGTGACCAACACCCAATCTGGGGCGGTGAAACTGACTACAGGCGTTGAATCGGTGCCAGTCGGGCTGGCTGGTGGGACTAAGTAGTGGCTGTTCCAACGGGCACGGCTGATCGAACGGCCATTGGCCGAGGGAGCAGTCGAACTAATAGTGGAAGCCCTGCTCGCCGCAGCATTTCGAGAGCTGTAGCGAATCAGATTGGGATTGTCGTCAGGAATCCCCGCCGGGTAGCGCGCTGGCTGAATATTAGCTGCGGTTACCGGGATATCAGTCGCGATTTCCTGTTTCAGTTCGCTGACGGTGATGTCGAGCGCGCTACGAGCGAGAAGATCAGATGATGTGTCATTATAACTCGAGTGAGCAAGCTGTCGGTCCGTAGTCGTTCGTGAGAAGTAGGCCAGGGCTATGCCTGTCAAAAGCACGACCAAGGCAAGTACAATCATCAAAGCCGCACCTTTCGATGAGGCACGGAGAGAATGGAGGAATGTTTTCATGGAGCAATCATAGAGTAGAGGGAGAGAGGTAAAAAAAGCGTTCGTAAAAGCGAATGCCTGCTAGGGCAGAGCGCGGTGGAGGACCATCAGCCCCCCACGTTATCAGTCCTGGATTGTTTGTCTTAGTTTGCCACCGAGAGGACAGCTCGCCTGGTCTCCAACCGGAGGTATAATCGTCGAATGCTGATATTAGCGAGGCAATCTGCGAGTTACTAACCAGCACCTTGCTCTTAGAATCAATCACAGCGATGTCCACGACAATCGCGGATACATCTTGCATTCCATTTATCGCATTATGCGTGGCCGTGTCCCAGGGGATGTCTGACAAACTTCCGTTCGTCAAAAGATAATAGTACTCGATTCTAAAAACCTGCGGACCTATCACCTCGGAATCCGTCCAGTCAGTCGCTGAGATCGCCGATTGCCAGGCTGGCGTCGGGGCAGGAATCGGCATCGGAACCGGCAGCGGCGAAGGAAGCGGTGATGCCAGCGGTATGGGCAAAAAAAGCACAGGCGTATCGGTCGTAGACACGGCATTCCAAACCAGACCTTTTCCCATTCGCTCAAGTCTATTTTCCGAGTTCACACGATAGGAAACGAGCGAGATAGAGCTTTGTGAGCTTGATAAAGATGTGCGGTACCCCGGAATGGCGCTGTAGAATACTATTCGATCGTTGCCAGGTTGAATAACTCTACGCAATGGCACAGTCGCAGACGATTTTACATAGTAGTCGACATCGGATCTTTTGACCATTTGCGCGAAATCGAGTGCCATTCTATCCATGACCTCTCGGGCCTGTGCATCCGCATCGATTTTCTTGTGACCAAGCGTAGTAATGGTCGCAGCACTGTTGAGAAGCTGTGTGGCCAGTAGGACTAGCAGCACGATTACCCCGACGCTGACCAAAAGCTCGGCGAGTGTAAAACCGCCTTCGTCTTGGCGCTGTAGCGGCAGGCGTGCCGCCTGTGTTGGTCGCGGGATTGCAGCGGGCACGGCTGCCTCTACAGACGTAAGAGTTGCGCGAGCAAACATGACGCTAGTTCCTATCGAAGGCTGCAAACGTCTCGACTGAACCAGCAGGGTTTGCCGGGGTGGCGGCGGCAGGCCAAGTGACTTTGACGTCAGCACCGTAAGCATTTCCGCTATTCCAAGTAAACCTTACGTTTAGTTGATAGCGGGAATTAGAAGTTAATGATGCCGAGGACTGCCCTGCGCTATCAAAATAAAGCGGCGGTGGATTTGTACCGAACGTAATTCCAAATTGCGTCGAGGTGTTTATCGCAGGGGGCTTTGGTGTCGCCCGCAGATCCGCGACCACCGCAGCGATTATGTTAGTGGCCGCTGTCTGAGACGTAGCGTTGCGGTTCGTTTGCACCCCCACCGGTATTAAACCGAAGATGGCAATCAAGCAGAACGCGGCGACGCCAAGGGCGAGAGTTACCTCGACGAGTGAAAATGCAGGACCAATCAAATTGAGACGCCTCATGGCCGATAAACGCGGACTGCGCCGCTCATAGGGGCGATTTGTATCGCTGCCTGGTTGCCTACGTCCTGGTTCGTCGGTGGCGGCGGAACGACTGTTCCGTGGGTTTGTTGAAAATCAATCTCCATCACCCGAGGAATTTCATCCGCATTCCCCGAACCGGTGATTCGGGCTATCCCCTGAGGGTCGAAGTTTATTACTTTGTCGAATCGGTACTGACCCGAGTCGAGCGCCGAACCGAGCGGCCAGCTGAATGGCGTCTGGGATACCGATCCAGCATTTCCCAGGGTATAGAACGTCCCAGTCGGCTGATTTCTCGCCATGTTTGAGTTTTGATGTGTTGGACCAGGAGGCCACGGTCCGAAGTCAACCAGGAAATGCAGGTTCTCGTATCTTTCCAGTTTACTAACTGCCATTAGATGCCCTCCGTGGTACTCCGGTTTGCTTGGATCGGAATAGTTCGACTGCCAGTCAGATCCCTGATTGCTGGTGGCATACTGGAAATGCCGAGTGCCGTCTTTAGAAGCGACAACTGCGACCGCAACTCTGCCATACGGATTGGGCCCAGTAGTAACTTGGGGACTAACCGAAGGATCGACGGAGGAATCTACCTCGGCAAAACCAACAAACACGTAGGTGTGGTTAGCTTTTGCGTACGTTCGCGCGTTTTCCAGCAACCCTCTGATCCCATAGATGGAGTTCGTAACGTCACCGGCGCTTTTGATGGTTGTGAACGCCGGAGCCATTAACACGAGCAACACCGCAATGATTCCGACGACAATGAGCAGTTCGAGAAGCGTGAACCCTGCTCGAACAGGGTGATCAGTGACCGGTGATCTGTGACCGGTAGATCGGGTGTGCGCGCATCGCGCATTCAGGTGGGCTACGGGCTCTTGTTGTGGCAGGCCAGCTAGCTGCGTCCCAGAAGTAAGACGGTGGGAGGCCGAAGTTGTAAATCGGAGAATGCCGCGGCTGACACAGCCGCCGCTACAGCGCCGCCAACTGGCTTGCTGGGGAAACATGGAATGAAGGAGGAACGCGCATTATAGCAGGGGTCCGTTTTCGCACAAGAACGGGTTCGCTGCCCAGACTGGCGCCTCGCTTTATCGCGTTGTACTTCGCCAAGCTTCCCGTTTTCCGTGTGCTCCTAATGATCTTAAGAACAGGCCCAGGGAGTATTGACTTCTGTTGCGACTGAGGACAGCCGCCTCTACAGTTTGCCCCTTATGCCATATAAAGATGTCGCTCCGCCTTCAGGCGAAAAGATTACACGAACCGACAAACTGAATGTGCCGGATCAACCGGTCATTCCATTTATCCGTGGAGACGGCACCGGGCCAGATATTTGGGCCGCCAGCGAGCGCGTATTCGATGCCGCAGTCGAAAAAGCGTACGGGGGCAGAAAAAAGATCTCGTGGTTTGAGGTATACGCCGGCCAGACAGCAAAGGACAAATTCGGTGAATGGCTTCCGGAGGATACGGTTGAAGCCTTCCGCGAGTATCACGTGGGGATCAAAGGTCCGCTGACCACGCCGGTGGGCGGCGGCATTCGTTCACTGAACGTCGCGTTGCGGCAGCTCCTCGATCTTTTCGTTTGCCTGCGGCCGGTGCAGTACTTCGATGGCGTCCCCTCGCCTCTCAAACATCCGGAAAAAGTTAACATGGTGATCTTCCGCGAAAACACGGAAGACATTTACGCGGGCATCGAATTCGCCGCCGGCACGCCGGACGCGCAAAAGGTTCTCGAGTTTTTGAAAAAAGACTTTCCGCAGCAATTCGAGAAAATTCGGTTCGGAACAAAACAGAAAGCGGCGGAGTTTTGGAAAAAAGTAGGCGCACCTGAAAAAGACGACGTGCAGGTCGGGATCGGAATCAAACCGGTCAGTCGATCCGGCACTGTCCGCCTGGTGCACAGCGCAATCTCCTATGCGATAGAGAACCGCCGCAAGAGCGTGACGCTGGTTCACAAGGGCAACATCATGAAATTCACCGAGGGCGCCTTCCGCGACTGGGGCTACGACGTCGCGAAGCAATATTTCGGTGCGAAGGAAATCGATGGCGGGCCGTGGTGCGAGATTCCCATGGGCAAACCAGGTGCCGGTATTGTGATCAAGGACGCCATTGCCGATAACGCGCTCCAGCAATTCCTGTTGCGTCCGGCAGATTATGATGTGATCGCGACGCTTAATCTGAATGGCGATTACATGAGCGACGCGCTGGCCGCGCAGGTGGGCGGCATCGGGATCGCGCCTGGGGGAAACATCAATTACATCACCGGCCACGCGGTGTTCGAGGCGACCCACGGCACCGCGCCGAAATATGCCAATCAGGACAAGGTCAATCCGGGCTCAGTAATTCTTTCCGGCGAAATGATGTTCCGTTACATGGGCTGGACAGAAGCAGCAGATTTGATTCTCAAAGGCTTGAGGGGCGCGATTGCGAGCAAACGTGTTACTTACGATTTCGCGCGTTTGATGGATGGAGCCACCGAGATCAAGTGTTCGCAGTTTGGCGATAACGTCATCGAGCATATGTGATCGCGGCCGCCTTCGGCCGCGAATGACGAAGCACGAATGTCGAATGACGAAAGAATCATGAAAACCAAAACCTGCAACGCCACACGACCGACGCTTCGTCATTGGACGATTCGTCATTCCTTCGAGCTTCGTCATTCGTCATTCGTCATTTGTTTTCTGTTGGCTTTGTTTGCAGGAATCAGCACGTCGTTTGCCGAAAAACGTGCCATTACGGAAAAAGATTTGTTCGATTTCGTCTGGATTGGAGACCCACAAGTTTCGCCGGATGGATCGCGAGTGGCGTTTGTGCGCGTGACGGTTAACGACAAGAAAGAAGGTTACAATACTTCCATCTGGACTGTGCCGCTCGAAGGCGGGGAAGAGCCTCATCAACTTACAAAAGGCGACCACGATTCCGTTCCTCGATGGTCCCCGGATGGAAAATTTTTGCTCTTTCTGCGCGCGACTGAGAAGAATGGCAAGCCTGACCCGCCACAACTGGCGCTGCTGCCGATAGCCGGTGGGGATTCATTTGTCTTTACCGACCTGCCGAAAGGCGCAGCAAATCCAAGCTGGGCTCCCGATGGAAAGACGATCGCCTTCACCAGCGACACGAACGCGGAAGACCTGGCCAAACAGGAAAAGAAAAAAGCAAAAGAGGAAGAATCAAAAAAAGCGGGCGGGAATGCTTCCGCGGGCGCAGCTGAACGCGAGAGCGATGTTCGCGTGATCACGCGCGCCGTTTATCGGCAGGACAATGAAGGCTACATCGACCCCAAGCATCCCACACACATCTGGCTCGTGAGCGCGCCGCGCAGTGCCGACGAAAAAGTAAAACCACGCCAGCTCACCAAGGGCCGATTCGATGAAGATAGCGCCACCTGGTCCAACGATGGTTCACAGATTTATTTCACGTCGGACCGGAATGACGAACCATATTACGAGCTGCCAAAGACTGATCTTTATTCGGTAGCCACAGCCGGCGGCGAACCAATAAAAATCACAACCATTGATTTACAGATCGGGGGTTTCGGCCCCGGCGGAGGCGGCCTGTCGCTTAGCCCCGATGGGAAACAGGCCGCGTTTACCGCATCAACCACACGCCCGATCACCTCATACACGCAGCCCGATCTCTGGGTCCTGGATCTTTTGCCAAATGCAAAGCCGCGCAATTTGACCGCGAACTTTGATTTCGATGTGCCCGGGTTCGTGATTGGGGATAGCGCACCCCCGCGGGCGGGTGGACAAAACAAGCCGATCTG
>Ga0193715_1000300_pt1 | contig 13054 bp, 13 predicted proteins | sample U2m2metaG_FD_143040 | JGI IMG/M metagenome (GOLD analysis project Ga0193715, IMG submission 143040) | Soil microbial communities from a riparian zone of the East river system, Colorado, United States - U2m2 | ecosystem: Environmental > Terrestrial > Soil > Riparian zone | place: USA: East River... | reverse complement strand
GCACTAGATTACATCCTATTCAATTTCTAATATTAGTTCTTGATCGTTTTTTTCGCTTTTATTTTTTCATCTGGACTGCATTGACAAGACCCACCTGTCCTGGTCTTGATATTACTCTTGCTAATCCTAATTCGGTTTCAATTATGGTCCCCTTAGTAATTACTCCCCTTCTTTCGTAGTCTTTGTTAGCCGTATTCTTGATTACTCTCAATATTTTTGACTTTGTAGTTTTCTTTTCTTCGGGATTTGATACATTTGCAAATTCAACAGTTTTTAACGCAGTCTTGTTGTTATCTCCACGTACTCTTCTTGTCACCTTGATATTACTTCCAATAACCGCCTCATTTGGATATCTATCTATTTCAAATTTGCGTCTACTGCGCATTGGTATTATTCTTCCGCCGGTGTACTTTCGACCGGATAAATTCTCAATAGATTTTTTCATGTTTGCAAGATAAGTGAAATTGATCCATATTATGAGGTTTTCTATTGGGCAAACACAAGCCTGGAAATAATCATTTTAGAATCATTTTATTTTTCAGCACATTGAGATCGTTTATTCCAAAATATTCTTGGAATTTTCTGCTTGTTCTATATATTTTCATCCGTCCCAATCTCTCCGACTCTATAAAGGAGTGAGCTCTAAGCTCTTTGAGATGGGTATAAACCTGACTTCCGCGAATTTGGACCAGCCTCTTTGAAGTAATTGGTTGTTCATAGGCAATAAACGATAATGTTTTCAATGCGCCCACCGGAATCAGAGGCTGCTGAGCGAACCGTCTAATCAATGGCATATAGATAGGCTTTACTTGAAATACAAATTTATCATCATCAAGTTGTGCAATCTCTAAAGCAGTCAAAACGTGCTGCGTTTTCTTTATTAGCTCATCTATTATTTTGACTACTTTCTCTCTCGATGTTATTCCTGCAGCTCTCATCAAATCATTAATGGATAATGGTCTACCCGCAGCATAGAGAGCTGCTTCAATTCTGGCAGTAATTTCACCGTCCGGAAGCAATTGAGGCACTTGTCTCTCACTAACTAGCCAATGTTAATCAATGTTTTCGTTAACATAAATCAATATTTCATCATCTTTTTGCTCGAGAAATATTTTTCGCTTCATGGCAAGATAAAGAATCGCAATAAAGCATCTGACCGTTTCAACTGAGCCCATTTTAAGTGTGAGATTTTTAAATTCAATACGCTTGTCTGCAGTAACAATATCAAAAATCATATCCTCATATGACTGTAGAATTTTCTCGAATTTTACTAGATACTCATCAAAGTTGAATGTCTCGACAGATTCCAAATTGAGTTGATTTCTTCTGGGTTTCGGATTTGCCAGTCCATTAATCATATTTTCAAGTACATGCAATAGTTCTTCCAATGTAACAGGATAAGTAGGTTCAATTCTAAATGGAATTTCAATTGGCTTGAGATTTGGTATTGGTTGGATATCAACAACCTCGACGCCTTTCTTTGTTTTAGAGATTTTTTCCAAACGCAAGATACTTTCTACTTTGAGGCGATAAATTAATGAAGAAGACAAAGCAGCTATTCCGCACATTCTAAGGTCTTTTTTGCCACTTTTATTGATCAATTTTAACAACATTTCCAAAAGCAGGGAAACGTCTATTTCCCAAACATCTTTTTTTGACAACACAGATGGGTTGAAAAGCAAATCAAGTGGCGGTTGAGAAATGCTTTTCTTTGTTGTCATATCCGCCTCATCCGCCTCAGACATTTATGAGAATAACCCCGTTTAGATTATATTAATTGGTATTGTATAATAAATTTTAGACCTGCTGTAAAATAAAGTTAGGATTATTGGAACAACATTCAAAAGTCACTGTTTTGTAAGATAAAAAAAGTGGAGAGTGTTATCGTCATTGGCTTCAAAGAAAGAGATAAGGGAGAAAGAAAATCAAGAACGTCTTGCAAATGCTATCAATACTTTAGATAGTATAGCGAGAAATAACAATATTCAAAAAAATATTCGAAACATAGTGAGGGAAATCTTGACGGGAATAAAGGATGAAAAAAATGGATCTATTTCTGTCAGAGCGGCAAATACCATAAGCATGCTAGATAATGTGACTCAGAATCCGCAGATGCAATCTCACATACGAACGCTGCTGTGGCAAGTCGTTTCGACCCTGGAGAGCATAAGAGAATAGAGACTAGTTACTTACATCAAGAGGAATCAACATTCTTGGCCTGTTTTAACTGAGGTGGAAGTTTTTCAAGTTTGTGAGTTGGGTTAGCAAGATAGTGTCTAGACGCGCCTTCACCGCTAAGGACGATATTACAATTAATACATTTGTATCTTATAGCCAAATTACAATATACTTATACGCACATATCTAAAAAGATACTGAAGTAAACTACCACTTATTGTCTAACCAATCTCACTATTTTAGATGCCGTCGCACGATTCTGCTTTATTGCCCATAAATCAAGGGACATCGCTAAACGACAGTTGAAATAAGCTAGTCAACAATAGAATTTGTGTGGTGAATTAGCATCAATCATCAACCAATAATGTAATGCGCTAACGCAATTTAAGAATGGTTAATTACACAATACGGTTGAATTAGATATTTATCAGATAAATGATTTAAATTATATAGTTCAACTTTACCAAAACGAGTACTATGAGATCACTTGAATGAACTATTGGTCTTGGACTAGTATTGTTCCAATACAACTACGAAACGAATTGGATCTATTTTATCTGAGTTTGATTATTTCTCGGTTATCTGGAACAGTAGATCTTATTTTTAATCTAGAAAAAATATTGCTGGCTACATTTTCCGACTTGGACCTTTCTCCGTGATTAACAAGTACTCTTTTTGGCTTAACCCTGGCCGTAAAATTCATAATCTGACTAAAATCACTATGTCCACTAAATCCATCGATTTTTTCACTTGCACATTTTATCGGAATGACTTTAACCTTGCCTTTTTCATCCATCATGCTTATCTCCATCAAACCTCCATCTATGACCCGTCTTCCCAATGTGCCATTTATCTGATAAGAAACAAACATTATTTTGTTTCTCTTGTCTGGTGCAATTTTCTTAAAGTATTCCACTGATGGACCACCTTCTAACATACCTGAGGTGGCCATTATGACACTTGGATTTTCGTCGTTAAATACATCTTCCCTTCTTTCATATCCATTAATGACCGTGAAGTATTCTGATTGGAATGGATTAACACCGTTTGACACTGATTTTCTAACATCAAAACCAAGGTAGTGTGCATAGGACATGTGTATAGCACTAGCTTCAGATATCATACCTTCAATGAAAACTGGTGCCTCCATTAAACGTCCTTCTCTCATTTCCTTATCTAGGACCAACATTATTTCCTGCGCCCTTCCGACGGCTGGAACGGGAATCAATACCTTTCCTCCCGCCGACATTGTCTTGTTGATAGCATCAGTGAAGGTTTTGTATACTACAGACTGATCCGGCATTATGTCAGCAGAATTACCGTAAGTACTTTCTGTAATTAGTGTCTCGACTCTAGGATAGACTGAAACGGCACTATCAAGTAATTGTGTCCTGGCATATTTGTAATCACCAGAGTAAAGAATATTATGAGTTCCAAAAACATTGATGTGTACTGTAGCGCTTCCCATTATATGCCCGGCATTATTGAAAGTTATTGTAACATCCGGTGAAATATCCGTTGGTTTCCCATAAGGTAAGGTAATACAATGCTTTATGACTTCGTTTACGTCTCTTGTTTCATAGGGCAAAAAAGTGCCATTGCTTTTGGATATCTTGACTGAATCGTACTGGAGAAGTGTCATTAAAGGGAGAGTTGGTTCGGTACAATAAACCGGTCCCTTGTATCCAAATTTGAATAATGCTGGTAAAAATCCTTGATGATCTATATGTGCATGGCTTATGATTACCGCATCTATTTCATCCAGGTCAAAATTAAACCAGTCCAATCGTGGATAAGCGGATATACCTAATGGTTCTCCAGGATTAATGCCGCAATCAAGCATTATCTTGCTTTCAGAAGTTACGAGAATGAAACATGATCTACCTACTTGTTTCACCCCGCCAAGACAGAAAATGGCTATTTCCTCCTTGTTTCTCAACTTCGATTTGAATTCAGTGAACTCTGATCTTTTTTCACTTGAATGATTTGTAAAATTTAGATTAGAATCATTACTTTGGAGGACAAGTGCAGGTCTAAAGACTCTTTTTCCTAGCGATTGCAGGAAAAGACTTCTTTCCTTTGCGGAGCTCTTCTGTGTAGAGTGTATCATGTTCATGCTACTTGACTGGATATGAGGGGACCGTAACGTATGTGCTATCCAACCCGTGGCTTGAGCTATATTGATTACCATGTTGGCATCTATTGACTCCGGACGGTTTACCTCTAGAACTACTTCACCGGTGGCGTCATCGCAAAATACAGCAGATATTGTAACTTCTTTCGGTAACATCTTGATTACAGCTGCTCTTGTTTCTTCTTCAGACAGTCTGATCGATGTATCTGTTCTTACTACAAATCTTTTTTTAACATTTTTCGACAGAGAGGAAAGATAGTAAGTTAATTCGGTCAAGGAAAATTTAGGGTTTAGTGTATATAGTGCAACATATGGGCCCTCAAACCGTATGTTTGTAATCTGCGATTCTTTTGGAATTGATTTAAGTATCATATCTTTGAAAAAATCTTCATCAACTTTTTTTGTACGTTGAATTTGATTTGGGGGTAAAGTATCATTTCGTTCTTTAACTTTATCACTGTTCTCTAGTGTAGAAATACGCTTATCCACAGAATTATTTCTTAAATTTTCATTGGTCACTTTAACATTCTTCTAGATACTCGGTCCTCATTTTCCACTACCCTTATACTAATAGTGATAATCAATTACTATCACAACACGATATAGCAAGGTCATTAAAGTTCTTACCGGTTGTATCCATACTGAAAGTGAACTTCTCTCTTAATATATATTTTGAAATTTACAGCACTTAGAATGGCAGGTATGGTAGAAATATTGACATAGCTACAATAACTATCATTATTGTAGATACTGCGGACGAAATTTGCCTGAGACGATTCTTATCAATTTTTGATCTGCTTTCTATGAGTGATCCATACAATTGACCTCCATCCAAGAATGCTATAGGGAGGGCATTAAATAATCCAAGATTAAAATTGATGAACCATAGCCAGAACAGTGTATTTGCAATCATGGGAAATGAAGAACCTAAAACATTTGATTCATATTTTGGAGCCATAAAATCTGAAAAAGGGACGTCTAGTTTGAGCGTTGGCGGAGCAAGTAAGGAAAATAGACCCATTCGTTCTTGAACTATCCCAAACGTAAAGGATTTCTGGTATTCTTCTAGAGCCAATGCGGGGTCCACTATTGGTCTAGTCGTGACACCAAGAATAGGTTTGTTAGGGTCAGTATCGGCAGGTATTGATAGTGAATTAGATCTTTGATTCTTGTCTTTGTCCTGCCATATGATCATGGGTTGTTTACCAATATTTGATCTTAGTGTTTGTGATAATTCGTTTATACTGTGTATTTCGGTTTGCCCAATTGATAATATGCTAGAGCCATTTGTAAGACCGATCTTCTCTGCTAATGAGCCCTTTGCTATGCTATTTATTTCAAGTCCATTTTTAGGGACATCTATAGTATGGATAGGATTCAGGGTAGATACTACAACATATAGAAGCGCCAGTGAAATTGCAGCAAGGATGATATTGTTCAGAGGGCCGGCAGTAAGAACTGCACTTTTCTGTTTCAATGTTGCTTTTTCTAATCCATCTTTGTCTAGATTAACGAACGCTCCGATGGGTACGAAGAGTACAAAAGCGATACCAGTTGATTCTACCTTTATTCCATATACCCTGGCAACGATACCATGCCCCGCCTCGTGAATAAATACGCTAATTACGAGGGCAACCAAAGTGTAAGTAATCGGGAGAAATGGATTAAGTCCTGGAATCAAAAAGATTCCTCTGATTCCTATTGCTCTGGCATTCTCTCTAGCAGAAACATCCGAAATCGAGGCCGCTATTCCAACAATAATGAAGAATAGCATAAATGCGGTTATCGCAGGCATTAAATATGTGCTGGCTCTAGCATAGACCCTTGCGATTCTCGTCTTTGCTATATAATCAAAGAATTTTAGGCCAAACGGTGTATGTAGTAAAATCAGGGGAAATGGGTGAAAGATGTCGGCGTGAACGCCTTGTTGTTTTTGTTTTTCCAGATCTTTAACTAGAATAATTTACATATTTAAATCAACTCATCGAAACTGAATTATAAAAAGTATCAAAGAAATAAACTATTTCAAATGAGACAGTGATATGTCACTTTAAAATCGCATGATATCAAAAATTATCATAAATCGTTACCAACATTAGTCTTTTTTCCACATTTCCACAACGGACATGTTTGTTTTTTCGGATTTGTTGTTTGTTTCTAATTGGCTTTCCAACTTTCTTTTTCGTGTAATGTGATCAGATTCTTTTATGTGGTTTTCCAGGGATGCTGACTCTATTTCCCTCTGACAGATATTACAGTAAAACTCTTCCATTTGTTAAAGGTATGACAACAACCAAATTTAATTTAATTCCTAACACTGACAAGCGATAGACTTTGATAATTTTGCAAATCTAAATTTGCAAACAATTTATTAACTTACGACGATCGTACTAGAAATAATAGGTATTAGATCAGATTTGCAAGACTTTTTGCTTTTCCCTTTTTTTGTATTAGTTGGATTAATTGCAGGTATATTGGGGTCGATGATCGGGGTTGGTGGAGGAATAATAATATCTCCAGCTCTGACATTTCTTGGTCTCTCTCCGCCACAAGTAGCAAGCACAAGTTTGTTTGCAGTTTCTTCAACTAGCATTTCTTCGACTCTTGCTTACAGTAAGTCAAAAAAGATTCAATATATGCTCGGAATTAAGATGGCACTATTCTCAATACCAGGCGCAATAATAGGATCTTTTTTTTCAGTTGGAATAGACCCTGGTTCTTTCAAGATACTTCTTGCAATAGTACTAATAGGTACAGGAGTTTATCTAATTTATAAAAAATCAATACTCGCCGGAAATTCCTTGTCATTCCAAAACATGTGGGTAAGGATTCTTTTTTTCTCCAGTGCATTTGTAGCAGGAATCATTTCTAGTTTATTTGGAATAGGAGGAGGTGTTGTATTTGTTCCCTTAATGATAATGATTCTAGGATTAACAATGTATTTGGCTGCTCCTACTTCACAATTTATACTCATGATTACATCTTTGGTAGGATTATCCACGCATATAATACTAGGAAATCCCCAATACATACCTGCCATATTACTATCAATAGGGGCATTTGCAGGTGCTCAAATAGGATCAAGATTATCTACCAAATTGAGTGAGCATAAACTAAGATTACTTCTTGGCATTACTTTTATTGGAATTGCGCTTAGGTTGATATTGGATTTTTACCAAATTGCGTAATTGATAAACATCAAAAAAATGGATGAATTATCATGAACCAAGATAAGATTTGATTTACAAAATAGAAAGTTTTGACCCCAGATTGTGATTTCTAATGAAGGCGCGCTTGAGCTGAGTTATCACGTCATAAAAAAAGTCAAATATGATAAAGGTAATAAAGTGGACCTAGAGATATTTATCAGACTGCAGATTATTGTCCATTCAAATTCCAGTGAAAAATATTCAGGTTCATGGAAACAGGATTCGCTATCTTGATTATGATACTGTCGGTACAAAGAAAAAAGATACCTTAGTCTTATTGCACGGTATAGGCGCATCTGCCGAAAGGTGGTCTAAAGTGATTCCATTTTTTTATGAACATTTTAGGGTAATTGTCCCAGATATAGTTGGATTTGGATATAGCGACAAACCAACGGTTGAGTACAACATACCCTTCTTTGTAAAATTTCTTGAAGATTTCCTGAATAGTTTGGGAATCAAGAAAACAAGCATAACAGGCTCATCTTTTGGGGGATTAGTCGCAGCAGAGTTTGCAATAAAGAATAGCCAAATAGTAAACAAACTAGTTTTAGTTGCTCCAGCTGGGACCATGAAAAGTTCAACGAGAAGACTGGAGGAGTATATTCTCGCGTCGCTTTACCCAACGCATGACAATGTTTGGAGAGCCTTTATCAATATGGCATTTGATCCCCGGACAGTTACGGAACAGACTATAGAAGATTTTATCGATAGAATGAAACTTCCGAATGCAAAATACGCATTCATGTCTACCATGCTTGGAATTAGGAATACTCCAAACTTATCTTCTCGACTCGACAAGATACTTTCACCTACGATAATAGTATGGGGAGAACAGGACGAAATGATACCAGTCGAATATGCTGACGATTATAAGAAAATTCCCAAATCTAATTTGCTTGTAATACCAGAATGTGGTCATACACCCTTTACTGAAAAACCAGAAATATTTTGTAAAATAGCAATCGATTTCTTGAGAGGATTCAATAGTATTAAATAAACGTATCCTAGAAATTAGGAGTATGAGTGAAGATAAGCCTGAAGTTAATGAAGACATAGAATCATACAAGAAGGCAATAGATAACACGACACAGGCACAACAAGAATTCTTTAAGAAATTTTCAAATATTCAATTGGATGCGATGCAAAATTTCTTTTCAATGCTACAAGGCCTGACATTTCATCATGCAATGTTCAAGACTACAATACAAAGCGGAGGCAGAATCTCAATACCAGAGGCTGAGAGGCAAGCATTGAAAATTGATGATGGAGACCTTGTTCAAGTCATAGTAATCCCGATCGAAAGAAAACATAAGAATAGTTCCGACAAATGACATTGATTTGATAGATCCGTAAATTAATCCTTAACTATTATAGTGAATTGGATTTACTTAGTTTGACCGTGATTTGAGCCATTGTCCGACTTTTGGTAAAACGTTGTTCTGAGAATAGCTACTTGCAATTAATCCCACATGACCTGTGTGGAATCGTATTAGTCGTTTATCTTCACTCGATACTACTTCGTTTAAGGGAACGCTGCATTCAGGAGAGACTAGATGATCCTCCTCTGCAACGATATTTAGTAGAGGAACGTTAATCTTCTTCAGATTTACGATAGCAGTTCCTAATCTAAATTGGTTTTTAACCAGGAGATTTTTTTTGTAGATATCGTTTATCCATTGTTTAATAGTCTCACCGGCAATCGGTGGTGTATCATACAACCACTTTTCGATACGTAAGAAATTCTGCACAAATGATTCATTGTCAATATTTTCAATGAGATTAAAGTACTTGTTAACTCCCTGCTTGAACGGTTTCAAAATAGAGTAACATTCGTAGAGCTTTTCCGGTGGCAAGTAACCTATGTAGGATACCAGCTTATCAATATCCATCTGCTTAGAAATATTTCCAATTACTGTGGTATCTTTACTCGTATCAATCACTGGCGAAATTGTAACCAAATTCTTGATCTTTTCTTGATGTAAGGTAGTATACATAGCCGACATAGAAGATCCCATACAGTATCCATGAATAGTAATTTTGTCCGAAGAATTACTATTCTGAACTATTTCCACGCAATCATCAATATAAGAATTTACATAATCGTCAAATGAGACATACTTGTCCATTCTAGTAGGAGACTTCCAATCAAGCAAGTATACGTCAAATCCTTGCATCAAAAGATGGCGAATCCAGCTTTTGTTAGGCTGAAGATCAAGTACATATGACCTGTTAACTAATGCGTATACGACCAATATTGGAGTAGAAGAAACCCTCTTCACAAGCCTGCGATAATGCAAGAGCCTGTAAAGCCTTGTCTCACATACAATATCGTTTGGAGTATCACCCACAGAAATATGATTGCCCCTGGAGAGTAGCTCAATTGTTTTGGCTACTTTTGAGAGATCAAATCCGCTCCGTGCTGGGGTTTTCCGTTCTTGGCTAGTCATTTCTAAATCAAATCAATAATTTACTTTTTTTCCAGTCTTTCGTATCCATTTTTTAGAGTTCGTAGGGTCTTTTTAATTTCTTGTAGGTCCTTTAGAACCGTATCTAATTCCGACCGAGTAGGTATATTTAATAAATTAAGATTTTTTTCCACTATTTTGTTAACATGATTTACAAAGTCAAGCTGTTTTGAGTATACTTCGTTGTACGATATTGCAAACTCTTTTGAGGAAAAAAGGGAGCTATAGGCTTCCTCAAATGCGTCAATTACAAGAAGCCTAAATTTTTCAGAATTCGGATCATTCCCATTTGAGTCCGACTTTAATCGCAGAATAAGGTTCCCAATGGCTTGGAATTGAGTTTTGGACATTTGCAACCAGTAATTGGAAAAATATTTCTGAAGATCCATTAGGATCTTGTTCAACGTTATCAAATCTTCCATGTATTCGTTATAATCTTTATTTAGAACACTAAACATCCCAAGGGTTGGAAAATTCTGTAATTTCTTCCATTTTTCAAAAATATCGTATTTATTGAAATCGTTCATAGTATTATTTTCATCTTTCAATTTCCTAGTACCTATTTAATATCTTGATTATTTAGTATATTTACTTTAAATAAAAATTGCACTAAATAATCTCCACTTCCACCTAGCTTTCAATAAGATATGCCCATTAATGTGATGGGGGAAGGTGTTCTTTGTAGTGTCGTATTTCGTGTAGACATCTTATCAATCAAATTTAAGTGCCTTTTGGAATCCAAGTAGCACAAATGTAGATTAATAAAGTCTTTTGGTGCTATTATTCAATATGGGATTTATCGACGTATTTAAGAAATGGAGACCTAAAGGGAAGATGTACAGTTTTAGATGCAATCAATGTGGAAAAGGCTTTCTATCAAGTTATGCTCTTGAAGCCCCTGTCTGCGGTAAATGTATGCAAAAGATAAAATCCTCAGATTCTACAATTGACTACGACAAAGAATGCATTACGTGCGGTAACAAGGGAGTCATATATGCTAAATCTCAATGTCATTCATGTTATTTTGGTCTTAAAAGTAATATGAAATAGAAAAAAGTTCGAACTGAAAAAACATTCTTCATTAGAACCTCCAAAAGCATGGTAACAATTTTCTTTCACCAAGTGGATTATCGATTTCTCAGATAAGACAAAATCCTAATGTGGGATTGCAGATGGGATTAACTTCATCTTCCTACCAAACCACAGGTACGAGACGTCATTGAATGACTTCATCTGTAGCAGCTTCATACCTGTAATTTTTTCTATTTTTGTTAACCCTTTCAAGTCGATAAAATAGTTTTTTGCTTCAACAACTATGAATTCCAAGTTTTCTTCACTTACCGTAACGTGATTATATTTTAGCAGATCATTTGATACAACAGTATGAAGTATCCAATAGACACATTCGTCTATTTCTATTTGCATTTATTGATCTATATGATAAGATTTTGATTTCTATTAAGAAATTAGATAATATCATTTAGAAAAAACCATAGGAAAAATTTCTTTTAAGAAACTATCAAAAGCATCGTAGTGTGAAATAATAAATCATATATTGCAAGTCAATTTGTGGCAATTGTTAATCCTACGGAAGTTCATCATTTTATGTTACTGAACCATTTTTGCTAGTGAATTGCGTCCCACAAATACACTATCTTCTTTTTGAATTGGCTTTTCTTTTGGCCTTATTCAGTTTTAGTAGTATTAGTCCCGCCGCACCCCATAGCAACACAGAGACAAGGTATTGATGGAGAAACCAGGTGATACCTCCGCCTATTGCAAGAACTGCTCCTACTATTCCGAGAATTTTTTTCTGTTTTACCATGAATTATTCCCTTTTTGCAATCCTGACTTTTTCATATTTGATCAATTTACTACCAATTAAACAAGTATATGAAAAACAAATCATTGCTGTTGTTACTATTGATTTTGTTGAATCTTAAATATATTTAGAACAAGTTAAAAAAATGTGAGAAGGCCCCTTATTCTAAACTGCTCTATTTTCATGTTCACTATGGTGACTTTAATAATTTCTATTATTCAGGTTCATACTTACGGAGAGTCAACAATGCAGGTATGCATTAATGGAAAATGTGAAATGGTTTCAAACCATGATGGATATCATGTCGAAAATACCTGCGAAAAAGATGAATGCAAAGCAAACAGTCATCCTATTAACTCTACGAAAAGGTAAACTAAGTTTCACAAAGAGGACGATATTAGCTACGCTAATCCGGGTGTTGCATAGTTGATTCGTTAGTTTTAGTTTAATGCATCTTGTTACAAGATGAAGAAATGTCATTTTCTTTAGCATTCTTTTCACATTTTTCCTTATCTACACTACAAATTTTGACCTTAATTCCATCCTTACCTTCGCCATTTGCACAGTACGAAAGCTCCGAGGAATCAGCATGAACCAATATAATATTCAATTGCATAATTGTTAACAGAATAAGCGTTGAGACGATTACAATATTGAGAATGCTAGCCATCGTTAGTATGTAATAGCTGCAATATTTAAGCCAAACTCTGCCGTACATATTTCATTTTATGATCCATCGCCGGATAGTACTAAATTGAAAGTCGGTTATCCCTGTAAAACTAGCAAGTGAACCAATATTAGTTATTGTTTCAATTTATGTCCCAATGTCTCTCAATCTGTGTCTTAAGTAGAAATTCCGTTCTTCAGTCAATCCAATTGTCTTCAGTCATGAACCCTACATTTACGCCGGGTAACCGTATGGTTACAGAAATTTGCGAACGGAATATTTGGAATTCACAGCAAAGAGAGATTTCCACACTACTTAAATCAAATTAATGCACCACTTCTCGCATACAGACTAGTGCTTTACATAATTATATTGCCATATTTCTACTTGAGAGATCCAATCGTAGAGTGGAAACAAAGGGGTTCCAATTTTTAGTAAGATTCTTACGTAAGAATCGTTCCTATGTTCTATTTTTTTCTAATCAATTGAGGTTGCCGTATCTTAACTTAATGTTGAGCTCTTGAATTATCTGATATTTCTAATCAATACGACCTATTGGTCTCACTGATGAGTTCTATG
>Ga0193715_1000296_pt1 | contig 13140 bp, 8 predicted proteins | sample U2m2metaG_FD_143040 | JGI IMG/M metagenome (GOLD analysis project Ga0193715, IMG submission 143040) | Soil microbial communities from a riparian zone of the East river system, Colorado, United States - U2m2 | ecosystem: Environmental > Terrestrial > Soil > Riparian zone | place: USA: East River... | reverse complement strand
CGCTATCGTGGCCACGACGTAATGCTGTTAATTTCCGAAAAGGACATTGACGCTCTGGCGGTTTCCGGGCACGCAAATTTCCGAGTCGAAAAATTGCCGACGGTTGGGCTCCCCTCGCCTTTTTCTCCCGCGTTCTTTGGGTTCGTTCGCCGCTTTTACGAAAGCTTATCACTTTGCCGCTCTCTGTACCGTAAATTCAAACCTCAGGTGATCCTCGGCATGGGTGGATTCACTTCCACGGCGCCGGTGTTGGCCGGACGAATACGAGGCATTGCGACCTTTATTCACGAATCAAACGCCGTGCCCGGAAAGGCAAACCGATTGACGGCACGGATGGTGCACGCGGTGATGCTCGGCTTCAAGGAATGCGCGCCTTTCTTTCCAAAAACACGCACCGAAGTCACCGGCACGCCGGTCCGGACTGAACTAGTGCGTTTGGATCGGAGGATCGCGCGCCAAAAACTCGGGCTGGATGAGGATCTGCCTACGTTGCTTGTGATGGGAGGCAGCCAGGGGGCAAGCGGAATTAATCAGGCATTGATTAAATCGGTGCCATTCTTGAAAGGTGTGCCGCTGCAGGTGATCCATCTTTGCGGCGCACGAGATGAGCGTTTGGTTTCAGATAACTATCGCCGCGAAAATATTCCCGCTTACATCGCCGCTTTTCATCATCGAATGGAAGAAGCTTACAGCGCTGCAGATCTCGTCGTGGCACGGGCCGGCGCGGCCAGCCTTGCTGAGTTCGCCGCTTTTTCGTTGCCTGGGATCCTGATCCCGTTTCCCTATGCCACTAATGATCATCAAACACGCAACGCAGAAATTTATGCGCGCATTCAGGCAGCAATTCTCATCAAGGAATCAGACGTCTCCGGCGAATTGCTTGCGCGAAATATTCGCGAGTTGATCCAGGACCGGCAGCGGATCGAGCGAATGGCTGCGAATTCTTCACATCTGGCGTCGAAAGATGCTGCTGGGCGGGTGGCTACCACAATGGAGAAATATACGACTCATGAAGCCCGTGTCTGAAGAATGCAGCGCGCCTGCCGATCGCGTCCTGGCAATTGATTTGCCGCGATTCCTGACGCAAGAGCATCACCCGATTCATCTTGTTGGTGTAGCGGGAAGCGGCATGAGCGGTCTCGCGGCGCTTTTGATTGAGCTCGAGCACACGGTGAGCGGCTCAGACAAGGCGAGCTCGATGGAAACAGATCGATTGCAGCGGCTCGGGCTGCGCTTTTATGAACAGCATCGTCCGGAACACGCATGCCCCGCCGACCTTGTTGTTTTTTCCTCCGCAATTAAGAGCGACAATCCCGTTCTCGTGACCGGGCGTGATTCGGGAAAACCCGTCGTCCGTCGCGCGGAAGCGCTCGCTGCAATCATGCGCGCGAAGCGCGGCATTGTTGTCGCCGGAATGCATGGCAAAACAACTACCTCGGCAATGACGGCGCACGTTTTGCGCGAAGGCGGCCTGCATCCATCCCATTACGTTGGCGCCGAAATCCCAATTCTGGGAACGAACGCGCACTGGGACCCACGCGGCGAACATTTTGTCGCTGAAGGCGACGAAAGCGACGGCACTCTGCGCTGCTTCCATCCCGAGCACGCCCTCATTCTGAATATCGAAGAAGAACATCTTGATTTTTATTCCGATCTCGCCGCGATCGAAGAAGTCTTTGCGCGGCTCATCGAGCAAACCAGCGGAACGGTTTTTTACAATATCGATGACGCGAACACGGCGCGATTATGCGCAACCCGCAAAAACACGATCTCGTTCGGGTTCTCGGACGCGGCCGATTATCGAGGCGCCGAAGTAGACTTGCATTCTTTCAGCTCAGATTTTTGCGTTTATTTTCGGGAGCAAAAACTCGGTGAGGCCGTGCTGAACGTGCCAGGGCCGCACAATGTCCACAATGCCCTCGGAGTGATTGCGCTCGCAGTCGAGCTTGGAATTCCGTTTAAAAAAATTGCAGCTTCTCTTCGTAAATTCGAGCACGCGCGACGCCGGTTTGAGATCAAATATGAGAGCGAGCGCTTTTTGCTCGTTGATGATTACGCGCATCACCCGACCGAAATTCGCGCTACATTGAAGACTGCGCGAGCGATTGGCCGGAAACGGGTGCTCGCCATGTTTCAACCGCATCGTTATTCGCGCACGCAAGCGCTATGCACGTGGTTTGGCAGTGCCTTCGACGACGCAGACCGCTTGGTGGTGACTGACGTTTATCCTGCGAGCGAACCGCCGATTCCTGGCATCAGCGGGCAGATGATTGTCGATGAAGTCTTGAAACGCGGTCATCGCGGTGCCACGTACCAGCCGCGCTTCGAGCGCATCCACTGCGATATCGGCAACGCACTCGACGTCGGCGATCTCGTGTTGAGTCTCGGCGCCGGCAACATTCACGAGCAATTGTCGATTTTGGCGGCGGATCTCGTGATTGCTGAAAAGTTAAGGGCGATCGTGGGCGAAAGCGGCGACGTGCGCCTTTATGAGCCCCTCTCCAAACACACCACGTTGCGCGTAGGCGGCCCTGCGCAATTTTGGGTCGAGCCGCAGAGCGAGAACGCGTTTGCCGCACTGATTCGATTTTGTAGGGATGAAAGCCTCCCACTTTTTGTGATGGGTCGAGGCTCGAATCTTCTTGTCCGCGATGGTGGGATTCGTGGCGTGGTGGTTCACCCGTACGGCGGCGATTTCGACAAAATCGAGATCAACGGGTCCGAGATCACTGCAGGCGCAGGCGTGAAGTTGAGAGAAGTTGCTTATGCGGCGCGGACGGCAAATCTCGGCGGACTCGAATGGATGGAGGGAATCCCGGGCGCAGTGGGGGGCGGGTTGCGCATGAACGCCGGCGCGATGGGGGCGCAAACTTTCGAGAACGTGGCGCGCGTTCGTTACCTTGATACCGAAGGCAATCCGCACGTGAAAAATCGAGATGAACTGGAGGTTTTTTACCGGCGATTCCCGTTACTGGAGAATAATTTCGCGATTTCGGCGACATTCCACGCGCAGCCGGCTGAGCGCGCAAAGATCGATGAGCGCTTGCGTGAATCACAGGAGAAACGGCGCACGACACAGCCAGTCGCCAAGAGCGCAGGTTGCATTTTCAAGAATCCCGACAGCATTCCCGCGGGAAAACTGGTGGATGAATTAGGCCTCAAAAACTTGCGGGTAGGAAATGCGCGCGTCTCGGAGGTTCACGGCAATTTCATTGTGAACGATGGCGGCGCCACGGCGACTGAGATGCTCGAGTTGATCGATCGCATCAAGCAAACAGCGAAGGCAAAGCGCGGCATCGAATTAGAAACGGAAGTGCAAATCGTGGGAGAACCGCGTTCATGAAAACAGAAGATTTACCGAAGAAGACAGCGGTCCTGATGGGCGGACCTGGTTCCGAGCGCGACGTTTCGCTTGCGACGGGTCGCGGAGTTTCAAAAGCGTTGCGCTCGTTAGGGGCCGACGTCGTTGAAGTCGATGTGCGCGACGACGATTTCCAACTACCGAAAGGTGTCGATCTGGCTTTCCTCACCATTCATGGAACTTTCGGCGAGGATGGGACGCTGCAAAAAATCCTGGAAGACCGCGGCGTTTCCTACACTGGCGAGGGCGTCGAAGGAAGCCGGAGCGCGTTCGATAAATTTTTAACCAAGGAAAAGTTTGAGCAGCACGGCGTGCGGACTCCGGCGTGGGAAACGATTGGTGCCCACGAGCGTCCGCGCATGCAGCCACCAATCGTAATCAAAGCGCCGCGGCAAGGCTCTACCGTCGGCGTTCACATTGTGAGAAATGCGGAGGAAATTGCGACGGCGATCTCCGGTTCTGCAAAGTACGATCGCGAATTATTGGTAGAAAAGTTTGTATCTGGCCGGGAATTAACGATAGGTATTCTCGGTGACCAAGCCTTGCCCATTCTCGAGATAATTCCGAAAGGCGGCTTCTACGACTTCACCAATAAGTATCCTTTCCTCAATCCTCAGGCGGGCGGCGGCGCGGAGCATGTTTGCCCGGCGCGGATCGACGAAAAGAAAACAGCCGAAATTCAGGAATTAGCGTTGCGAGCGTTTCGCGCGCTCGGCTTGCAAGTTTACGGGCGCGTTGATGTCATTTTGTCCGACAGCGGCGAGCCGTTTGTGCTGGAGGTCAACACCATTCCCGGAATGACCGAGGCGAGTCTGCTGCCGGAGGCTGCTGCGGCCGCCGGTATCGGCTACGTCGATCTTTGCGCCCGCATCATCGAACTGTCTCGCGCCAGAACAGAAGGGATTCGGAGATGAATTTCGGCCAAAAAAGCCCTCGATTGCGAAATCGACGAGTGTCCAATGTGCGCCAGCGGCGTCAGCAGCACTTGCTCGATGTGAAGGTCCGTTCCCGCAGAGCGACGCAGCATCGCATTCGAAGGGCGATGGGCGTCCTCTGCAGAGTATTTTTAATCGCTGCGTTGTGCGGCGCCGCTTATGCCGGCGTGCGCGAAGGTGCAAGACGCCTGTTGTTTGAGAATTCAGATTTTCGAATAAAGACAATTGAATTGCAGACTGACGGCACTTTGCAGCGAGAGCAGGTTTTGAAAGCCGTCGATCTGCATGAAGGCAAAAATATTTTTAAGGTAAACCTCGCGCGGGTGCATGATTCCATACAGCAGCTTCCTCAAACTGACGAAGTTCAGGTGGTGCGAAAATTGCCGGGTGAGATCGATATTCATGTGGTGGAACGAAAGCCGGTCGCCTGGATCACCAGCGAAAAAGAAATTTCCGATCCATTTGCATCAGATGCTGCGTTTTTGGTGGACGCGCGTGGTATTTTGATGAAACAAAAGAAGTTGTTGCCCGAATATCTCGGACTGCCGCTCATCCTGGGGTGCTCGAGCGAATCGCTCGAGGCGGGGAAAGCTGTCGAATCACACGAAGCGAAAACAGCCCTGGAGCTACTGCGTCTAAGCGAGCGCAGTTTTTTGCAAATGCGCTTCCAGATTCGCGAGATCGATGTTTCGAAAGGTTATTGCCTGCTGGTGACGGACAAAAACCACGCGCGGGTGACGCTCGGGTTTAATGATCTGCAAACGCAACTACGGCGGCTGGAACAATTTCTTGTTTATTGCGACGACTCAAAACAGGAACTCGGGACTCTAAACCTTCTTGTGCAACGAAACATTCCCGTCACTTTCGCTGACCTTCCGGCCGCGGTCATTAACGATACGATCGCACCCGCTGTGGAGCCGCGGATCATGAAGGCAATCCCAGTGGCTGCGCCTGAAACCCGCCTTCGCCAAGGCTCCGGCGGCCAAGAAACTGCGGCGCCTGCGCCGAAGTCGCGCGCGGGTTCAACGCCCTTTATCAGGGCAAATCCCAGACAACGACAGAAAACGGATTAACAACCATGGCTAACAATAATTTGATGGTCGGTCTTGAGATTGGGACATCCAAAATTTGTGTCGTTGTCGGCGAAGGTCGGCCTGACGGCACCATCAAAATCCTGGGAGTCGGCCAGGCGCCTTCACGCGGCGTGCGCAAGGGGGAGATCGTCGATTTTGAGACGGCGATGAAATGCGTGCACGAAGCAGTGGTGGATGCCGAACAGAAAAGCGACGTGATGATCCGGAGCGTTTATGTCGCCGTCGCTGGCTCCCACCTGCAAAGTTTCAATAACCGGGGATGCGTCATGCTGCCCGAGGATCGCGATGAAATTGATGAACGGGATGTCGAGGACGTAAAAATTAATGCGCGCGAGGTGAGCATTCCGGCGCAAAACGCGTTCCTTCATTCCCTCATTCAACATTATCATGTGGATGGACAAAACGGCGTGCTGAACCCGATAGGAATGCTTGGGCAAAAATTGGAAGCCGATTTTCATATCATCCATGGCGTGCGCACCCGGATTCAAAATACCATTCGCTGTGTGAAAGAGCTGCCGCTGGATGTGGAGGACGTTGTTTTCGGCGGGCTTGCTTCTGCGCAGGTCGTGCTCACCCAGCATCAGAAAGATCTTGGCGCGCTGGTGATCGATATGGGCGGCGGGACGACTGATTACATCTTGTACGCCGACGGTGCGGTGAAACAAAGCGGTTGCGTGGCTTTGGGCGGCGACCACATCACCAACGATATCTCGATGGGGCTGCGCATCCCAATGGCCCGCGCGGAGAAATTAAAAATCGAAGAAGGCAGTTGCACTCTTGGTAATTGTTTGCCTGGCGAAATGATTTTGTTAAAGGACGATTCAGGGTTCGCCGGAAGAGAGATCGAGCGGGAAATGCTGAACACAATCGTTCACCTGCGCGTGCGTGAAGGATTTGAGTTACTTAAACGCAGGCTGGACGAAGAGCCGTATCTCAACTATCTCGGCGCAGGCATCTTCATTACCGGCGGTTGCAGCCTTCTTAGTGGTATCGATCATCTCGCAGAGGAAATTTTCGAGATGCCTGCGCACGTCGCGCACGCGCAGACCACCTGGGGCGTAACATCTGCAGTGGAGGACCCCCAGTTCTCGACGGCGATCGGCTTGGTCAGGTTCGCACAAGTGATGCATACAGATCGGCCGCCGCGAGGGTTTGGCAGAATCATTGGAAGGCTTTTCAGCGGAATGCGATGAACCCCAAGCACCAGATTACGTTATGATTCAACTCAGTAAAAATTACAGTCTCCCGGATCGGCTGTCAGAATTTGTTCCGGTTAAAGTTGTGAGCGTTGGTGGTGCCGGGCTAAGCGCTCTGGATCGAATCGTGCTCGACGGCTTGGAGAAGGCCAGCGTAGTTGCGATCAATACCGACGTGCAGTCACTCACTAGTTCGGTTGCGGCGCATAAGGTGCAGCTCGGCCGCAGTATAACGCGCGGTTTGGGGACGGGCGGCGACCCCGAACTCGGTTATGACGCAGCTGTGGAATCGGTTGATGAAATTCGCGAGGCAATGGCCGATGCGCGTATGATTTTCGTTTGTGCAGGGCTTGGCGGCGGCACCGGGTCGGGTGCGGCACCGTACGTTGCGCATCTGGCTCGTGAAGCTGGGGCGCTTGTGATCGGCTTCGTTACTCTTCCCTTCACATTTGAAGGCAAACGGCGCAACGCCCAGGCGCGAGACGCGCTCGCCCGGCTAAGCGAGGTTTGCCACTCGGTGATCTGCTTCGAGAACGATCGGATGGGCGATTTGGTCTCGCCGCAAGCAGGAATTCATCAGGCGTTCGCAATGGCGGATACCACAATCAGCCAGAGTGTGCGCTCCGTTGTGAACTTAATTCAGCGGCCGGGACTAATTCGAATCGGCTTCGATGATTTGCTGGCAGCATTGCGCACGCACAACGGCCGTTGCTTGTTTGGCTTTGGCGAAGCCGATTCGGACAATCGCGCGCACGACGCTCTCACGCAGGCGCTTAAAAATCCATTGATGGATCGTGGCCGGATGCTGGCGGACGCTACAACCGTACTCGTGCAGGTGGCAGGCGGGCCCGGTATGACGCTCTCTGAGGTCGAAGTCCTCATGCAGGAACTTGGCCGTCATGTTGACGAGCAAACACAAATTCTTTTCGGCGCAGTCGTTGACGGACGATTGGGAGATCGTTTGACCGTGACCATTATCAGCTCCCTCGCTGCAGAAGGCGATTTGATTTCGCAACCCCAGGACTCCGCGGCGTTGAGCAGCGCATCCGCGCAGCCGCCACTCGACGAGGAACAACATCACCCTGAGCCACAGATTTATATCGAACCTGAGCCAGCGGCGATGGAATCAGCGCCTCTTGAGGAAAGTATTTCGTTTGAAGAGCCGGTGGCGGCGGAAGCGACGCCGCCCTCCCCACCCGTTCCAAGCGAACCCAAGCCGCACACAGTTGCGCCTCCGAAGAAAGTGGCAGCGCAAAAGGAAGAAAAAGCGCCAGCCGAAAAATCCCTGCAGGCGAAACAGGAAACGTTGCAATTCGAGCCTGTCACGCGGGGACGATTTGAAAAAAGTGAGCCGACGATCGTCGAGGGCGAAGATCTCGACGTGCCAACCTATCTGCGGAAGAATATCAAGGTGAAGTGACATCGCGTGTCAGGCGATGTCATCCCGAGCGAGGCGGAACGGAGTCGAGGGATCCCGTGGATTTGCCGGACAGTTCTGCTACCGGATTGAAGCGCATGTCATTTCATCAATTCCAGCACGGCTGCTGTCATCGCCACAATGCCGACGCGAATTGTCGGCTCGGGAACAGGCGCAAACTTGCTCGAATGCAGACTCGGCAATTCTTTTCCCGTTTGTTCGGATTCAGCAATCTTCGCCGGATCAACAGCACCGAAGTGAAAATTGACCGCAGGAATGGAATGATCCGGCAGGCTGTATTCGGAAAAATCTTCACCGCCCATTGTTGGATCGACAATCTCCACGTTGTCGGCGCCTAACGACTTCTTCCAGATATCGACCAGCCGCTTTGTTAGCTCGGGATTGTTGTACATCGCAGGGCAGATTTCATCTTTGCGCACTGTCACAATAGGCGCGCGCTCACGCGGAACTCCGGCCGCGGCGGCGATCTCCCTCGCGATCCTGTCAATTGCGGCCAGCGCCTTGTCGCGCACCTGCTTTTTGTAGGTGCGAACCGTCAACTGCATCTTCACTTCATCCGGAATGATGTTGCGCTTTGTCCCGCCGTGAATTGAACCAACGGTGACAACGATCGGATCGAGCGGATTATTTTCGCGACTTGCGATGGTTTGCCATGCGTTGATGATCTCTGCAGCAAGCACGATCGGATCTTTGATTTTGTGCGGATACGCTCCGTGTCCGCCTACGCCGCGCACGGTTACATCGACTGAATCGACATTCGCGGAAGTGTACCCTTCCGTTACGCCGATGTGGCCAGTCTGCAGGTCGGCCTTGTCATGAAATCCCAGCGCGAAAGCCGGTTTGCCGAATCGGTCGTAGAGTCCGGCCTTGAGCAGCGCGCGTGCACCATTTCCGGTTTCCTCCGCTGGCTGCCCAACGAACACGATCGTGCCGTGCCATTGATCTTTTAGCTTCGCGAGCGCCCGTGCCGTGCCGATGAATGCGGCGATGTGCACATCGTGTCCGCAGGCGTGCATAACATGCACATCCTTACCTTCGTCATTCTTCGCCGTGACCTTGCTGGCGTATGGCAGTCCCGTTTCTTCTTCTACGGGGAGCGCGTCCAAGTCTGTCCGCACAAGAACGGTCGGTCCATCGCCATTTTTCATCACGCCGATCACTCCGTAGGCTTTCAACTTTGGATCATCGTAAGTGCCAAAATGCTCGGTGACCTCGCACCCGGCTGCGCGCAATTCCTTTGCGACCAACGCTGCCGTGCGCTCTTCACGCCCGGACAGCTCCGGATGGCTGTGGACGTCCTTGTAAATCGTCAATAGCGACGGCAACTCCGCGTCAGCGAGCGATTGCGGCGTCGGTTGCCCGAAAAGAGAGAGCGCAGGTAGGATCGTGAACAAGAAGATCGGAAACGAACGAATTTTCATTCCTGACCTATATCCACAGATTTGACAGATTGGAAAGCCTGGCCGTCGCTTCGCGTCCGTTGCAGCCGCACGTTATTTTTCGTTGGGTTCGACCCTCACCTGCCGCTACGCGTCCGGCTCGGGTCGGGGATCGCGACCAGGCGGAGCGTTGAGAGGATTGAGGTGAGGGTCAGTTGGCTTTCGAATGCGCGGAATGCGCGTAATCTGCCGTGCAACCATGGAATTCGAGAAAAACACGTTGCTGTTTGGCGCTGATCCCACGCCGCGAATTGTCGCCATCGAACTCGGCGAAACTGGAACGGTTCGTGTTTACCGCCGGGAAGCGGACGGATCGACAGTCGCCGATATCGAGCCGTTTCATCCGTTCGTCTGGGCTGACAGCGACGTTGTCGATCTCGGTATCGAAACCGAAAAACTTCAGAGCAATCTCAAGTACGGCTGGCTGATCACTGTCGATAGCTGGAAGGAACTGATCGCGTTGCGAAATGGACTGAAAAATGCCGGGCGCGATTTCTTCGCGTTCACTGACCCGGTGCAGCATTATCTAACCGCCACCGGTCGCACGTTGTTCAAAGATCTGCCCTTTGAAGAACTAAAACGAATCCAGCTCGAAGTGCTTTCGTTTGATGCTGTAGCCGGAGTCGGTGACTCCGGCACCGGGGTCGCCGACCCCGGCCGAGACGATCATATCATGAGCATTGCTCTCTCGGACAACAGCGGCTGGGAAGAATTGATCGTTGTCGATCCAAACAATGTTGAGGAATCCGAAAGAAACGCGCTCAAGCGACTCACCGCACTTATCAAGGAACGCGATTCGGACGTTATCGAAGGCCATGACTTGTTTCGAGTGTATTTGCCGCTGCTCGTGGCGCGGGCGAAGAAACTCAAGACCAAACTCGATTGGGGGCGCAGCGATGGCTTCTTACGCTCCCGTCCGTCGCGACTCCAAATTGCAGAGAAAACCATCGATTACCCGAAGTTCACAGTCGGTGGTCGCCACTTTGTCGATACATTTTTGCTCGCGCAATTCTATGACGTCGGAATGCGTTCCCTGGCGGGCTTCGAACGGGCGGATGTCGCGCGTCATTTCGATCTCTGCGACAGCGAACAAATTTCTGCACTGACCGGTAGGGAGTTGCAGCGTGCTTATCTGGAAAGTTCAGAAACCTTCCGGCGACGCGCATTATGCGGCGTTCGAGAAACACGCGCGTTATCGGACCTGCTGAGCCCGAGCTACTTCATCCAGGCGCAGATTTTTCCCTACAACTACCAGGAGGTCATCGTGCGCGGCAACGCCACGCGCATCAACGCACTTTTTGTGCGCGAATATTTTCGACAGCGGCATTCCATTCCCGAACTGCCGCTGGTGCGCGCATTCGAAGGAGGTTACACCGATATTTTCTTTACTGGCGTGGCGCGCGACGTGTGGCATTGCGACATCGCTTCGCTTTACCCGTCGGTCATGTTGCAATTCGACTGTTTTCCCGCAACGGACCAACTCCAAATCTTTCGACACTTGCTGACCGATCTCCGTACGTTTCGCTTGGAGGCAAAAGCGAAAATGCGCGCGGAAAAGGATCCCGCCAAGCAACACCATCTTCAAGCGCTGCAAAACACGTTCAAAATTCTGCTGAACAGCTTCTACGGCTATCTCGGATTCGCGCAGGGACATTTCGCCGACTTCGACGCCGCAGCGCGTGTGACGCAGATCGGGCGCGATCTGCTTAAGAAGATGATTGAGTGGCTCAACGCACATGGAGCGCGAGTCATCGAGGTCGATACGGACGGTATCTATTTCGTGCCGCCTTCTTCTGTAGCGGCAGGCGTGTCGCCTGCAAAAGCGCAATCCCATGCAGCCGGCACGGCTGCCACTACAGAAAATCAGCTCGACGAACTACAACATGCCCTGGCAAAGGAATTGCCGCCCGGGATCGATGTCGAAATCGACGAGCAGTTCGACGCAATGTTCAGCTACAAGGCCAAAAATTATGCGCTGCTCACTAAAGATGGCGACGTGATCATCAAAGGCGGCGCGCTGAAATCGCGTGGACTCGAAAAATTCCAACGCATTTTTCTCGAGCAAATGATTAAGTTAATCATGCAGGGAAAATCGGAGGCAGTGGGCAATCTGCGAAACGAATTTGAACAAAAAATTCGCGATCGGGAATGGAAGATCGACATGCTGATGAAAACCGACACGCTCCAGGATTCGCTTGATAAATATCGGGCGAAGATTGCTGGCTCCGCGCGGAATCGCGCCGCCGCCTATGAGCTCGCGCTGGCCAGCGGCCGCAATTACAAACCCGGCGACCAGATCAGTTACTACATCAAAGCAACGCCGAAGAAAGCTCCCGCCTATGAAGCCGCTAAACCCGCCAGCGAATTCGATCCCGAAAACCGCGACGAAAACGTCGATTACTACGTTGCGAAGCTGGACGATCTCGTGAAAAAATTCACCAGCCTAACGGCGGTGGCTTCGGCGCCGAAGCAGGAGAGCCTGGCGCTGTAGCCTGTCACTGATCACATTTTCTTCAGAAAATTGCGCACATGTTTGTGGTCGCCTGCTGTTAAGAACACGAGAACGCCGGGATCGGCGCGGAAAATCAGCCGAATTTGCAGACCTGCACGGCACTCAAAATAATTCCGTCGCAGCCGGCGAATACCGAGGCCGGAATGAAGATGCGGCGAATCAAATCCATCACGAGCAGCATCAATGGTGCGAGCAACTTCGCGGCGCCGCGATTTCGGCAGGCCACTGACTGCTGCGCGAAACGGCTGCGAAAGATCAATCTGCAATGTCGGCTTCCAAATCGCCGCTGTAGCGCTTCATCGTGCCAGCTCTGCGTGCCCGAGCAATCTTTTTGTCCATCCGCTTAACGAATCGATCGAGCTCTTTCTCCGTCACGCCATACTCCTGCAGCGCGTAATCGTCCGAGTGAACTGTGACCGGCCGAAGCGCGATGACTTTGTCACCATGCAAAATGCCAATGTCCTCCCCATTGGCGGCGCGCTTGAGAAGGGAGGTAAGATTTGCCCGCGCACGTGTAGGAGACAATGTCGTCATGAGACGATATTAAGACGATATGGCGAGCAGCTCAAATGCATTTCTTTAACTTGCCGACCTGCGTTACGCCGCCACATGTAATATTTATGAAAATATTTCTTGGGTCTCTGCTCGTTTCCATCGCCACCGTACCCCTGTTTTACCAATCCTTTGGAGCTGAAACCGACCTTGCCCCAATCAAAGCCGAAGTCACGAAACGGCATGATGAAGCCGTGAAGCGGTTGCAGGATTGGATTGGCCAGGTGTCGATCGCGGCGGAGAACCGCGGTTATCCCGAAGGCGCGGAATACATGGCGAAGCTCGCGCGCGATGCGGGATTTCAGCAGGCGACCGTGATCAACACCGATGGGAAACCGGGAGTTTTCGCCACCCTGGATGCAGGCGCACCGAAGACGGTCGGGCTTTATTTCATGTACGACGTAAAGCAGTTCGATCCTGCGGAGTGGACGTCGCCTCCGACTGAAGCGCGAATCGTGGACAAACCGCCGCTGGGAAAAGTCATCATCGGTCGCGGCGCGGTGAACCAGAAGGGACCGGAAGCAGCTTTTCTGGCGGCGCTGCACGCGATTCGAGGCGCTGGAAAGAAGATGCCCGTGAATCTCGCGATGGTCGCGGAAGGCGAAGAGGAGAT
>Ga0193715_1000295_pt1 | contig 13150 bp, 19 predicted proteins | sample U2m2metaG_FD_143040 | JGI IMG/M metagenome (GOLD analysis project Ga0193715, IMG submission 143040) | Soil microbial communities from a riparian zone of the East river system, Colorado, United States - U2m2 | ecosystem: Environmental > Terrestrial > Soil > Riparian zone | place: USA: East River... | reverse complement strand
TGGAACAACTTGTCTACCAACCTTACTAGCGCATCCGCCTAACGAACGTTGCAGCTGACAGGCACTTTTCTGTAGCGCGCTCCGCGCGCAATTGTTAGATGTGCTTGCAGCTGAACTAAGGCGTTAGGCAGCAAATGATGCTATTTCTCGACGGCTCGCAATCCCGATGCAGCGCGGCTCGCGCAGCAATTTTGGTTCTGATGATCGCTCTCGGGGTCACTGCGTGTGACTTGATCACGGCACCACTGCCGCCGAATGCCGAGCCGTTTGCACCACCTGCTGTATACGCGCGGTGGTGGGCGATGACTGAAGCATGCTCTGGGCGCTCAGCCGACTTGGGAGCCGTGCGCTGGTACCGCGTGCCCGGTTCTCGGTTCATTTTCCGCGGGCAAGCGGTGGCGGGCTACTGGAACTCATCCACCAATCGCATTGTGCTCGCGGAAGATATTGTCGAGCAGGGCGATATGGTTAGACACGAGATGTTGCATGCTCTCCTTCGGGGGCCCGTGCACCCTCGCTCGCAGTTTCTCGGGTCATGCGCGTCGCTCGTCTCTTGCCAGGGGATCTGTACCAAAGATGACGGAGCATGGCACCTGCCGCGCTCGGACTATGTGATTCTGCCTCCGGATTCGCTCAACGTCGCCGCCCGCGCTGAGTTGTTTCCGCGCGAAACAGACGGCGAACGTTGGTTTGCACTGGAGGTCACCGTGCGGAACGCGGGAGCGCACGCCGTTCTGGTAGCGGCTCCTGGGGACCGTGTCACACCACACACCTTCGGTTACGACTTGCGCGGGCCCTCAGGTGGTATTGGAGGGGGTGAGATCGAATCCGACTCCTCGACTCTGTTCTTTCAGCCGTTTGAGACCAAGAAGTGGCTGTTCGAGTTCCGGGTCTCATCGGACCTGAGCGAGTATCGCATAACGCCGGGAAGCTATCTCGTGCGAGGGGATTATGGGCGGCACCGCTCTGCAGATACGACCATCACCATCAGCCCTTAGCGATCGCGCGCGACTTCAGCGCGCCCAGCGTTGGGGAGCTTGACTCGGACGCGCTCGGTGTACGTTCGTCTTCAGACAGATCACCTCGCTTCTGCCTAACGAACGTTGCAGCTGACAAGCACTTTTCGGATGCGGCTTTGCCGCAATGGTTATAGTGTGCTTGCAGCTGAACTAAGGCGTTAGGTAGCCACGACCTCCTACAATGATCCTGTCTAACTTCGAGCTGCGCGAACCGAATCATACAATTGAGCTCGTCGGCCTCGGTCACAACTGGGACCTGCACAACTTCGCTGAGTTCGAAGGACTCGAAGTAAACGCGGGCCAAAACCACGCGACGTTGCGGTGGCGTGTGCCGGATGTCGAGAATCCGTGGGGATCGCTCAACAACGCGTTTCGCGGGTGTGCTCTGGTGTTCTCCGGCCTCCGTGCCCTGTCGATGACGCCGCACGACCCAGATCACGCTACTGAAGATCGCGATCTAGCCGATGTATCAAAGGTGACTCCCGAGCCGGGAGAGTACCGCACCCGTGAGCGGTGGAGTCCGGGCGAACCCTTCAACTTGCGGTTCGAGTTTCAGAGCGGGCGTGCAATCGAGGTGGCCGCCGAGCGGGCCGAACTTGTCGGCATCGAGTAGCGCTACCTAACGAACGTTGCAGCTGACAAGCACTTTTCGGATGCGGCTTCGCCGCAATGGTGATAGTGTGCTTGCAGCTGAACTAAGGCGTTAGGCGGATGTAGATATGAGGCGAAAGTTCAAGATGAGTTTCTCGCGTTTATCACTATCACCTCTTTTGGTCATTCTCGCATCCTTTGGCGCCTCGGCGTGCGGCAGTGCTACTGATCCGATCCCACTGGCTGCGAGATATGATCTCGTATCCTATGAGGGCCAGGCTCTGCCGGTCGAGACTCGGGCAATTGTGGAAGTCTCAACCCAACCGGGAGGCCCCAGTTGTCGCTGCGGAGATCGGTTGACCGCGATGAATCTTCGGTTTGTCACAAGCACAACCTTTACGCAAACAGAATCTCGGCTGCTGGTCTGCGACGACGGGAGGCCGGATATTCCGAGTTCGAGCGTATTGAACGGCATCTATCAGGTAAGTGAAGGGACTCTCGAGCTCGTCGCAGATTCCGGTGGCGGATACAGCCAACACAGTTTCGCACGATTTAGCGACAATTCGCTAACGATTTATCGGCGAGAAGTACGCAGTAGTACCGGATTGAGCACCGTCACCGAGGCCCCGTTGGCTTTCGTTGCCGCCCCGTGATGTTGTCGCGCTCGCACACCGCCTAACGAACGTTGCAACTGACAAGCACTTTTCGGATGCGGCTACGCCGCAACGGTTGTACTGTGCTTGCAGCTGAACTAAGGCGTTAGGCTGACCTCCAGATTTCGATATGAACTGGACTCTTCCGATTCTCTTCGTTTTGACACTCGTAGCAAGCTTGCTCATCAAGTTTCGGCTATTCATTTACCGCAACGATGAGAAGTGGAGGCGCGAGAGGGGCGCATGGTTTGGAAACCTGCCGCTCGGCCTATGGTCAGGAGATGTCTACAAGCCCGCCGAGTATTCGCCGCAGGGACGCCGTCTCATCCCGATCGCACTGGCGCTCGAGCTAGCATCCATTGCACTGGGAATCGCCGCTCTTATACGGTTCGCGCGCGCAGCCTAACGAACGTTGCAGCTGACAAGCACTTTTCGGATGCGGCTTCGCCGCAATGGTTGTAACGTGCTTGCAGCTGAACTAAAGCGTTAGGTAGACCAGAATGACCAAATTGTCCAAGATTCTTACCGCCCATTTGCCACTCGCCGCTGTTGCGCTCGTCGTCGGGTGTGCGCACCGGGCATCTGTCACGCCTCACGCCCAGCCGCAGAATCGAGTCACGATTCACGAAGAGGGCGCACCCATTCCGGCAGGGACCCGCTTTGCCATCCAGGTCAATAACGAGCCGCCAATCATTCAGGTAGCCGATGGTCGCGGCGGACCACCAATCCTGTACCACAGCCACGAATTGAATTCTGACAGTCTCAAGTCTGTCATCATTCTCAAGGGGAAAGAGGCGCGCGAGCGATTTGGTGATCAAACACTCTACGCTGCGATACTCATTGAAATCAAATGAGCCCCACCTCTTCGCGCGCTACCTAACGAACGTTGCAGCTGACAAGCACTTTTCGGATGCGGCTTCGCCGCAATGGTGGTAGCGTGCTTGCAGCTGAACTAGGGCGTTAGACCGACGCGAAGCTATCCGAGAGGACACGTATGAGATTGTTCGGCGATCCAAAGTACCCGCGAAGAAACATTGGTACTGGTGCATTGGTGCTTGTCGTCACCTCATGTCGACTCGGAGGCATCTACGAGCATGTGTTCACGGCGGACTTCAGTAGAAATGACTATATCGGCTCGGCCGGATGGCTCGTGTTGTGGGTGCTTGCAGTTATCAATGTAAGGCTTGGAATCGGCGCGTTACCGCCCGATCCTAAAGATCAATCCGCCAAACCTACGGACGGCGGCAGGCCAGCGGTGTAACGGTCGTTGCAGCGTGACGAGCAAGACAAAACTCGTTAGGTCGGGAGAATCTTTGTCTGAGTCGCTCGCAGCTGAACCTGGAGTTAGACCGCGACCCCGCTCCTATGCCGATCAGGACCGAACAAGCCACCTTGGCTTCCATGCTCACGATTATTACGGGCGATCGCCCGATGACGGTCATCAATGTCTTCACCGTCGTTCCGGCGCAGCAAGGGCGCCTCGTCGAACTCCTGACACAAGCCACCGACTCAAGCATCCGGCATGTTGCAGGCTTCGTGAGTGCCGCACTCCACCGGAGCTTGGACGGCACCAAGGTTACGATGTATGCCCAATGGGCTACGCCAGAAGACTACGATCGAATGCGGGCGAGGCCGGATGCATCGCCGTTTCTTGCCGAAGCCTTAGCCATTGCGCGGTTTGATCCGGGCTTCTACGAAGTGGTCCGTGTGTTCGCCCCTGACCCATCTCGACCCGCGGTCTAACGAACGTTGCAGCTGACAAGCACTTTTCGGATGCGGCTGCGCCGCAATGGTTGTACTGTGCTTGCAGCTGAACTAAGGCGTTAGGCCGACTCCTCCGGTAGAGTGATATGAGACGTGCACTCGGATGGCTGATACTCGGATGCGGGCTGGCGTTCGCGACCATAACCATCGGAACCGGGCTAGGATATTTCACCATTCTTGACTCGGATGACGTAGCGGCGCCGGAAACATGGAAAGACACAGCGGCACTGGCTGTGATTTGCGCCTTCGAATTGTCCTTGATTGTTCTAGGAGCGCGCCTGGTCCGGGGTTCGCGCAAGTCCACCGTGGCGTGACGCTGCAATACGGCTATGGCGTTCGCTTCCACAGACCACACACGATGCGTCTTTGCGCACGCGGCCTAACGAACGTTGCAGCAGACAAGCACTTTTCGGATGCGGCTTCGCCGCAATGGTGGTAACGTGCTTGCAGCTGAACTAAGGCGTTAGACCGCGGCGCCTAGTGATCGAATCTCAATTCGTGGCGTCCTCGTATGGAAGTACTCATTGCTTGGAGGTGAAATGGCACTAAACTCGGACGCGCCAATGGCAGTGGCATTTTTTGCCTCCGCTGCCTCGATCATTTGGGCCGTAGCCTTCGCGTGGACGCGCTGGTTGGTTCGGCCCCAGCAGGAGCCCCTTATAGCCAGCCAAGACCAGCAGTATCGGCTGGAACAACGACTCGCGAATATCGAGCACGCCGTTCAGGCCATCGCCGTCGAAGTCGAACGACTCGGCGAAGGGCAGCGCTTGACGGCACGACTTCTCGCTGATCGGCTTCCCCAAGACGCATCAGCGCCGCGCTTAGTTCCGGAACATCGGCGAGTTGACACTCCGCATTAGTTTGCGCGGTTCGTACCGCCAAGCCGCGGTCTAACGAACGTTGCAGCAGACAAGCACTTTTCGGATGCGGCTTCGCCGCAATGGTGATACTGTGCTTGCAGCTGAACTTGGGCGTTAGGTAGACACTAAACTCGTTGCCGGGGGACGCTATGCGACTAGAACGCGCAGTCATTTCAGCGGGGTATAGCCTTCTGTTTGCCGGCCTCGGTCAATTATCACAGGGACGCCGCGGAGTCGCCCTTTGGCACTTTCTGGAAGTTTTCTCACTGCTGGTTCTTGGCCTAATCGATAAACCTCATCGCCAGTTGTGGATAGGCTTTGCACTCGCTGTGAATGCATGGTCCGTGATCGACGCGTTCGTCTGGGAGACTCGTCGGCTTCAGACGCGCGCTACCTAACGAACGTTGCAGCTGACAAGCACTTCTGGATTGCGCGCTGCGCGCGCATTGTTAGATGTGCTTGCAGCTGAACTAAGGCGTTAGATAGCACTCACATTGATAGTGTCCTCAGTGATCGCGCGTTCGGTTATACTCGCCTTCCTCGTGTGCGCCTCAGCTCTTCTCGCACAGCCATCGGCTCAGCTCGAGCGCGGTAATAGATATGTCGGCGTGTGGTTGGGCTTTTCGCCCAATTCAAGAGTGGGCGAGTTCGCGATGCCGCGTCGGCGGCTTGTTCTGATGGGAGCTCGCGCCGAGTGGGTGATCGAAGCATTGCACTCGGTCACTCTAGCTGCGACGAGCGACATTGTCCCCGTAGCGGTGATCACCCATACGCCGACATATATCACCCGGGAAGTTGTGTTTCCGGGTGGCGGCACGACCCAGCTGAAGGAGCAGACCGGCAACAAGCCTGTGTATGGCGCTGGCGGTATGCCCTTTGGCTTCAAACTTCTGGTAGGATCCTCGCCTAGCGTCCGGTTTTTTGGAGCTACCTCAGTTGGGGGTCTGTGGTTCACACGGGACGTTCCCATCCCGGACGGCCGAAGATTCAACTTCGCGTTCGAGTATGGCGGTGGTATCGAGTTAGGTCGCCGAAATCAACGCACCGTCATTCTCGGTTACAAATTTCATCACCTTTCCAATGCGAACAGCGCCGCTGTGAACCCGGGCCTCGATAGCGATGTTATCTACGTTGGCATGTCTCGATCTCGGTAATCATGCGCACCCCGTGCTATCTAACGAACGTTGCAGCAGACAAGCACTTCTGGATTGCGCGCTTCGCGCGCATTGTTAGATGTGCTTGCAGCTGAACTAAGGCGTTAGCTGGACCAGCTCAGTCGTCGTTAGGAGACATTCATGCGCAGCTTTCTGGGAAGCATCTGCCGGAGCCGTTCCCACAGCATTCTCGGATATCGCTTCGGCCTAATTGAGCTCCTCGTCATCGCGTGGACCGCCCTTTTTCCAGTTGCGGCGGATGCGCAAAGAACCGACAACACGTCATTCCGACTGGGAATCGGCACATTTCTCAATCGCGACCGAGGCTGGAACTACGGGGAGCCCATCGAACTGTTCGCCGCGGTCAGGCGGAAAGCTGCCTCAATCGATGTAGAAGCCGGCGCGTCTTTCTCCAAATCGTTCGTGGGTTTCAGCAAACCTGCCGTCTACCCGCCCCCGCCAAGCGCCTACCTCGATGGGTTCCGCGCACGACTGGGAATCCGCGTCCCTGACGCAAGTCACAGTCTTGTGAGCGCGCTAGTTGGCGCTGAGTTCGTTCACAACCGCACCGAGGGTGAGGCGCGGACCTCGACTATCGCGGGAATGGTCGGCATAGGATTCAATTTCGGTCCGGCAAGGCGGGGTACACTCGACCTCAGATATGTCAGCTTTGCGAAGCGTCTTGGGTCCTCGCGCGGTATCTTGCCTCTCACGCTCGCATGGCAGCTATAGACCCTCTCGCGCCAGCTAACGAACGTTGCAGCTGACAAGCACTTTTCGGATGCGGCTTCGCCGCAATGGTGGTAGTGTGCTTGCAGCTGAACTAAGGCGTTAGGCGGACGAAGCGATACGGCTTCCCGAAGCCGGTCGTCTGTAGGTATGCGCTCTCTACTCGCTTGCTTAATCCTTTCTGCTTGCAGCGTCGGCGAAAGGCAGCCGGAGCCCGCCACGCTTTCAACGACCCAGACCGCCTATCAAGGCTCGTCCGCGTCGGGCGAATCCCCGCAAAGGCGGCCTGCCCAGAGTTCGACGCCCGCTGCAACTCCTCAAACGAAAATCGCAACAGATTCCTCGTTGGTCGGCTTAACCCCGCTAAGCGATAGTATCAAACACGTTGGAAGCGGCATTATCGATGATACTTACGGGGCGTTCCATTACATCAAGAACGACGTCGAGTACCTAAGCATCGTACGGGACATCGGAACCAAACCCGACGGACAACCTTTAATGGGTATCGTGAGTACTGTCACGCTACCCCCAATGGATACTACCGAACACTTAATGTTCTCGGGCTTATGCGGCACCGATTACCAGAGTGACCAGTATGTGCTTGCCGTCGTGGGGATTGGAGGCGACTCCGTCTACCGCAACATAAAGAAAGCGTGGCGCTTTGATCGCGATGCTAAGGCATTGCGCGAGATTCCCACAAAGAACGTTGTTTGCTTCGACCCGATGGGAGACCCATGATAACCCACATCGCGCCGAGGCGACGCCGCCTAACGATTGTTGCAGCAGACGAGCGCTTGATAGTCGTTGGGTTTCTCGCATATAGAGACCTTGTGTCGTGCGAATTTCATCACGCATGTTGAGTCGTGCGCTCGCAGCTGAACTAAGGCGTTAGGCAGCCACACCACACACATTGGTGATGCAAAGAGTACGCATTCCTCAAAGTACGTTGCTGGCGCTCGCCATCCTTCTCGGAGCATCCGGGCTTCGCGGTCAGTCCTCCATTGTTATCACACGCCCGCGATCGGCGCCCGGTGACATCCTCGGTGTTCGTGTAATGGACCCGGACCGGAGGCTGGTCTTTCGCGTTTACTTCGATAGCACGAGTCGAGCAGTCGCTCTGCGTGCCATCCCCACGATTGCGGCTATGTATACAGCGCTTTCGCAAAGTTTGGGTGCAGATCCAGCTAAGGTTGTGTGGGCTGGCGTCGCTTTCGTCACGGACACGGCCTATTTGCCGCCACGTAATACTGGCGAGGTGCGTTGGAGCGTAAATGTTGAACCCGCGGGTGAGCTGGGGGCCCGAGGAGAAACGGACTTATACCTGACACTTCCTCACGAGCAAGTCCATTCACTTCAGAATTCCCTGAGCGAGGGTGCGCCACGCTGGTTTCAGGAAGGCCAGGCAGAGTGGGCCGGTCTTCGCGTGACTGACGGCTTGCGTCCTGCGCTCGCAGCGAAGAAACGTCAGCAAGATTCAACCGCTTATGCGGGCTTGCCGCGACGACTCGCAGCGTGGGGTGGTGTCACCGTGAAACGGGAAGCAATGCTGCGCCAGATGACACCAGAGCAGCGCGCTCGACTGGCGGCGGACTCCACGTATCAGCCGCCGGGCCCATGGAAATTCAGCCCTTCAGACTTTGTCAGCGATGAGTCCGAAACTGCCGCTCGCTACGGTGCTGCACTCGCCCTCTTTGCCGAGCTTGAGCGCACACGCAGCTCGAGTCAGCTTATTAATTGGTACCATCATCTCTGGGACGACCCAAGACTTCTGACAACGCAATCGTTGACCGCATCCATTCGAGAATATCTCGGCTTGGATATCGCACCACGGCTTCGTTGACCGTGCTGCCTAACAAACGTTGCAGCAGACAAGCACTTTTTCGGATGCGGCTTCGCCGCAATGGTTGTAGTGTGCTTGCAGCTGAACTAAGGCGTTAGATCGCACTAGACATCGCGTTGAATCCGGCTGTCGAGTCGAGGCGCGGTGCGACCGCGGTGTTCGGTCCTTAGCGCCCTTGGCTCGCGGACTTCTACGCCGTTCTGTCGCGGATCGGCTAAGATTCGGGGTGGGTGTTTGGACGCGTGGATTTGCGACACAGAGTGAGGAGTCGTCACAATGCTTCCCTACTTCGAGCAGCCGGTGTGGCAGATCGGGCCGCTTGCCATTCACGGGTTCGGCGTCGCCGTGGCGGTAGCCGCTTGGTTTGGCCTCACGATCGTCCAGCAGCGGTTCGCCCGCCTTGGTCTAGACCCGCTGCTCGGGCAGCGCCTCGGGGGATGGATGCTTTTTGGCGGCATCCTTGGCGCGCACCTCTTCTCGGTACTGTTCTACTTCCCGTACAAACTGCGGGACGACCCGTGGCTCATACTCCGTGTGTGGGAGGACATCAGTTCATTCGGGGGGCTCCTTGGCGGTCTCGCCGCCGCACTCCTCTTTTTCGCCACGCGTGCACGCGATGTGGACCGGCATTCCAGACTCGCCTATCTCGACGCGATCGCGTTTGTATTTCCGGCGGCCCTCGCGATCGGACGGTTCGGGTGTGTACTTGCGCATGATCATCCAGGAACCGTGACCACGTTCCCGCTCGCAATCAGTCTCAGGACAGATGCCGCGCTCGATTACCTGAGCGGCGTGTATCGCGCCGCGGGTCTCGCGCTTCCGGAAGCCGCGCCGACGATGGGCTTTCACGATCTCGGGCTCTACGAGTTCCTGTTTCTCTCACTTGCGGTTGTTCCTCTTTTCATCAGGTGGAATCGCAGCAATCGGCCAGCCGGATTCTATCTCGTGGCATTCGCTGCGCTTTACCTCCCGGTCCGTTTCGGTTTTGACATGCTGCGCGTTACTGATGTGCGGTACGTTGGACTCACGCCCGCGCAGTGGGTTGCGGCATTAATCATGGCTGCACTGCCATTCGTCGCGGTGCGCCACCGCAAGCTACGCTTCGCGATTAGCGGTGCCGTGATCGTAGTTGCGGCCTGCGCGTGCGCGGGCGGCGGTCCGTGAAGCGCTGGTGCGTGGTCGCGACTTGTCCGAGGCATGATGCGCTCGTGGGAATCCAAACGTGAGCTTCGATGCCCGTGCGATCTAACGATCGTTGAACCTGACGATCGATCTGAGGAATGCTCGCTTCGCTCGCTTTGTGTTTGATTCGCTCGCAGGTTAACTAGGGCGTTAGCTCGACAACAAGGCACTCGTCACGGAGAACAGCTTGAATCGTGAGCGGAAGCTGTCGGCGTCAATGAGCCTTACGCAGTTCGATCATGGATACTGGTATGCAACAGAGCTGAAGGAGTTTGCGGATGAAATAGGCATTCCGTCGGCAGCGAGATTGCGCAAGGACGAACTTGAGCGGGCGATCAAGCAGTTCCTTCGTTCCGGCACGATTGTACCGCCAGCGAAGCTGAACCCAGTGGCGCGGACTCGGTCGCGGCGGCGGGATGTCGACCTCGGCCTCCGCCTTGATCGTCGAGTCGTTCGTTACACGAATGACGTGGTGACCAAGGAGTTTTTGGAGCGGGAAGCGGTGAAACTCGCTCCGGCGTTTCGACCACGATCTGGCGCAAAGTACAGGCTGAATCGATGGCGAGAAGAACAGCTTCAGAACGACGTCCAGCTCACGTATCGGGATGTAGTCGCGGAGTATGTTCGGCTCACGCAATCCGCGGAGCGCTTCGCTCGAGTACCGCACGGGCGCTATATCAATTTCATGAGCGACTTCCTGGCGCGGCAACCGGGAGCGACCAAGGCCGAGGCGATCAAAGCATGGCAGAGCCTGAAGAAGATGGACTGTCCGAAGACCTATCGCGATTGGACCGCGGCCAGGTCGCGGAAACCATGACCGGCGTTCCACGCTATTGCCGTTCGTCGATGACTCCGCTCGTCTAGTGTCGACGTGCTGCGAGCTAACGAGCGCTGAAGCTGACAAGGGATCTGGCGAGTTGCGCGGGGCTAAGCCCCGCGCTCTTATTTGATTCCCTTGCAGCTTAGCTAGGGCGTTAGCCTGCTCTCACAACCTCTTCCGAGCGTTGAGTGATACGCAATTCTGATCTTGTCGCGGGCGCGATAGGTCTAGTCGCCCTGTGGAGCATCGGCTGTCACCGCCAAGCCCTCACGGTCTCGCTTGGCTCACGCCCGCCGGAGGATCATTGCTGGTGGGCCGTCATGCGCTCTCCGCTTCGGCCCGATTCAGTGGCGGCCCGCTTTCAGCGCGCCTTCACGGCGGTGGGCATGACGGGCGCCACATGGACTCACAACGCCGATACTGCCTGGGTGCATGCCGGGCCGACGGCACTCAGTGAATCAGGGGGAGCGACATACGAGAGTCGGGTGGTCGCTTATTGGTACGGTGACAGTACTCACTACCGGCAGTATGTCGCGGTCACTGCGCTTGCGGGCGACTCTGTAAACCTTGGGCAACGCACCATTCCGTTTTGCGGAGCGACCGCACGCGCAGCAGATGTCCAAGGGTCTGCGCCCCAGACCCCGACTGGTGAGGAGACACTCAAGATTTGGACGCGTACGCCGTAATGCAGTGGCAATGTCGGTGAAAGGTGACTCCGGCTGTAGTACCGAGCCGGCGCGTCCGTCTAAAAACGAAGACGGTTCCACGCAATTGGCCCGCTTGCCCGAGCAGGCTAACGAACGTTGCAGCAGACAAGCACTTTTCGGATGCGACTGCGTCGCAATGGTGATAGTGTGCTTGCAGCTGAACTAAGGCGTTAGGCAGATGCATATACCAGTACGGTTCTAATGGCTCGGACCTACCTCGGCGCTGTTTTCGAAATGATCAAGCGCGAAATATCGTCTCGAGTTCATCGAGATCTCGTTCTTCAGTTCGAGATGGGGCCAGCTACCAGCGAACAGCTCACGACAATGCAGAACGAGCTCCGAAAGAGATTTCCAAGCTTGGTGAGCATGGCAGCTGGCGGCGATGCCGAAGGCCTCTGGAACGTGTCCGTGAGGGTAAGGCCAACAACCCAAGCAGAACCGTTGCGTCAAGAACTCTCGATATGGGCTTCGCAGAACGAACCATTTGTGCGCAGCCACTCGGTAAGTCAGCGTTCACTGTGGCGCACTGCCTAACGAATGTTGCAGCAGACAAGCACTTTTCGGATGCGGCTTCGCCGCAATGGTTGTAGTGTGCTTGCAGCTGAACTAAGGCGTTAGGCAGACCACAGACATTCCCGAGTGTTCTCCCGCCCGAGCCCGATGTTATGATCCTTCGGGCCGGCCTGGGTGTAGCGCTGAAAATAGGTGCTAGAACTGCACTACGGCATCATTGACGGACTCCGACAACAACATTCTTCTCTATGGGATTCTCCGGCGTGCAGAGAAAACAATACCACTTGGTAATTGGTCTTACGCTGATAACAGCGTGCGGCGCCCCAGAGCCTCAGATGAAGGAGACTCTTGCGACCTCCGGTGTTCGTCGGCACGACAGCGTCGCGCTCTCCGGCACTTCCCCACAGATCCTCATGGAGGCTCTCGGCCCGCGACTGGTTGTTGACTCGGCCGTGATCGCTGCCCGACTTGACATCATTGGCAATGAATACGTTCTCCGTATCTCGCCCTCGATGGCGCGAGCTCTCCAGGACAGCCTGCCTGATTTCAGACCGATTCCCAGAAGCGAGTTCCACAAGTCGGTCCTGTCTTGGGTCGCCACGGATGACAGTGTGTCGCGCCCATTGTCCGTCGTCATAGGCGACTTTGACGGTGATGGGCAGCGAGACGCGGCGATGATGGGTGTTTCGAGAGATACTTCCGCGACCGTAATGGTCCTTGCCCGTTCCGACAGCACCAGCGGTAGTCAGCTGCTCTATATCCACCGGCCGCTTCGTTCAGTTCGGACGTGGCCTGCCGAAACGTTCTTAAGGTTCGTGCGACGCGGTCCTCTCACAGTGAAAGGAGAGATGACGGTTGTGATTCCGCTACGCGCCGATGCCTTAGAAGTGGTCGGCTATGAAAAAGGGTCGGTTCTGTATTACCTGGATGGCGGGGTGCTCCGCAAAATCATAACCTCAGATTGAGCGTCGACTACAAGCGCCTGCGACCATGACAATGGGAGATGGCGGTTGGACCCTGAACGCTGCCTAACGAACGTTGCAGCAGACAAGCACTTTTCTGTAGCGCGCTGCGCGCGCAATTATTGGATGTGCTTGCAGCTGAACTAAGGCGTTAGGTAGACCAGAATGACCAAATTGTCCAAGATTCTTACCGCCCATTTGCCACTCGCCGCTGTTGCGCTCGTCGTCCGGTGTGCGCACCGGGCATCTGTCACGCCTCACGCCCAGCCGCAGAATCGAGTCACGATTCACGAAGAGGGCGCACCCATTCCGGCAGGGACCCGCTTTGCCATCCAGGTCAATAACGAGCCGCCAAT
>Ga0193715_1000293_pt1 | contig 13260 bp, 12 predicted proteins | sample U2m2metaG_FD_143040 | JGI IMG/M metagenome (GOLD analysis project Ga0193715, IMG submission 143040) | Soil microbial communities from a riparian zone of the East river system, Colorado, United States - U2m2 | ecosystem: Environmental > Terrestrial > Soil > Riparian zone | place: USA: East River... | reverse complement strand
TGAAATGTGATGTTTTCCCAGAACAACCGATTCCCGAGAAAATAACTGCCTTATGTCTTGGGATCTGCATCTCGCTCAGCGCCATTTGAATCGCGTTTAATATTCCAAAATCTCCACATCCCGGACACCAATCGTTGTGTACCGTTGTCTTATAGTCAGCTAGTTTAAGTTCCGCCATCTAATATAATCCTCCTTTCATTGGTACCAGATAATATAGTCTTCAGTGCAATATAAATTTCCGTTGTGGACATTGGTCTTCCGTTATATTTTACTATCTTGTAATCAATTTTTGCGCCAGTATTTTGTTGTACTAGGGATCCTAACTGGGATGTGTAGTTCATTTCTATATCTATTACCTGGTTGGCGTCGACCAAGAATTTTTTGACAGTTTCAGTGGGAAATGGGTGGAGTAATCGCACTTGAATAAATCTAAATTTGTTTCCCTCTTCTGATAATTTTTCAATGGCTTCTAAAATTGCGCCCTTTGTAGAGCCCCAGCTGATAATGACGTTCTTAGCACCAGGGCCGAAATCATAACATGTCACCTTATCGTCTTCAGCTATTTTTTCCAATGCTATCTCTAGCTTTTTCATTCTCTTATCCATCATCATGTTCCTATTCTCAGGATCCTCTGAAATGTGGCCTTCTTCCGTGTGTTCATCTCCAGTATTCCAAAATATTGCATTTTCTGTACCGATAGGAACTCTCGTGGAAATTGGAGAATTGTCGAGTTTGAATCTTTGAAAGTGACCTGCAGTGCCCCCAACCTCATTTATATCAATATTATTTTTGAATTTCCCTCTTTCAATTTTGAGCTCATTGCTAAATCTTTTGCATGTTTTGATGCTACTGCTAATTGCTTTGTCAAGCAAATGAATTACTGGTAATTGATAAATCTCTGCTAAATTGAATGCCTTTATTGCATCATAAAAGGATTCTTCGATATCACCAGAAGCCAGCACTATTTTTGGAAATTCGCCATGTCCTGCGTTTATAGCAAATAACAAGTCGCTCTGTTCGTGTCTTGTCGGTAATCCAGTGGAAGGTCCCGCTCTTTGATACATTGTAACTACTAAAGGGACCTCATTCATTCCAGCCCAACCGAGTGCTTCAGCCATCAATGAAAAGCCGGGGCCAGATGTTGCAGTAGCCGTCCTAACTCCTGTTAATGATGCTCCAATTGCCATGGTAACTGCAGCAATTTCATCTTCCGTTTGAACGACAACCATAGATCCATTTTTGCCATTAACTTGGTCAATAATTTGATTTGATTCTAAAAATTCGCTCTCGTCACTTGCTGGAGTAATAGGGTAATAGGTTTGAAATCTACAACCTCCAAGAATTTTTCCAATTGCTGCAGCCTGACTACCTGAGACTAAAAGATAATCTTGCAGAGCGTCCCTTGGGGTAATTTTGTATTTAATATTCTTTAGATCAAATTTAGTACTCATTTGGGAATAGGCATATTCGGCTGCTTCAATGTTAATAGTGACTAGTTTTGGCTTTGATCCAAAGACATCTTGAATAGCACTGATCAGAGCATCTTTTTTGATACCAAGTAAAGTAATTGAAGCCGATATCGCCATAACATTAACTACTCTAGTAAGTTTACTCAATTTAGGATCGTTCATATTTTTTGCCACTGCTTCAATCATTTCAAAATATGGTAGACCGTATACCGTACAACCTCTCGACTTTGCAAATTCCAGCATTCCACTCAAATTGACAGTATGTCCGGAGTCTTCTAGTAACTTCCGTATCCTATTACCTGCTTCAAAATCAATTGTAGGTACTTCCACTAATGTAGTTTCGGCAAGAGTCGAGTCATATATTATCACACCTCCAGAAGATACTTTGTCTGCGTGTCTGAAAACAGTCTCCGCATCAAATGATACTAGCATATTGATTTCTTCCAAATGGGAGTTCACAGGTTTTTCTGAAACTCTTATTGTGAAATAGCTGTGTTCTCCTTTAATGTTTGAATAAAATTCCCTCTTTCCAAAAATATGAAAGCCCTCTTTTGCACATGTTCTTGCAAAAATATTTGCAGCTGAATCAACACCACTTCCCTGAGGTCCACCAATTAACCAGGATATAGAATTCACATTAGACACAAAAGACAATGAATTGCATTCTTCTCCAGGTTATTAATCAAGTTATAGATATATAAAATATGAAATCATCATCCGCCGCCAGTGGCAGCGTCATATAAGCAGCATTCGCATGAATCTCGTTCTCCACAATAAGGACAAGAACACGTGCAGGCTTCAATTGCAACACCACAAATCTCGCACGTAACTATTTCCTCCGGAGAATTGGTATTCGAAGACATCTAGTATTATAAAAGTAAACTAGCTAGAACTTATACTTTGCATCGAAGAATAATCTATGTTATTTAATTTCTGAATATGAATAGATTAAGAAGCTTTTAACTTAAAATTTTAAACTAAAGAAAATAAAAATGAAAGAGGATGTGGTTTTAATCCCACTTACTCCACGCGGCCATCCATCTATATGTCCAAGTATTGAGTTTCGCACCCAGTGCAGCTATCGGAACACTTAGCACAGCTCCAGCTCCCGATCCTAGCGCCACGGGACTGTTGTAGAACTTTCCGACCTGAGGCTCAATTGGCGTCATATACGGAGGCAATGTTGGACGAGGATACTTGAATGCCATCTCCAATGGATCTCTGACTAGCAACAGATTGATCATATTGAATATTGGCAACGAAAGACCAACCAGTGTTCCGCCAATAATAATGGCAGCGTGTTTGTTCCTTCTTGTTGCCCAATACGTCAAATCTAGCAGCATTGCTGAAGGTATCCAAACGGGTGTTACGATGAAGTCATATGGATATCCTAATGCAAACCAAGCTCCTTTGGCTACCCATGTATAGATAGTCATGATTGTTGCATAATATGTTGCAGTCCCTGGTACTCCGGTGAATAGCATGTAATAGATTGCACCAACTACAAGCATGGTTGATTGGGATATTGAGAACACTACGAATGATGTCCACGCCCAATCAGTGTAGAAGATGTAGTCTCCTGCGTTGATTGTCAATAATGTACTATTTACAGCAACTACAACTATGAATAGATAGTGTGTAGTGCGTCTAAGCCAGACCATTACCAAATGTCTCCTTGAGGTTCTATATAAAATTTTATTTTGATATTCTTAGAAATGAAAGATGAAAAATATGATACATTTCGTAAACGATTTCAAAAATTCGCTTTGTGAAATATTTCAAAGATAAAGTTAGATTATCTAATGATCCCGAAATAGCTAACTAGTCAAAAGTTCTTAAAAAAAGTTAATAATAAAAAATAAAGTTTAGGCGTAGCCCAGTTTTTCTCTAGTGATTTTCATGATGAAGAAGAATCCTAGTCCTTCAATGACTGTTAAGACTGATAGAGCATAAAGTCCACTTGGTAACGGATATGCCCATGGATACACAGTTACACCAACGTAAACACCGCCAGCTGTTGCAACCCAACATAGAATGAAGCCTATGATGTATACTGGTGTCATCTTTTCTACACGTCGACCGATCATGCGCTCTATGTCGTCACTACTGCCTGTACTTGTACGGCCACCGCCGCCGCCACCGCCATATCCCTTTGGTAAAGTCATTATTTTTACCATCAAAGGATTCCTTTTTAAATTTTGCGTCTGAAATAAGCTAAGGTAGTTTTTTAATTAGAAATTCCTATTATTATTATCTGGGATCTAAGAATACTACCCTACGCAAGTTCAATATAGCTATTAAATAATAGGTAAAGACGCATTGAGAAAGTAAAGTCATAGCAAAGCATATATCTTTGGTAATTCTGGTATGGCTAGGTGTAAATTATACGTCGAACATAAAAATAGCGGTAGTTGCACTATTTGCGATAGTAATGTCCACTTCGACAATCATAGCAATTGCTCAAACTGCTGAAGGACATGGTGTTCAAGCTCAGCTTCAGAGTAGATTCGTAAGAGTTCAAGATGAAGCTTTCTCAGCACAAACATTGAATACAGGCGATCAGCTGGTTGTGACTGGAAATCTACAAAGTCTTGTAAACAAGCCATTAAGAGCATGGTTATCACTATTTAGTGAGTCAACCAACGCAGGTAACAGATGGGAGTTTGTTGCAAGAGATCCTCCAGGAAATATATTTGATATTCCTCCACAAGGAACAATTCCATATTCAATTACTGCAAAAGCTCTTGAACCAGGTATTTACCATGTTCATACACAGTTGAACGTCGAACATGTCGGTCCTGGATTGGGTCCTGGTCAAACTATTCAGGTGTCTGGCCCAGCAATCTTGAAAGCAGTTCCATGGGGCAATGTAGCATATCAGGTAATACTGATTGGTGCTGGACTCGGAGTAACGTTTGCAACAAGACCGTGGCAAGTAATTTAAGAGAATCCTCTATTTTTTATCTATTTTTTTTAGTTCTTTTAATTAGTAACTCTTTAAGATTAAACATCATCTATAAAATAGATGAGTCCAAAAAATAAAGAAGTACAATAAAAATTATAATTTTAGATGTATCTTTAGTCCCTTGTACCTATTTCTTATTGTTACTTCAGTTACTCCAGCAGCCTCTGCAACATCTTTTTGAGTTTTATTTTCACCATTCATAACACAAGCTACATACAGAGCAGCTGCAGCTAATCCCATAGGATCCTTTCCAGCAGATATCTTGCCCTGCTCAGCCTTTTTCAGTATTTCCAATGCTTTTCTTTTAGTTTTTTCGGAAAGCCCTGACTTGCTTGCAATTCGGGCTACACATTTAACTGGATCCACTACAGGCATTTTCAAGTCCAATTCTCTAATCAATAGTCTATAGCATCTTGCTACATCCTTTTTCTTGATATTACTTGCATGTGCAATATCCTTCAAAGTTCTAGGCGTTTCAGTATCTCTACAAGCAGCGTACAGCGCAGCCGCTACAAGAGCCGAAATAGACCTTCCCCTGACGAGACCCTTTTCAAGTGCTTTTCTGTACACATAAGCTGCTTTTTCAATTACAGCATCCCCAACAGCCAGCTTATCTTTTAGCCTGTCCAATTCACTAAAAGCTTGCCTAAAATTGCGATCTACTGGTTCGTGTACTTGACTCCTACTATCCCAAGTTCTTAATCTTTCAATAGTACTTTTCATAGAAGCTGATAATGGCTTTCCAGAAGCGTCTTTATCAACAGGTCCGATTATTGTGGCAAGCCCCATATCATGCATTGCAAGGGACGTAGGAATGCCGGCACGACTTCGATCTTCATGTTCTTCTTTTGAAAATGCTCTCCATTCCGGTCCAGTTTCTTCAATACGTTCAGTAACTACAAATCCACAATTTCCACAAAACATCTCTCCACTTGAATTATCTGTGACCATTGGACCTTTTCCGCATCTTGGGCAGCGGTCACTAAATAAAGAAATATCTTTAACCAATTCTAATACCCCACAAAAATTGAGACAATGTTGTTTCTTATATTTATGTTTTATTCTCATATATATGCATTGTCGTAAATATTTCTGGGTCGATAATATCTAGAGGAAAATTTGGAACTTTTCAAAACTAAAGCCTATTTCCGGCTAATTTTCGGGTTTATTTCTCAAGTTCTTAAATTTATCAGGCCTTTGGAGTGGTTCTTTTTCTTCTCTTGATCTTTTCAACTTTCTTACTTTGACTTCTTGTTGAACTGTAAACATGAGTTTTTTTGGATAATTTCACAAAAGAAATACCAATAGTATCAATATAAAAACTATAGACTCAACAATATCTTAATCATTTTAAGTGATAAACGCGTTGCATTGTTATGAGTTTAAGCGACAATCATTCCGATAATGAAATTCGGAAAATGTATGATTTTAAGAACATTGCAGTTGTGGGAATGTCAAGGGATCCCGTCAAAGCTGCTCATTTTGTTCCTGAATATATGATTGAAAGAGGATATAACATTATACCAGTGAATCCATCAGCTAAAGAAATACTAGGAAGGAGAACATACTCCAAGGTATCGGATATTAAATCCCAAGTAGACATAATAGACGTATTTAGACCGTCTGAAGATGTCTATTCGGTTATAGAAGATTCAGTAAAAAAACCGGGTGTTAAAGTTATCTGGTTACAAGAAGGTATTCACAATGCCGAAGCAGAAAAAATGGCCCTAGATAATAAAATTAATGTTGTATTCAATAGGTGCATTATGGCTGAACATATGAGATTATTCAATACCGATTAAAAAATAAAACTATAATCAATACACTTTTTCATGGAAATATTTGATTTCCAGTATACCTATCAATAATCCTTATTGCTTTTGTAGGACATGCTTGAGCGGCCATAACGATCCTATCTAGGGTATCAGCGGTTTCTGATTGGACCCTTGCCTTTGGATTGATATGTTTACTTTTATCTACTACAAACACTTTTGGTGCTATGGTTTCACATCCACCAAATGCCAAACACAAGGTTGGTTCAATTAGGATATGGAATCTGCTTCTTATAGTGTCTAGGAGCAAGTTATCATGGCCAAGGTTAGTTTTGGACTGGTGGTTTGTAAATTTATGTGGATTCAATCTGTTTTGACTTGACAAATTTTCATTGTTTGTTTCATTACTGGGTTCATTTGAATCAAAATTATCATAGGAATCTGAATCGTATTTTTTTCTTTTTTTCCTATCAGAAAGAATTTCGAAGGCTTCATTAATTTTCTTGATTGTCTCTTCCGCAAGAGGTGATTTGTTTCTATCAGGGTGATATTTTCTTGCAAGCCTTCGGTATGATTTTTTTATTTCCTGAAAATTGGCATCTTGTGATACTCCTAAAAGCGCATAATAGCCCCGACTATCCATCAAATAGACTACCAGTATCTATTATTTATTCACTTTTCGTAGGAAAAAATATCTCTATAGATGAAAAAATTGTAAATCTAACTTGATCAAAAATATGTCAAGACTTCTTACCTGCTACGAAAGGGTTGATGATGCCATAATAATTTTCCAATGCCATTTTATCGTCATAGCATTTTTTACATATGCATAGTTGGGAAACAATGGCTCTATCGCAATCTTTCTCGAACTCGCATTCAGTACATCCAGCCAATGATCCACAGACGGCACATTTTAGCTGTTTAGAATTTACTGAAACATAGGATGGATCTGATAAATCTAGTGTATGGCATTCTACATGTTTTATTGATTTAGTTGACCTTGACCATAATGCTAATTCACCCTTTGATATTTTTTTTCCACAAGACTTACAGTTACTACTGAATTTTACAGTAAGGTTAATCCAATCATTGCTTCTTGTTTGCAACAAATTAATCAAAGTACATCAAAGATAATAATCTAACGAGTGGTTGAGACTGGAAATAATATTTATTGGCACAAGAGATTCAATGTCAATGTGGGTTATTTGAAGAATTTTTCAATTTTCATTATTACGGTTTTTTTTTCGCCAAGTATGGTCCTTACCATATCTAATAGTTCGCATGCTTCCTGTTCAAATGCTTGTATGAGATACCTATCACCATTCATACTTACTTCTAACGAATAATATTTTATGCCGTTTAACATGAGGGATAAATGGTTTGATGCTTTAGTAATTTTACCGCCCAAACCCAGTATCATAGTCAAGGCCTCAATACTGTTTTTGTAATTCAAAATCGCTGCTCACGTCATAGATCCAAAACTTAATGAAATTAACAAGTGGAAGAAATGAAATGTTACTTTCCATGATTTTACGGACACAACGTTACAGTAGGAAAAACATGATATAGTTATTGGATCATCTCGGAGAGAGGGAGACGATTCCAAAACAGTATTTGCATCAAATTTAACTAATTAAAAAAGCGTTACTCCTATTATTGTTAATGTTCTTATCGTTGTTGTTAATGTAGACGTAGCTGTTACTGTTGCTGTTGTTGCTACATTTCTTACATATACCAAACCAGCCAGCTATTCTGTTTTCCATCTTATCTTCAATGACATTTGTCCCACATTCAAAACAAAAGTATCTTTTTTCCATTTGATTCCTAATTATTAAACAATACTTTCATAGTAGATCTTTATGATACCGCCAGCACATGATCTGAATGGACAACAAGAGTTCTATTAGAAATCACCATTCTTCTTGATACTGAATACATTTACTTAATGATTTTTTCTAGCACTTTATAGCTCGAATGAGAGTAACCAATTTCAATTAAAATGGTGAGGTTGAATCGTTTATTGTGGCTTTACAATAAATAGTTTGGAATTATTACCATCATATCCTAAAAGATATGCCTGATTTGTTGAAGGATTGATTATGATATTATCTACTATAAAATCAGTTTCAAATTTATTTATAATGTTGTTAGTTGTGTTTACTGCTATAGCCATACTTTTGGTGCTGTTTGAATTCTTTGATAAAATGTTTGTTAAATTTTGGTCAAGTATATAGAGTGATTTGTCATTTGGATTGTACAAGATATTTTTTACGGATTCTCCTTGTATGCTTGAAATGTTCTTCTTACTTTTGAGATCTATGGCATTAACTTTTCCGTCAGAGCCTGCCTCATATAGTACGTTCTTTTCCTTGTCAAGAGTTATTGCAATTGGACTGTGTGCTGTTATATTATCAATTATGAGGTTATTTGACTCATTTATTACCGAAATGAGATTGTCATATTTTGCACCGGCGTACAATAAATGAGATTCTGGATCTAATTGTATATCCTTTATTCCGTTTTGCCATTTATCGATAAGAACTGATTGTAATGATTTTCCATCAACCACATATAAGCCCGGCTTTCCACCCTCAGGATATAATGATCCAAGGTATATCGTATTGGTAACAGAGTTGAAAGATATCCCCGCCAATGATCCTTCTTTACCTTCTTCAGTTTCACCGTACAATTGAATCCTCTTGAATTTATTATTGGTCGAGTTGATCACATATAGTGTGTCATACGCAATATCGCTACCATTCTCATTAACCAAATGCTGACCTGCAGCGTAGATAACACTTCTATCAGGATCTATTGCAATGTTGGTCAAAAAATCATTCTTTTGGGATCCAATCTTAATGGTGTCGATGACCTTGTTTTGAGCAGCATCAATAACATACAGTAAATTCTTTTCTCCTGAACTTGTCGCAAATATTCCATAAATTTTACTTGTTTTTTCATCTATAGCCATGGAGACTGGTTTATCTTTTCCAAGAACCATCGAAGATACCGAAAAAGTACTTGGAGATTGCGAATAGCCTGAATGTAATATAGAAACTGTCAACAATGCTATGCCGACAGAAATAATGGTAAATAGAGCTCTACGAGAACTCCTAGACTCATACATGTTAATGATTACTAAATTTACTTATTAAAGATATAGAAACTTAATGACGGAAAAATGTTTATTTCATTTTTTCTCTATTGAGTTTCCAAATATTCTAAACGCTAAAAATTGGATTTGAATGGATTAGAGATTACGTGCACCAATCCATTACATTGTACATTTTCCTCAACTATCCTCATCAAGAAGCAGGAGTATTCCATCAAGTGTCGAATCAACAATTAATATGATATTGGGAAGTATTTTACAGGTTGAGATATTGTAAGATTTATTAGATAACTTATCCTTATCTTAATTAATGAATCAAAAGCGTAATTTAGCATCTTCCCTCATTTGTTTCTCATTTACAGTACTTGTTGTTGTTGTTGTTGGTGTAGCTACCCTAATGCCAAAGGAATCAAGCTTTGGTTTTATGCAAACTTCAGATGCGTTGAATGATACCAACGCTACGTTATCTGCTACCAACGCTACGTCATCTGCTACCAACGCTACCCTTTCCAAAACTATACAGATTACTTCTGCCGATACAAAAGAAGCCACTGATGGAAAAAGTGTAGATATTGACTTACAAATTCAACCTTTTCCAGTTACACAAAGCGGGAACTCACAATTTAAAATTACTTTTTTACAACCATCTTCTCAAACAGTGCAAGTTCATGTAGACTATGATCTTTCAATATCGAAAATGAATAGCGAAGTTTTCAGGGCGTCATCTTCAACTGGACAGCCGTTACTGCACACAGCAGAGGGAATCGTCAGTATTCCGTATAAATTTAGTCAAGAAGGCCAATATTCAATTCAAGTAAGCGTCATGGGGATCAATTTTATTCCTATAAAAACGGAACAGGCCTTATTTGATCTGAAAGTAAGCTAGGCCAAATTAGCCAAAGGATACCCTTACGAAACCTATCAAATTCAACTGCTAGTTATGGGTTTTCTGTTTCGTTTGTAGTCTCATTTTCGGTGGATGTATCAATTTCCAAAGTCGCAGAATTTGGCTGTTCATTAATTAATTTGAAATCACTATTGTTGATAAATGCATACGCGACGAAAAGCAATAACACTCCACAAAATATCGCACTTACCAACAAGAGCATATTCATTATTGTATTGAATATTTTCTGAGTAATTTAAAGTAGTATTAAGATTTGAGCGTTGTATAATCCCCATAAATTTAATTCAATGTTTTTTAAAAAATATTGAGACATAGCTATGCATAATAATTTTAACAAAAATTGTAAACATTAACTGAGCTCAATGAATATGAGCCTATATTTTCATCACAATGTCCATAAATCAAATTGAATTTATCAAGACATATAGAAAGATTTGTAGGTAGATTTGACTGGACAACCCTAGACCTTGTATATCTGAGAAAATGGACAGTCATTGGAATTATCATAGGAGTTTTATCAGGATTCCTGGTGATAATCGGTTTTGAGGCTATTAGAATTTTTTCATCTTTTTTTCTTAGTGACATAGTGAGATATATCCAGCCATATCCAGAGGATGTGGCAAGCCTGTCTTCTGACTATTCTCTTTATGTCTTAAAACCATGGCTTATTCCAGTAACCTTGGGTCTAATTGGTTTGGTTATAGGAATACTATCTACAAAACTCTCAACTGTGCTAGGCAAAAATGGAATAGACGAGATCAGTGATGAATTTCATAATAAGAAAAATCAATTCAGTCTAAAATTTTCGTCGTTAAAATCATTTTCTAGTATACTGGCTATAGGAAGTGGAACTAGTGGTGGGGTTGAAGATTCTCTAGCATATACTGGATCCACACTAGCATCTATAATAGGCAAATTTTTCAAACTAAATCAAGAGGAAATCCGTATTGCGATTGCAGCGGGAATGGGTTCTACAATAGGAGGCATCTTAAGGTTGCCCTTTGGAGGAGCAATATTCAGTTTAGAATTACTATATCGAAGAGATTTCGTTATCAAGTCTCTGTATCCAGCGTTCTTAGCATCAATAACAAGTTATATTATTTCGGGTATTATTCTGGATTGGCCATCTTTCTTGTATATACCTCAGGAATTTATTACAAAAACAAGTCTTCAGTCTATAGGGGCATATGGCCTAATTGCTGCCATGATAGGATTAATCGGAATAGGATATGTAAGGACCGTTCAAACCTTTCAAAAACATTTCGAGGACATGAAAATTCCACTTTACTTGAAGCCTGCTCTAGGTGGAGTAATTATTGGAATATTCGCAATTGGATTTCCGGAAATATTAGGTACTGGTTACGGCTGGTTACAAGTTGCAGCACTTGGTAATCACCAGATTTTTCCATTGTGGATAATGTTCCCTGTAATCATAATGAAAATCTTTGCCACATCAGTTTCTAATGGATCGCGAAATAGTACTGGTCTACTTGGTCCTTCACTGGTTATAGGTGGACTTATTGGTTCAGCTCTAATTACACTGTTTCATTCTTTTGGAATCTTCATGTTTATTGACACGACATCTGCTACTTTGATATCAATACTCGCTTTTTTTACTGCTAGTACTAGGACTCCAATTTCTGCAATTGTCATAGGGATTGAAATCGTTGGAAGTTATACTTTGCTTATTCCGACCGTTATATCGGTTATAATTTCAAATATTATTTCTGGCAAGAATAATTATATATACAAGAATTATGTTACTAACATAAGGACGCAAATTTTAAAGGACAAGAAACATGATTCTAAGTTAAAAAATTGTCTCATAAGAGATGTGATGACTTCTGATTTCTATAACATAAATCGGAATACAACCATTAATGATGCTGTTCATATAATGAGAGAGTTGAATGTTAAATCACTAGTTGTTACCAATAATGCAGATAAATTCGAAGGGATGGTATATTTTGAGCATTTGTCAAATGTTTCAACGATACAGGGAACAATTGAATCTGTTATGATATACGACCCACCTATGTTACGTCCCTTAGATCCAATTTTAGACTATTTTGAAGTGATAAGTAAGACTGCTCTGTCTGAAATTCCAGTAATTTCTCCAGATGATAGTAAATTAGTATTATCAATACTAACTATGAGAGATGTTAACAAACTATTGAACAATATAGACGATCCACTATTACCTGATTTGCAAAAGGGTATTAGCAATTTGCAAAATATAGATAGTAAGATTTTTCATAATGCATCGGCTGATCAAGACCTTGACAATAATAGTAGATTAATTAACAAGCTCAAAGATTATTGGGCCCAGTAGTAGAGTTTTAAGATTTAATCTCAAGTTATTATTATTAATTACTTTGTACTATTAGTACTATCATAGTCATAGATCTAGAAAAGATGAATCAGAAGAGTAATGATTCTTGAATTTTATTCTTAATAAAAAGAGAAAGGGGAGATTTAGTTTACCACTACCTGACCCTTCATATACGGATGAAGAGTACAAAAGTAGTCAAATGTTCCTGGAGTACTAAATGTCCACTGAAAGGTCTTTCCTCCTGCCAAGTAACTTGAGTCAAAGTCTGCACCTGGTTCGCCACCCGCAGCACTTCCTGAAGTTACGGTATGTAGTGTAGAGTCCGCATTCTTCCAAGTTACTGTTGTGCCTGCTTTCACTGTCGCGGTTGGAGGTTCAAAGAATTTTGTATTACTTGGAGAAGAGGATCCTGGAGAAATAATTATTTCAGTGCCTGATGCTCCGGTTTGGTTTCCACCTGTAGAGTTTCCAGCCATCATTGTTCCGTTACCAGTTGCGTTACCGCTACTGCTAGTATTGAGCATTGTGGCGTTCTGAGTTACTTCTGTTTGGCCATCTTCATTGCCATTGCTATTGCTGTTGTTGTTGTTGTTGCCGTCATTTGCACCTTCGGATGCAGATGATGATGCTTGTTCGGATGTAGCTACTGCTTCTGCTGCTGCTCCTTCTTCACAGACTACAGATTCACTGCCCTTTGGTGCTA
>Ga0193715_1000292_pt1 | contig 13278 bp, 9 predicted proteins | sample U2m2metaG_FD_143040 | JGI IMG/M metagenome (GOLD analysis project Ga0193715, IMG submission 143040) | Soil microbial communities from a riparian zone of the East river system, Colorado, United States - U2m2 | ecosystem: Environmental > Terrestrial > Soil > Riparian zone | place: USA: East River... | reverse complement strand
AGCTGCGCGCTCATTGTTCCTTACGTCGATTGTTTATCTTCCGCTGTTGCTGGCTGCGCTCGTTCTAACGAAATCATGAATACGACTTCGATCGCCGTAAATCACGCTTCTTCAAGAAGTTCGATCTTGTGGAAGACGACACTTATCCTGATTCCACTGGTAACCCTTGGGATTCTTCTGTGGTTGCGTCACGTCGAAGTGAACGCACTCAGACAACGGGCCGTTTCGTCGTATGGCACGGTGCCATCTTTTCAGCTGATCAATCAGAATGGGCAGCCCTTTGGTTCCCCGCAGTTGGCTGGAAAAATTTGGATCGCCGATTTCATTTACACAACCTGCCCCGGACCTTGTCCAATGATCAGCAGCCGGATGAGTGAACTGCAAAAGCCACTGGAAAAGACCGACGTGCATCTGGTTTCATTCAGCGTCGATCCGGAGAAAGATACGCCGCAGGTTCTGCGCGGTTACGCGGATACGTTGCAAGCGGATCCTGGGCGCTGGAATTTCCTTACGGGACCAAAGAGCGCGATTTACAAACTGTCGCACGATGGTTTCAAACTTGCCGTATCAGACGGCAGCGGCGAACAGGGGATTCCCGTTCACAGCACGCGAATGGTGCTGGTGGATCGGCATGGCGATATTCGCGGTTATTACGACGCAACTGAAGCGGACGCGATAACGAAGTTGGTGGCGGACACAAATCATCTGCTGCGCGAGCAACCGCAATAACTGTAGCCGCGGTCGCTGACCGCGGCATCTGTAGCCACGGCCCTGTGGGCCGTCTTCTTTGGTGCGAAAAGCGGAGCTAAGTCGACCGGCCACAGGCCGGTGGCTACAGCGTTTTGAACTTGCATTAGGCCACCGGTTTCGGTCCCGCGTTGGGTCCCTCGTCGCAGACCAGTCGCAGGTAATCGCGATATTCGCCTTTTGGAAGCCGATCGATGGTAGCGGCGAGTTGGGACTCCGTGATGAATCCCGCTCGAAGCGCCACTTCCTCCAGGCACGCAATCTTCAATCCCTGGCGGTGTTCAATCGTCGCGATATAGTTGCTTGCTTCGAGCAAACTTGTTGTCGTGCCGGTATCGAGCCAAGCCATGCCCCGGCTGAGTAACTTCACGTGCAACTGGTCCTCCTTGAGATAGAGCAAATTCAGATCGGTGATCTCCAGTTCCCCGCGCGCAGATGGACGCAATGTTCGACATAGCTCAACCACCCGCTCGTCATAGACATAAAGCCCCGGCACTGCGAAGGGACTCTTTGGTTGCTTCGGTTTTTCCTCGAGACTGATCGCCTTCCCATTGGCGTCGAATTCGACTACGCCGTACCGTTCCGGGTCGCGCACCTGATATCCAAAAATGCAGGCGCCACGCTTGATGGACAAGGCGTCCCGGTAAAAGTCGAGTTTTCCATAGAAAATGTTGTCACCCAGAATGAGTGACGCGCCACAGCCCTCGATAAATCTTGCTCCGATCAGGAAAGCTTGCGCAATTCCCTCGGGCTTCGGTTGCTCGGCGTATTCAATCCGAATTCCAAGGTGCGCGCCGTCGTTCAAGTAATCCCGCAGCATCGGCAAATCCTTGGGCGTGGAAATGATCATCACCTCGCGCAAGCCGCCAAGCATAAGCGTAGCCAGCGGATAGCAGATCATTGGCTTGTCGTAGATTGGGAGGAGTTGCTTGCAGACAATCTTCGTGAGCGGAAAAAGGCGAGTCCCTGCGCCGCCTGCGAGAACAATGGCTTTCTTCATTTTCGATTTTCGATTTTCGATTTTCGATCGCTGGCGCTCCAGCGCATAAGCAATCGCTCCAGCGCATAAGCAATTCCGCCCATTCCTGCCAGAAACGAGTCCCAGCAGTCAAATCGATCCCGCTTTTCTGACTGACGAGTCCAAGCACCTGCTGTGGAGCCGAACGGAATGTTGTTTTATCAACGAGAAACGAACTGTCGGGGAGCGACTGTCGATTTCTCAAACGGCCGCCTACACACTCCGACAACGCGTTTTGAATCCACTCTCGCGGTAAGTTCGGTCGCGCCTCAATCGTGGCGCTCACGGTAACGTTGAGAAGTTTTTTTAAGATGAGCGCGCAGACGAGAGCATTGGAACTCGTTGCATGGACATGCGACACATTTTTCTCTCTAAGGAGTCTCGTCAATACGAGAGCAAAGCGCGCCTGGCGCAAAAAGATGGTACTTGGCGCCCGGGCGCTCTGCTGGGCGCGATCTTCTTCCATTTTCTGCACGAGCGCCTGGTTTGCCCGCCATTCGGCCTCAATGACCATTGGGTCCGGCAAAAATTCGAGCGATGTCGCCATTTTCTCCATCGCTCGCGTGGACCGCGTCCGAGAATTCAATTCGCACACGATTGGGACGATCGACACGTGGCGTCGCTTCATCTCTTCGAGCTCGCGGTCAAGGAGTGGCAAATTTCTATCCGGCCACCAATCGATGATGTACGCGATCTGATGCTCTCCTGTAGCCGCTTCGCTGTGCGAAGCGCGGCGCCCGGTGGATTTCGTCGACGCGCCAAGTGTTTTCTCGAAAAGCTCGATAAGCGGCGCCACAGTTTCGTCGATTCGGAAATGTTGTTCGATTCGCTCCCGCCCGGCGCGACCATAATGCAACCGCAACTTGGCATCTTGTATTAGTCGGCTCAGGGCTTCGGCCAACGCCATTGTATCCTCAGGCGGAACGAGCAACCCCGTTTCGCCGTGAACAACGGATTCAGGAATCCCAGCCAAACGCGTGGACACAACCGGACGCGCAGCCGCCATCGCCTCGATGATTACCGTAGGAAAAACATCGCTGGCTCCTTGAGCATCTGTCAACGAGGCGAGCGCGAAAATATCCGCAGACCTGAGTTTTTCGAGAACAACTCCCTGCGACAATGAGCCGACGAGGTGAACCTGGCCTGACAGGTTCAGCTTTCTAATTCTTGCTTCGAGATCACCGCGCAGCGGGCCATCGCCAATGATTTCACAGCTGAAATTGAGACTCCGGCGCGCAAGCTCCGCGCAAGCGTCGATGAGGTACTCAAATCCTTTAAACGCAACCAGTCGGCCGATGCTGACGATGCGCGGCACTTTATCGCCCGACATTTCGTAGTGCGGCATCGGAAAACGGGTCAGGTCCATCCCGTTGTAAACACGGTGAATTTTCGCAGCAGAAGCCGGACAGCGTTGGCGGAGCAGGTCGCGACTGTGCAGCAGAAGCCGGACAGCGTTGGCGGAGGAGGTCGCGACTGTAATCCGTTTCGGCCGCAACGAACTCCGCGGCGGCGCAGATTTCCCGCAACAGATCATCATTGCCGAGGTCTTTCATGAAATCCTGTCCGTGCGCAGTAACGCTGAATGGAATCCCTGAAATCTCTTTTAAGAACATCGCGGTGTGCGCCGCTCGATTCGCGAAGTGAACGTGAACATGCTCCACGCCGCGACGCTTGAAATGGTGGGCAAAGTAAAGGGCGTTGCGCGCGCGCTGCTCTGCCTTCACACCGGGGCCATACTTTTGCTCATGCCGGGCAACCAGATCGCGCGGCCACGTGCCGTTCGTTTTCGCCGTCTTTTCTGAAATCTTTAAGATTTCCTGCGGCGGCGCGTAGTGAATGGGCGCGCGCAAATCGGCTATATGCTCGTGGCGAAGGCTCGTAAGCGGTGGATACACCGAGCCGATCTCGATCTCGAAACCGAGCCGTTCCAGCGCCAGCATTTCAGCGTCGCAAAACGTCTGCGAAATTACGGGATACCGAGAGTAAAAATAGCCGAGACGCATCGAATCCGATGATTACGCGTTCCGAGCGAAAATAGCAATGATAGGGCATTTTGTAGCCGCCTCGCTGTGGTCGAGGCGCTCAGCGCGTTTGCCACCCCGCACGGCGACACAGCCCCGTGGCTATAGCGATACGCGTTTGGCCGATCTCTAGGAAAAGCGAACGTCTTTGCCTGGATCCATCTCAAAGTCCAAGTCCAGGGAATCTTCTGTGTTTGGCTTGATCACTTCCTCCATGAATTTCACGAAAATGGAGTCTTCGCGAAAGATGGCGTACTTGTCCATCGACTCAAAATCGATGGCAATGAAGAACGGCCACGGCAATTCGGGGTCGATCCGCTTCCCGCATTTGATGTTCAACACTTCGGGAATTTTCAGAAGCTGCATGCGCGTATTCATCATCATCGCCTCCACGCGGGCAGGAGTGACCTCGGGTTTGAGTTTATAGAGAACGACATGATGAACCATGAGGGTAAAGCTAATAGGCGTTTCCGATGAGCCGCGCAAGTCCGAATCCGTTGACCGAGCGAAGCACCATTATCGTCCCTCCGCGAACGCCCCTCATAGTTGTCGCAAGGCTAAATCGAATGGAATATATGCAAGGAGTTTAACCGGTTCTTCCTCGAGAACAAATTGCCCCGTCGAACGTCGCAAAGAGAAAGAAGAGATGATGAGCGATGAAAACGCACATGCGCTTGATCCAGTGCGACCGGTAGAGCTGCCCAGTAGGCAATGGTGGCGCTTTTTGGAAAGGGAGGATTGGCTTGTGGTCGGATGGGTGCTCGCGATCAAAATTTTGCTCTTTATCTTCGGCGCGAAAAGTTTCCGTATTCTGGAGAACAAACCGCTTCCCGGGAGGTTCGGTTGGCTGGACATTTGGAATCGCTGGGATTCGCTTCACTATCTGCAAGTGGCCCAATTCGGCTACAACGCGGCTAGCATAATGAAAGCATGGTTTTATCCGCTTTTCCCTTGGTGCACCCGCGTGGTCGCCTATGGCGTCAGCCACAACTATCTTGTCAGCGCCTTTATTGTCTCAGGCTTTTCTTCCGTCGCCGCGGCAATTTTGCTGCGAAGAATCGTCCAGTTCGACCACGACGAGGGGATTTCGCAATGGGCGGTTTGGTTTTTCCTCATTTTTCCGACCGCTTATTACCTGCATATTGCGTACGCGGAAAGCCTTTTCCTGGCACTCGTTTTGGGCTCGATTCTGGCTGCAATTTCGAATCGGTGGTGGCTGGCCGGCGTCTTGGGCGCCATGGCTTGGATGACGCGGGCTAATGGCATCATCTTGCTGCCGACCTTAGCAGTCGAAGCAATTCATCAATGGATCATCACGAAGCGTTGGAATTGGCGATGGCTTTGGATCGCTATCGTACCGGCAGGCTTCGCTGTTTATTTGTTCATGAACTGGAAAGTCACAGGGGATCCATTCGCCTTCCTGCGAATGCGAAAACGGCTGTTTACAATGGAAGCGTCGTGGCCGTGGGTTGGGATTCGTAATGCTATCGGAAATCTCCGCGGCACGCCGAATTATGCTGAGATAGTAGGTGCGCAAGAACTGTACTTCGCGGTGCTTGGTTTTGTTTGCATGATCCTCAGTTGGATCAAACTGCGTCCGATCCACGCGGCATGGATCACCGGAAACTGGTTCCTCATAGCAAGCGTGACCTTTCTCGTAAGTACGCCACGCTACACACTAACGATGTATCCCGTATTTATGCTATTTGGGCTGGTTGGTCGGAGCCGATTGTGGACCGCCGTTATCACTGTCTGGTCTTTGTTATTCCTAGCCCTATTCAGCAGCATGTTCATACGTAATCTGTGGGCGTTCTGAATGCAGACTCGCCGCACGTGTCGAGTGTGAATACTTTTGAAAGGCAGATGACTTTGAAAGAGCTCGGCGAAGGGATTTCAGAAAATTTTGAATATCCGGCGTGTCCGTTGTGCGGAAGCAAACGGCGCGAGTTTCCGTTTCGGTTGCAGGAACCATACAACGTCGTGCGCTGCACGGAATGCGGACTGTGCTATCTCTATCCGCGGCTTATCGAGAGCGCGATGCAGGAGGTCTATCGCGAATCATCATACTATGAAGGTGGCGCATGCGGATACGCGGACACATACTATGAAGGTGGCGCATGCGGATACGCGGACACCAGCTACACTGCCCAGGAATTCGCGTTGCGAGCAACGTTCAAACGCCTGCTGCAGAATCTCGCCAAACGCGGATTGACTGGTGGCGATCTTTTGGAGATCGGTTGCGGCTATGGTTACCTTCTGGATGAGGCGCGCTCGTTCTTTGGAGGACGCGTTGGCACCGAATTCTCACCCCAGGGCGCCGAGATCGCGCGCGCGACGGGCGCCGAAGTATTTATAGGAGGGATTGAGCAAGTCCCATCTGAAGCAAAATTCGATTGTGTAATTGGGACGCAACTGATCGAGCACGTTTACGAACCATTATCATTCGTTGAGCGATTAGCCGGTCACACAAAATCCGGTCGTCATATTATCCTCGCTACTCCTGACATCGGAGGTGTATTGAGAAAGGTTATGGGCCAGCGTTGGCCGTCTTTTAAGGTTCCCGAACATGTGGTCTACTTCGATTACCAAAGGTTAAGTTCATTGATGCGTCGAGCGGGTCTAGATGATGTTCATAGACTTCCTTATCCGCATGCTTTTCCCTTGGGCTTGATCGCGGCCAAATTCGGTTTCACGATTCCGCCCTCGGTGCGGCGCTTCAAGGTATGGGTGCCGGCGACCACTGTTGCTGCTTATGGAAGAGTCGCAAACGCCTAACACCGAAACAGAGCAGTCCTTCCTTTCGATCGTCGTCCCTGTCTTTCGCGAAGGCGTGCAGCTATCTGCCTTCCTCGCATCGGTGCGCGACTTTCTTTGTCAGTGCAACCTGCCGTACGAACTGGTGCTTGTTGACGACGGTTCGCCCGACGAGACCTGGCGCGTGATAATAGGAGAAGCGAAAAGCTGTCAGGCCATACGCGCCCTGCGTCTAAGCCGAAACTTCGGCAAAGAATCTGCGTTGTGCGCAGGGTTGGAGCACGCTCGCGGTGAGGCGGTAATCGTGATGGATGCCGACGGACAACATCCACCGTCGCTTTTGCCTGATATAGTGCGGATGTGGCAGAATTCGGGAGCCGACATTGTCGAAGCAGTTAAGCGCAAGCGAGGTAGCGAATCATTATCCAGCAAATTAGGTGCGTTGCTTTTCTATTTTATCTTAAACAAACTGTCGGGATTCCATTTCAAAGGCGCATCGGATTTTAAGCTGATGAATCGCAAGGCGCTCGATGCTTGGCTAAGAATGCATGAGCGTAACGTGTTCTTTCGGGGAATGACTGTCTGGATGGGGTTCACAACAGTGCAGATCCCCTTTGAAGTGGTGCCACGCTCCACCGGTCAATCGACCTGGTCTGTGTTTAAGCGCCTGAAGCTGGCTCTTATCGGAATAACGCTCCACCGGTCAATCGACCTGGTCTGTGTTTAAGCGCCTGAAGCTGGCTCTTATCGGAATAACTGCCTTCTCGTCATTCCCGCTGCATTTGGTCACCTTTGCAGGCGTGATTTTCCTTGCCGTGTCAGTTCTTTTAGGGATAGAAACGGTGTACCTGAAGCTGACCGGTCGAGCGGTAAGCGGGTTCGCTACGGTGATTCTATTGGAACTAATCATCGGAAGTTTCCTCATGATCAGTCTTGGTATCATCGGCGAGTACCTGGCCCGGATTTATGAAGAGGTTAAAGGTCGACCCCGATACATAGTAGCCGAATCGATTGAACATGACACTGACTCAATTGGCAGTTAGAGGCGCAACAAAAGAGCAGCTGAATGTGTCGCCCGAAGTTAGTTGAGGCTTAAACGGGCGCGTAGAAAATAGAATCTATAGACTATTGCGGCTACCGCTTACTGCTTCCTCCAAGATCAATCTGGCTCACGCGATCCGAAAATGTGCAAACCACGTAGAGTTTGTCACCCCCTAACGCCATGGCCGATGGTCCGTCGAGCCTGTCTGGAGGCATGGGTCTTAAGGCTCCCATTCTCGTTCCATTTAAATCAAAGATCAGGACGCTATCCGCAGCGGTCGCTGACGCGTACAGACGATCTCTCTTCGGGTCAATAACAACGTGTTCCAAGGGCCAGATATTGTTTTGCCACTCTGGCACGATCCATTTCCAAAGAAATTTTCCATTCGAATCAAAGACTTGGATGCGCTTGTGGAGGGGATCAGCCACATAGACTCGGTTGGTCTTTGGATCGACAGCGAGGCTTGTATGGTTGGCAAATTGGCCATCGCCTGCTCCCTCCGACCCCCAGACGGTGAGCACATTACCATTCGGGTCCATTTTAACGATCCGGCTATGGCCTTGATCTAGTACGTAGATGGAGTTATCGGGGCCAATCGCGATGTCGCGAGGCGCAAAAAATCCAGGTGGTGGCCCTGTCCACTCAGCAATGAAGGTCCCATCGGGTGCTATCTTCTGTACGCGGTTATTGGAAGCATCAGCAACATAAATGTTGCCGTCCCGATCAATCGCAATTCCGTTTGGTTCCCCAAATTGTCCGTAGCCCGAGCCCTTTATTCCTATGCTGGTAATGAACGTACCGCTCGGTTTGAATTTCTCGAGCCGTCCATTGCGGCTATCGGCAACCAGCACATTGCCTGACCGGTCCACAGCAATTCCAAGCGGCTTGTCAAACTGTCCCGGTCCCGTGCCCTTGCCGCCTTCGAACATAGTCGTAGTAACCTCCGGAAGCGAACTGAACTGTCGTGGAGCCGCATCGGGAATCTTGTAGATCGTTAGCGAATTATACCTGCCGTGTTTGTCCTCAAATACCTTTGGAAAATATCGGGCGTAGACTTGTTCGTTCGGCCGCTTAATGACTTGACTGTGGCGGATGCCATTATCGAATGCCACGTAGCCGATGTTATTTTCCTTTAAAAGCCGATACACCTTACGAGGGTCTCTGGTCTCGAACATCTCCCGTTGAATAAGTTCGCGCTTTGCGATGTCGTATCCAGCACCCCAGGCAAAAAGTGTGTAGCCACAGAATAGTTTGCGACCAGCAAAGAGAATTGGGTGATACATGTACCTGTCAGTTAAGAAAACTTTATCCGCTTTAGTTTCGGACGTTACCCACTTCACTAGTGGATCGTCCTTGAAAGCAAATTCGGAGTGGTGGCCATTGTAAATGGGAAAGAGATCGATAACTCCACCGGCGACAATACAGGCTGTTAGCGCGGTGGCGATTACCGGGCCCAGAATCGGCGCTGTCTTTAGTTTCCAAAGCCAGCATACCCCGTAAGCCGCGAACAGGTTGGCTAAAATTACCCAAATATTTAGGAATTTATGATTTGCTGGGGTTTCAACGCTGAATCGGAATGAGAAAGCAACCAACAACAAGCTACAGATGGCGATAAAGAACCGGCGCTGGAACCATGAAACGCCCAGGAGTGCCAGGATTATCACAGGCCACTTCAAACCGAATGTATAGCCGAGATACTCGATGGCCTTCGCGATTGTCGGGTTCTCGATGGTATATCCCCACTGAAAGAACGAGTAATTTCGAGGACCAGCGCCTAAAGACAAATACGAGAGTTGTGGTAGAGCGACCACGGCAGCGATGAGTCCCAGGATTACCATGTAAATGCGGTGTGGAAACAGGAGCAGAAAAAAAAGCAGAACCGCAAACGCTGCGGTGAAGACGAGAGCATTCCACAATGGAAGAGCACCTAAAAGCAATCCTGTAAAAATGAAGCTCTTGCCAGAAATGATAGCATCCCTCGCGAACGCGATAACCCGGAAATCTCGCCGCGGTTTAGACTTAATGGGTGCCGCGCCGCCGGGCACTTCACTGCTGTCTGAGCCGCTATGGACAGGCGCAGGAATTTGATCGGTAGCGAGGGGCGTCTTTTGCTGGTATCGATCGATCAAGAAGATCAGTACGATGAGAAGTATCCCAATCCCGCTGGCTAAGTGTCGCTGGTTTATGTAAACGCTCTGCGTCCATATCCCCCAATCCTCGCCACGATAGGGGTAACCCGACCGAAGGAACGTTATTGAATGGGTGATAACGCGTAACGCCTGTGTTACTGACGGTTGAGATCGAATGAATGAAATAGAAGCAAGTGAGCCACTAAAAAAGAAGAAGGCAGAGCCAATACGTCCAACAGCTCGCGAATTGAATAGCAGTTGACCCAGGCTCATGACAAGCGCGAGCATGCAGACCATGGTAACGGCGCTCAAAATGTTCAGGCTCCGCGCGATGTTAAGACCGAGAAATTCCAGGTTTGCGGCCTGAAAAAAGAAGAGAAAATGATAACGAATAGGAGCACCCGAGAAAAATGGATACTGAGTGGGGAAGTTATGACCCACGACAAAACTCTGGATCAACGCAGTGTGTGGCCCAAAGTCAGTCCAAGCCAGGCCGCTTATCAGCAGTTTACCATCTTTATAACCGAAGGTGGTAAACATCATCCAGCATGCCACCGCGAAGTACATGGCTAGCATGGCCCAATCCCATGTTTGGGATCCGGGAGCACGTGGTTCAATGAATACCGGGCGGGTCACTACCTTGCGCTTTGACCTTCGAATTACCAGAAAGATTAGGCCCACCGCCGCGGCGAAAAAGGAAAGGTCCGCCCAAAGCAATGGCTTGGCCGTGTGCGCGAAAGCCAGGGCGGCCAGGTAGGTGAACCATGAGCTGCCTAGTAAGCCTACGAGAACAGCTACTGCCCAGCGGTGCGGAGTAGATACGAACCGGTAAAAGCGCCGGCAGAGAAGATCGCCAAGATAAACCGCGAGGGCCAGATAAATCAGCGCGAGCACATGCAAACCTTCGTTGATTTACCCAACTGCACAGGCGCGAACTCTAGGCGTACGATTCTCTCCGTCAAATGCAGCTTACGAGTGTTTGAAGAGGCAAAACTAAAAAAGCGGATCTTCGTTTGGTTGAATCAGCCGGCTCAAAAAAACCATTCCGCGCAATACCTCGGGCACGCCCGGCTTGCTTCAAGAAGATCCGCACCGCATTGCTATCAGCGAGCATCTGGACTGCGTGTAAAAAATTCCGACAAAAGTCTTGACGCCATTGAGTGCGGCTGACTAAAAGCTCACTTTCTGAAGTAAATCAGCCTACTCCACTCAAAATGAAAACGATAAAAACAATGCTCCAAAGTCGGGTTAAATGGATTCTTTCACTTTCAGGCACAATCATGATTGTGCTCATTTGTTATGCCGCGTTCGCACAGGCGCGTCGTCCTCTTACGCAGGGAGCAAGCAGCGCGAGTGACGTATGGCCTGCTGCTGATGAGACAAATCCGGAGTATGTCCGGGAGCGGCTTGGATTGAACGAGCCCTTCGGTACGGGCCCGGGCCAACTCTCGAGTAAGGAGTTTGCTCAAGCGCTAGTCGCTGCGCGAGCTTCAGCTCCGAGCGCGCTATTGTCGACGGGCTCCTGGACATTCGCTGTCCCTCCACCGCTTGCAAACGACTTCGGAGGCGGTGCGAGCGCCCGCATCGATGCGATTGCCGATCGATGTGATTGCCGTCGATCCGTCGAATGCAGATATCGTTTATACGGGAAGCGAAGGTGGGCTTGCTAAATCTACTGATGCAGGCGGAACATGGAATTATCTCTCCGACAGCCTTCTCTCTCAGTCTATTCGATCTATTGCCGTCGATCCCATCAGGCCCAGCATTATCTACGCAGGAACGGGCACTAACCAAGGTTACGGCATGGGTATCTACCGGTCAGCTAATTCGGGATTATCTTGGGTTCTGCTTGGTACCTCGCAGTTTAGCGGCGAAACCGTTGACAAGATTGCTATAGATCCGGCCACAGCAGGTTCGACAACAACAACGACATTGTACGCAAGCGTAGTAGCAAGCTGCCCCCCCTCAGGAATGTGCCATAGCGTGTGGAAATCCACGAACAGCGGCTCGAACTGGTCTCAAATCAAACCGTCTACAGGCGGAGCAGGCGCACCTCCGTTTACGCACTATGATATCGCCATAATGCCCATCAGTGGAAGGCCCTCTCGGGTCTTTGTCACAGCACCGGACGGCGTATTTAGCGGTTTAGGAGACGGGGGATGGACGCTGATACATTCCCTTCCCCATGGCGATAGTACATCTTCTCTGGCTGCCGTTTCGCACGTGTTATTCCTAGCTTACAAAGAGTCTAACGGGAACACCACAATCGCTAAGTCGTACGATTTCGGGAGCAGCTGGACCGGGCAGTCCCAGCCGTGCGCCAGCACCACCCCGTTTCCCTGCGCTGATGTTGGAACGTTTGGAGTCGACCCGGTCCACCCAAACCGGATATTTGTTGGCGGCGGCGGCCTGCTGGTCTATTCGCTGGATGACGGTAACTGGCACAACTCTTGTGAACCAGGAGCAAACTGCGTGCATCCGGATATACGTTCGATTGCCTTTTGCCCAACGAATTCGCAGAGAAACTACTTGGGCACGGATGGTGGAATCTATCGCGCCGATTACAGCGGCAGTGGCCCCATGAACTGGTTGGATAAGAACCAAAATCTTCCCGGCTGCTTGATGGGGGGCCTATCCATAGGTCCGGATGACCACATTACCATGGGCAATCAGGACAATGGGACCCAACTGGGCTGGGCAACACGCCCCCCTCCACCTTGGTCAATGATTTGCGGCGGTGACGGCGGTTCCAAGCCACAGATAGACCAAAATAATAGCAATGAGTTTTACTTCACTGCCCTGTCTTACGGCGCGCATGTATGCGACGGGTTACCATGTGGAAGCGCGGGTTATGTCAAGAAAGTGGTTAACGGTGTATGGAGCAACATCACTCCGCCAGAGGCATGCGGTGAGAGCCAGGGCTACTTCGCTGCATTGTTCGCGGCTCCTGCCAATTGGCAGCGTGTCGTGATGGGATTTCAAAACGTCTACCGAAGTGTCAATTCGGGCGGCCAACCAGTACGGATTGGGGGTGGCCCCAGCGGCATTGATCCAGGTAGAGTCGTAGTAGCTGTTTATGAAGCACCTTCGAATACCAATGTCATTTACGCGCTCACGAGCAGCGCGAGTCACCTCTCTTTTGGGGGGCAAAGGGTTTTCGTCACCACGAATGCCAATTCAGTCAACCCGCCCCCCGCTTGGACCGATGTTACCTACGCCCCTTTACCTGATGGATTGCAAGCTGTCGTTGTTGATCCGAGCGATTCGCAAACGACATATCTAGCCACAGCTTCAGGCGTTTACAAAACGAGCAATACCGGTTCCACTTGGTCAAAACTAAACCCGCCGGCCAACGTGATCTACCGTGACGTTGCAATCGATCCAGTAAACCATCTCCACATCTTCGCAGCTTCGCACGCTGGCGTTTTTGCTAGCACCGACGGTGGGGCGACATGGCCAGGGATGCCCGCAGGCATTCCGGCTGGCATGGCTGTCACGTCTCTCTCTTTAAATGCCACTAGCCGTCACCTTGCCGCGGCCACGTATGGACGCGGAGCCTATATTCTT
>Ga0193715_1000288_pt1 | contig 13342 bp, 13 predicted proteins | sample U2m2metaG_FD_143040 | JGI IMG/M metagenome (GOLD analysis project Ga0193715, IMG submission 143040) | Soil microbial communities from a riparian zone of the East river system, Colorado, United States - U2m2 | ecosystem: Environmental > Terrestrial > Soil > Riparian zone | place: USA: East River... | reverse complement strand
AGACGAGAAAACGGAGTCCGCCCATGATGAATGGCGGGATCGTCTCGATGGCATATCTGATCGCGAGGTAGGTCGATCCCCAGACCAGATAGATGGAAGCGAACGCAGCGATGATCTGCGCGCGCGTAGCGTGGGTGCGGTCAGTCAAACGACCGATCCTGGCGCTTCCGCTTCTTGTTCGAGTGTCGCTTCTTGGATTCGAGCCTCGCTTCCTTCGCCGCGCGCGTCGGCCTGGTCGGCTTCCTTTTTCGCGGAATGATGAGCGCGCGTCTGACAAGGTCCACCAGCCGCTCTTCGGCGAAGTCACGATTCCGGCTCTGGCTGCGCATGTCGCTCGCGACTACGCGGATACTCCCGTCCGTGGTCAGCTTCGAAGAAAGCTTTTCGAGCAGCCGCGCGCGCTGCTCGTCGGTGAGTGCGCGCGAAGCCGGGATATTCCAGAAGATCTCGACGCGCGAGGACGTCTTGTTGACGTGTTGCCCACCGGCGCCCGAGGCTCGGGACACCCTGACGTCGAGCTCATGGCGTGGGATCGAGAGCAACTCGTTGACCGCCAGAAGGTTCTCCGACGCGGGCGGCGACGGGTCGCTCAAATCGTCACCGCCAGCGGAACAGCTTGAGCGCGGCGAAGAATGTCAGGATTCCCCAGGCGATAACTATCAGCAGCTGCGGAGTGACGGCGGCTAACGACGCGCCCTCGAGCATGTTGGCGCGAAGCGCATCGTTTACCGCGGTCAGCGGAAGCGCCCTGACCAATGGCTGCACTACCTGCGGAAAATTCGAGGACGAGAAGAACACTCCCGAGAAGATCCACATCGGGAGCATGATGAAGTTCATGATTCCCGAGACCGCTTCCACCGTACGCGCGCGCGATGCGGCGAGGAGACCAAGTCCTCCAAAGGAGAGTGCTCCGAGCAAGGAGATCAGGAACAAGGTGAAAAGAGATCCCCTGAGCGGAACGCCGAATGCAAAATGTCCGAATCCAAGCAGTGTCACGACTTCCAGGATCAGAAAGACGAGACGAGAGGCCAGAAACGAGAGCAGGTACTGGCCACGCGACATCGGCGTTGCCATGAATCGCTTCAGCAGCTTCTTGCTCCGCGCTGTCACGATCGAGAATCCAATTCCCCAGATGCTCCCGCCCATGAGATTCATGCCGAGCAGTCCGGGAATCAGGAAATCGATGTAGCGCGACCCGGCTTCGGTTACGTAGGTGTCCTGGACTCGTACCGGGTCCACTCTGCCGGCGCCCGTTTGAACCGCGCGATCGACGAGCACGCGTGCGTTGACCGCGTCGCTCCGCCCGCGATCGTACACGTAGCGAACACTGTCCGTTGCTGAGGCTGGAGCCACGAGTATCGCAACCTTCCCGGTGCGAAGCGCCAGGGCCGCAGCGCTATCGTCGAAGATCTGGACCACCAGCGTCGAATCTTTCTTGAGGACTTCGGCAAGCGCAGCTGAATTCGCGGCTGTTCCAACGACACCGATCTGCACCTTGTCCGGTCCGCGTTGCCGGAAAGCGATGCCGAGTCCGGCTGCCAGCAGAACTGGGAAGACAAAAGTCCAGAACACAGCTTCGGGCTCGCGAATGAACTCGCGAAACCGGACAAGGGTGAGCTGGGCCATCGAGCGATCCCTGAACCGTCGCTTCATCAGCGGCTTCAGCTCGGCCCGCGCCATCTCCTCGGTGATCGGGAAGGGAACGCGCTCATTCATCGCGCAGAGTCCTGCCGGTGAGAGATACGAATACGTCCTCGAGAGTCGCAGAAGTCTTCCGCGGCTCGGGCGGCGGAAGGTGCGAGACGTCGACGGAGTCCATGAGCTCGAGAGGTGACCCAAGAGCGATGATGTGACCGTGATCTACGATTGCAACCCGATCGCAGAGTCGCTCCGCCTCCTCCATGTAATGGGTCGTGAGGACAATGGTCCTTCCTTCCGCCTGGAACTTGGCGATCAGATCCCACTGCTGCCGCCGGGCTTGTGGATCCAGCCCGGTCGTGGGTTCGTCGAGAAAGAGGAGCTGAGGATTCCCAACGAGTGCGCAGGCGACGGCGAGGCGCTGCTTTTGCCCGCCCGACAATCCACCCACGCGCGAGTACCGTTTCTCTCCGAGCTCGACCTGGTCTATGACCTCCCCGACGTCGCGCGGCTCGCGGTAAAAACTCTGGAACAGCTTCAAGGTCTCGTCGACAGTCAGTTTCTCGGAGAGCTGGGTCTCCTGGAGCTGGATGCCGAGGAGCTCGCGAAGCTCGCGGGCGTCGGTTTCCCAGTGTCGCCCAAGTACTTCGACGCTACCGGAGTCGGCGGGGAGCAGTCCCTCGCAGATCTCGATTGTCGTCGTCTTTCCGGCGCCGTTGGGCCCGAGGAGCCCGAAACACTCGCCGGTGTGGACCTCGAGATCGAGCCCGTCCACGGCGACGACATCGTCGTAAGCCTTCCGGAGTCCCTTGACCCGAAGGGCAGGTGTTGAATTGTTCAAAGTTGTCACCATGGGACGACTGAGAGTGTCACGCCCAGAGGGCAATCGCGTGTTTGCCCGGGTCTGAAACTCGTGATAACCTGTTACCGTAACATGATATAGCGTTGGCGAGAACGCAGGGCACCGTCCCTGCCAATGCTGGTGTCAAAACCAGACGGGAGAAACTATGCAGTCCAGGGCCGTGTCGGTACTAATCACTGCTTTTTTTGTCGCATCGGCCAACCGGCTCGACGCGCAGATCATCTATCCCACCGGCTCGGTTCCGTCGCGCTTCTCTTTCGGCGGCGATGTCGTGATCTCACAGCCGAAGGGTGAATTCGCGAACAACGTTCCTACTGGCTACGGCATCGACCTGACGGGAATGTTCAGGATAGACCCACGGGGCTATTTGAACATCCGCGCGGATCTGGGTGGCGTTCAGTACGGGCGTGAGACCCAGAGAGTCAACTTCCCCACCACCGGCCGCGTTTCGCTCGACGTCGAGACAGACAACCGGATCGGCTTCGGTGCGATAGGCGCGCAGCTCCAGATTCCCGACGGCTGGTTCCGGCCTTACGCCAACGCAGCGTTCGCACCGACTTATTTCTGGACGGAGTCGTCGATTTCTGCAACGGATGACTCGTACCAATTCGCGAGCACGACCAACCAGGACGACTGGTCCCACGCCTGGGTGTTTGGCGGCGGCCTGATGATTCCATTCGGGAAGTCGATGGGAGCCCTCAACCTCGGAGCGAAGTACTTCTACGGTGGTCAGGCCACGTATCTGAGGGAGGGTGATATCACCGACAATCCCGACGGGTCCATCACCATCAATCCCCGTCGCAGCAAGACCGACCTCGTCCTCTGGCAGGTCGGCGTGTCGTTCAAGATCCCACGACCCTCGAGGCGCTAGGGAATGATTGCTCTCGTCGCGGCGATTGTTTTCGCGCAGTCCACGCTCTCCGTCCAGCTGGGCAAGGAGAAGCAGGACAGCGCCGCGAGAGCAAAGAGCGAATCGCTTTCCGTAGTGCGGCAGGAACGCCGTGATTCGGTAATGGCGAAAGCGCGGGCCCGCGACTCGGTGCGGAAAGCCATCCGGCTTGCCAAGCGCCCGCCTATTACGCCGGCGGTTCTGGCGTCCGCGTTCAAGGACGCACGCGCGCGAGACCTCTTGCTGCGCGCGCGCGCAGCAAGACTCACCCAGGATTCTACGCTCACCGGTTACGACGCCAGCGCCTACGAGCGCATGTCGGTTGGAATGGGGTTCAAGAGAATCGGTCGCGATCGCCTGTTGATGCGAAGCGAACGGGCGGCGCACGTCGTTTGGCAGCGGGACAGAGGTGCAATCATAGATGTGAAGGGTCAGCGGAGCGCCTTCCCGATGCTCGAAGGCGTTGGACACGGTGACGCAGACTTCGGCTCTATTGGGGACATTCCGTATTACCCAGGACGAGAAACGCTCTGGATCGGCTCCGGGCTCGCGAAAGCAGATGTCAGCGAGAACGAGATGATCCACCCGCTCGCTACCGGTGCGGAGGCGTATTACACGTACGCGTCCGGAGACTCCGTCGGCTTTCAGCTACCCGGCGGCCAGCGCATCGTGCTGCGCGAGCTCCTCATCCGTCCGCGGCAACCGAAGTGGAACGTCGCGGTGGGATCCCTGTGGTTCGACGCGTCGACCGCGCAGCTCGTGCGCGCGGTTTATCGGATGGCGCAGGAGATGGACATCATGGCCGTGGCCAAGGAGGCGAACGAGGAAGATCACGACCCCGACGATGACATTCCACGCTGGGTGAAGCCGATGATCACGCCGATGAAGGCCATGGTCACCGCCATCACCGTCGAGTACGGACTGCACGAAGGACGGTTCTGGCTACCGCGCTCGCAAACCGTCGAAGGCGATGCGCAGGTGAGCTTCATGCACATCCCGTTCAAACTCGAGCAGCGATACAACTACGCCAGTGTCAACGGCACCGAGCCTCTCCCGGAGCTCGTGATCGCGGTAGAGGACACAGCGCGCGATTCGGTGTCACGCGCAGCCCGGAGAGAGCGCCGTCGTTCCGAGTGCAAAACGGGGACGGAGCGCATTCGCAGGGAGAACAGATCGGACGAAGGACTCCGGATTCTCATCCGCGTTCCGTGCGACACAGTTGCTCTCGCCCACTCGAGCGAGCTGCCAAAGTCGATCTACGATGACGGCGAAGCCGTGTTCGGCACAGCGGAGCGCGACGCTCTCGTCTCCGAAGCCCTCACACTCGGCGCCCAGCCCGAGTTTGCGCCGCAGCGAGCCACATTCTCTTACGGGCTGCCCTACACCCGCTTCAACCGAATAGAGGGATTCTCTACCGGCCTGGCAGCGGATCAGGTACTTGGTCGGGGCTACAGCGCGCACGCGCAGCTTCGGCTTGGAGTCGCCGATCTCTCCCCGAATGGAGAGCTATGGCTGGATCGCACCGATGGCCGGCAGACTCTCGGCGTCGGCATCTACCGCAGGCTTGTCGCGTCCAACGACTGGGGTGATCCACTCGGGTTCAGCAGCTCCGTGTCCGCGCTGCTTTTTGGCCGGGACGAAGGTTTTTACTACAGAACGTGGGGTGCAGAGCTCAAGGGCCAAAAGGACCTGGGAATCATCAACAACTGGCGCCTCTTCGGCGAGCAGCACTTCGACGCGGCCGTGAAGACCGAGTTCTCGGTTTCGCATCCGGGCGGAGTGAAGGGTGATCTCACCAATATCAATGCGGTGAATGGAACGATCGTGGGACTCGCAGTCGGCCATCATTCCTCTCACGGACTCGATCCACACGGCTTCCGTGCATTGACGGACGTTAAGCTCGAAGGCGGCGCGGGGACGTTCGACTATTCACGCGGCTCGCTGCAGACTACGCTGTCACACAGCCTCGGCAGCGCTCTTGATGGCGCGCTCACCCTCGGCGCCGGCACGTCAGGCGGACGCCTTCCCATTCAGAAGCATTTCTTTCTTGGCGGTGTTCAGACCGTCCGCGGTCAGAGAGCCGGCGCCGCGATTGGAGATGCATTCTGGATGACCAGCGCGGAGTTTGGCACGAGCAACGTGGGGATACGCAAGATCGTATTCGGTGATCTCGGCTGGGCCGGATCGCGCACTGACTTTTCGCATCCGGGGCGTCCGCTCAGCGGAGCGGGTGTAGGTGCGTCGTTCATGGACGGACTCATTCGCATCGATGTCGCAAAAGGCATCTATCCCGAGAAAGCCGTGCGCGCCAACCTCTACGTCGAGGCGCGCTTCTAGCTTTCGCGTTGCCCAGGCATCTCGGCTTGGGTCGAGGCGCGGTATCCTCTACGGCGGCTAGCTCGCTTACACGCATCGAGCCTCGCGCGCAAACTACAACGGCGCGCGCGAGTCTCTTGCTACGCGAGCACGCCGCCTACGAGGACACCGCGCCTCTCCTCACATACATCTGTAACTGCGCGCGCCTAGAAGGAGCATCGCCGCGTTCGGTGCGCGCAGATAATTCCAAAGCGTCCTGGCGAGAGCGCTGCTCATTCGCACGCGCTTCGGCTCCCTACGTAATCCTACGTAATGCTACGTACAGACCTGCATGATCCAGCAGCCTAGGTTGCGATCCGAACTTCTAACCTGGGCTGGATCATGACATTGAAACCCCTCCTTTGTGCCGGAGCCGCGTTGTCGATCATCTATACCACTGGCTGTATACCACTGACGGTGGGAAGTACCGCTCAGCCGGTTCCAGTTGGAACGACTGTCCAGAGCACATCCATGTACGTCGTTCCGAATTCGGTGGACGATTCCATCAATCACCGTTCACTCCCTCGCTATGGAGTCGATCCGGAATTCCGTTTCGGATTGGACGACCACTCGGACATCGGTGTCCGCGCACCGTCGTTCAGCGGGATCGTCGCCAACTATAAGCGACGGCTGAATGGTGTTTCCCAGGCTTCCGGGGCTGCGACCGCGATCATGGTTGGCGGCGGACTGGTGAACTGGGGCGATCACGCCTACATGGAAGCCACTCTGATCGCATCGGCTCAAGACAACGATCGCTTCACGCCATACGGTGGCGTTCGTGCGATGCATGTGATTCCAATCAACAGAGGCGCCGTCCACGATTCACCAACGCTCGGTGGGTTTCTTGGCGCCAGGATCGGTACGCGCACGGCGGGCATCTCGCCCGAGCTCGGCGTGTTCTACGATCATTCCGCGCTTCGAATTCGCAAGGGGAACATCCTCGTCGTCCCGGCGATTACGATTCACGGCGACTTCGGACGATTCCTCTCGCCCCGGTGAGCTCAGTTTATAGACTCACAATTCGCATAGCCACGTAGCGCGCGCGGGATCAACTGAGGGGCCGTCGCTTTCGCGAATTCAGACAGGGAAGGAGGAAGGGGTCCTCGGAGGCGCTTTCCAAAGCGAGCGCGAGGAGGAGACCCGCGACCGAGCGGAGCGAGGGAGCGTAGTTAGGGGCTCCGACCAAGCGAGTGTAGCGCCGGAGAGGACCCCTCCCGACTGACCGGCGGAGAGATCTCGAACAAGCGACAGCCGGGAGCTTACTCCTCGGCCATGAACGGATATCGATAATCCGTCGGCGGAGAGAATGTCTCCTTGATGTTCCGCGGACTGATCCAGCGAACGAGGTTCAGCTTCGAGCCGGCCTTATCGTTCGTACCCGAGCCGCGTGCTCCGCCGAACGGTTGCTGCCCAACGACAGCGCCGGTCGGTTTGTCGTTGATGTAGAAGTTCCCAGCCGCATTGCGGAGGCTGAGCGCCGCCTCGCGGATCGCTTGACGGTCGCGGCTGAACACCGCTCCGGTGAGAGCGTACGGCGAGGTCTGATCGACGACCCGAAGCGTCTCCTCCCACTTCGTGTCCGGATAGACGTGAGCCGTTACCACGGGACCGAAGATCTCCTCGCACAGGAGGCGATAGCCGGGATCCTTTGTCTCGATCAGCGTCGGCTCGATGAAGTACCCCTCCTCTCCGCGCGCAACTCCTCCCGCTACTACATTCGCGTTCTTGTGTCCGTGATCGAGGTACTCTCCGATCTTGGTGAACGCCTTCTTGTCGATGACGGCTCCCATGAAATTCCGGAAGTCGGCTACGTCTCCCATCTTGATGTCCTTCATGATCGCGACGGTGCGATCGCGCACTTCGGGCCAGATCGACTCCGGGATGTAAACTCGGCTCGCCGCGGAGCATTTCTGTCCCTGGTACTCGAACCCTCCGCGGGCGATCGCGACGGAAAGCGCGACCGGATCAGCCGAGGTGTGCGCGACGATGAAATCCTTGCCTCCGGTTTCGCCGACGATGCGCGGATACGACTTGTACCGGGACATGCTCGCGCCGATGGTCTTCCACATGTTGTTGAAGACCGCGGTGCTGCCGGTGAAATGCACACCGGCGAGATCTCTGCTGGAGAGAAGCTTGTCGGAGATGAGGGCAGCATCGCCCGGCACGAAGTTGATCACGCCGGGAGGAAGCCCGGCCTCCTCGAGCAGCTTCATGATGTAGTACGCGCTCAGCATCGCGCTCGACGCCGGCTTCCAGATGACGGTGTTGCCCATCAGCGCCGGCGCCGTCGGAAGATTCCCCGCGATCGACGTGAAGTTGAACGGCGTCACCGCGTACACGAATCCCTCGAGCGGCCTGTAATCGAGCTGGTTCCACATCGTGCGATCGCTCAGCGGCTGCTCGTCGTAGAGGCTCTGCGCGTAGTGCGGGTTGAATCTCCAGAAGTCGATCAGCTCGCACGCCGCGTCGATCTCGGCCTGGAACGCTGTCTTCGATTGGCCGAGCATCGTGGCGGCGTTGAGCGTTGGTCTCCATGTCGTCGCGAGGAGCTCCGCGGCCTTGAGGAATACGGCGGCCCGATCTTCCCATGCCCAGTTGGCCCAGTCGTGTGCTGCTTCCTGGGCGGCGCGAACTGCCTGGTCGATGTTTTCTTCCCCAGCGCGGTGCCATTGGGCGAGCACGTGCTGGTGGTCGTGCGGCATCACGGACTGCGCCAACTGGCCGGTGTGCACTTCCTGCCCGCCGATGATGAGCGGAATATCCGCGCGTTCGCCAGACATCGAGCGAAGGCGATCCTTGAGCGCAGCGCGTTCAGGAGATCCGGGCGCGTAGCTCTTCACCGGCTCGTTGACCGGCGGTGGCACGCGCCTGTTTCCGTTGAATCCCGTCACGGTGCGCGCAGCGGTTTCGGGAGTCTCTCTCTGCTCGCGAAGGTCGTCGTTCTTTGACGGGGCAGCGGGAGAGCCGGTGGACTTTGACGAGGCCGGACGTTTCGGCCGAACTGCGGAGGCGGACATTCCTGGTTTCCTCAAATGGCGGCGAAGGCGCTGTCGAAAGATACTAGCTTGTCCGAATGAGATATCCAGCGCTCGCGAGGTTGTTGCTACTGCTCGGAGTGTCGGCCTGCGTAAAGGAGCCGGTCGAGTGGGGTGACGTGTCGTACCGCCAATCTCGGCTGGGTGATCCTGATGCGCGCAGCGCCGTGATGTCGGCGAATCTCCCTGTAATTGCGGTTGCGCCAGCGCCGTGCATCCGCTCGATTCGCACCGCTGGAGCGGGCCCTGATTTGTTTCGCGTCTGGTGGGCATCCCGCGGCGACAGCAGTGGGGTCCTGTCGATGCAGCATTCGCGCGACCGGGGCGCGACCTGGGAAACGCCGGTCGGTGTCGAGTCCCGCGATAAGGGCCGGCGCGGATGCGCTCGCCCCCCTCCGGGAATCTTTTACGACCAGGTGAGTGGATATCTCCATCTCGTCTATTTCATCGAGGGGAGCGACGGTGCGGGCGTCTTCTTCGCCCACTCGATGGACAACGGGAAAATGTTTCACGCTCCCGTAGCAGTGGTCTACGGCAACGTACCTTCGGATGCGAGCGTGGCGGGAGTCGGCGACAGCGTCGTTGTCGTGTTCGAGGATCCCAACGCGACCGCGCCGAGGATTGGAATCGCGCTCTCCGGTTCGGCCGGCCACATCTTCGAACAACGAGGTCAGGCAACACCAGACGATGTCCGTGCCGCCGCGCCGTGGGTTGCATTGGATCACGGCACGATCACGGTGTGGTGGAAGACTCCGGACCAGTCAGGATCGCCGACTGGCGATCGTGTCGGCTATCGCGCGGGCGTCTGGCGCTGAATATTTGCTTGCTCCTGCTTGTTTCACTCAAGTCCGGTCAGGAGAACCTTGTCGGTCTCTCTCCGCTGTCGAAGCCTGCTGCTACTGATCCCCGCCGGGATTGTTGCCTGTCATTCGGTGCAATCGCTGAGGGTCCCGGAACCCAACGATCAGCTCGAAGGCAATCCCTACGTGGTTGATGTGACGGGACGGGATCAGAGCATAGTCACGATCTATCAGCCGAGAGTGAGGGGTGACAGTCTCCTTGGCTGGCTCGAGAACCCAGTTCCCGACGCATCCAGCGCACGGCGGGCAGCTGTGAGTCTCGCTGACGTCCGCGAGATCTCCGTTCGGAGGTTTGATGGCACCGGCACGGCCGTGTTGCTATTGGGCGGTGTGATGGTCGTCGCCGTGTACCTGTTGGCGCTTCTGTTCATTATGATTTCCCACGAGGGCACCTAGAAGAATCTGCACTACTGCTTGACCGAAACTTCCCCACCCGCGTCCGAAAGGTTCCTGATTTCCGTGGGAAGAATCGCCCACTGCTCCGGCCGCAGGAGTTTCTCCGCTTCGGCGACGGCTCGGGCGGTATTGCCCGCCGCTTCCTCCAGCATCATCGCGACGGTTCCCGCCATTTGCTTTTTGTCGCCGGCTTCCTGCGACTTGGCGAGCAGCGTCTGAATGTTCCTGTAGAGGCGGCCATTTCTTGCCTGAAGAGTATCGGCGACGTAAGAGAGTCCGACGATCTGTACCGCGCTCAGCTGAAGTGTGTCCTTGAGCTTCAGGATCTCGGCGACGGGATTGGGAATCGTCGCGTCGACTGATGAATGCGTCTCCTTCTCGGGGACCACCGGCGCATCCGAGCTGCCTTCTATTTCCACCATCGACAGAGCGAGCGGCGTTCCACCCAGCTGCATGTCGATGGTCATCTGCTCCGGATCCTTGGTGCGACGCGTGACCGTGCGCTGTATTGGATGGAACCCCATTCGCTTCACCTGAAGCATGTAACGCGGCGCGGTCTCGGGGAAATAGATCCTGTAGCGCCCCTCGTCGTCGGTCAACTGTGTGCGACTTAGTCCGGTGCCCAGGGATGTGGCGCCGACTTGTGCGTCGGCGATCGGACGACCGTTGAAATCGGTGACGCGTCCCGTGAGCACATCAGTTTTGGATCCCGGTTGTGCCTGGAGCGCCGGAGCGAGGCAGACACAGAGGAGGGAAAGAACGGCTAGTGAGCGCATGGGGCAGTGAAGATACCTCTCTATTATCGATATCCGTACACCGGGGTGCAACATCCGGCACTTCTTCGCGCCGGCGGAGCCGCCGTCCGGCGGTAGAGTACTTGCAAGGGCGGCGGCCATGACCCGATTCATCGGCGCGCACACGATAGACAACGGCGGCCTTCACATGGCCGTTCTCCGGGCGGGAAGCGCGGGAATGACAGCCCTTCAGGTCTTCACCGCGATCCCGAAGTTCTATGGTGACAAGTCGACAATCAAGCCCGAGCGGGTGGCGCGATTCAAGGCGGCGTTGGCGAAGACCAAAATCAAACCGGCGAACGTTGTCGTGCACGCGGCCTATGTATTGAGCGTGGCGACTCCGGACGACGAGAAATTTGCGAGAGCAAGCGCGGGCCTCACGAAGGAGCTCGAGCGGTCGAGCGCCCTCGGCGTCGGTGCGGTGTGCTTCCATCCGGGATCAGCGGGAACGAGCGAGCGCGCGGACTCCGCAAAGCGGATTGCCAAGGCCATCACCCAGGCGCTGACGACTATCGAGTCGGATACGCGACTGCTGGTCGAGAACACCGCTGGCGCCGGCAAGACAATGGGAAAGACGGCTCAGGAGGTGAAGGAGATTCTCTCTCACGTGCCGAAGAGCCTCAGAGGGAGAACGGGGTACGGGCTGGACACCTGCCACCTCTTCTCCTCGGGCTACGACATCACCAAATCGAAAGAGGCGTTCACCGCGGTGCTCGACGAATTCGAAGAATTCACAGGTGAGCCGCCTTCCTTCTTTCACCTGAACGACAGCGAAGGCGAGCTCGGCTCGAACAGGGATCGCCACGTTCTCATAGGGGACGGGCACATCGGGAAGCAGCCGTTCGAGTGGCTGATCCAGGACCGGCGCAGCGTCGGAATCCCTCTCATTCTGGAGACTCCCCAGCAGAACTATGAAATAGCGGATGACGACGTGTCGCCCGATCCGTACGACGTGAAAATGATGCAGCTGCTGGAGGGATGGGCGAGCAAATGAAGAGGTGTCGCGGCGGCAGACCGCGCAGAATCCTGCTTTTCTCCTCTGGAAATCTGCGTTTCTCATAGGGAAAGTCTTTCATTTACCTATTGCTTTCGCCCTACGGCACTATAGTTTGCTCCCCTGACGGACGGCGTTTCACTCTCTAGAGCACCTCGCATCCGATCACCAAACAAGGAGACAAGATGGCAGCAAAAAAGAAGAGCAAAGGAAGGAAGAAGTCCTCGTCCCGGAAGTCTTCGGCCAGAAAGTCATCTAGAAAAGCGGCAAAGAAAGGTCGGAAGAGCAGCCGCCGGAAATCCTCGGGCAAGAAGCGCACGCCGAATGCGGCGTTCATGAAGCCGATGCGGCCGAGCAGCGATCTCGCCAACGTAGTGGGCAGCTCGCCGATGCCACGCACCGAAGTCACCAAGAAACTCTGGCAGTACATCAAGCGGAAAGGTCTGCAGGATTCCAAGAACCGCCGCATGATCAACGCCGACGAGAACCTCCGTCCGATCTTTGGCCGCAGCCAGGTCTCGATGTTTGAGATGACCCGACTCGTCAACAATCACCTCAAGAACCCGTAAGCTCCTTGGCAACTTCGTCTAACGCGGGGCGCGCTCAAAAGGCGCGCCCCGTTTCGCAGCGATCCCGACTCCGCAGCATCTGGGAGAATTTCAAGTCGATCCTCGGGGCACTTGCGATCTTCCTCGTCCTGCGGGCGTTCCTCGTCGAGGCCTACCGCATCCCGTCCGGCAGCATGATCCCGACGCTTCTCGTCGGGGACTGGCTCTTCGTCAACAAGGCGATCTACGGAGCGCACGTGCCATTCAGCCGCGCGAGCCTGCCGGCTTACAGGGAGCCAAAGCGCGGCGACGTGGTGGTGTTCGTCTCGCCGTACCAGGGCGATGAAGCCGGACAAGGGCGTGACCCGACTCCGACGCTGGTCAAGCGGCTGGTGGGAACGCCGGGCGACACGTTGTACATGCGCAACGCCGTCCTGTATGTGAACGGCATTGCGCAGCGACAGGGTTTCGGCGCGAGCGTCGCTGCCGATCCCGCCATGGCGAACGAAGTCAATCCGCTCTTCGACTGGCAGAAAAAAGCAGGTCTCAAATCGTCGCGCTTCGGCGCCGCGCCCGCGCAGCCGACGCATGATAACTGGGGACCGGTGGTGGTCCCGTCCCAGCGTCTCTTCATGATGGGCGACAGTCGCTACAACTCGAAGGACAGCCGCTACTGGGGATTTGTCCCGAGGGAAAACGTGCGCGGAAAGCCGCTGTTCGTGTACTACTCGTACAACGCTGATGACAGCGATCGTCCGCTGCCAATGATCACCGACATCAGGTGGAGCAGGATCGGGCACTGGATCAAGTAGTTACCGATCGCGGCCGTTCGGCGTCGAATCTGGGAAACAGCCCGTTCTCCCTATGATCCAGCAGGAAAATCTATGGACGCCATCCACTCGGGGGTTACATTGGAGGCCGTGACGAAGCCCCATCCCGTCGAGAAGCGCCGCCGGATATTCAAGTCGAGC
>Ga0193715_1000286_pt1 | contig 13410 bp, 7 predicted proteins | sample U2m2metaG_FD_143040 | JGI IMG/M metagenome (GOLD analysis project Ga0193715, IMG submission 143040) | Soil microbial communities from a riparian zone of the East river system, Colorado, United States - U2m2 | ecosystem: Environmental > Terrestrial > Soil > Riparian zone | place: USA: East River... | reverse complement strand
TATTCACTCATTTTCAAGAAAGGGGTGTTGATTTTAAAAAGTATTAGAACTGCTGAAGCAGAAAAGTTGTTTGAGGGAGTATATAGAGATGTTAATATCGCACTCGCTAATGAGCTGGCAAAATTTTGTGAAGTTGCTGGAATTGATTTTTGGCAAGCAAGAGATGCCGCAAACTCACAACCATACTGCCATATACATAAAGCAGGGATTGGAGTTGGAGGAGCTTGTATACCAGTATATCCGCAATTTGTACTTGATGTTGCTAATAAAATGAACGTACTATGTGAAGTAACAAACATAAGCAGATCTATAAATGATGGTATGCCATCATATTGTGTAAGACAGGCGATTAAACTATTAAAATTTTCAGATCTGCCCAAATCAAAGGTAACCATATTGGGATTGGCATTCAGAGGAGATGTTTCAGACACACGACTGTCTCCAACTTACGCGGTAATAACAGAGTTGCAAAAGTTTGGAATTAAGAATATTAGAATTCATGATCCCTTTGTAAGCAACGATCCAAATTTGTTAAAATATGATAATGTGTCGCTAACTTCAGATTTGAAGAAAGCAGTAAAAGATTCAGACCTGATAATTTTGTCAACCGACCACAAAGAATACAAGAAACTCGGTAAGACATTTTTTGGAAATATTCCTGTTTATGACGGTCGCGGTTTACTGGATAGAAACTTGACTAATAGACTCAAGATTCTTACCATTGGTCAGGGAAATAACAAAATTAAGTAGATTCCTTCGATTATTTTCTTTCATATCCGATACAACTGTTTATCCATCTAGTAGGAAATCTACCGTCATAAAAGTGCAGATGCATGTAAGATGCCATGCAATTGTGGATCAAGATTCCATCATGCTTACCACCGTCTATTCCAGTACCACGTTTCATGTAGTACGCGTATTTTGAATCCTGTGGCAATTCTTTTAGTTTTGAGTAATGAAATTCATGTCCTCTCATATTTTTTATATTACCAAGAGCATGTGTGACCATATCTGCCTGCGTATAGTTTAGTGTGAGTCTACCCGTCATTTCAGTTTTAGCATCTATTATTCCTACCATTCGGAAATTCCTTTTTGATTTTTTGTAACCTGTAATTGACTTTGTAAGATACATTAGCCCACCACACTCTCCATAAATTGGCATATCCTGTTGTGCTGCTTTTCTTATAGACTTTAGCATTGATTGATTTGAATTGAGTTTATCTGCCATGACTTCAGGAAAACCCCCACCTAAAATCAATCCAGAAATGTCATTCGGTATATGTTTATCATTAATAGGACTGAAAAAAGTTATTTCTGCTCCAAGATCCCTCAGAATATGTAGGTTCTCACTGTAGTAAAAGTTAAAAGAGTTATCAAGTGCTACTCCGATTTTAAGAAGTTTTGGAACTTTATGTCCACCACTAATTGGTTTAGTAAACTTTGATTTTCTTAGTTTTATTAACGAAAGAATTTTGTCGTAGTAAATTTCCTCTGATACTTTATTTGCCAGTCGCACTATTTTAGTTCTTTTTGATGGTTCTAATTCATCAGACGGAATCAAACCCAGATGACGTTCATCCATTTTCAAGTCGTTGTCTCTTTTCACTATCCCTAATATAGGAACGTTTAATGAATTCCTACATGCTTCTATTAGATATTTTGTATGTTTGGGCCCTGAAACATTGTTAAGGATTATCCCAATTATTCTTAATTTCTTATCAAAATTCAAGTAACCAAAAATCATCGCGGCAATGGAACGTGCTGCCTTTGCTGCATCTACTACCAGTATAATGGGTGCATTCAAAATCTTTGCAACATATGCTGTACTGGCAAAATCATTTCTTCCAGACATTCCATCGAACAATCCCATGACGCCTTCAATAACTGCGATATCAACATCTTTGGTAGCGTTCTCGACCGTTGAGATAATACCATCCTGGCCCATAAACCAGGCATCCAAAGTACGCGATTCTTTTCCTGTAATTATCTTGTGATAACTTGGGTCAATGAAATCTGGTCCTATCTTAAAAGGCTGAACCAAGAGGCCTTTCTTAGTTTTAAAGGCGTGCATGATTGCAAGGGAAATAGTTGTCTTACCGACTCCGCTGGTTGTACCTGCAATCACAATTATTGACGGTATATTCACCAAATAATCGATCGAATTTATATCAGTCAACCGATATTTATCATAATAGCTATAATACTACTCTTATGCAGACGATTGAATTGGCCAAGTTATATCCAAAAATTAATTTTCATATTTCAGAAAGCATTTGAATGCTGAAATCTTGCTTATGGCTTTTTGAATAAGCCTAATTATCGCATGTAGGTGCATCATGAGCGTTCTTTGATCGATGAACCTAGAAATCTTAAGATTTGTCAAACTACATGACAAATTTACCATACTTTAGACACAGTACATTACTCTGGATTTTGTACTTTATTAACCTCCTTTTTCTTCACAGTAAATCTATTGGTACTAGGTCTGGTAATATCCATATCAAGATAGTTAATTCCTTTGAATTGTTTTACACGATTACTAAGATTACTAAACTTTGTTAAGATAGGGGGATTGATAATTGCATCCATTCTGTGTTTGGAACACTCTACCACAAACTGAAGTGCCTCCAACTGGGTCTTTTCAACAGCAAATCCGGAAAGAGCAATATCCCAGGCATTTCTTAAGACCTCGTCAATAGTAACCAGATACTTATGATACTCTTCAGGGAACGTTTTTTCCAGGGTAACTTTTAGTTCTTTTTTTGCGGCAGCTCTAAGCCATTGGATGTCCCTACTCACGGTTGGTTGGCTTACACCGAGAAATTCAGCTATTTCCCATTGAGTTTTTCCCCTTATTAGCATACTTTGAACTGTGTTCCTGCGTAATTCAACATTGTCTTTATATTTCTGCTTGCGCCTTTTTTCATTTTCAGCAAATACATTTGGAATCGTATTTGCAAAACTATTCGCATCCATGCTCATTTTATTCACTACTCTCGCTCAAGAATTATGTCTTATTCATTTCCAAGCATATCGATCTCTCAATTATACTGCTTCTGGTCCCATCTTGGCTATCAGATTGAATGAAGTGTACTTTTTCACTTGCCTGAAATTTTGAGTTAACTTTTGTGAAATGAACTTTGTTACTTTTGAAAACCTTGATTAACCATATCTGAGATTCTGAAGGAGGACGGGTGGGATAACTGATATTGAAGTTGGACCAGAAGGTTATTTGTATGTGCTATCAAATTATATGAATAAGGCTACAATATTCAGGATTTTGCCTACTTAGATTCAACTTCGTCGGGATTCGAACCTTGCATGTAGTAGGATTCTAATAGTTGATATAATTTTTATAAGCTATAAAAGGATCATGACCTCATTATAAAATAGTAATGCCCTTTCGCGTCTATACAGTAAATCAAAGATATGTCAAGAACAAACGTGGTGACATTGGCGTCTACAAAAAAAAGATAAAGAAATGGATAAAATCCAGCAAACCGTACAAAGCCAAGAAAAGAGGATTGGAAAAAAATCTATCTATTCTACCAGATTTGGATTTTTGGATCTTTATAACAGAAGGCAGCAACAAGAGCTAGTTTGCCCCTCTGGTTACTCTATAAGCCAGTGTTTCAACGTCTTAGGTAAGATGTGGTATGGGTATCACAAGGCAAGACATGACGAAAAAGTAATGAAGGAATGGTAAAATACGCGAAGGCAATTCAGAGTGTACAGGAAGATATGGGTCTTAAAACCACATCATTTCCACATCTTGGACTGTATGGCGACATCTTTGTACTAAATAACAAAAAAGGTGAACGGGCCGTATTTGAAGACCATTCTAAACTTAAACAAAAGCAAGAACAATTCGAAAAATGGCAGGCTGAAAATTCGAAGAAAATACAGCAAAAGCTCCTAAAGCCTGATATGGAGAAAGGTGAGTCTATAGTTACCTTTGTAGATGATTTTGGTCCTGACCTGATGGACCCAGCCATTGACAATAATGTAGTACCTGACTTGCTTGAATCTGAAGACGGTGAAAAACTTTTGACTATTATAGATGATACACCATTTCATAAAAGGCTACAAAGACCGAATAAAAACAAGGGCGAAGCAATTTTAATTATTGCAGACGACATATATCTACATGAAATGGAGGAAAATGAAGAGACAGTGCCAGATTTATTGGAACCGGATGAAGAGAAAGGTGAAGAAGTTGTGGTTATTACGGATGATATTCCTTTTCAATCTTGAGCCATCCATGGAATCGTTGTAATGCTGATACGTTACGGTCTTGGAATTATACGGTCTTGGAATTATAATGCTGATACGTTACGGTTGCAATTTTTATGCACGATATTAACAATACCGTTGAAGGTACTATAAACTATAGATTTCGTTGTTCATGAGGGCTATTCAATGATGCGTACATATTGTTGACCTTACATGTATTTTGTATGGTATCAACATATTAGAACATAATTACTAAAAATAACCTGGGTTGTCTTTATTTTTCCTTTAGTAAAAAAGAATCAGCAGAGCTAGTGACTTGATCTTTAGAAAAGATATAACAGCTTCTCAACTACTAGTATAAGTCTACATGAGTTCTACGCCAGCATTATCTGATTATTTAATCGGATAAGCTTCGCTATCGAACAATTTTACTATTTAATATTTATATTTTCTATTTAATCCGTAGAGTAGGACTTTGTTGAATTAAATTGTCTTTGGGTGCTCAGATTTTTCAATAAGCCAATGAAGGTTGATGACAATATCCTCATAAACAAGCTATAACGGCTTTTCAGTTGTTAGTGAGTTTATACTAATTTACAAAAGCCGTCTTGTTAAACCCTACTTTTCCAAAAGCCGGTCTTGAGCTAATGATTATGATTGTAAAAAGCCGGTCTTATTATCAAGTATTTCCAAAATGCCGTCTTGTTAAACCCTACTTTTCCAAAAGCCGGTCTTGAGCTAATGATTATGATTGTAAAAAGCCGTCTTGTATTCTAGTTTAGTAAGCACATAGCACAAAAAAAATATCAGACACTCCCTATAGAATAAAGATTATCATTTTTTATCCTAGAATCTCGTAAGAGAACTAATTTTATTTCGGGCCCGTCGGTACCCACGCCGTTATCGGTTCTAAATGGGATTTGATTTAATTTTTGGAATGACATTAACAATATATATTCAATAAACGAAAAAATTTACTCCTATCCCAAATGTCTAAACAGTTTTCCCTTGCCCCTGATACATTTCCACCAAGAGGTGATCAACCAACCGCAATAGAAGGTCTTGTAGACGGTCTAAGCCGCGGCAGAAGGATTCAGACATTATTGGGAGTGACTGGCAGCGGTAAGACGTTTACAGTTGCAAATGTAGTTGCAAGAACAAATAAGAACACCCTAGTTATTTCTCATAACAAAACTCTTGCAGCACAATTGTATTCTGAGTTCAAGCAATTCTTTCCTAATAACAATGTTGGCTATTTTGTTAGTTTTTATGATTATTATCAACCTGAAAGCTATTTGCCCCAGACCGATACGTATATAGAAAAAGACACTGAGGTGAACGAAAAAATTGAAAAAATGCGCCTTGAAGCAACTGCGATGCTCATGTCTGGAGAACCGACAATTATAGTTTCGACAGTCTCTTGCATTTACTCTTTAGGCTCACCGAATGAATGGGATCAAAGTGCTATTACCCTGTCAGAGAATATGGAAATTGGGAGAAAAGAACTAATTCACAAGTTAATCGAAGCTCGCTATGAGCGAAACGATGTAACCCTGTCGTCTGGCAGTTTCAGAGTTAAAGGAGATACTATTGATATTATACCAGGGTATTCTGATGACGTTATCAGAGTATCCCTCTTTGGAGATCAAATAGAACAGATTAGTATTCACAATAGCATTACCATGGCAAAGAATCGTACTGTTAGTACGGTTAAAATATTTCCCGCAAAACACTACATAATAGGCGATGATGCAAAGAATGATGCTGTAACATCTATACGACGAGAACTTGAAACCTGGCTACCAAATTTGCCCGGTGAACTTGAAAGACAAAGACTCAATTCAAGAACTAATTACGACCTTGAAATGATACAAGAGTTAGGTTATTGTTCTGGAATTGAAAATTACTCTAGGCATTTTGATGGAAGAAAGTCAGGACAACCTCCGTACTGTCTACTTGATTTTTTCGGTAATGACTTTCTACTGGTAATAGATGAATCCCATGTTACCCTACCTCAGCTTAGGGGTATGTATAAAGGTGATTATACCAGGAAAAAAAGTCTCGTAGACTATGGATTCAGATTGCCTAGCGCATTTGATAATCGACCGCTTAAATTTGCAGAATTTGAGAAATATCTAAAGTCGGCGTTGTTTGTATCTGCAACACCAGCAGATTATGAAAAGAAAAACAGTTCTGCAATTGTAGAGCAGCTTGTAAGACCTACAGGACTCGTAGATCCAATGGTAGAGGTTAGACCAACACAGAACCAAATCAATGACCTGATAGATGAGATAAGGTCACATGTTCAAAAAAACCAGAGGATTCTGGTCACTACACTTACCAAGAGAATGGCCGAAGACCTCGCAGAATATTTGGCCAAAAAAGAAGTAAGGGTGAGATACATGCATTCAGAAATTGAGGGCCTTGAGAGAACGGAGCTTATTAGACAACTCAGAATAGGGGAATTTGACGTCCTAGTCGGTATTAATCTTTTAAGAGAAGGTCTTGATATACCAGAGGTCGGGCTTGTAGCGATACTTGATGCAGACAAAGAAGGCTTCTTGCGCAATACAACAAGCCTAGTTCAGACCATCGGAAGAGCATCAAGGAATATTGATGGAACCGTAATAATGTATGCAGATAATATTACTCAGTCGATGAAGGAAGCAATTTCTGAAACAGAAAGAAGAAGAAAAAAGCAGATATTGCATAATCAAAATCACGGCATTACACCAAAGACTATAGTAAAAGCAGTTGCAAAGAGGGAAGATGATGCAGGAATAAATGTCGAAATCAAATCTATGTCTACAAAGGATTTATCAAGGCTTGCCGTCGAAATTGAGACAAATATGAAGAGATACGCCGAAGATTTGGACTTTGAGAAGGCGATACAATTAAGAGACCAATTGACGAAAATAAGAAAGGTGTTAGACAGTCAGATTGTTGAAGCACCATCTAGATAGTATCATGTAGGTGAAATAGAAATTGAATAACGTAAACAATAATTACATTAACGACAGAATAATAATAAAAGGTGCTAGGGAACATAATCTAAAAAACATCAACGTTGAAATTCCCAAAAACAAGCTAGTTGTTTTGACGGGACTTTCTGGATCGGGTAAGTCAACTTTGGCCTTTGATACTATTTATGCAGAGGGTCAAAGGAGATATGTCGAATCTCTCTCCGCATACGCAAGACAATTTTTAGAAATGATGGATAAACCTGATGTTGACTCTATAGAAGGTTTATCCCCTGCCATATCAATACAGCAAAAGACAACAAGTAAAAATCCTCGCTCGACAGTAGGTACGGTGACAGAGATTTATGATTATTTGCGATTGCTTTATGCCAGAATAGGAGTACCTCACTGTCCTCAGTGCGGTAGAAAAATTACTGCACAGTCAGCAGATTTTATTACTGATACCATTCTTAAGACTTCAAATGGAAGGAGTATACTTTTACTGGCTCCCATAGTAGAAGCAAAAAAAGGGACGTACGAAAAATTATTCCAAGAGTTAAAACAAAATGGATATACAAGGATTAGACTAGATGGGGAGATTATCAACCTGAGTGACGACAGTGATGAAGAAAATACTCAAGGTGCCATTAAGAAAGATATCAAATATCGCATACTTAACAAATTCAAGAAACACACGATTGAAGTCGTTGTTGACAGGATAAGGCCTTCACTTGAGGATAGATCTAGGCTATTTGATTCAGTACAAACTGCTCTGAAGACAGCAAATGGACTGGTCAAAATTTTGATACCCGATGATAATAATAGCGAAACAGTGTATTCACAAAGAAAAGCGTGTACCAGGTGTGGAATAAGTATCCAGGATCTTGAACCTCGTTCATTCTCGTTTAACTCACCATTTGGAGCATGCGAACAATGTAACGGACTTGGTATCAAAGTTGAGTTTGACCCCGAGCTAGTTATTCCGGATAGGAAAAAGAGTATTTTAGATGGTGCAATAAAACCATGGGCAGGCCACTTTGCAACATTCAGATCTTCAATGTTGCGCGACGTAGGTAAGAAATTGGGGTTTAACTTAAATCAATCCATATCAAGTATGACAAAAAAGCAATTAGGTGTTATCCTTTACGGAACAGATGAGAATATACACTACAAATACGAATCTAGGACATCTGATTCTACGTGGGAGTATCGTAGTTCTTTTGAAGGAGTCATACCGAATTTGGATAGAGTGTATGCACAAACAGAATCTGAAGCAAAACGGAGAGATCTAGAGCAGTTCATAAGAGAGCTCCCATGCGAACTATGCAAAGGTATGAGACTTCGTCCTGATTCTTTGGCCGTCAAGATTTCTGGCAAATCTATTATGAATGTATGTGATTTGTCGATTGACAAGTGTTATGATTTTTTTATGAGTCTTTCTCTTTCTGAGACTGATAGATATATTGCAAAAAATATACTTAAGGAAATTATCTCTAGACTGGAATTTCTCAAAAATGTTGGGCTTAATTATCTTACTTTGAACAGGATGACCTCAACGTTATCTGGTGGGGAGTCGCAGAGAATACGCCTTGCCACACAAATTGGGTCCAACCTTACGGGTGTGTTGTATGTGCTAGATGAGCCAACGATAGGATTGCATCAAAGAGATAATAACAGATTGATTGAGACATTAAGAAAATTGAGGGACCTTGGTAACACGCTTATAATAGTTGAGCATGATGAAGAAGTTATAAGAAGTTCTGACTGGATTATCGATATCGGAGAAGGTGCCGGTATTCATGGTGGTAAAATAGTTGCAAGCGGATTTGTCAAAGATATCATCGATAGTAAGAATTCTATAACTGGAAGATTCCTAAAAGGCGATGACAAGGTGTATGACAAGACTGTGGAAAGGAATGCGAAGAGCTGGATCACTCTTTATAATGCTAGGGAGAACAATCTTAAAAAGATAACAGTTGAATTCCCACTTGGGTGTATGACAACAGTAACTGGTGTGTCTGGTTCTGGAAAATCAACTCTTGTAAATGAAATCCTTTTCAAATCACTATCGAATCATTTTTACTCATCCAAGGAAAAACCGGGAGCCCATGATAGGATTACTGGACTTCAAAATTTGGACAAGGTAATAGGGATTGATCAATCTCCAATTGGTCGAACACCCAGATCCAATACAGCAACATACGTGAATGCTTTTGGTCCCATACGCGAGATCTTCTCCAAAACACTCAAGGCCAGAGAAATGGGATATAAACCTGGTCGATTTTCATTCAATGTTCCAGGTGGCCGTTGTGATTCATGTGAGGGCGCTGGAGTCAAAAGAATTGAGATGCAATTTCTTGCAGATGTATATGTTACCTGTGATGAATGTAAAGGTAAAAGATACAATTCAGAAACATTACAGATAACGTACAAAGGCAAGACAATTTCTGACATTTTAGATATGACTGTGGAAGAAGCACTAGAGTTCTTTGCAAATATCTCATCTATCGAAAGAAAATTAATGACACTTTATGACGTCGGATTAGGATATATAAGATTAGGACAACCTGCGACAACACTTTCGGGAGGAGAAGCTCAGAGGATAAAGCTATCTTCAGAACTTGCAAGAAGAGATACTGGAAGTACGCTATATATTTTGGATGAACCAACTACAGGATTACATTTTGCAGATGTAAAAAAGCTACTTCATGTTTTAGACAGACTTGTAAATATAGGTAATACAGTCATACTGATTGAACACAATCTTGACGTAATAGCAGCCTCTGACTGGATAATTGATCTTGGTCCTGAAGGTGGAGATAATGGTGGAAATATTGTTGTTACCGGCACACCAGAACAGGTATCAAACCACATTCCAAGTCATACTGGAAAATATCTTAAATCCAAATTAGTTGTAAGCCAGACAATAAGAAAAAATAAAAGTGGTGTACGCACTTAACTACTTTTATATCAAATAGAATCCTGCACCAATCTGAAAGTTTTAAGGAGCTAAGAAAAAAAGTACTAACTCTCCCTTATGAACCAGGAGTATATATGATGAAAGATAAGGAAGGCAAAATTATCTACATAGGCAAAGCAAAGAATCTCCGAAAGCGTGTACTGTCTTACTTTAACTATAGAGAGAACCATGATACTTCCAATTGGAAGACATCTAAACTCATCAGCAAAATCCAGGATGTTGATTACCTTGTTACAGATAATGAAATTGAGGCCTTCTTGTTAGAATCGAACTTGATAAAACAATATAGGCCACTTTTTAATATTGATCTTAAGGATCAGCAGCGATACACATACCTTAAAATTTCAGATGAGAAATTTCCGAGATTGCTTGTAGCAAGAAGGAACAGAGATGGCAAGTTCACTGGTACTAAGGGTAAGGTATTTGGACCCTTTGTACATGGAAGCTCAAAATTACTAACCATAGGTTTATTGAGAAAAATCTTTAAAATCAGAATTTGTAACACACTTCCGAAAAGGCCTTGTCTTGAATACTTTATCAACAACTGTGATGCTCCATGCATAAATAACGTTACTCAGATTGAGTATATGGCAAATGTTCAATCGCTCGAAAATATTCTTGCTGGAAGAAAAAGCATTGATGACTTTATAGAAAAAATGAAGGAGGAGATGACTAGTGCATCATCTACCCTTGAATATGAAAAAGCAAAGGCGATAAGGGATACTGTAAGTAGACTAGAAAACCTCAGATCTAAACAAAAAATAGAACATTCAGTTAGTTCAAGATCTGAAGAAGAGTATGTTGGTATCAAGTATGACCTTTTGCAATCGAAAGCACATATTTTGATCTTAAGAAGATATCGCGGAGTAATCAGAGATAGAAAAAAATACCAGTTTGATTTGATAGGGGATAATTCGTTTTCAACTTTCTTGTCACAATATTATCATTCCAAATCATCAGTGCCACGATTTATCTATGTCAATGAACAACCAGATTCAAAACAGGTACTTGAAAAGTCTTTGGAAAGGATTGCATCGCACAAAGTGAACATTATAAGTCTATCTAACAGAATGGATCTTGAAAGAAAGCAGTTGATGGACTTAGTTGTTAGAAATTTATCGACGTACATCTCGAAAGGTTTTGAACCCGCATTGCTTGACCTAAAAAAAGTATTGAACCTTAAGTCACTTCCTAAAATTATTGACTGTTTTGATGTTTCAAATCTTGGCTTATCGATAGCTGTTGGCTCCTGTGTCAGATTTGTTAACGGAATTCCTGAGAAATCATTTTATAGAAAATTTAGAATAAAAACAATAAAGGATCAAAATGATTTCGCAATGATAAGCGAAATAGTAAGTCGTCGATACTCAAAAGAAGATAAACTCAATTTACCAGATTTAGTATTAATTGACGGTGGAAAAGGTCAACTTAATTCTGCACTTGACGCTATGTCAAAATTAAATTTAAAAATCCCCTGCATATCAATTGCAAAAGAAAGAGAAGATATTTTTGTTCCTAATTCAGTCTTTCCAATAGTGATTCCCAAGAGTAGCAAATCACTCAAAATATTACAATATCTGAGGGATGAAGCTCACAGGTTTGGGCTCAGCTATAACATAAAGTTGCGTGACTTGAAATAGGATTGTGGACGCACAGGTACTATAACTAGAATCTTGCGAATTATAGATTCTGACGGATATTTTTGAACTTTATTATGACTTATCCCCTAACAGCGCCAAGGGTCAAACCCCTTATCATTCTCTTTTGGAAAAATAACATAAGAACAACAACAGGAATCAGTGCAATGTTTATGCCTGCAGTTAGATAACCCCAATCAATCCTATAAAGTGAAATGAATTGATATAATGCGACCTGAAATACCATGACATCAGGTCTATTTGAAAGCACAATAGGCAACACAAACTCGTTCCAAGAAAATCTAAATGACAGGATAGCTGCTATTAGAAAACCTGGCATAGAAATTGGTACTATAATATGCCAAAAAGCACGCATTTTTGAGCAACCATCTATCAGTGCCGCTTCTTCCAGCTCCTTTGGAATTGTTTCAAAATAGTTCTTTAATAGAAATATGTTGAGTGGTATGATTAGAATCTGAAATGTTAATACCAATGCTAGTAGAGAGTTCAGAAGACCCAAGTTGGCTAGCAGAATGTATAGGGGAATAATGTTAATGACAACTGGGATCATAAATAATCCCAAAATAATGCTAATCAGCAAGTTTTTACCTTTAAAATCAAACCTAGCAAATGCGTAGCCGCCTAGCGCACTTACGAGTACGCTCAATCCTGTACTTCCTAAACTTACGGCCAAGCTGTTGATAAGACTTGTTACAAGTTTTGGGTCAGTCAGCACAAAGAGGTAATTATCGAACGTAGGCGAATCTGGCAGGAATTTTGGAGGAAAGCTAATGGCTTCTTGATTTGGTTTGAATGAAGTTGAAAGCACCCATAATAGCGGTGCCAAAGTAATGAAGAGATAGGTAGCGATTACAAAATAAATCAGTGTCTTTTCTAGCAGGATCATATCTTAATTATCGATATCCTCACATAGTATGACTCAATTGAACATCGGCGATTTCGGCTCAAATTTCTTATCTGTTTCTTATCACTGTCTAATCTCAACTGTTTTCTCTTGACTCCTTAGCAGTTTGATATATGAATATGCCAAAACTAGATTCATAGCAATTAATACAAATCCTACAGCAGCGCCCTTTGATAGTAACCCAAATTCAAATCCTTGTCTGTACATGAACAAGGCTGAGGTGGTACTTGAAAAAAGGGGTCCACCATTAGTCATGACAAGAATTAAATCAAAGAAATTTACCGACCACATAGTGATAAGAATAAGATTTATGATAACAAACGGTCTTAATAGTGGAAGCGTTATATACAAGAAACTTTTAATTCCCGTGGCGCCATCTATTCGCGCTGCTTCATAAACAACCGGATTAATTGAAAATAGTCCTGCAGTTAGGAATATTACGGTGAATGGTGTGCCATGCCACATATTTGCGATTATTAATGTCAACACAACTGTTCCAGGATCTGATAACCAGGAAACAGGATCTAATCCCAGTTGCCCAAGTCCATAATTCATGATTCCAAAACTATCATTGAATATGAACTTAAATGAAAAACCAGTAATGACTGCAGAAACTGTCCATGGTATTATGAAAAGTGCTCTGAAGGTGTTTGATCCCCTAATTTGTTGATTCAA